>ENA-OSET01000082-OSET01000082.1-sediment-metagenome-genome-assembly--contig:-NODE-82-length-108598-cov-7.618267_pt1 | contig 108598 bp, 92 predicted proteins | sample MGYA00237882_ERZ534229 | MGnify/ENA primary metagenome ERZ534229 (study PRJEB26408, sample SAMN06266212) | sediment metagenome | isolation source: Hudson Canyon methane seep mesocosm | place... | reverse complement strand
GTGACCGAGAAGCGAGCATATACCGCAACACGAACTGTAACGAAAAGGGTGCCATATACAGCAACGCGAATGGTGACCGAGAAGCGAGCATATACCGCAACACGAACTGTAACGAAAAGGGTGCCATATACAGCAACGCGAATGGTGACTGAGAGGCGGCCATATACCGCAACACGAACTGTTAGTAAGACATTGAAAGAGCCTTATACTGTAATGGAAGGTACAGAAGTTACTAAGTATAGAGAAGTAATCAAAACAAGAACAGAAGAGTACACAGCATATAGGGACGTTAAAAAAACAAGAAAAGAGTCATATGTGGTGCATGAGCCAAAGTTAAGTTTTTCTGAAAACCCTAAGACTGATATCGATAAGGTTAAGGAAGAAGCTGAAGTAGAGGTCAAAAGTAAGGCTGAGGCCGAGGCAGTAGCCGAGGCTGATATCGGGCTCGGCTCCAATGCGTGCGAGCCGGGACAATATTTCGGAAGTGTAATAGATGGCAATTTGACTCAGGGTTGCCTCCCCTGTCCAAATGGAAAATATTGTCCAAATGGCATTAACGCAAAAACCTGTCCAGATAACGCCACTTGTAATTCGCTCAGAATAACCGGTTGTCAATCCCCATATTCGCTTTCAAATAATCAACAATCTTGTGTATTGGTACTAAATAAAAACTCTACTGAGGCTGAGGAAGACTTTGTGGAAGCTGGGGGCGCAGCACAACGGGCAGCGGCAGAAGCATTGAGACATTGCATTGGTAATAGTCAGAATGAGGATCAAAGAGCTAGATGTCAATCCCAAGCCCGCGAGGCGCATGGAGGTGCTCTTGGGGGGCCTAGTGAGGATGAGGCAGATGAAGAAAACCAGGGTAATCAGGTTGAAGCGCAAGCAGAAGTGTTGGAGACACAAGACGATAGAAGTGAATGTGAAAGAAACGCCAGAAGCAAGAGTGAAGCTGCTAGATGTAGTCAACAGGCTGAGGAAGACTTTGTGGAAGCTGGGGGAGATCGAGATGACGACCTTAATGAGGTGCGAGAAAGCGCAGCACAACGGGCAGCGGTAGAAGCAATGAGAGATTGTGTTGGAGACAGTCAAGATGAGGCTGTAATAGCTAGATGTCAATCTCAAGCCCGTGAGGTATTTACAAGGGCTGGAGGTGCTAGTGGTGTCATTAATGAAAGAGAGACGGATGAAGACAATGCCAGACAACAGTGTTTACGTAGCGCTGAAAATCGCACACAACTTATTGCTTGTGAGAAGCGAGGCGAATTGACAAACGCTGTCTTGAGTAATGCTAAGGTCTCTCAAATAAAAGAAACAGTAGAGAGTGACTGGCAAAAAGCGTCCGAAGACGTTGCTAAGATGACCAAAGCTGAGAGAAGAGAGATGTTGATGTCATTGAGAGAGAAAAACAAAAATCTTTCTTTTGCAGAAAATGAACTATCCCTAAGAAAATCTAGAGCTGGTGATTGGGGGGCTACAAATGAAAGCACTGAAACTACAGATGAGAATACTGAGGAATTTGATTGGCACGATGAAGATATAGCGAACGAGATAGATGCTTTATCGCAAGCGGCCAGCTCCGCTCAAACCTATGAAGAAAAAGTGGCTGCAATTGAGCAGGCGTACCAAGTGGTAGCGGCTATACCAAACGGTACAATTTGGTCAACCTGGAATGCATCTGGCTTAATTCCATGGACTGAATACCATAACAGTCCTATTATTGCCGCTGCGGAGGAGTTGTACAATGAACAAACTGAATCACAGCAGTTAATCTATGAATTGGCAATCAGTGATGCTAATACGTATTACGGTGAAAATATCGCTCCAGTTAAGGAGGCTCTTGATAACTTCCAGATGACTCAAGAAGAGTATACGGAAGCCACCGCTGAATTTTACGAGGTGTATGAAGCCTTAAGAGCGGCAGCAACTGAAACATTCATTATAAGTACTGCAGGAGCACGGACTTTGTACGAGCAAACCGTTGAACCTGTTGAAGATGAGTATGATAGGGCTATAGAAGAGATTACAATTAAGAGGGATAATCTTTTACAGCAAGCATATGATGCAAGGGAGGCCGCTCTTGCCGCATTGCCGCCTTCCGAGTAGAGCAGGCCATAGTTATAAGAACAAAACCACTCTTATCGATGATGGTTTAGAAGTTCTTCAGTTGTTAAGTCAATGCTTTGAGCGTGTTCGGCTCTATGACCCTCAGGCTTTATAAGCTAAAGAGTATATCTAAATGTTAGAAGGGTGTTCCCACCGCCAGTGGCTACTGTATGCCCAACATGAATTGCTGTGGACTCATTAAGCCAATAATTTCCTCCAAGATCAATACCTATCCCGCCACCGTTTAGTGGAACTGATATATCTACATTTGCAGAGGTTGTGTCAGACAGGGAGCGGAAAAATCCAAATTTTATACTTTGTTCTTTTGAATCTCCTGAGGCGCCTCCGTCAACACTTAGACTGAGGTTTGATGAGTTGTAGCTAATGACTAGGTCAGTTGTGTTGCTTATATCCCAATAGTGACCAATCTTAAGGGCAGAGGCTTTAGCTTCGCCACCGGACTTGAGGTCAACTGAAAGGTGTCCTCCAATAATAAAATTATTGAAAGTGCCAGAGCCACCTAAACTTAGGTATAAACCGTTGCCAACACCATCAATTTTGACTGAACCTAGGCCTGCCTCGAGGTAATTATAAGAATTTTCAGACTGGTTAGTATCTGTATTGGCAAATGATATTGTTGAAGCCAAAAGCAGTATCAGAGGCAAAATATTTTTACGCACAACAACTCCTTGTTTTTAACTTTCGCGCCCAGTATACGTTTTTAATGCAAATTAATCAACTATAAGAAATCACACGTAAAAGAACATCAATACGATGAAATACTAATGCTTTTTTCTGAACTATGCTGGCTCGTTTTTATTGTTTTACCCTTGCCCGCATCTCAAGGCCTCTTTACGCAATTATTTTCGTAAAATTTTCTCCATCACTTTGCCTTTAGCAAGCTCGTCAATCATTTTATCTAAATATCGAATTTCACGCATAGTTGGCTCTTTGATATCCTCCACTTTAACGCCGCATACAACACCCTGAATTAGAGTGCGCGAAGGGTTTAATTGTGGGGCACTTGTAATGAAGGTTTCAAAATTAACCTCTTTATTTAGTTGATTATTTAACTCTTTTTGACTATACCCTGTGAGCCAGCAGATAATCATATCGACTTCTGCTTTTGTGCGCCCTTTTTTCTCCGCTTTTTGAATGTAAAGTGGATAAACACTTGCGAAGCTCATTTTATAAATCCGATACGCTTGGGGCATGCCGTCTAATTTCTAATAGGGATTTTATATTTTACTGCCTAATTTTCATCACTAAAAACGAAGTTTTAAACTGCTTGCCCTGCTCATGCAGATCAACTTTGACCGCGCAGAGTGATTGGTGTAGTATGGAGTCCTAATTTATGCCATACACTCAATTATTTCGAAGGAGGAAATTGTGAAAAAATTACTGGCTATATTTTTCTTACCTGTTATTACACTATCGATTGGCACCAATTCTCTGGCAGCCTCTCGAGGCGACTCAAGTGCTTCTACTGACCAATCTCGAGTTGTCGAGCGACAAGTGGAGGCTGTCGAAGTTAGTGTCGTAAATCCTGATTCTATGCTTCCCACGCCTGACAACAGAGTTGTGAATCCAGACTCAATGCTGCCAACCCCCGATAACAGAGTTGTTGATCCTGATTCTATGCGTCCAACACCAGATGTAGGTGTTTTAAATCCAGATTCAATGCTTCCAGAGCCAGATTCTAGCAACGTGGAACGCACTGGTTCTGCGGATTCAAATCCAACGCCCCACCCAAAACCCCAAGAAATCAGAAATATAGAAAAAGACTTTATCAATAACCTCCAAAAAGCATACAAAATCCAACTGCAATTTGATGAGAATCGTTTAGCAAATATTAAGGAAGATATTGCCACTGAATGGGAAAGTGCAAAGCAAGCAATAGCGCAAATGTCCGGTTCAGATAGTGCAACAATGTATTTGGGTTATGCTAATGCTAAGCCCACTCTTAAGCTTGATGATCAGGTGTTGAAAGAGTGGGGGATTGATTTCGCCAAGGATTTTAAAGAGCAACATGGCTTAGAAGACCAAGGCTTGGCAAAACAAATTGCAGAAATAGCGGCAGTCCAAAAGATTTGGGATGATTATTATGCAAAAGTTGCGAATATTGAAGCTTGGTATCAGACACTTTTTGATGCGCTTATGGCTCAAATGGCATCCTTAAGTCAAAAGGTACAAGATAATTATGATGCAGCAATAGCACATTTGAAATTAGCGAGAGACGAAGCCATTCTTGTAGCAGAAGACGAATACAAAAGCGATTTAGCAGAGGCGGCAGCGACTATGACGCAAGAATTAGAAGATGCAGCCAAGAAGTATCATGAGGATTTAGCAGCTGCTAATAATGCTGAAGAAGAGGAGGCTGCTATGAATGCCTACTTAGCCGCTCAAGCAGCAATACAGGAAACATATGCCATGGCTGTGGCCGCGGCGAAGGCAAGTCGAGATGCGAAGATTGCATTAGCTTGGGAGGTGTTTCTAAGTGAGGCTAAGCTTTATGCTCCCCCATCCGTTAAACAGATTATGACTTTATTTGAGCCGTACTTTGATGCGCTACAGGCTATGCGCATTCAGTTATTAAAAGAAGCAGAGCAGGAGCGAGATGAGGCACTTGCGGCCCTTGAAGACTAATAAATCGCCAGAACAGTGTTTTGAAACTCTCTTGTTGGAAATGGCCGAGCTTTTTGAGAGTGATGGCTGCGAAGCAGGCGGTGAGACAGCGGATGCCTTTCGCCAAGCCGCTGGTGAAGTAATAGCTATCCCAGCAGCCCCGTATAAGTATGACCATCTGGTGTCTGATGCATTAAAAAATGCCACACACCCTTGTGCAGTTGCAGCTAGAGGGTGCCAGCAGTTTTTGCAATGGGAGGCTGCTGGAAGTATATTGGATAAACATGTCCCGACCGATGTATCAGATGCGTTTACTTCAAACTACTTAATGGGGCCTGGATGTTTGATTGAACATTCGAGCTTAAGAGCGGGCTTGTTTATTCAGAATCCAAAGTCATATTATCCACTCCATAATCATGATGCTGTTGAGACTTATATTATGATTGAAGGCGTAGGTTATTGGACCCAAGGAGACACGACTGCTCGTCATAGTGTTGGAGGCGTTATTCACCACCCACCAGGCGTACTCCATGCCTTCAGGACTCTTGAGCGACCCCTTGTGGCGCTTTGGCGGTGGTCTGGCGATATTGATCCTGATACGTACCGTTTACACCCAGATAAGCACTTCAACAAGGGTTAATAATGTTATCGCAAACCCCCATGAGAAAACTCATTTTACTTTTATTGATTTTTTCTTTCGGCGCTGTTCATGCGAGTAACCATGCAAATAACGGCGTTAAAATTCTGGCGGCTTCGGATGTACCTCAATCAGCAATTCAAATAACTCAGCGATATTTGGATGTGGCTGAGCAGGCTTGGTTTAAGGAAGATAGTATTGCACGGGATTATTTTCATCCTGTCTTGTTGGTTCTTGTTGGTAGTGATATGGATGCCGCTATTGAGCTTGAGAATAGGCTTTGTGCAGAAATTAAACAAAATTTCAAAAATGCATACCGCCATTCTAGATGCAATCCACGACATAAAGACCCAGGGTGTCAGAACGGTGTTTGTTATATCACAGAGTATGCAACACAAGGTGGTGCTGGTATAGCCTCCTCTCGGATGAACGAAGGATTTCATTTGATGATTATGAGCTCGAAGAGGCCGGGGCCAAATGAAGAGGACTATAAGCCTGTTACCCTTCACGAGGCTTTTCACATTTACCAACTGTCCCATGTTACGACAAAAAATCGAGAGTTGTTTGAGAAAAAAACTGGAAGAAGAACCGGTGATCACAACAGGGATGTGCCGTGGTGGAGTGAAGGCATGGCAGAGTTCATGGCTCAACTGCTGTACTCTAAACAGCTCGGCGTTAGACCTGACTACCTTAAAGAGGTAATGGGGTGGAAGTTAAATTATCACGGAGAGGGATCAGCACCTCGTATAGATCGATACTTTTCTTTAGGGACAAAGCTTTACAATATCGATTATGAGATGAATCGATCGATTGGTTATGATATTGGGGCATGGTTTGCTGCTTATCTTATTAACGATGTAGGGCAAGAAACAATTTTCCAGTTCTATGAAAATCTTGATGAGCTTGGTTTTGAGAATTCTTTTATAAATAGTTTTGGAAGGCCTTACCGTGATTACGTTGACGATTTTGAGAGGTTTCTAAAAATGCCAATTGATGACATATTCAAAATACTCCCTTAGTTTGGCTGGGGAGTGATCGACACCTTTGTGACTGTTGTTGTGCCTCCTCAGCCATCAAACGCAATTTGGACTTTTATCTATCGTACTCACGAATGTAGTGATGTGAGATAACTTGGCCACCCTTCATTTTGGCTATAAACATCACACTTGATTCAGCAACATCAGGCTCTGTGGCAGTGTGTATCCCAACCATAACTTCCTCATTTTCATAATACATAGCAAAATCAAAGCCAAGAAGATTAGTGCCTGAGCACCAGTCTATTGTTTCTTGCTTGTTCGCTACCCAATTAAATCTATCGTTGCACCATACGAAGTCATCAGATAATGCGTCAGATAAGCCCTTGGTTTCTTTATCGTTGACCGCTTTTATCCATAAGTCGCTGTATGTTTTAAAATTCATTGACATAATTATTTCCAACTATATTATTAATGAAAATCCATTATAGCTCAAAAAAAACTCCACTTTTTATATTTATCTAGGCTCTTAACTTCTTAGAGGAGGTTCGCCAACATTTTTGTTACCATTGTTACGCCTTCCTTAGGCATCCTTCATGAAGGCTCGGTGCGCCCGGACGATCGGAAGTCATTCGGCTATAGGGCTGATGCCAAAAATAAGACCGATAAGTTTATTACCTGGTGGTTTTGGCCACTCTTTGTAGTACAGGTTTATCCGGGGGGGTTATGTCAACACCTGCAGGTGGCAACCCGTTTCCCTGAATGAAACCAAGGTTGAGGTTGATTGGTGGATGCCGCCTAAGACTCTGGGCCCGGTGGATGTGGAAATCATCAAGCAGCACCGAGAAACAACCTTTTGTGAAGATGGGGAAGTGGTGAAATCTGTCCAAAGAGGGTTTGAGTCTGGTGGGTTTGAAAAAGGAATGGTAGTGGTCGATACAACTTGTAGTTCTATGTCTGAGCACCCTATAGTTGCTTTTCACGAGCATTATTATGCAGCCATGGGCGACACGCCAATTGCGTGTAATCCGCGTTAGTTCAGGTTTACAAAGGGGTACTACCTAAGCCGGCTCTCACGAACAAATGTGTATACACCAGATAGCACAATAATTACAGCCCCACTTAATGTAAGAATATCAGGTCTTTCTGAGAGAATAATGATTGCTAAAAGCATAGCAAACACCAGGCGCGAGTATCGAAATGGCGATATAACGGATACATCTCCCTTGCGAGTGGCCAGAACGACTGCGTAGTAGCCCAGCACACCGACAAGTGTGCCTGAAGCGAAATACATTATTTCAATTGAAGAGGGAATGACCATGGCCGAATAGAAGGGCATGGCAATAAAACCCGATATGCCGCAAGCAAAAAATGCATACATGGAAACTGTTGTTGTTGATACTTCAAGTCGCATGGCACGTGTCGCCAAATCCCTTACTGCTAAAAATAAAGTTGAAATAACAGCTAAAAGTGATGCCGGCATAAAGCTATCAAACCCTGGACGTAAGATTAACAATACCCCACAAAATCCCACTATTACAGCGGTCCAGCGTCGCCAGCCAACTTTTTCTCCAAAAAATACCGCCGCCCCTATCGTCACCATTAGTGGGGCTGCCATTAAAATTGACGTCGCAGAAGAGAGCGGTGTCAACGCAATCGCCGAAACAAAGAACAATGCTGCAAACAGTTCACAAAATGTCCGAATGATAAGGGGCTTGTTTAACAGGTCTTTGTGCAGAATGGGCGCACGAGTTAGAAGTGCGGTAATTAAGAATACAGCGGCCCCGCTGAAGCCAAGAGTGATCAGTATTTGTGATACCGGCAGGCTCGACGAAAGGAGTTTGATAAATAAATCTTCAAGAGCAAATCCAGCCATGGATAAAATCATGAACAAAATACCTCTTAAGTTCTCCATTATTATTTAGTTGTCCTGAAGCCTGCATACATCAATCCACTCGATGCAGTTTGAGTGCTTTTCCAGCTCCCTTATTGTCAAGCGTATAGCGGAATTATTATCACCAGCGGCCGGTATAATTTCCTTGTGATTTTGTAGAGACACATCCAGGTAAACGTCAATCTGTTTAGCTAATCCGAAAGGACAGACACCTCCCACCACATGCCCTGTATGTTCAATCACCTCCTGATAATTTAGCATTTTTGCTTTTTTTGAAAAATGGTGCTTGTACTTTTTATTGTCAATCTTCGCTTTTCCGGAAACAACTATCAAGATTGGCTTCTCGTCAAGTTTGAATGAAAGAGTTTTCGCTATTTGATCTGGGTTTACGCTATGTGCTTTTGCAGCCTCCTCAACGGTTGCAGTTGAGGTGTCAAGAACCATAATTCTGTGCTCCATTTTGTATTCAGAAAAATATTTATTGACAGACGCTAATGACATGTATTTTTTGGCAAGACCACTACTTTTTTAATTGTTATTTTTAATTTCTTGTTATGGCTGTATAAAAGATTTTGCAATTTAGTTAATCTAACTCTATAGGTGTGGACCCCCTATGCACCTCTGAGACTGTTTTTATATTTTCCCTGACACAGTAGAGTGAAATAACATGCGGGTATCTTACTACATAACTCTTTGACCAACAGTTGTTCTGGCTATGTCTCTGTTAAAGCTTGGCGCTATAGATGTTCAGATTCTTGCCACTGTACAAGAGTGCGGGCGTGTGAGCAAGGCTATGCTCGCTGAAAAAGTGAACTTATTTCCGAGACAACTGTTGTGATGTCGGGGCGCCTCTGAAGCACCACCACCATGAGGATTTTGACCACTGAGCACGTGTAATTTGAATGTTAACTTCTGCACACTAATTGCGGCAGTAAGGTATAGTTCTTATTAATGGCTCAAAATAATCTAAAAAAAATCGAGAGTTTTGTTCAATTTGCCCTTTTCCCCTGCTTGCTCCTATTAGTGAGCTTTCCATCATTTGCATACCACGGCACGCCCAAAGAGCAGATGTCCTGTGTCATCAACACTCCTTTTGACAATAACTTATTGTACCAACTAGGCAACACCCTGCAGCCGTTTTCTGGCGTGAGCTCTTGTGTACATAAGATAAACGATATGCCGCACTCGAAGGGCGAGATTGACACTGGTCGAAGAGTTGGCCAATGGACCTACTGGCACGATGATGGCACGAAGTGGAAAGAGGGGGGCTACCAAGACGGCAAAAAAGATGGTGTTTGGCTCGAGTGGTATTACGGAGGACAGCTTAAGTCAGAGCAAATGTACAAGGCTAGCATAATTACTCCCTCGCTTGAAGAATCCTGGATCAGACACGGCATAGACCCAAAAGAAGGTTCGGTAAATACTTGGCATAAGAACGGGGAAAAAAACTACCAGGGCGCCTACCTTGATGGAAAAAGGCACGGGAAGTGGACATATTGGGATTTGAATGGAAACAAAACAGCAGAAAGGTATTACAAAAAAGGAAAAATATCTCAAGAGGTGAATTTGGACAAAGACGAGACAACCTTAGAGGTAGTTGAAAAAACAAGCAGCGTGAATAAAGACGATCAACCCGGGACGACATCTGGCTTCTCTGAGGGCGTGAATTCGACCCTTCGAGACTGTGATGGCGAGTATTGGGATAATTGTTATGGGGAAAAATCCTGGGTAGTGTACTGGTCGGAAACAAAAGCCAGTAAGGAGGCTCTCTTGGTTGCTTGCTGTGACCGAGTCGGTAATTATGTAACTTATCAAGGCGGCTGGAAAAACAATGTACAGCACGGCTATGGAGTTATAAGACGCACTGCGCCCAACCCTACTAATTTTAACAGACGCTGGTTTGAAGGTGAAGTGCTGGAGGAACGATGGAACTGCGGGTCTGGTTATAGGCAGATAGACGGCCGCTGCATTCTCAAAGCTAAAGAGCCATCACAAGATGTAAAGAACGATGAAGGCTATGTGCAGACCCAAGAGGAAGTCACTGATAGTAATTGCAAGACAGGCGGGGTATTAGCAAGGAAAGACTACACACTATCGTACGAACAGGGTTGTTTGCTAAACAACCTAAAAGAGGGGCTTTGGACTACTTACTGGAAGTCCGGGTTAATTGAGCTGGGTGACGGTCAGGATGATATCAACAACAAAAAAGACCGAACTCAAGCCGAGTTGATGCAATTAAAGGTAAAGGTACAAGAGGAGAACTACAGCGCTGGTTTACGACACGGTCGTTCCGTACGTTGGCACAATAATGGTAGTCGGCAAATTGAAAAACATTATGAAAGCGGCAAGCTAAACGGCCCTTGGACTCGCTGGCACCTCGATGGACGAAAGGAGATTGAAGGCAGCTATGTGCTTGGTAAAAAAGATGGGAAGTGGGTATGGTTCGATGGTGACTTCGGCGAGTCTGATACTAAGTATTACTTAGAGGGTAAAGAGTCTGATACCAAAAAGCAGTATTTAGTGGGTGCAGAAAAAACCAAAGAGGTAATCGAAAAAACAAGCAGCGTGAATAAAGATGACCAGCCGGGGGCGACATCTGGCTTCTTTGAGGGCGTAACTGCTGTTGTTAAATGGCTGTTTACACCGACGTTGTAATGATTGTTGCGTCATCGTGGCTGACCAGACTCACTGTTGTGTTCGCTGGTATTGCCAGTAGAGATACTCCTCCATATAACGATACTCATTTTCAATATAATCATCTATCGCCCCTTGAGAAGGGAAGAGTCCTGTTGTAAAAAACAAGTAATGATAGGCATCCTTGCCTATCGCGTCTACTAAGCATGATTTACGATCATCATACGCCTTATGCCTGTCGAGCGAGTTCGCTTGAGTTCTATTGGTGTAGCCTACGTAGACAGTGGGCCTAAATATGCCCTCTTTGGCGCATTCTGGACAATTTTGTTCCACAGTCAAATCGTATTCTGGACATCTTTTTTCTGCCCTATTCAGGGTGTCTTTAAATTTGCTTGAAGCTCTTCTAACAGCGTCGTAATCGTCATAATTAAGAGCAATTGAGTAAGCGTAGTAGGGGTTGCTCTCAATGAACTTTTCAGAGATTTCTATATTCCCAGTTTCTACATTTATCAAACCATCTTCATCCAGTGTGAATAAGTGTTGGTAAGGCAAGTGATAATAGTTCCACATTGCTTTAACGCCAAAGGTGTCTTGAACATGACCTTCAGTAATGATGAGCTGGTTATCTTTCTTGTCTAGAAAGTCTGCAATAACTCTAAACTTAAACCCCTCGCCTTGAGCGGTATAAAGCTCACCTTTGTTACCAATAGGAACAATAAGTCTAGCAAAAGAAAAGTCTAAGCTTGAACCGTATTTAGCATATTGATTCCACCCAAACAGCCACCCAACTCTTTTGCCTTGGATGTCAAGTGTATGGAATTGTATCGGCAGAAACTCTCCCTCTTGTATATACACCTCTTGAAGGTGCCTCTTGTTGCTCTTCCAGCCCCTCTCATATATTAACTCAGTATCGTCCAAGGTTATGCTGTAATAGTAATTACCACTGTCGTAGGTACGCTTTGAGGCTGACCATGGGTGCCCTATAAACTCAAGCTTGTAAGTGCCTTTTGGTGTCTGTACAGAGTCTTCATACTTAACAATGGTATTACTTTTGTAGAAAAGAGAGCGATGACTGTAGCCAAGAAGCCCGCCATCAAAGTCTAACACCTTCATCCATTCCTCATTGTAAGGTGCGTATTTATAGTCTGTGTGGTTTATGTCTGCATCAAGACCTCTGTCGTTATTATTGAGCAGCCCAAGGATGTTACTGTCAAGAGAGGGTTGTTGCCTGACTCTAGTGTTAATCTGTGGTTCGTAGGTATAGTAAACCTGTCCTGCGACTTGTTGAATTTGGCCATTCTGGTAGGAGGTTAGGTTTGGCTCGACCGCTAAAGAAGCTAGAGAGAATAGAGTTAGAATGAGTATCCAGTGCTTCATAAAGGGGGGGTGTGCCAAAGTTATGTTGAATGCCAATCGAGTCTATTTTTGGAGGAAGTGAGGCCGCTGATACAAAGCCAATATTTACTGGTATTATGACACTGGAATGAACCTTAAACGGATAATTTTAATTAGTTGCTTATTCTTGGTGAGCTGTAGTCCGCTGAGGCTCGGCTATGATTATGCGGACTGGTTTATGTTTTGGAAGTTGGATGGTTTTTTCAATCTATCGACCGAGCAAAAAGAGTTTTTACACCCTCAAATAGACCAACTTCTAGCTTGGCATAAAGCTGAAGAGCTCCCTCTATATGTCTCACTGCTGAGACAAACGCAAGAAAAGGCAATGGATGGACTTTCTCTTTCAGAGTTAAACTGGGTGTACACCCAAACAGGGCGCCGTGTCGAAAAAACGATGAGGCGCATTATTCCTAATTTTTCCATCCTGTTGACCACCTTGGACGATCAGCAAATTGAACGGTTTAAACAAAACTTTTCAAAACAGAGGGCGACCCCTTCTAGTGACGAAAAAGATGAGTCTTCTGAGCAGTTCATCAAGCAAGTTGAGCAATGGGTGGGAGAGCTGAGTGATATCCAAAAAACACTGGTAATACAGCTTAGGAAGTCCGTTCCAGACATATCCAAACAAAGGGTACTACATAATGAGGACATACGCAATACAGTCATAAGTTTTATTGCGCAAGATCACAGCGCCCAAGCTGTCGAACAAAAGATACTGGAGCTGTATTTAGATTACGAATCAACATACTCTGAAGAATATAATCAGCAGGTTGCGGCCCAGAGAGAGGCGTTTAAAAACATGATACTGGGTATTGACAGGATGCTCACCCCTCTACAGCGCTCCTATTTTTTAACAAGGATAGACTCGTTGATTGGAGATATTGAAGGCCTTGAAAAGAAAAGTAATAACCGCTTTTTTGAATCAATTCGTCGTATTGTGTTTTAATCTTTTCTGAGACCGGTGCGTTCTTAAGTCCTGTAGAAATTGATACTGCTAGTAAGTTTCAAAAGTATTGCATTCAGGAAATGAAAAAAGATGGGATGAATGGCGCCTTTGCTTGGCTGCCAACGCGCAGTATTCCAAGGCTTGAGCGCTGGAAAAAATCGCAGAAAGGGTGAGTGAACACTCAAATTGACGCTAATTATTACCCATTAGAGAATCGCATTTGTCGTCGTCGTAATTGAGGATTTCTTTAAATACAACCTCATTGCCTGCACCCATAGGAAGGCCAGGAAATCTGAGCTTGCTTGGAGACTCTGACATGCGAAACGGTACATTTGGCATTTGAGCGTTTTTCCCTGTGATGGGCTCTTGTACATTCACGATGCTTTTTCTCGCTAAGTAGTGCTCGTCTTTGGCAATTTCGTCAAACGAAAGGACAGGGCCTGCGGTAACGCCGTGTTCTTCAAAAATGGACAACACCTCTTCAGCCGGACGATCGGACACCCAGGCTGAGATAACTTGATTTAGAGCTATTCGGTTTTCCGGCTTAATTCTGTCGGCGTTGGTCAGGAATCTGGAGTCATCGATCAGTTCTGCCCTGCCTAGAGTGTGAGCTAAGTTCTCCCAAGTGCCCTGTGAGGAGCATGATAACGCAATATGGTGGTGATCAGAGGCTTCGTAGAGGTTTCTAGGCGCTGTTGCACTGAGCTCATTGCCGATGGGGTGAGCAACCTTGCCCGTCAATGAGTAATTAACACACTCGCCACCCATGTAGCCAAAAAGGGGCTCGTACAATGAGGCATCAACCACTTGTCCACCAGAAACGCCGCGCTTCGCACCGCGCAATGCGAGGCTGATGCCGAATGCCAGGTGAATGCCCGCTGTCATATCGGCAAGCGGTATTGGCGGACTGGTTGCGCCATTTTTCTTAAAACCATTAATTGAGGTAAAGCCACTAAAAGACTCGGCTAGTGTGCCGAAGCCAGGCCTTGCAGCCATAGGGCCATCCATGCCGTAGCCTGTTATTTTACCAATGACAAGCCCCGGGTTAAGTTTCAGCAGGCTTTCGTGACCAAGGCCTAGGCGGTTGAGCGAACTTTCACGTATGTTTTCAATAAAGACATCCGACTTCTTGATTAAATCTTTGAATGTGGCAATGCCCTCGGGTGTTTTTAAATTAAGGGTGATTGGCATCTTGTTTCTGCCAATATGGAAATAATATGGCTCGATTCCCTCGCACTCAGGCGAATTACCCCAGTTGCGTAGGGCATCTGGTGACGATGGGTTTTCAATTTTAATGATCTCGGCACCGGCATCACCCAGCATGGCGCTAGCAAAAGGCGCCGCCACTACGGTGGACAACTCTAAAACTCGGATCCCAGAAAGGGGCTGGTTGTTACCCTTTGATTCCTGACGGTTTTTTGAGAGAAAGTCGCTGTATGGGTTTTGGTATTGATCTGCCATTATTCTTGCCTAAAGTGAGTGAAAAAGTCTGAATTTTCAGAGTAAGAATTATAAACGACCGATATCAAACGGCGTGAGCGAAAAATTCGATATCGACTATTAGAATTGAAGTAATATTAACTTTTTGTTTTGTGACACACGATTACTTAGATGGTGGGTTATAATCAAATTATCGCTTGATTGGTTAAACAATAAAATGCTTGAAACAAAAGAAAAAGGAGAGTGCAGTTGCGGCCGTTCTCCAGTGGGCAAACGATGTGTTGGATGGCACTTGCTAACGGAGGAAGAGTATCAAGAAGCACTCGCAGAATACAACAAAATGCCTAAAAATCAACAGCATGGTCTATATCACGCCAAAGCAATAGACGGCCTAGGTGAGTAGCGTCAACCCTCAAATAGAATGAAACTTAGAGACACCCTGCTTTCACTGATTGCGTTGGTTGTTATTTCCGGCCAAGCCTTGTCATGGAGTAACCATACGTTGGTGAGCAAGCAGCTTTTGGGTTCTATGCCAGAGGTTAATTCCGCGGGGCCCGTTAAAGTAGAGGCATTAAAGTCCTTCCTTTTGGCCAATGAGGGAAAATTGGCTGAGTTTTTGCAATTGCAAGAAACGTGGATGGAGGAAAATTTGTGGCATTATGCTCCTCGTCCCGAAGGACTAACTTTCACAGCTACAGGTAATTCCGATGATATTCGAGCTCGATTTATGCGTGCCATATAGGATTTATTAAACGACTTTTCTCATAATGGTGCTTCATATGTGAGGAGTATATTAAAAGCGGACTGATTGCCAGAGCTATCAAATCTGCTTGTTATAAAGCGCTTAATAAACAAACACTTGCAAATACCCGATAGTAGGAGTAGGATATTACCTAACGTTCGCAAGAGTAAGTGTTTCGCTTCTATATACTTTGAACACCCTCTCTTTGTAAGGAAGTGATTTTCCAAGTGGCGAGTGTTCTTAATTGCAGATTAGTTAATAGTTGTTCTCCTGTAATCAATAGGCAATTACCCAGCCCCACGCAACACTCTTTGCGTGGGGCTTTTGTTATCCCCCTTATGTTGCTCACTTATTGCCACAGCATAGAAAGTTAATTAGATTGTTTACTCCGAGGCGTTTTAATTTTGCGCTAATGAAAAAATTCTAATCACGCTATAAAAAGTGAAATAATGTCAGCTTGTTACTTGTGTGCCACTTGATTAAAAAAAGATGAGTTTACAGCAAATACTTTTAGCGCTTATCGTCCCAATCACCTGGGGGTTGGGCTTTACCTTGGCCAAAATCGGATTAGAGCAGTTTTCACCATTGCTCATCATGTCTATGCGATTTGGAATCGCGGGCTTGATTCTCGTTTGGTTTACGCAGCCACCCTGGGGGCGTATGCGTGAGATTTTTATGGTTGCACTAATCGGATCTACCATTCAGTACGGCCTTACATTTAATGGCCTCAGAGGTGTCGACGCCTCGACTGCGGCCATATTGGTACAGCTCGAGGGTCCGATATTGGCACTTTTCGGTGCTTTCTTGTTTAAGGAGAGGCTTGGGATTGCGCGAATTATTGGCATGATTCTTGCTCTTCTGGGTGTTTTTATTATTGTGGGTGAACCGAGATTGGAGGATAGTCTAGACAGCGCTCTTTTGTTGATTGCAGGCTCAAGTGTGTGGGCAGTTGCTCAACTGATGATTAGTAGACTCAAAGGGCTTTCCGCAATCACCATACTTGCATGGGTGGCTGTGATGGCGACACCACAAATGTTGATTGGTTCGCTCATTCTTGAGGAGGGTCAGTGGCAAGCTATGATGACTGCAGATTGGGTCGACTGGTCGATTGTTCTCTATCTGGCATTAATAATGACAGTGATTGGTTACAGCGTCTGGTATCACTTACTAAGTAGTGTTGATGTAAGTAAAATTTCTCCCTTCTTAATGCTTTTGCCTGTCACTTCAATTATTGCGGGAGTAACGCTCTTAGATGAAGAGTTAACGGCGTCCATGATAATCGGCGGCTTGATGATTATGACTGGTGTTGGCGCCAGCTTGATTAATTGGCAATGGAAAAAAGAACAAATCATCCCTTAGTCATTATCAAACAATTTGAAAATTAACAAGTCGGATGATTTTCATTATTGCGCCTTAAAGCGAAGCATGGTATGGCTTGTGCTTTTTTCTGAATTGTGTCATGCCTTACGACTGCGGTGTTTTTGCTTAAACAACCTCTGCAATGACAAATAGATTGTCACCCATGCTAACTATCGATGGTGCGTGCTTTATGATAACCATCCCGTCTCTTTTTGCAAAATATTCGACAGGTTCACAAGTCGTTCTATCGGTATTGTGAATTTTGGCGAGTAGGTCGCCCGTGCGTACCATGTCGCCCAAAGAGACTATAGGTTCGACAAGGCCACGATGTTCACAGCATACAAACGAGCGGTCGTCTGGCATGTTTAGTGAAACTGTAGGCGAGAGATTTGGTATGAGCGTGCCATCCATAATGCCTGCGTGAATCAATAGATTGTCAACACCGCGTTTGGCAATTTCTACTGTATATGGCGTGCTGGTGCCACCACCACCGAGCTCGGTGGTGACAAAAGTTTTGCCCATAGATTCAACTTGGGAGTCGTACATTCCGCCAGAATCCAGTTCCAGCATTTTTAACAGATAAGGCGCGCCAAATGCTTTGGCTGCCGCTTCACAAGCCTTTTCTTGCTTTTTGTTGTCAAGCACATGCGAGGCCGCAAAAGGTAGGCAGTCGAGTGTTTTTCCGCCTGAATGAATATCCAGCGCTATATCGGTCATTGGTAGCAATATGCGACTGAAGTAATCTGCAATTATTTGCGTTACAGTGCCGTCGGGCTTTCCTGGGTAGGTGCGGTTCATGTTTATGCCGTCAATTGGCGAGACACGATCGCAAGATTGAAACGCAGGAAAATTCATTGCTGGGATGATAATAACTCGGCCTGAAATATTGCTAATATCATTGCGTCTTGCGAGATTGAAGAGCGCAATCGGGCCCTCGTATTCATCACCATGGTTGGCGCCGGTTAACAGGGCTGTGGGCCCGTCACCGTTCTTAAATTGGGTGATTGGAATCATAATCGAGCCCCAGGCCGAGGTGTTGCTTGAATATGGGACCTTTAGAAAGCCATGCTGAGTGCCTTCTTTGTCGAAATCGATTGTTGCAGAGATAGGGTTGTTTTTCATCGTTTTATTTAATTAGCAGTTGCCTTGGTACGTTGGATAGGCATTCACCGCCATTTTGACCGACACGAATACTCTCTGTCATCTCAAAGCCCCAGTCGTCAAACCAAATGGCAGGCATAAAGTGAAAGGTCATATTTTCCTCAAGTACGGTTTTATCCGAGGAGCGTAAACTCATTGTACGCTCACCCCAGTCTGGCGGGTAGCTGAGCCCAATTGGGTAGCCGACACGGTTGTTTTTCTCGTAGCCATATTTTTTAAGTGTTGCGGTAAAGCTGTCGGATATTTCCTTGCAGACAACACCTGGCTTAAACATTTCTAGCGCATTCTCAATGCACTCAGCAATCACTTTTTCAATGTCGATGTATTTTTGTGGCGGCGTACCCAAAAACAAGGTGCGTGAACACGGACAATGGTATCGGGCATAGGCGCCTGCTAGTTCTAAAAACATACCCTCGTCGTTATTCAGTTTTTGGTCGTCCCAAGTCATATGACAGGCCGCAGCCTCATCACCAGCGCCTATTAGTGGCACAAAAGAGGTGTAGTCGCCATAGTGGCCGTCTTTGCCCAGCGCGCCTGCATGCAGTATTTCTGCTACGAGCTCGTTTTTTTGCATGCCCGGTTCAGCAACCTCCATTACTCGCTGATACACGCCCTCAATCACCTTGCCAGCGCGGCGCATATAGGTAAGCTCGGTTTCGGATTTGACCGCTCTTTGCCAATTAACGAGGCCTGTTTGATCACAAAAGCTTGCCTCAAGCATGCAGGCGTACAAAGATTCGGCCGCTCTTGCGGAGAAGTAGTAATTATCTTTTTCTAAGCCTATCCGACATTTATCCAAGCCTTTTTGCTTAAGAATGTTGGCAAGAAATTCCATTGGGTGGCGCTCTGGTGACATAACATATTCGTCCGGGTAAGGCAGAATATCCTCCAGAGGTAAGTCGGTTGTTAGCTCTGCGCCTTTTGCATCAATGCCACGCCCGTACCAAAATAAGGCGCCATCACTAGATATGACAACGCATTGATGGACATAAAACGACCAGCCATCGTAACCCGTTAGCCAACACATATTGGCGGGGTCGTAAACAATCAATAAATCAACCCCTGCGAGCTCCATGGCGCTACGAGTCTTAGCTTGTCGTTGTGCGAACTCAGATTGTTCGAATCTTCTTCTGCTTTCTTTCATCACTCCCCCAATTCTATTCTAACTCAAAAAGCTTAAAGCCTGCTCGAGGTCGGCAATAAGGTCCTCAATATCTTCGATGCCAGCTGAATATCTCACTAAGCCCTCGGGTATTCCAGCTGCAGCTCGCTCTTCTGTCGTGCATTCAACATGTGAGGTTGTCACTGGAGGTCCAACAACTGTTTCAACGCAACCTAAATTTGCCGCCATGTGGGCGTAATTCAGTTTCGGTAAAAACTGTTTAATCGCGTCAAGCCCGCCTTTCACCGAAAAGCTTAACATGCCGCCAAAACCTTTCATTTGCGTCCTAGCAACTTCGTGACCAGGGTGTGATACCAACCCAGGGTAGTTAACCAGATCAACCATTGGGTGACCTTCCAAGAATGTCGCCACAGCCATAGCGTTGTCGTTTTGACGTTCAACCCTAAGCTTCAAAGTCTTCATGCCTCTTAATAGGCTATAAGCATCCATCGGTGCTAATGTTGCACCATTGATTTCGCGATAATGATAGACCTTGTGGACCAAGTCTTGATTGCCACAAATCACACCACCCAGGGCGTCTGCATGGCCGCCCAGATATTTGGAGGCGGAATGAAGCACGATGTCTGCACCAAGCGTTAAAGGCAATTGGTTGATCGGCGTGGCAAAGGTATTGTCTACAATAACTAGTGCGCCAACTTTATGGGCGGCATTTGCTAGGCGCTTGATGTCGGTAATTTTGATCGTAGGGTTGGTTGGCGTTTCTAGGTAGAGCACCGTGCAGCCCTTTGTAATCTCTGCCTCAATTTGCTCGTAATCGCCTGTTTTGCAAAGCGCAACCTTGATGTTTAACGGTGGTAAAAACTCATTAAAAATAACGTTAGTGCCGCCGTAGCTGTCTTTGATGGAAACAATGCGATCACCGGGTTTTAAAAAAGTGGCCAGAGTGTTGCTAATGGCCGCCATGCCTGAGGAAAAACTGGTTGCTGCCTCAGCGCCTTCTAGCACCTTTACCTTGTCTTCAAACGCTCTGACAGTGGGATTTGTGTTACGCGAGTATATATGACCAGGCTCCTCGCCAAGGGCAACTTTATGCCAAGTATCAATATCTTCGTAAGCGAATGAAACACTGTGAACAACTGGAACTTGAGTGGATCGTTCAAAAAGTTCGTGTTCTTGCTCGCCACCCCAAATGCTTTGGGTGGACTTTCCGATGGTGTTTTGCATATAGACTCCTATGTTGCTGCAAAATATAAAATAGAAGAAGTGTTTTCTTCCAATCCTACATCAAGGCAGCGCTTTAAAAGCCTTTATCTTGATAGCTAAATCATACACAAATTTATTGCACAATTCAATAGACACAATTTGGTGAAGTGTTTATTATTAACACTAATTATGAAGAATTTGCCCGCCGAACAAAGCAACATCAATACGTGTGTTATTCTTTTACATGGGTTAGTCCGTACAGATTCCTCGCTTAAAAAGATGGCGTTAGCCCTGAACTCCGAGGGTTATAAAACAATAAATACAAGTTATCCCTCCACTAAACACACCATTGAAGAGCTGGCTGACTCTATTATCAGTAGTGCACTGTTTCAATGTGCGGGCAGCGCCAAAGTGCATTTTGTCACTCACTCGTTGGGCGGTATCTTAGTGCGCCAGTATTTGAGCAAAAACACGATAGAAAAATTAGGTAGAGTGGTGATGTTGGGCCCGCCAAATCAAGGCAGTGAGGTTGTGGATTCTTTGAGAAATGTTCCGGGTTTTGAGCGGATGCACGGCGCTGCTGGATTGCAGCTGGGAACAGATGCCAAAAGTGTGCCAAAAGTGTTAGGTGCGGCGAATTTTGAAGTGGGCGTTATTGCTGGTACACGGAGTGTTAATCCGGTCTTATCAAGGATGCTTCCAGGTCAGAATGACGGAAAAGTAACTGTGGGCAATACAAAACTTGAAGGTATGACTGGCCATATTTCACTGCCAGTGACACACCCTTTTATGATGAGAAACAAGACAGTCATCCGTCAGGTGATCCACTTTTTGAAAAATGGTCAGTTTGAATAAGTTCAGACTATTTTGAGCTTGCGATATTCGTTAAAGAACAACAGGATAAATATCAATGTCACAGTCACACTTAACGTCGCCATTATGTCAAAACTGTCATCGCCAGTTGTTGCTTGATGTATTTTTGCGATTAAAAATAGCATATGAGTGGTGCCAAATGCCGCACATACATCGCCAAGTATATTTTCAGGTAGATTGGCAAGGACGCTCGACAGCATAGCAAGACTCAAAATCAAGACGGTTATAAAATTTATATAAGGGGTAAGATTTGGCGTCTTAACAAATTCAAACGTCCAAACAATTTTTTCAGGTGCAAACCATAAAAGGAAGACACTACCCGCTAAGAGTGCTGCTTGAAGGTTTAAAAGTTTTTTTGCATTCATGATTTATTTAGAGTAATCAGTGCGTTAGTCGAGCAATTGTACGCCCAATAAATTATTTTTCAAGCAAATTAGAGTAATTATTCCAATTATTCCAATGAATTCTTAATGAGCTATAGTGACAAATTTGAATTGCTTGATTAAAGATAACAAGTGTTAGCAATTCCTACAATTTTCCTTGAAAAGTAAAATTAGCCCACATTGGACTGTACAAAGGGTATATTTGCAGTCAATTTAGACTTTATTGTGAATTTTATAGAGTGATGAAGCCCGTCTCTAAACTGCTATTATTATGCTTAGCCTTGGGTTTGTTAAGCGTATCTTATGCCGATTTTCGAGATGGTCTAGATGCTTATAATACTGGCGATTACAAGGCGGCTTATAAGGAGTGGCAACCACTAGCCAAGCAAGGCGATGCTGACGCGCAGTATAATCTTGGCTTTATGTATCGTCGTGGCGAAGGCGTCAAGCAAGATGATGAAAAGGCGGCTTATTGGTATCGAAGGGCTGCCGACCAAGGCGACGCCAAGGCGCAAACTTATTTAGGGCTTCTGTACACCTACGGCAAGGGCGTTGTCCAAGACTATCAACAAGCATCTTATTGGTATAAAAAAGCAGCCGATCAAGGCGTTGTCAAGGCGCAAAATACATTGGGCGAAATGTATTACTATGGCCAGGGCGTAATGCAAGATTATCAACAAGCCTTTGAATGGTACAGCATGTCGGCTCAGCAAGGTGATGCTGAAGGCCAGTACACATTAGGCGTGATGTACGAGCACGGCACAGGCGTTGAGCAAGATTACCAAAGTGCAATCAGTTGGTACTTAAAGGCAACTGAGCAAGAGTATGCTAGCGCTCAGTACAATTTAGCGGTGATGTATTACAACGGCAAAGGTGTCACTAAGGACATGTCTAAAGTCAAGTATTGGATTCGTTTGGCGTACGAGGGTAACGACAGCAAAATAAGCCAGATTGCTGGAGAGGCATGGAGTGCGCTGGAACTCTGGCAGTATTGAGTAACACTCACAAGGCTGAATAGCCAATTTTCCAACCCCCTTTCACTTTAAAATAATTGCATATTCACTATGCACCGTTCTTGCCGTCTTTACGCAATCCTATTTTTGATGAAATCATTTAGTTCAGTTTTGCGCTTAGCGCTAATTGTGTTTGCCCTGCTGCTCACTCCTTTCGCCTCAAAGGCAGATGAAATCCGTGTTGCTGTTGCCAGCAACTTTGTAGGTGCTATGAAAATTCTTGCCAGTGAGTTTGAGGTCAATACCGAGCACCGAGTGATATTGATTCCTGGCTCAACAGGCAAGCATTACGCCCAAATTGTACACGGTGCACCCTTTGACTTACTCTTTGCTGCCGATGCGAAGAGACCTGAATTATTAGACGCACAGAGCCTGATTGAGTCAAGCTCACGGTTTACTTACGCCATCGGCAAGTTGGTTTTGTGGAGTGCGCTTGAGGGCGCCATAGATTCAGATGGTGAGGTAATTGCTGGCGGTGACTTTCGCTATTTAGCGATAGCCAACCCTAAATTAGCACCTTATGGCATGGCTGCTGAAGAGGTGATTAAAGCTAAGGGAGCGTGGGGCACCATTCAAAGCAAACTGGTGCGAGGTGAAAATATCGCCCAAACGTATCAATTTGTTGATAGCGGTAACGCAGAATTGGGCTTTGTTGCCTACTCTCAAATATTAAAACCGAGCGGAGCTATCAAAGGCTCGTATTGGCTAGTGCCAGAAAATTTATACTCACCGATTGAGCAGCAAGCTGTTTTGCTAAAGAGCAATGAAGCTGCTCGAGCATTTTTGATTTACGTTAAAAGCGATGAAGCGCTGGAGATTATCCAAAGTTTCGGGTATGGTGTGCGATATGTTGAATGAATTCGACTTATCGGCGCTAATAGTCACGCTTAAATTAGCGAGTGTCAGTACGTTGATTTTGCTAGTTATCGGTACGCCACTTGCTTGGTGGCTGTCCAACTCTAAGTGGAAGCTAAAGTCCTTGGTTGAGGCGTTGATTGCTTTACCACTGATTTTGCCGCCAACAGTGCTGGGTTTTTATTTGCTGATTAGTCTTGGGCCAAACGGTCCAATTGGTGGGGCGATGCAATGGCTTGGTGCGCAGCCTTTGGCGTTTACCTTTGCCGGCCTTGTCATCGGCTCCGTTATTTACTCGATGCCATTTGTGGTGCAGCCTTTGCAAAATGCCTTTGCTTCGATGGGCTCTCGACCGATGGAAGTTGCGGCGACACTCCGAGCCACCCCTGTCGATCGATTTTTCACTGTTGCTGTGCCACTGGCGCGCACGGGTTTTGTCACTGCTGCAGTGCTGGGTTTTGCACATACGGTGGGTGAATTTGGCGTGGTGTTAATGATTGGTGGCAGTATTCCTGGAGAGACACAAGTGCTTTCCATTGCTATTTACGACCATGTTGAGGCACTGGAGTACGGTAATGCCCATTGGCTTGCAGGCGGCTTATTGCTAACGTCATTTATTATGTTGGTTGCTGTTTACAGTTTGAATCGTCGCTTTTCATTCCTGCAAAGGAGTGGACAATGACCATAGAGTGTCGACTCAATATTACTCGAGCCAGCTTTACTCTTGACGTGGACTTGTCGCTGCCCTCAAAAGGCATCACTGCTGTTTTCGGCCCTTCTGGCTCCGGTAAAACAACCTTTTTACGGGCGCTTACTGGTCTTGAAAAGAACAAGGGCTTTATCAAAGTGAATGAGGTAATTTGGCAAGATGAGCAACATTTTGTACCGACACATGAACGCTCTATTGGTTACGTTTTTCAGGAGGCCAGTTTATTTGAGCATCTCAACGTTAAGGATAATATTGAGTACGGCTTTAAGCGCGCCGTCGGAGCCGATCAATTGGTAATGCAAAGAGCAATTAAGCTGCTACAAATTGAGCACTTGCTTGATCGCAGAGCCAGTCAATTGTCGGGCGGTGAGCGCCAACGAGTGGCGATTGCAAGGGCGTTGTCAGCAAATCCAGACATGTTGTTGATGGACGAGCCACTGGCCTCACTGGGCGACAAACACAAAAAAGAAATACTGCCATTTTTAGAGTCGTTACACGGAGAATTGGAAATCCCAGTGATTTATGTTAGTCATTCTATTGACGAGGTTGCCCACCTTGCTGATCATTTGATCCTGCTTGATGAGGGTAGTGTTGTTGGCAATGGTGAAATATCGGAGATGCTTACTCGATTGGACTTGTCGCTAGCGCATGGCGAAAGAGCCGCTTCCGTTATTGAGGCGAAAGTATTTGAGCACGATGATAGTTACAACTTAACCAGCATTGATTTCTCTGGCGGTCGATTCTTCGTTCCTAGAAAACAGCTACTGATCGGCTGTGAGGTGCGTCTTAGAGTTGAGGCGCGCGATGTGAGCTTGACGACCCAGCGCCAAAGCGAAACCAGTATTTTGAATATTTTGCCAGCAATTGTTGACGAGATTGTTGATGAAGGCGATGCACAAGTTATGGTGCGTCTGAAGGCAGGAAATGACTTACTGCTTTCCTGTATTACCAAAAAATCTGCCGAACTGTTAAAACTGCAGACCGGGAGCGAAATATATGCTCAAATAAAAAGCGTGGCATTGTTGTCATAATCAAGGAGTGTGATGAAGAAGGAGCCCAAGTACTGGATACTATTATTGATTGGCTTGCTGGCGTGGTTTGGTGTGATTACCGACTTTACTACAGCGATCAATAAAGATTTGGCATCAGGATTGACGGTTGGCGATACGTTTATTCGATTGCTCGGTTATTATACAATTTTGACCAATTTATTTGTTGCACTTGTTGCCACAACTTGCGCACTGCGCCCTAACTCATCCTGGGGCAAGGTTTTTTCTTCGCCTAAAGTATTTGGTTGCGTGGTAACTTCTATTGTGTTTGTGGGCATTATTTTCCACCTCCTTCTCAGCGATATATACAACCCTGACGGTATCAAAGCGGTTGCAAATTATCTCAATCATTACATTACGCCAATAGCCATGCTGACCTACTGGTTGGTTTTCCCGACAAAGCAACCGATGCCAGTTTCCACCCCTTTCTATTGGGGAATTTACCCTCTTTTATATGCAGTATATATAGCCATACGCGGCGAAATGATTGGCAAATACCCGTATTTTTTCCTTGATGTAAGCACGCTAGGCTACCCTCAAGCATTACTCAATGGAGTTGGTTTGTTTTTGGTTGTGGCCGCTATCGGTTTTGTTGTTCGTGCGGGTGTCCATTACACATCAAGACGACAAAACCTTGTTGTTGAAAATTAGCTAAGGAGCACTAAGTGTGCGCCTAACGGCGTCTTTCCAGCCAGAGAGTTGTTTCTTTCTAAGGTCTTCTGACATTGTCGATGTAAAGCGACTTTCTTTTTTCCAGGACTTGGAAAATTCTTCTGGTGCGGGGTAAAAGTCAACCTGCATGCCGGCTAGATAAGCCGCGCCCAGTGCAGTTGTTTCTAAAACCGGCGGACGATCAATAGGCATGGCTAGAATGTCTGAGAGTCGCTGCATAGTCCAGTTGGAAGCAGCCATACCGCCATCCACTCGAATGACTGAAGTGGCACCCTCTTGCCAATCGTCGATCATTGCTTGTAGAAGGTCGGAGGTTTGATAACAAACCGCCTCAAGTGCTGCCTTTGATATTTCAGCGGGGCCAGTATTACGCGTTAGGCCATATAAAGCGCCGCGGCAATCGGCATCCCAATAGGGCGCACCCAAGCCAACAAATGCTGGCACCAAGTAGACGTCTTGCTTCTCGTCTGCTGCAGATGCTAACACCTCTGATTGCGCGGCTGAGTCAATAATTTTTAAACCGTCTCTAAGCCATTGCACGGCAGCGCCGGCAATAAAAATAGAGCCTTCGAGTGCATACGTTGGCTTGTTATTAAGTTGTAGGGCGATGGTGGTGAGCAGTTTATTTTTTGAGTCAACTGCCTTGTCACCCGTATTAAGCAATACAAAGCAGCCGGTGCCATAAGTGGATTTCACCATGCCCGGGTCAAAGCAAGCTTGCCCAACAAGAGCGGCTTGTTGGTCGCCTATTAAACTTGTTATTGGGATTGAGCTGCCGAAAATTTCATTATCGACTTGTCCGAAGTCTGCGGCAGAGTCTCGCACTTCTGGCAACATTGACAAAGGCATGTTGAATAACTTCAGAAGATCCTCATCCCAACAGCCCTGGTGAATATTGTATAGCATTGTCCTAGAGGCGTTGGTTGCGTCTGTGGCGTGCACCTTGCCTTTGGTCAGTTGCCATAATAAATAACTGTCAACAGTGCCAAATGCTAATTCGCCCGCATCAGCTTTTTCACGTCCCCCATCAACATTATCAAGAATCCAAGCGATTTTGGTGGCTGAAAAATAAGGATCTAACAATAGGCCGGTTTTTTCAGAAATACTGGTTTCGTGCCCTAGGTCTTTGAGTTTTTGACAGACGTCCGTGGTGCGTCGATCTTGCCAAACAATGGCGTTATAGATGGGCTCACCTGTTTGTCTGTCCCAAACTATGGTTGTTTCACGTTGATTGGTAATGCCGATGGCTGCAATTTGATCCAGCGGTGCCTCTGCCTGTGCAATGGCAGAGTGGCAACACTCTAATGTGGATGCCCATATTTCTTCGGGATCGTGCTCAACCCAGCCAGAGCGTGGGAAGAATTGTTCGAACTCACTTTGCCCAATCGAGGCTATGGTGTAATCGGCATCAAATAAAACCGCACGAGAAGAGGTGGTGCCTTGATCTATTGCTAATACGTATTTTGTGGACTCGAGCGCCAATGGATTACCCTTCTTGTTTTGCAAGGCTCAGTCTTGCAACAGGCTGCTCGTTAATGCAAAGATGGATTAGTGCTGTAACGGCCGCAATCGCGGCAGCCGCCCACCAAATAACATCATAAGAGCCGGTTTGATCGAAGTAGTAACCGCCCAGCCAAACACCAATAAACGAACCAATCTGATGATTTAGAAAGACGATGCCATACAGTGTGCCCATATAACGCAGGCCAAACATTTGCGCCACGAGTCCAGAAGTTGGTGGAACGGTGGCAAGCCAAAGAAGACCGGTCACAATGGAAAATGCATAAATTGAGACAAGACTGATTGGGGTAATCAGAAACAAGACAATGGCAATTGCACGACCCGCGTAGATATAACTTAGCAGCATTTTCTTTGAATATATGCCTGAAAATTTACCGGCTGCAATAGACCCTATTATATTAAACAGCCCAATTAATGCAAGACTGGTGGCCGCAACCGAACCGTCAAAACCTTTGTCGCCGAGGTATGAAGGCATATGAACGGTGATGAACGCAAGCTGAAAGCCACAGACAAAAAAACCGGCGATTAACAGCCAAAAAGGCATGTGGGAGCGAGCCTCTACCAGCGCCTCTCTAAGAGTTTGCGGTGGCTCGTCAATCATTTTATTGTCGACACTTGCATCGCCCTTGAAGACCGGAGCAAATAGCATCATACATAAGGCGCCAGCCGATAGAATGAGAAGCGCCGTTTGCCAGCCGTATACCTCAAGAAAACTTTGAGCAACAGGGATGATAAGAAATTGACCTAGCGATCCCGCTGCCGTACCTAATCCAAGGGCAAGTGCACGTTTTTCTGGTTTGACCATGCGCGCCATGGCGGGAAGAACAAGACCAAGACCGGTGCCGGAAACACCCATACCTATAAGGATGCCAGCACCTATGTGAAGCTCCATTGCTGAGCCTGCATTGGCGGTGACATAGATACCTAGGGAGTACAATAATGAGCCGCCAATGACTGCCCTAAAAGTGCCATACTTGTCTGCTACGGCGCCCGCTAATGGTTGGAATAAACCCCAGCAAAGATTTTGCAGGGCGAGTGAGAAGGCAAAAACCTCACGTCCGTAACCAAACGAATCTGAAATTGGCTGTAGAAAGAAACCAAAAGATGAGCGCATGCCAAAATTGATTACCAATAAAACGCAAGAAGCAACAATGGCAATGCTGAGTAAATTTTTATATTGGGTCATATCGGGAGCAATCGATAAAAATTGAAAGTATAACCCTTTCTCTCGCTGGTCAGAAAATTTTGATATGATGACATACTAATAGTAAATGTCTTTACAAAAGAGAGAAGAGTGTCGATGAAATTGCTTGTTTTTCAACATATTGATTGCGAACATCCTGGCTCGTTGCGTGGGTTTTTGGCTGAGGATAATATTCAGTGGGATGCGGTCAACCTGCATCGGGGCGAACTAATTCCTGACTTGGATAATTACGACGCCCTTTGGGTGATGGGCGGCCCAATGGATGTTTGGGATATTGAGGACTGCCCTTGGTTGGTGGCCGAAAAAGCGGCTATTCGTCGTTGGGTTGGCAAACTTGGCAAGCCTTATTTGGGTCTTTGTTTAGGACATCAATTGCTTGCTGATGCATTGGGCGGCACCTGTGGCCCAATGCCTACCCCTGAAATTGGGGTGCTGGAGGTCGAGCTTACTGATAAAGGCATTGCCGACCCTATTTTTCAAGGCATGACTAGCACTCAGCAATGCTTGCAATGGCATTCGGTGCGCGTTACCCAAGCGCCCGAAGGCGCAACTGTATTGGCAAGGTCTGATGTTTGTGCGATACAAGCTATGCGCATTGGCTCGAATGCTTGGTCGATGCAATATCATGTAGAGATTGAGCCAGATACGGTCGACAATTGGGGTGCGGTGCCGGCGTATGCAGCTGCTCTGCAAGCCACTTTGGGCGATGATGGTTTGTCAAAGATGAAAAGAGAGTCGGAAGCCGTTATTGATAATTGCTTGGCCAGTGCAGGGCAAATATATCAAAACTTTATGCGGATTGTCAAAAAATAAAACAAGCTACTCTCTGGGCAGTGAGGTAAGATAGTTATCAATTAGGCGATTTTTTAGGCGCCTTTGGATTTGCGAAGAACACATTTTTCATATTAATTCAGGAGAAGCTGTATGTCGGTCGACAACCGTTTATATAAAGTAAATTCGATTGAGAAGGGTCATGAAGACCATGAATTTATTAAAGCTCAAAACATGGAAGAAGCAGAAAAGAAGGCGCATAACGCTCACCCGAATGCTGAAGTGGAAGTGATTGAGTTAGAGGTTGGCGCGGAAGATTGACAATGTAGCAAAACCCCACCACTTGGGAAGTGACAGGGTGTTTGTGTTTTTAGTGAGAGTGATGTTGTTGGGCATGGTATTTGTTAAATAGAAACCAAACCCATTTCTCAAGCCCTTCTTTTTCCATGCCAGCTTTTTGGCGATGTTTCATTTTGCCTTTATTCATGCCCGGCTCACCGGCCATCTCATGACCCCAGTCTTTCATGCCTTTCTTGTTGTGGCATTTTTTAGCGCTACGTTTGTCTGAGTCTTTTGCAGAGTTGGCTTTATGCTCCTCATGCTCTTCACGTGAAACATCCTTGCCGCCTTTTTCTACTTTTTGGCAGATCTTACGATCACCCTCTAATTGAGCGCGAACCGCTTTTCTCAACTCTTGGCGATCTTCGACCGACAGCGACTGAATTTGGCTAACCAACTGTTCAATCGTGACGCTTGATACGCCTTCACCGGAAGTCGTATCTGCATTGGCCAAGGCCGCTTGTGTGCCGATACATAAGATCGACGCCAGTAGTAAGTGATGTAGTTTTTTCATGTTGTATTTCCTTATCGGTTAAATTAAACAACCCAATTGTTTGTTCGAGTTAGGTGCTATGTTAGGCGTTGATTGTTACAAGACGTTTTCTAGAAAGAAACCAAGTGTGGCAAATTGTAACCAAGTGTTACATTGGGAGTGTAGCCAGCAGCTACACTCCAAAGCGTCGGCCTAACTTGTCCTGGTTAAGCACTTACTTTTAAGGCCAGTCAGCCAATTAATAAAGTCGTAATTCATTGAGTAAAGACACGGTAACAACACTAGCGTAATCAAAGTACCAAACAATAAGCCATAGCCAAGAGCTAGCACCATTGGTTGTAGGAAGGCGTCTGTGCCGCCAATACCATAAGCCAAAGGCAATACGCCGGCAAGAGTGGTTAAGGTTGTTAGCACTACTGCTCTGAGCCTGTCTTTCGATCCCTGGGCAATCCAATTAATTGAATCGTTGTCTTTATCTTGCCTAGATTTTAAGTAATTGAGGTGGTTTATCATCACCAGTGAGTCGTTAACTATAACACCCACAAGCGCCAAGATACCCATCAGTACAAAAAAGCTGAACGGTTCGCCGTGTAGAACAAACGCCCAAAGAACGCCAATCAGAGAAAACGGTATGCTTGCGAGCACCAAGAAGGGCTGAGAGTATGAGTTAAACAGCAATGCGATAACCATAAAGATGCCGAAAACCGCAAAGCCTAGCGCCAAATAAAAGTCATCCAGTGTTTGTGTTGTTTGTCTGGCATTACCCCCTTCCACGATTCTAACGCCAGGATAATTGCTTCCCACACCCAGCGTGTTTAGCGCCTTTCTCATTGCCGCCTGTGCGGTTGTGATTGAATCGTCAACTGCGGCGCTAATCGTAATAACGCGCTCGCCATTCAGGTGCGTGTAGTCAGGCTCGCCCGGAATCTCGAGAATGGTTGAAAATTCAGACATTGGGATCATCATTCCTTGGGCGCTCCTAACTTGCGTGCTTGGAATGTAGTTCTCGGAATAGTTGTTATCACCCAGATACATTTTGACGTTTAAATTGGTGTTGTCGAATTGGACATTCGTGACGTTTTTGCCAGAATAAATTGTTCTAAGGTGACTGTAAGCCTGTTGATAATCAACACCAAGCCTGGCCATGGCCTCGTAATCAAGCACCACTTCTATTCGAGCATTTCCTGGATCTTCGCCTGTGTCGATATCGCCAACACCATCCATACTTTGCAGTATTTCCTCTAGTCGGGCGACGGCGGCTTCTCTTTGTGCGTTGTTGCCACCTATCAGGTTTACTTCAATATCTGAGCCAGCACTTGGTCCTTGGCGGTTAGCTTTAAAATTAACGACTTCAACCCCTTGGGCCTTGATTGTTGTTGCTTGCAAGATTTCAATTATTTCAGCAGCGCTAACATCCCGATCGCTTGAAGGAATCAAGGCGATGGAGATTGTTGCCTTATTGGTTTCGCGTGAACCAATAGAGCTGGTGAAGAAATCCAAATTTGCACCCGTTTGCTCAATAATTATATTTTCAACTTGAATCACAGCTTGTTCGGTCATTTTGGCCGAGCTTCCAGAGGCTGTCTCAATGCGCATGTTTATCGTATTCGTACCATCTGAGGGAAATGTCGTGAAGGACATGTTGTTGATTGCAAAGAGTGAGGAATAAATCAGCAGGGCAACAAAAAAAGCAACAACCGAATAGCGCCATTTGAGTAACTTTTTCAGTTGTTTTTCAAACCAGCGCTCTACAGGTTTAAACCATGTTTTTTGCTTTTCACTTTTGTGTTCTGCCAAATGTGCTGGAAGGGCAAAGCTCACCTCGAGAACTGAAAGAACAAGCGCACAAATAACCGTCACAGGCAAGATATAGATGAATTTACCCATGATGCCAGACATCATAAACATCGTTGACATCGCCAATACCGTCGTCAAAATAGTGGTGAATACCGGCATAATGACACGCTTAAACCCTGCTACTACATTTTCATAGACATTGCCGCCTTTAGATTTATGATGGTGAATACTCTCGGCAATGATAATACTGTCATCAACGACAATACCCAAAACTAAAATCATAGCAGTCAGAGAGATAAGATTGATTGTTTCCCCGACAAACCCAAGATAAGCTACCGTGCCCAATAAGGCCACAGGTATGCTGATAGCTACCCAAAAAGCTGTTTTAAGCGACAGGAAGCAGCCGAGAACAATCATGATGAATATCAAACCCAGTATGGCGTTGTTGGTAACAATTTCTAAGCGATTTGCGACGTCTGCAGACTGGTCGTTAGTAATAATCACATTTAATTCGCTTGGATAGTACTGTTCCAGCTCGTAAATCCTCTCCTTTACTTGCTCAACGGTGCGAATAATATCGGCGCCTTCTGATTTTTTGATTTTTAATATAAAGCCGGTTGTGCCGTTGATGCGAGTGATGGACTGTGATTCAACAACACCTTCACTCACTGTCGCAATATCTTTTAAGTATACAAGCGGGGCGTCGTAGCTTGACTTAACAATAACACTTTCAATGGCCTCGATGCTTTGATATTCAGACAATATGACGATGCTTTTTTTGTCTTCTCCCTGGTTGTTGTCGCCAATTGTTGAGCGCACGTTTTGTTTTGTTATAGCGCTACTCACTTGATCGAACGACAGCTGATACTGTAAAAGTTTATCGGGGTCTATTTGAATTTGAATTTCTCTTTCTGAGGCGCCCGTTACATCAATAGAAGAGACGCCATCAATCAGTGCAAGGTTTTTCTCTAAATCGTTTGCAATTCGCTCAGCAACATCCATGTCGACACTGTTGCCGTCAACAATGATGGTTAGGACTGGCATTTCAGCAATATTCCTATCAATGATTCGTGGGTCGTCGGCAATGTTCTCAGGCAGATTTCGGATGCTGTTAACGGTTTCTGTTATCTCAGCCTTAACAGCTGAAACATCCGCAACATCGGCAGAAATATTGATACTAATGCTGGACACTCCTTCACGAGAAGTGGATCTGATTTTCTCAATGCCAGAGACGCCTTTTAATGCCGCCTCGATAACCTCAGTAATATTTTTTTCCACATCTTGCGGTGAAGCGTTTGGATAGGATGTTGAGATGGTTAATGAATCGAACTCTGCAGAAGGGAACTTGTCACGCTGAATGCCTTGTAAGGTTAAAACCCCCAAAACAATAATGGATAAAGTGAAAACAAGTGCGAGCTTTTTCTGGTGTGCAAAAAATTTTAAAATAGTATCCATGTGGCGTCCTTGTAAATATTGTTAGTTTAGTTAAGGGTGTTAACGAGCTGATCCGACAGACTAAAGTAATCGATAATCGATTTTTGGAGATTTGCTGCAGCTTGTGTGTATGATAATTTTGCTGTATTGGCGTTCTTTTGTGCTGTAATGACATTACTTTTCTGACTCTTTGCGTTGTTGTATTGTTTCTGCGCTTCTGCAGCTTTGTCGTTTGCCAACAAGCTTAGCTCAAGCGATATTTGCGTCAATTGTTGAAGAAGATCGATCCGTGAAATTTGAGCGTTGATTTGCTGGGCTAGATTTGTTTCACTCTCCCGTCTTCTGCTATCCAGTTGTGCCAATGAGTTTTCAGTTCTCTCAATATCGAGTTGTTCTCTAGTATTTCCAAAAGCGTAAGTAAAGTTAAGCCCAACTTCGAATGAGGTGTTTTGGTTTGAAAAACTATCAAAATAACCGTTGCCACTTCCTTGGCTTGTCAATCCAATATTTAAATTTAAACTGGGTTCTAGCTTGTTTTGGTTGCTAATGAGTTGTCGTTGAAGCTTTTGCCTATCAAAGTCCAATTGTTGGATCGCTCTTGAGCCTGCAACAAGGCTTTGGGTGTTAGTATCCAGAGCGGTTTGTTCTTGGAATATGTTAAATTCGGCAACCATTACTTGTGGATCGACGTTTATCCATGAGGCGAGCTCCTTTTTTATGGAGTCTAGCTCTTGTTCAGCTTGTAACAGCTGCTGCTTTGCTCGAATAAAGTTATCCTGTTCTTGCAGTAGACTGGATTCTGAAAGAATGGATTGCGCGTATTTTTCTGTGGCAATACTAAGTTGCTGTTCACTAAGCGCTAAATTTTCTCCGACAATAGCTACTTTTTGTTGAGCAAGTGCCAGATCAATAAACTTCTTAGATTTGGATGCTAAAAAATTCTCAGATTGTTCAATAAGGCTTAATTGCTTTGACTCTAAATCAATGTTTGCTAGGTCTGCGGATAGACTGGTGTTAATACCACCTTGGTTCTGTAAAAACGGCTGCGAGTAAGTAACTGAAGTAAGACTTGTCGGTTGAGTCAGTCCGTTATCATTCCACGAGTGCTTTATGCTTAAGCTGCCACCTGTTTCTTCAATTGCCTTTTGCGTGCTGAGCTCAACTCTGGCGTTGTTGAGACTGCTTGAAGATGTGTAGTTATCGTTAATGCCTATTTGGGCATTCCAATCGTAGAGTAGCTGAGAGACCTGATGAGCGATCTGATTAGCCTCCTCAGAGAGAGATAATTGCGAATAAAACGGGTGCTCTTGAGTTAGTTTTTCGCTATATTCGCTTAATGTTAATGCATAAATTTGAGCGCTGGTGCCAAGGCATAAAATTGCAATAAGACTTTTTCTCATGATCTACTCTCCTAATTGTTAATTATTGCTTGTATGGTTTAATTTCTGGATTTCTTGTCGCCACCACCCCAGAATCGATTCCACATCGACCAAAAGCCGCGCTCACCGCCTTGTTTCTTAACTTCTCTTTTCATTTTGTTAGCCTGTGCATCACCAAGTTTGCATTCTCCATCATTGTTATCAAGTATTTTGGTTGCAACTTGCGTTAAAGCGAGACGTGCATCTTGAGATAAATCATCAACTCGGGAGAGGGCTTCTTCTGTAATTTCAGAGTTGCCCGAATACTCTTGAGAGTCCAGATAGCTCAATAAAGCACCATTGCAAAGCGACAAGCGCACTTCGTCGGGCAGGGATTTAAACTCCATCAAAACTTGTGCAAGGTCTTTTTTATCAAGAAAAGATAAATCCTCGAATGCGGGGTTGTTCATCTTTGAGCCAGCGAAGACCGACGACGCGCTCACAGTCAAAATTGAAGCAAGCAACACAGTGTTTAATTTATTCATTTTTTTACCTTTAGGTTAATTATTTTTTTCCAGATTTTTACCGGATTGTTCGTTATGTTAAACATTGATTGTAACAAGGACTTTTCCGTGGTGTAACAATCTGTATCGATTTGTAACACAATGTAACAATGAGGCGAGAGTGGTTCGCTGACGTATAATTTGGCGCTATGAGCGCAACAAACAAACCGCCTTTGATACTTATTGTGGATGACGACCCCGGTATTTGCCGGATGTTGGTGCGTTACCTTGAAGATCAAGAATTGGACAGTGAATCGGTCGGTAGTGCAATTGAGATGGATGCGTGGCTTGAGATTAATAGTGCAAATTTGATTGTACTCGATTTGATGTTGCCAGGTGAAGACGGCCTATCAATTGCTAGACGCCTCAGGGCCGGCTCAAATATTCCTATTATTATGTTGACCGCTAAGGGCGATGAAATTGATCGTATTATTGGACTTGAAGTGGGTGCGGATGATTATCTTGCTAAGCCGTTTAACCCTAGAGAATTATTGGCGCGAATACATTCATTACTAAGACGAGCAAATTATCAAAATGTTGACGACTCTAGCGATGAAGTTGTATTCTTCGGTGAATACCAATTTAATAAAAAATCACTAATACTCACACACTCTGGCAAAGAGATTGAGTTGGGATACTCCGACATAGGCTTGTTGCAACTGTTTATTGAAAAGCCGAATCAGCCACTCAGCCGTGATTTTATTTTGAATCAACTTAGCGGCATCGATCGTGATCCATTTGACCGCTCTGTCGATGTTAGGGTTACTCGGTTGCGTAAAAAGATTGAATCGGATCCAGCATCGCCTCAGTTTATTCGCACAGCACGCGGCATTGGCTATCGCTTTACCCCAAGAGGGAGTGGCGAATAATGCGTAAAACGTTGTTTGTTAAAATTGCCATCATCATTTCAAGCGCACTGTTGTTGTTACAAGTGCTGTCAGTCGCGGTTGGCAGTTATTATATGAAAGACACCAACGATCAAGAGCGTGCTGGCGAACTTGCATCCTTGATTGTTTTGACTGCTCAAACTTACGTTGATTTGCCCGAAGACAGTAAAAAAGCATTTGCCCGAAGACTCAAGTACCAAGACCATTTGATACTTGGCAGAGGTAATGAACATCTTGATAAATCTGGAGCGATACCCTTGTATTACCGGGTAGTTGCCAGACAAGTATCTGAGCAAATTGGCAGTCCGGTTCGCGTTGTGAAGCAGGCTGATAGATCGGAACGATATTGGCTTGAAATGACACTCGAGGGCCAGCATATTCGGTTAGGGGTAATAAATAAGCGCAGGCCTGAGGGGCTTATACCAAAAGTCGCTATTATGATTATGGGGGCTATTGCACTCATCGCCATTCTTGCCAGTCTTTATCTGATGAAAAAAATAACCAGACCGTTGGAGAAAATGGCCGTTGCCGCAAAAACTATCGGTCGTGGTCAAAAGCCAGAACCTTTAGAAGAATCAGGGCTGCAAGAATTCTCTGATACTGCCAAAGCATTTAACCAAATGTCTAGGGATGTCCACGACTTATTGGAGAACCGAACTGTTTTACTTTCTGGCATTTCTCACGATATTCGTACGCCACTGACAAGACTGGCATTGGTAACCGAGATGTTACCGAAAGAGACCGATGATGAATTGCAAGGAGAGCTGCGCAATGTTCACCGAGACATTGAGCGCATTGTTACTCAGTACTTGTCGTTAACTCGCAGTCTTGATAAGAGCGGTACAGAGAGTATTGTATTTTCTGAGCTGCTGAACGATGTGATTGCAGAGCTCACTTTCGACACGGATCAACAAGTGATGTCGAGCGGTGATGAAGATGTTGTAATAACAACCTCAACTTATGCGCTTCGCGCTGTTGTGGTAAACATCCTCAGTAATGCGTTGAGGTATGGCGATGATAAGGCCGTTGAAGTTTGTTGGAAAGGTGATGGTGGTGCTTTAGAAATTTCAATTTTGGATAGGGGTACGGGTATTCCTGATGAGCAAAAAGAGGCGATTTTTCAACCTTTTTACCGCTTGGAGGGGTCAAGAAATATCTCCACGGGTGGCACAGGGCTTGGCTTGGCAATTGTTAATCAAATCGCAAGGCAATACGATTGGACAATTGAAGTGTGCGATCGCACCGGCGGGGGTACAGAGGTCATTGTCCGTGTATCGTAGTGAAGCGAGCAAAGATTGCGCAAGTCATTTCATTATACAAATAGCCGAATAAATACATTCAATATGGCGTGAATAGGTTGAATTTTGTACGATTAAAAGTCTAATTGAAATATCATCTATTGCGTTGATATACAAAAGGATTTCGGTTATTTCTCTACGTAAAAAATTGCCATCGAGAAATCCGATTTTTAGCAGTTAGAAATATCGGTTGACTTTAAAAATCGTCCGCGGTTAAATTACATTTTTTACATTAGTAATAATAATTTAAGGGGCCGTGATGAGTGAAGAAGACGATTTCGATCTAAACGAACTTGATGATAAAGATCTTGTTGAGCAAATTCAAGATGATTTATACGATGGGTTAGCCGACGAAGTAACTGAAGGTACGGAGATTTTACTCTCTCGTGGCTGGGATGCGAATGATGTTTTGGGTGACGCCTTGGTTGGCGGCATGAAAATCGTTGGTGTGGACTTTAGAGACGGCATCCTGTTTGTGCCCGAAGTGCTTAAATGTGCGGGCGCGATGAAAGGTGGTATGAAGATTCTCCGTCCAATCCTTGCAGAAGCCGCAGAAGACACTTCTTTAGGCAAGTTTGTTATTGGCACGGTTAAAGGTGATATCCACGATATTGGCAAAAACCTTGTAGGCATGATGCTTGAAGGTGCTGGTTTTGAAGTGATCGACCTGGGTATCAATAACCCTGTAGAAAACTATCTTGAAGCTGTTGATAAGCATCAGCCAGTAATTGTTGGCATGTCAGCTCTATTGACAACAACAATGCCATACATGGGCGTTGTTTCAGAGGAATTTGAAAAACGCGGTTTGCGTAAAGACATTCATATGATGTGTGGCGGTGCACCACTCAACCAAGAGTTCGCAGACGCAATTGGCGTGCCGGCTTACGGTCGTGATGCTGCTCGAAGTGCGGAAATGGCTGAGACTCACGTACGTGACTCGATGAACAAGCGTGAACACAGATAAAAAACGACTTGTTCTTGGCTGCGGAGCGCTCGTTTACGATCTTTTGCGGCTTATTGAACAAAATCCGGGTTTATCAGACAAAGTTAAATTACAGTGCTTGCCTGCAAGTTGGCACAACAAGCCGCAATTGATCGCCCCAGGGGTGGATGATTATTTAGCTAAGCATGGCAATCTTTATGAAGATGTTTATATCGCTTATGCTGATTGTGGCACGGGTGGAGCGCTCGATAGGGTAATCGAAAAATATCAGGCAAAACGCATCGGCGGCGCTCATTGTTACGAGTTTTTTGCCGGTTCTGAAGCTTTTCACGAAATGGCTGAGCAGGAGTTGGGTACATTCTACCTAACCGATTATTTGGTCAAGAATTTTAAAAGGCTCATGATTAAAGGCATGGGCTTGGATCGCTACCCTGAGCTATTTGATGTTTATTTTGCCAATTATAAAAAATTGGTGTATTTGGCACAAACAGAAAATGAACAGTGGCAAAAAGAGGCTGCACAGTATGCAAAAGACTGGGGTTTTAAGTACGAATATAAATTGGTAGGCACGGGTTATTTGGATTGTGTCTTTGATGATATTGAAATAATGCCATTGGCAAGCGAAGAGAATTAGATGTATAAAGCAAGACTATTTGCCAGCAAACATGCGAGAGCTTATGAGGCGATGTATAACGCTTCGTCGCCTGTTATTTTGGCGTCTCTTAGGGTGTTGAGTAAAATCGTTAAGGGTAAGCTTGACAAGCCGATTACTTGGGCTGAAAAGAAAACCAAAGGTTTTCTATTTGACTGTCAAATGTGTGGCAATTGTGTATTGTCAACAACAGGTATGACCTGCCCAATGAACTGCCCAAAAACTTTGCGAAATGGCCCTTGCGGTGGTGTTCGCGCTAATGGTAATTGCGAAGTGAAGCCTGAGATGAAGTGTGTTTGGGTTGAGGCTTGGAATGGCTCAACAAAAATGAAACACAACCATAAAATCCAAGAAATTCAATTTGCTGTAAATAACGAACACAAAGGTTCGAGCGCTTGGATTCGATTGGCAAACGAAGACGTTAAGGCGAAATAGCAATGGTATCCGACGAATCAATCAAAATTAATCCGGAATACGTTTACCACCCGGGTAACCCATTGTCGCAATTGGACAATCATGTTTCACGTGGAAGGTTTGAGCGCGTTCTAAAGCGCGGTGAATTTGCTGTAACGACAGAATTGGCGCCACCGGATTCTGCCGATCGCACCGAGGTTTTTCACGAGGCGGCAATGTTTGATCACGCAGTTGATGCGATTAATGCTACTGATGGCTCGGGCGCGAATTGTCATATGTCGAGTGTTGCTGTATGTGCGTTGCTTGCGCATATTGGCTATTCGCCGATTTTGCAAATTTCTTGCAGGGACAAAAATCGAATTGCCATTCAAGGCGATATTTTGGGTGCGGCGGCGATGGGCGTGTGTAATGTGCTGGCGTTAACCGGTGACGATGTCAGTGCGGGCGATCAGCCTGAAGCGAAACGCGTTTTTGATTTGGACAGTATTTCATTGTTGACAACCATTCAAAAAATGCGAGACGAGTCGACACTGCTCAGCGGCAGAAAGTTGACTGAGGCTCCTGCAATGTTTGCTGGTAGCACAATTAACCCGTTTGTCCCGCCCGTTAAATCTCGCGTGTCGCAAATGGAAAAAAAGATCGATGCCGGCGCGCAGTTTATCCAAACACAGTATTGCTTTGACATGCCGATGTTAAAAGACTTTATGTCGGAAGCCGTCGATAGAGGCTTAACCGAGCGCGCGTTTATATTGCCAGGCGTGGGCACCTTGGCTTCTGCCAATACAGCAAAGTGGCTTCGCTCTAATGTGCCTGGCGTTCATATTCCAGACAGTATTATCAAGCGACTTTCGGGTGCAGAAAATCAGAAAAAAGAAGGACAAAAGATTTGCGTTGAGCTAATGCAGCAAGTTAAAGAACTTGAGGGTGTTAGTGGCGTACATGTGATGGCGTACAAGCAAGAACAGTTTGTCGCAGAGATGGTTAAAGATTCAGGTGTTCTTGGTGACAGAAAGCCTTGGGCACCTAGGAATGAGTATTAATTAGTTTACGGAGTAAGAAAGAAATGACAACAACAACTTTATCGTCAGCAAAGAAAGAAGTGACCATTGGTTTCGGCCATCCTTTTGTTATGATTGGCGAACGCATCAATCCTACAGGCAGAAAAATTCTCGCCGAAGAGATGAAAAATGGTGATTATTCACGCGTTGTAGCAGACGCTATTGCCCAAGTAGAGGCTGGCGCACAAATGTTGGATATTAATGCCGGTATTCCACTGGCTGACGAGCCCGCAATTCTAGCGGAAGCTATTCGTCGAGTTCAAGCGGAAGTCGATGTGCCTTTATGTATTGATTCATCTATTATTGAGGCGCTTGAATCTGGCCTCGCGGCTTATGATGGCCGTGCACTGGTGAATTCAACAACTGGTGAGACTGAAGTTTTAGAGCGTGTTTTGCCTTTGGTAAAAAAATACGGCGCAGCAGTGGTTGCAATCTCGAACGATGAGTCTGGCATTAAGCAAGATCCAAATGAGCGTTTTTTGGTGGCAAAGAAAATAGTTGAACATGCAGCGGATTACGGCATTAAGCCTGAAGACGTTGTGGTGGATCCGTTAGTTATGCCGATTGGCGCTATTTCACAAGCGGGCAATCAAGTGTTTGATTTGGTTCGACGTTTGCGCGCCGAGCTCAAGGTAAATACGACTTGTGGTGCATCCAATGTGAGCTTCGGCTTGCCTCAACGCAACGGCATCAATAACGCATTTTTACCGATGTCAATCGTGGCTGGAATGACGTCAGCAATCGTTAATCCATTGCACGGCGAATTGGTGCAAGCAATCAGAGCGGCAGATGTATTAACCGGTGTTGATGACGGTTGTACTGCCTGGATTAAAGCATACAAAGAACCTGCAGCAGAAGGCGAAGAAGGTAGAGAGGGTCGTCGTCGCAGAAGGCGCGCATAAGGATTAGAGGTGGCTGGCATAGAGTACAAAGGATCTTGTGTTTGCGGTCAAACGACTTATAAGGCGTTTGATTTGGCGAATGTGTCCTTTTGCCATTGTCAGCAATGTCGCAAGATGACAGGCCACTATATGGCCGCTTGTCAGGCGCAAAGAGATCAAATAACAATCAGTGGCGAGATTAAGTGGCACTACACACATGAAGGATCGCGTCACGGTTTTTGTGAGAATTGTGGGGCTCATATGTTTTGGCAGAATGATACTCGGCCAACTATTAGTGTGACAGCTGGTAGTCTTGATGACGCCAAAGACTTGGCCGTTAGACACCACATTTTCACTGAGGAAAAAGGCTGTTATTATGAAATTAATGCCAACGAGCCGCAATTTGAAAGTTACGGTAATAGCAAAATAAAGGGAGACGAGTAATCGTGGACGATATTCAGCAAATTTGTTTTACACCGTCGGGTCGCCAATACAAGGGCGAAGTTGGTGATACGCTGTTGCAAGTTGCCCAAGATGCGGGCGTTGCAATTCGCTCATTATGCGGCGGCTACGGTCAATGCCACCAATGTTGGATTGAGGTTTCGGAAGGAACGCACTCGAAGTTTGGCGTTGAATGCAAGCCAGAAAATGTTAGCGGCATTACTCGACTTGAAAGACAGCTGATTGAAGAAAATCCGAGATATCAAGGCAAGCGACTCGCATGCCAAACTTGCATTCAAGGTGATTTGGTTATTGATGTACCGGAAGAATCTCAAGAACATTTGGCCTACATAAGTAAGAAAAACGCCAAGCAAGATTACAATATTTCGACCACTATTGAGTTGGTCAAGTGTACTTTAGATGAGCCCACTTTAGATGAAAACCCTTCAGCCTCAGAAAACTTACTTGAGCAATTACAAAAACAAGATATTCAAGCGACATTTGATTTTAGTTTACTTAGAGAGCTTCAACCTCTAATCCATGAAAGCAAAGGCGTTCTCAGTGTGGCTGTGCGCGACAACAAAGAGGTTGTTGCTGTTTATCCACAAGGCGAGCATCAAATTATTGGTGCAGCTGTTGATATTGGCTCGACCACATTGGCGGTCTATGTATATGACTTGGCAACAGGACAATTGCTGTTTGAATCGAGCGCAATGAATCCGCAAATTCGCTACGGTGAAGACTTGATGTCTCGAGTTTCCTACGTCATGATGAACAAAGGCGGCGATAAAAAGCTCACCGATGCTGTGCGCACTAAATTAACAGAAATGTTCCATGAGGCTTGTGACGAGCTTAAGTTGGACAGAGATAAATTGCTAGAAATTGTACTGGTTGGCAATCCAATCATGCACCATCTTTTCTTTGGGCTTTCGCCAGTGGAATTAGGGCAGGCGCCATTTACCTTGGCAACCCGTGAGTGGTTGGATATTGATGCCAAAGAGTTGGGCCTTGATTTGTACGCGAAAACAAGAATTTCGTTTTTACCATTGATCGCTGGCCATGTGGGTGCAGACACTGCAGCGGCTTATTTGAGCCAAATGCACATCATGCACAACCAAACCACTTTGTTGGTAGATATTGGCACTAATGCTGAAATTATGCTGGCTAAAAATGGCAAGGTGTACGCCACTTCTTCGCCAACGGGGCCGGCCTTTGAGGGTGCTGAAATTTCTTCAGGTGTTCGCGCAACCCACGGCGCTATTGAGCGGGTTAGGATTGACAAAGACACACTTGAAGTCCGCTACAGAATGATTGGCACGGAAGCTTGGTCTGACGAAGAAGACTTTAAGAAAGTTAAACAAAAGGCTGTTGGTATTTGCGGCAGTGGGATTATCGAGGCGATTGTCAGCTTTGCTGAGGTTGGTATTATTGACCAAAGCGGACTTTTCGTTCAGTCTAGTGCGCCGGAGCGCTTCTCAAAAATTGGCAATACCACAAGATTTTTGCTCGTTGATCAAGGCGAGCAATCGATTTATATTGAGCAAGTTGATATACGCTCCATTCAATTAGCAAAAGCAGCACTTTCAGCAGGCGTGAGCCTATTGATGGACTATCAAAAGTGCACAGAGTTTGAGCATGTGCTTTTGGCAGGCGCTTTTGGCGCGCATCTTGATGCACGATATGTGGCTTTATTAGAAATTATTCCGAGCGCCACAGAGGAGGTGATTACTTCTGTTGGAAACGCGGCGGGTATCGGCGCAAGCATGGCGTTGCTAGACGTCGGAAACCGCAAAAAAATTATTGATGCAGTAGCCAACGTGATCAAAATTGAGAGTGCCAGCGAAGCAAAATTCCAGGATTATTTTGTTGATGCAATGAAATTCAGTGTATCGCCAATTAAAGAGCAAAAAATTAACAAAGCTAGGCGCCGCAGAAGAGCGTCTTAGATATACCATAGGGGAAAAACATGGCAAGAGAAAGAAGAAGGCGTAGAGGCGGGGACGACTCTGCAGCGCCGGTAACAGTGAAAGCACCGGCCTACATTAAACGTAAAATCCCGCATTACAGCATTTTAAGTGATGAGGATTTAAGCATTATTGAGGAAAATGCCGATACTATTTTAGAAGAGATCGGCATTGTTTTCTCTGAGGACCAAGAGGCGTTGGATATCTTGGGTGCAGCCGGTGCAAATATTGATGGCGACCGAGTGCGCTTCCCAAGAGGCATGTGCCGCAAGATCATTCAAGAAAATGCGCCAAAAATGTTTACCCAGCATGCGCGTAATCCCGAGAGAAGCGTCGTTATTGGCGGTGACAATATGGTTTTGGTGCCTGCATATGGCCCTCCATTCGTTCATAGTCTTGACGAGGGGCGTCGCTATGCGACAATTGAAGATTTTCGTAATTTTGTCAAATTAGCGTATATGTCTGACAACCTTCACCATTCCGGTGGCACGATTTGTGAGCCTTGCGATTTGCCAGTAAACAAACGACACTTCGATATGGTGTATAGCCACATCAAGTATTCAGACAAACCTTTTATGGGCTCTGTGACTGCTGCTGAACGCGCAGAGGATACGGTCAATATGGCCAAAATTGTATTTGGCGATGACTTTGTTGATCAGAATTGTGTTTTAATTAGTTTGATTAATGCTTCTTCACCGATGTCTTTTGATGACACGATGTTGGGCGCCTTGAAAGTTTACGCGCGCAATAACCAGGCTTGTATTGTGACGCCATTTATTGTTGCCGGTGCGATGGCGCCTGTGACGGCTGCCGGTGTTGCTGCGCAAAGTCTTGCAGAAGGTATGGCGGGTATGGCATTTGCACAATTGGTACGCCCAGGCGCGCCAATTGTGTACGGCAACTTTGTTACAGCAATGTCAATGAAATCGGGTGCACCAACTTTTGGTACGCCAGAAGCCGCCCATATGATGAACATCTCAGGAGCGCTTGCAAGGCGATTGGGTGTGCCGTTTAGAAGTGGCGGTGGTTTTAACGGCGCTAAGATGCCAGATGCACAAGCCGGTTATGAAGCGGCTAACACCATGCAAGCAACAATTAATGCCAGTGTTAACTTCAATCTACATACCGCCGGTTGGCTTGAGGGTGGTTTGTGCATGAGTTACGAGAAGTTCATCTTGGACGCCGACCAAGCGGGCATGATGCGGGTATCGGTCGAAGGTATCGATATGAGCGAGAACGGCCAAGCGATGGATGCTATTCGTGAAGTGGGCCCTCAATCTCACTTTTTGGGTTGCAGTCACACCGAGAAAAACTTTAAGACAGCGTTCTACATGTCGGACGTATTGGATGACAATAGCTTTGAGCAGTGGGTTGAGGACGGCTCTCGGGATACAGCGGCTATCGCTGCTGAAAAATACAAGCAAATGCTCGCCAGTTACGAAGTGCCAGCACTTGATCCGGCAATTGACGAAGCCCTGCTTGCATATATGGCAGAACGTAAGGGTAGTTTCGAGGATTCAAATATATAGAGATCTTTGCAGCAATCATTTACAAGTAATAAGCAACCTACTATCAAAAATAAAACGGTTGTTGCAAAAGTCCAAGTATAATATTCGGGTTAAACTATCCGGTGATTTGAATTCACGTAGTTATGAATTTTTTTACTATTGCTTTAGTTGAAAGATAAGATAATACGCATCAGAAGTTAATTTTTTAAGAGAGGGAGAAGGCTCATTTTCACTGGAATGTAAACAATTCCGAGTGATGATGGATTTTTGTACCTCTCTATTTTTGTTTTTATACTATATTCAGGAGAATACATGAGCGAATATAAATCAGATATTGAGATTGCAAGACTAGCCACTGGCGAGCATATTAATGACATTGGCGCAAAACTTAATATCGGTAAAGAGGATTTAGTTCCTTTTGGTCATGATAAGGCCAAACTTTCATGGAAAGCTATTGACGCAGTTCAAGGCAATGAAGATGGCAAGCTAATCTTGGTTACTGCGGTAACGCCAACGCCAGCTGGTGAAGGCAAGACAACAACTTCGGTTGGTCTGACAGACGGCTTAAACAAAATCGGCAAGCAAGCAACAGTATGTTTGCGTGAGCCGAGCTTAGGTCCTTGTTTTGGTATGAAAGGTGGTGCTGCCGGTGGTGGTTACGCTCAAGTAATCCCAATGGAAGATATTAATCTTCACTTCACAGGCGACTTCCACGCAATCACATCTGCACACAGCTTGTTGTCTGCGATGATTGACAACCATATTTACTGGGGTAACTCACTAAACATCGATAGTAGAAAAGTTGCTTTCCGTCGTGTTGTCGATATGAACGATCGTTCACTTCGTACGATTACTTCATCTTTAGGCGGCTCTACAAACGGCTATCCGCGTGAAGACGGCTTTGATATTACGGTTGCATCAGAAGTTATGGCAATTTTCTGTCTTTCTGAAAACCTTGCAGAGCTTGAAGAAAGATTGGGCAACATCATTGTTGCTTACACGCGTGACATGGTGCCAGTAAGAGCGAAGCAGATCAACGCTCACCACGCAATGACAGTGCTACTTAAAGACGCTTTCAGACCAAATATCGTACAAACATTAGAGGGCAACCCGGCGATTATTCACGGCGGTCCATTCGCTAACATTGCTCACGGTTGTAATTCAGTTATTGCTACTAAGACAGCGCTTAAAATGTCTGAGTACACAGTAACAGAGGCCGGCTTCGGTGCTGACTTAGGTGCTGAGAAGTTCTTCGACATCAAGTGTCGTAAGGCTGACCTAGCGCCAGACGCAGTAGTATTAGTTGCTACGATTCGTGCTCTTAAGCACCAAGGTGGCGTTGCTAAAGCTGATCTAAATACAGAGAACACAGAAGCGTTACTTAAGGGTTGTGTAAACCTAGGTAGACACATTCGCAACTTAAGCCAGTTCGGTGTTCCAATTGTTGTTGGTATTAATAACTTTGTTACAGATACTGAAGCTGAATTTGAAGTGATCAGAGAGTACTGTAAGCAGTTCCATGTTGACGTGAGTGTCTCAAGTCACTGGGAGCATGGTGGCGATGGTGCAATCGATCTAGCTGAAAAAGTTGTTGCATTAGCTGAGTCAGGCGCCTCTCAATTCAAGACGCTTTACGACGATGAAATGCCATTATTCGAGAAAGTTGAAACAATTGCAAAGACGCTTTACCACGCTGACGAAGTTTTAGCTGATAAAGTTGTTAGGGATAAGCTTGCTTGGTACCAGGACAACGGCTTCGGTCATTTGCCAGTTTGTATTGCTAAAACACAATATTCATTCTCAACAGATCCGCAATTACTAGGTGCGCCTACTGGCCATTCAATGTCAATCCGTGAAGTAAGATTATCAGCGGGTGCGGAATTTGTTGTTGTTGTTTGTGGTGCTATTATGACAATGCCTGGTCTGCCAAGATCTCCTGCAGCAGACAAGATTCATCTAGATAGCGAAGGGCTAGTACAAGGCCTATTCTAAATCTATGACTGTTAGCGATACAGTTAACTACGACATTCACAGGGTTGAGAATTCAACCGTACGGAGTGCTAGCGACTGTATCGCAATAGAAGAGCCACTTGAGATTATCATACGATATTTCTCAAATGGGGGGTGGATTGAAGAGCCACTAATGGTCACCATGAGGACGCCGGGCGATGATAATTCATTGGTTTCCGGCATTCTGTTTTCTGAAGGTGTCATTAATGACAAGAGCGCGATCGAGAGTGTTGCGCCAAGAGGCACAAACAAAGGCCTCTACGATGTTGATAATTCTTTGCTGGTTACATTGGGCAAAGGAAATCAACTGGATTTAAAGAATTTACAACGCCATTTTATGGTGAGTTCGAGCTGCGGGGTTTGTGGCAAAGGCACGCTAAATGCAATTGAAATTGCCTATGAGCCACAGATAGACAAATCAATGCCTGTAGTGAGTGTTGATTTAATTACGAAATTGCCTGATATATTAAGAGCAAGACAAGAGCAGTTTGCCAATACTGGCGGTGTTCATGCTAGCGGCCTTATTAGTGCTAGTGGTGAGTTGCTGCACTTGGCTGAAGATGTGGGCAGGCACAATGCGCTTGATAAGCTTATTGGGCACGTAAGAAGTAACGATATGCTGAACCCAAGCGAGCAATTTGTCATGTGTTCGGGAAGACTGGGCTTTGATATCATCCAAAAAACGCTGATGGCGGGAATAGGAATGATAGCTGGAATTGGGGCGCCAACCTCATTAGCCCTAGATTTAGCAAGGAAATTTGATATCACTTTAATCGGTTTTATCAAGAAAAACAAATATAATATTTATAATGGTGCTTGGCGCATCAAACAGTCTTAGGAGATTGAATGTCTAGAAATATCAGTTTATTGTCGGGTAAAAAAGACGACAAAAACAGCTTGTTTGGTAAAATTGCAGCAAGCCCTACTGAAGCAGCTGACAACCAGTTAGCTGGCGAGTACAACTTGGGTGTTTCAACCATCCACAGTACCAAGAGTTTTTACGACTTCTTTAGCGAAGACTTTAAAAGCAAAAAAGCTTATGTGTGTACTGGCAGTGCTTGCTTGTGTCGCGGCACACAAGGCGATGTTTCTGACAAGTTAAACGCTAAATTCGGCGCAGAAAATGTCGGTGAGATGATTTGTCTAGGCAGGTGTTACGAAAACAGTGCATTTAATATTGACGGCCAAAACTACTCTGGCGACGATATCAACAAACTAGACACCATTATTGCCGGTGATCACACCAGTCCAGATTACACAATGAAGTCATATTCAGACACTTCATTTCTAGTCGAAGATGACATATTCTCATCATACGATGATTTCAAGGAATTACTAGAAACTTGCTTTGCAGCAGACAAAGCAGAACTAATCAACACCCTTAAAGAGTCCGGCCTACGCGGTCGTGGTGGCGCAGGCTTCCCTACTGGTATGAAGTGGGAATTTTGTCAAGCACAAGAGGCGAGCGCTAAATACGTTGTTTGTAACGCTGACGAAGGTGATCCGGGTGCATTCTCTGACAGATACCTTCTGGAAGAGCAAACTCTTAAAGTATTGTTTGGAATGGCCATTTGTGGTTACCTTATTGGCTCAAAGCAGGGCTTCCTATACATTCGTGGTGAGTATCCAGAGTCGATTAAAGCAACCGATGATGCGCTAGCTAAATTGCGCGAACTTGGTTTATTGGGCGATAATATTCTAGGGACTGGTTTTAACTTTGACATGAGCGTTGTTGAAGGTCAAGGCGCCTACATTTGTGGTGAAGAGACAGCACTTATTGCCTCTATCGAAGGCCGACGCGCTGAAGTGGACGTTCGCCCTCCATTCCCAACGGTTGAAGGTTTGTACAAAAAACCAACAGTTGTGAATAATGTTGAAAGTTTGGCTGCAGTGCCAGCAATTTTTAAGCTTGGTGGAGAGGCATTCAAGAAAATTGGTAACGGCCGCTCAACAGGTACCAAGTTAATTTCTTTGGACGGCTACTTTAACAATCCTGGGCTTTATGAAGTCGATATGGCAACACCAATGAACATCATTATTGATGACATTGGCGGTGGCTTTAATGATGACATCAAAGTTATCCAAGTTGGCGGCCCATTGGGCGGCTGTGTACCGATTGATATTCTTCGCACATTAACGCTAGATTTTGAGTCGTTTGATGAAGGTGGTTTCTTAATGGGGCATGCGAGCTTCGTTTGTATTCCCGAATCGTTTTCAGCGGTAGAGTATGCAAAGCACCTGTTTGAATTCACTGCTCACGAGTCTTGTGGTAAGTGCTTCCCATGTCGTTTGGGCGCCACTCGTGGAAAAGAAATGTTACAATCGGCGATAGAAGGCAATCAGAAGTTTTCAGAAGAGCTGATTCAAGACTTATTAGAAACAATGGAAGCGGGCTCATTATGTGCTCTTGGTGGCGGTTTGCCTCTTCCTGTTAAAAACTTACTCGAGCATTGTGCCGATGAGTTTAAACCTTACATGGAGAAATAATATGTCAGATAATCCACAAGGCGTATTTATTGATGGCGTTGAATTTCCTTTTGATGATTCAACTTCAATTCTAGAATTTACCAACAAGGCGCTGGGTGATAAAATCATTCCAACACTTTGTGACGATACCAACTTGAAGCCTTACGGCGCTTGTCGCGTTTGCTCGGTAGAGGTTCAGTTTAACGCAGACGGCCCTAGTAGAACGGTTGCTTCATGTCATACACCAATCAATCCGGGTATGCATGTTTCGACTAACTCTGATAGCATTAAAACACTGCGTAGAAACATTGTTGAGCTGGTCTTAAGTGATCATCCACCTGAGTGCCTAACTTGTGAAGTGAATGGCAACTGCGAGCTACAAGACGTTGCTGCCAGTGTTGGTGTAAGAAAAATTCGTTACGCCAAAGGCGCTAACCACATTGATCGTGAAAAAGACTTAAGCCATGCTTACATGCGTATGGATCTGTCCAAGTGTATTAATTGCTCGCGTTGTGTGCGAGCTTGTGACGAAGTCCAAGGCCAGTTCACATTGACAATGACGGGCCGTGGTTTTGAATCACGTATTACTACCGATAATGATATGTTGTTCGGTGATTCGTCTTGTGTTTCATGTGGCGCTTGTGCGCAAACTTGCCCAACTTCAGCGATTTCGGATGTCTTCCAATCGAAGTCTGTTGAAGCGGACAAAACAGTGCGTACAATTTGTTCATACTGCGGTGTAGGTTGCAACCTAGAAGTGGCGGTTAAGAACAACGAGGTATTGTCAATTCGCGCGCCTCAAGATGCGGTTAACGCTGGCCATACTTGTTTGAAAGGTCGTTATGCCTTTAAATTCTACAATCATGAAGACCGCCTTACATCACCATTGATTAGAAAAAATGGCGAGCTGGTTCCTTGTTCATGGGAAGAGGCATTCGGTTATATTAAAGACAAATTTGAATCAATCAAGGCCGAGCACGGTCCTGATGCGATAGCGGGTATTTCTTCAGCACGTTGTACGAATGAAGAAAATTTCCTTTTCCAGAAAATGATTCGACAAGTTGTCGGAACCAACAATATTGACTGTTGTGCGCGTGTTTGCCACTCGCCGACAGCTTGGGGCATGCAACAAGCATTCGGTACGGGTGCGGGCACAAACTCAACAGCGGATATTCCATTAGCGGATTTGATGATTGTTATTGGTGCAAACCCATTAGCGGCACATCCGGTAACTGGTGCGAAAATTAAACAACAAGCGATGTCAGGTGCAACCTTAATCGTGATCGACCCGGTTAAAACAGAGCTTGCTCGTATGGCTGATCACCACTTGCAATTAAAGCCAGGCACAAACGTTGCATTGCTCAACATGATTCAATACTACATTGTTGAGGCGGACCTTCTTGATAAGGCGTTTATTGAAGAGCGTTGTGAAGGCGGTGCTGAATTTATCGATCAAATCAGAGAGCTTGATGTTGATGCTATGTCTGCAATCTGTGGTGTTAGTACGGAAGATGTTAAAGCAGTTGCTATTGCTTATGCTAGCGCTAACAATGCGATGGAGTTCCATGGTCTTGGTGTTACTGAGCACTCTCAAGGCTCACAGACAGTGATGCTAATTGCTAACTTGGCAATGATGACAGGCAACTTAGGCCGTCCAGGTGTTGGTGTTAACCCGCTACGTGGCCAGAACAACGTTCAAGGCGCAGCCGACATGGGTTGTCAACCTCATCATGGTCCGGGCTACTTATGGATGGATCAAAAAGAAGTTCAAGAATATTACGAAGAGAAATTTGGTGTACCATCACCAACAACGGACGGTAAGAAAATTCCTGAAATGTTTGATGGTGCGATTGATGGCTCAGTGAAAGCGCTTTGGATTTTTGCGGAGGATGTCGTGCAGACAGATCCGAATACGCATCATGTGAAGAAGAGTATGGAAGCCCTAGACTTACTTGTTGTGCAAGAAATCTTTATGACGGAAACATCGAAGATGGCTGACGTTGTTCTGCCTGGCTCAACCTTCCTTGAGAAGAGCGGTACATTTACTAATACTGAGCGTAGAATCCAGCAAGTAAATGCTGCGGTTAAGCCTCTTAAAGGTTGTAAGACTGACGGTCAAATCATTGTTGAAATGATGCGCACGCTAGGCTTTGATCAGCCAGATTACGATGCGGCTGAAGTGTTGAAAGAAGTTGCTGATGTTGTTTCTTTCTTTGAAGGTGTAACTTGGGAAGGCCTAAGCGCTAGCCCAATGGGTCTACAGTGGCCAGTCAACAAAAAAGGCGAAGACACTCAAATTCTACACATTGGTGAATTCAAGATTGGTAAGGGTAAGTTCCATTACTACGACTGGAGAGAATCTGAAGAATTGGTTCAGCACAAAGACAAGTATCCGTTTATTTTGACTACAAGTCGTGAGCTCCAGCACTATAACTGTGCAACGATGACACGTCGTACGTCAAATGTAGAAATCTTGACAAAAGATGTGATTATGCTTAATCCGAAAGATGCAAAAGCGAAAGATCTGGCAACGGGTGATCGCGCAACATTGAAGTCGGATCGTGGTGAGGTTACCCTTGATGTTCAAGTGACTGATCGAGTGAAGAAGGGTGTTGTTCGTACAACGTTCCACTTCCCTGAAGTGCTAATTAACGAAGTTACTAGTGGTGTGACAGACGAAGAAACCCAATGTCCGGAATATAAGATTGTGGCAGTGGATGTCTTGAAAGCCTCTTAATAATTTCTAAAAGAACGACTAAAACAAGCCTCATTTGAGGCTTGTTTTACATCTGGCCTCCGGCAAAGCTTTGGGGGGTAATTTCTTAGGAAAAACAGTATAGTACAATTGAAATTTTTTCGGGTGTTATGTGGATATTGACGCGCTTTTCTCTAAGGTATAATGCAAGGTTTCTTCATAGTAGTTAAGGCCCCACAATGTCAGAACAAAGAGTATTAGCAAACGCTATCCGTGCCCTAAGTATGGATGCCGTGCAACAGGCTAAGTCCGGCCACCCTGGCGCCCCAATGGGTATGGCTGATATTGCCGAAGTATTGTGGAACTCGCACCTGAAATATAACCCAAACAATGCCAAGTGGGCTGATCGCGATCGTTTTGTACTATCTAACGGTCATGGCTCAATGCTGCTTTACTCATTATTGCATTTGACTGGCTTTGATTTAAGCATTGAAGAGATCAAAAATTTTCGTCAACTGCATGCAAAAACACCAGGTCATCCAGAATACGGTTATGCGGACGGCGTTGAAACAACAACTGGGCCGCTAGGTCAAGGCATTACCAATGCGGTGGGTATGGCTATTGCTGAGCGCACCATGGCCGCAACCTTCAATAAGCCAGGCCATGCAATTGTTGATCACTTTACTTATGCCTTTATGGGCGATGGTTGCTTAATGGAGGGCTTGTCTCACGAGTCTTGCGCAATGGCGGGCACAATGGGTCTTGGGAAATTAATTGCATTTTGGGATGACAACGATATTTCTATTGATGGCCATATTGGCGACTGGATGGAAAAAGGCGTTCCAGGTCGTTTCAAGTCTTACGGTTGGCATGTAATTGCCAATGTTGATGGCCATGATGCGGAAGAAATTAATGCAGCGATCGCTGAAGCAAAAGCGACGAGTGGCAGACCAACATTGATTTGCACACGCACTGTGATTGGTTTCGGCTCGCCAAATCTTGCAGGAACGCACGATTGTCACGGCGCCCCTTTGGGTGACGAAGAGATTGCTAAAACACGCGAACAATTGGGCTGGACGCACGCGCCATTTGAAATTCCGCAAGCCATTTATGATGGCTGGGATCACAAAGCGCAAGGCGAAGAGGATGAATTGGATTGGAATGAGCGATTTAGAGCTTATAGCGCTTCTTACCCTACTGAAGCGAGCGAGTTTGAGCGCCGTATGGCGGGCGAATTGCCGGCTAATTTTTCTGAAGAGATGGACAAATATATTGCCAAGACTCAAGAAGAGATGCCCAATATTGCTTCAAGAAAAGCCTCACAAAATGCGATCGAAGCAATGGGCCCAGTTGTGCCGGAATTGTTTGGCGGTTCAGCAGATCTAACAGGCTCTAACCTGACTAACTGGTCGGGCTCAGTAGTGGTTAATCACGACAATGCTGATGGCAACTACATTTCATGGGGTGTGCGCGAATTTGGCATGGCAGCAATGATGAACGGCATGGTTTTGCACGGTGGCTTTAAAGTTTATGGCGCAACATTCTTGATGTTTATGGAGTACATGCGTAACTCACTGCGTATGTCAGCCTTGATGAAAATTGGTACGATTTACGTATACACGCATGACTCTATCGGTCTGGGTGAAGACGGTCCAACGCATCAAGCGGTTGAACAAATTGCAAGTATGCGCGTGATTCCAAACTTCCATACTTGGAGAGCATGTGATGCGATCGAATCTGGCGTTTCTTGGAAAGTGGCCATGCAAAGAGGTGATGCGCCAACAGCGTTAATCTTCTCTCGTCAAAACTTGACGCCAATGGAGCGAACAGTGGAGCAAGTGTCCAATATTGAGAAGGGCGGTTACGTCTTGAAAGATTGTGACGGCGATGTGGATATTATTTTGATTGCGACAGGTTCAGAAGTCTCGCTTGCGGTTGATTCAGCGAATGCAATGTCAGACAAGAAAGTTCGCGTGGTTTCAATGCCATGTACGAACGCATTTGACGAACAAGACCAAGCATACAGAGATTCCGTGCTAACACCAGGTGTTAAGCGTGTTGCAATTGAGGCGGGTGTTGCAGATTCTTGGTATAAGTACGTCGGCCTTGATGGTGGCGTGGTTGCAATGACAACGTTTGGCGAGTCTGCCCCAGCGGCTGATTTGTTTAAACATTTTGGTTTCACAGTAGAAAGGGTTGTTGCTACTGTTGAGTCGGTATTAGGTTAATTTATTAGGAGTTAGGGAATGACAATTAAAGTAGGCATTAATGGTTTTGGCCGTATTGGCCGCATGGTTTTTCGTGCGATTGACAAAGATTTTGATGGTCTAGAAGTTGTTGGTGTGAACGATTTGCTGGACAACGATTACTTGGCATATATGCTTAAGTACGACTCAGTTCACGGTCGTTTTGCTAAGGATGTTGCCGTTGAAGGTAACAATTTCGTCATCGACGGTAAGAAAATTCGCTTGACAGCGGAACGTAACCCAGCGGACCTTAAATGGGACGAGATTGGCGCGGATTTGGTCATTGATTGTACCGGCTTCTTCTTGACTGAAGAGGGTTGCCAGGCGCATATTAATGCTGGCGCAAAGCAAGTCATACAATCGGCCCCTTCTAAAGACGGCACACCGATGTTTGTATACGGTGTCAATCATGACTCTTACGATGGTCAAGCTATTATTTCAGCGGCCTCTTGCACAACAAACTGCTTGGCACCGGTTGCCAAAGTATTGAACGACAGTTGGGGTGTTAAGCGCGGTCTAATGACAACAGTTCATGCGGCTACTGCAACTCAAAAAACGGTTGACGGCCCTTCAATGAAAGATTGGCGCGGTGGTCGTGGCATTCTAGAGAATATCATTCCTTCATCAACGGGTGCCGCAAAAGCAGTAGGCGTTGTATTGCCAGAATTAAATGGCAAGCTAACAGGCATGTCTTTCCGTGTACCTACATCGGACGTATCTGTGGTTGATCTTACCGTTGAGCTGAATTCAGAAGCCAGTTATGATGCAATTTGTGCGGCGATGAAGAGTGCCTCAGAAGGCGCAATGAAAGGCGTCCTGGGCTACACTGATGAGAAGGTTGTATCAACTGATTTTGTTGGTTCTACATATGCCTCAATCTTTGATTCTGGCGCTGGTATTGCAATGGACTCAACATTTGTTAAGGTGGTTTCTTGGTACGACAATGAGTATAGTTACACATGCAACTTACTTCGTTTGGCTGAGTTTGTAACAAAGTAATTACCAAGTAAAGCAGAGAGTCTTATGAACGTAATACGAATGACCGATCTGGATTTATCCGGTAAGCGTGTTTTAATTAGGCAAGACTTAAATGTGCCTATTAAAGACGGCAAGGTTACTAGCGATAAGCGTATTCAGGCCTCTTTGCCAACGATTAAGCATGCCGTCAAGGCGGGCGCAAAAGTGATACTCACCTCTCACCTTGGTAGACCTACTGCAGGAGAATTCGAGGAGAGGTTTTCATTGGCGCCAGTTGCTGAATATTTATCTAAGTTGCTGGATCAGAAGGTGAGGCTTGTTTCGAGCTGGCTTGATGGTGTTGATCTTAACGATGGTGAAGTTATCCTTTGTGAAAATGTTCGGTTTAACGAAGGCGAAAAAGAAAATGATGAGGCGCTCTCTAAAAAGATGGCGTCCTTGTGTGATATTTGTGTGCAAGATGCTTTTGGTACAGCTCATAGAGCGCATGCTTCAACGCACGGCGTTGTTCAGTTTGCACCAATTGCTTGTGCAGGGCCACTACTAATTGGTGAGCTTGATGCACTCGGTAAGGCGCTAGATAATCCAGCCCGACCAATGGTGGCGATTGTTGGTGGCTCCAAGGTGTCAACAAAGTTGACTGTTCTAGAGTCTCTTTCAAAGATTGTTGATCGGTTGGTTGTTGGTGGCGGTATTGCTAATACTTTTATTGCCGCACAAGGTAATCTTGTGGGTCAGTCTTTGTGTGAGCACGACTTGATTCCAACCGCAAAATCTTTAATGGAAGATTGCCAGATTCCCGTACCAACGGATGTTGTATGTGGCAAGGAATTTTCGGAATTTGCAACGGCCGAAACTAAAAGTACCGCGAGTGTTGCTGCGGACGATATGATTTTTGATATCGGTCCAAATTCTGCCCAAGAATTGGCGGAAATTATGAGAAATGCAGGCACGATTGTTTGGAACGGCCCTCTGGGTGTGTTCGAGTTCGATCAGTTTGCAAATGGCACAGAGGTGATAGCGCTTGCTATTGCGGACTCTGATGCCTTCTCAATTGCGGGTGGTGGCGATACACTGGCTGCAGTTAGTAAGTATAATATTGAAGATAAAATCTCTTATATTTCAACAGGCGGGGGCGCTTTTCTGGAGTTTCTTGAAGGCAAGAAATTACCAGTTGTTGAGGCGCTGGAAGCAAGAGGATTTGAATAATAATTTGAGTTGAAAGGAGATACGACCAATGATTTTTAGAAGAACGAAAATTCTCGCCACTTTAGGTCCTGCTACGGATAGACCTGGTGTGCTGGAAGGCATTCTTGATGCTGGTGTAAACGTTGTACGCATTAATTTTTCTCACGGCGAGGCTTCAGAGCATTTGGGTCGTGTGGAGGCTGTTAGGGCTTATGCCAAAAAGAACAATACCTATATCGGTATTTTGATGGATCTACAAGGCCCAAAAATTCGAATCTCGTCTTTCAAAGATGGCAAGATTCAGCTAAATGAAGGCGACAGCTTTACCCTTGATGCAGAACTGGATGCTGATTCTGGCGACCAAAATTCGGTTGGTATTAGCTATAAAACATTGCCAAATGAAGTTAAGCCAGATAATTTGTTGGTTTTAGACGATGGCAAAATTGTACTGAAAGTGACCAGCGTGGATGGTTCTAAAATCCATACTGTTGTCACCCAGGCAGGCCCATTATCCAACAAAAAAGGCATTAATTTAAAAGGTGGCGGCTTAAGTGCTAGCGCCCTTACCGAAAAGGACAAGAAAGACATTTTGGTGGCTGCTGAAGCGGACGCGGATTACGTTGCTTTGTCTTTTCCCGTGCATGCGAATGACGTCAGAGAAACTAAGAAATTACTAGCGGCTGCCGGCTCTAGAGCGGGTGTTATTTCTAAGATTGAGCGCGCCGAAGCTTTGGTGAAAGGTGTTATTGAAGAGATTATTGAAGAGTCGGCCGGCGTTATGGTTGCTCGTGGTGATTTAGGTGTTGAGATTGGCGATCCGCAATTACCAGCACAACAAAAAAGATTGATTCAAATGGCAAGATCGCAGAACAAGGTCGTTATTACCGCGACGCAAATGTTGGAATCTATGATTGGCAACCCAATCCCGACGCGTGCAGAAGTGTTTGATGTTGCCAATGCCGTGTTAGACGGCACTGATGCGGTGATGTTGTCAGCTGAAACTGCCGCTGGCGATTATCCTGTTAATGCGGTTCAAACAATGGTTGAAGTATGTATTGAGGCTGAGAAAAACCCAACTGCGGCCGTGTCACGACACCGCCTCAATGAAGAGTTTGAAGATATTGATGAGACAATTGCGCTGAGTGCCATGTATGCGGCAAACCATTTGGGTGTAAAAGTTGTTGCCTCATTGACAGAGTCTGGAAAAACAGCGCTGTGGATGTCAAGAATCAGCTCAAATATTGCTATTTTCGCAATGTCAGAAAATGACAAAACGTTGAGCACGGTAACCCTTTACCGCGGCGTTTATCCATGCAGTATGGGTACAGAGAGTGCTAGCGATTGGAGTAAGGTTAATGAGGCAGTTGTAGATGCCTTAATCGAAAGCGAAGTAGTAGAGGACGGAGACCTGGTGGTGCTTACCAAAGGAATGCACAAGTTTTCAACTGGTGGAACGAATCTGATGAAAATCCTTCGTGTTGGCGAAGGCGATTATCACGAATAAATTTTAAAAAAGGGCGGGAAAAAAAGAATGATTGAAAAGCAAGATGAATTGAGAGAGACAGCTAGTCTCTTGGCTGCAAAAGGCAAGGGCCTTCTTGCAGTGGACGAGTCTACACCAACTATTGGTAAACGCCTTGCGGGCATCAATGTTGAGAACACAGAGGCTAATCGCCAGGCTTATCGCGGTATGTTGTTTAATGCACAAGGTTTGGGGAACTACATCAGTGGCGCAATTCTTTTTGAAGAAACGCTCTATCAGAACCACCTGGCTGGAGGCACAATGCTTGCTAAGCTGGACGAGTTGGGTATTATTCCTGGCATTAAGGTTGATAAAGGATTGAGTCCTTTAGCAGGCGCCAACCCCATTGAAACTTGGTGCAAAGGCTTAGAGGGTTTAGCCGAGCGTACGGCTGAGTATTATCAGCGCGGTGCACGTTTTGCTAAATGGCGCGCTGTATTGCAAATTACTGCCGATGGCTGTCCAAGTGATCTGGCCATTAAAGAAAACGCTTGGGGCTTGGCTCGTTATGCCAGAACTTGTCAAGATTCTGGTCTTGTGCCAATTATTGAGCCTGAGATTTTAATGGATGGCGATCATACGATTGAACGTACAGCGGAAGTACAAGAGAGGATTCTTAACGAAGTCTATAAGGCTTGTGAAGAAAATGGTGTTTTGCTAGAAGGTACTTTATTAAAGCCGTCAATGACTGTTTCAGGAGCTGATAATGCCGATACAGCAAGCCCGGAAGAGGTCGCAAAAATAACGGTACGCACCATGGATCGTTGTGTCCCTGATGCCGTTCCCGGCATTATGTTCCTTTCCGGTGGTTTAACAGAGGAAGACGCCTCTGTTTATTTGAATACGATGAACAGCATGGACCGCAAAAGCCCTTGGAGTATGACATTCTCTTACGGTAGAGCATTGCAACAATCTTGCTTACAAGCTTGGAAAGACGGTGGCGATACAGCGGGACAAAAAGCTTTAATGGCAAGAGCGCAAGCCAACTCTGAAGCCTCTATGGGCGACTATGTTTCAGGCTCTCAACCCTCTTCTCAAGCCACTCTGTTTGAGGCTGGTTATAAATACTAACCTTTAACATCTCAGCGCTATGCATCGTGCAAATTAGATGTTCTGGCTAAGTTGAGCGACAAAGGTATAATAAGAGGCCCGCAATGCGGGTCTTTTTTTATTGTTAAAACAAACACATGATCGAACAAAGTAAATATTATCCTGTCATTGTTGTTGGCGGCGGTCACGCCGGCACTGAAGCCGCACTTGCCTCGGCACGCATGGGTGTCGACACCTTGTTGATTACTCATAATATTGAAACCCTTGGTCAAATGAGCTGCAATCCCGCCATTGGCGGTATTGGTAAAGGCCATCTGGTGAAAGAAATTGATGCGATGGGCGGCATCATGGCCAAAGCGACTGACAAGGCCGGCATTCAGTTCCGCACACTTAACGCCTCTAAAGGGCCTGCAGTGAGGGCGACTCGTGCGCAAGCCGACCGCATTCTTTATAAGGCCGAAGTGCGTTACGCGCTAGAAAATCAACCAAACTTGAGCATATTCCAGCAATCGGTTGATGACCTTATTATCGAGAACGACCAAGTTAAAGGCGTTGTTACACAAATGGGACTGACGTTTTTTGCTGATAAAGTCATACTCACTTCTGGTACATTCTTGGGTGGTGTTATTCATATTGGTCAAAAGAATTTCCAAGGTGGGCGTGCCGGTGATGCGCCAGCTAATGCCCTATCGCAGAAACTGCGAAGCTATGATTTAGGCGTTGGGCGACTTAAGACAGGCACTCCTGCGAGGCTTGACGCCAGAACAATCAATTTTGATGTGTTGCAAAAGCAACATGGCGACACACCCCTGCCAACTTTTTCATTCATGGGTTCTAGCGCGGACCACCCCCAACAAATCCCGTGTTACATCACACACACCAATGAAAAAACCCACGATATTATTCGCTCTGGCCTGAAAGACTCGCCTATGTATTCTGGGAACATTGAAGGCGTTGGTCCGCGTTACTGCCCTTCGATTGAGGACAAAGTGGTGCGCTTTTCTGAGCGTAATTCGCATCAAATTTTTGTTGAGCCCGAGGGTTTGACAACCAACGAAGTTTATCCAAACGGTATTTCTACATCGCTGCCTTACGAAGTTCAAGAAGCTTTTATACATTCGATAAAAGGGTTTGAGGATGCCAAAATCATGCGTCCTGGCTATGCGATTGAGTACGATTTTTTCGACCCACGAGGGCTCAAGCAAACCTTAGAGCTTAAGAAAATATCCGGCTTATTCTTTGCCGGTCAAATCAACGGCACAACCGGTTATGAAGAGGCGGCCGCACAAGGTTTGTTGGCAGGCATTAATGCAGCACTGCAAGTGAAAGAGTTGAGTTCTTGGGTGCCGAAGCGCGACGAGTCTTATATTGGTGTAATGGTTGATGATTTGACCACCAAAGGCGCGAGTGAGCCGTACCGCATGTTTACCTCGCGTGCAGAGTATCGCTTGCTCTTGCGTGAAGACAACGCCGATGAACGTTTAACACCCCAAGCGCAAGAAATGGGTCTTATTGATGAGGCGCGTTGGCGAGCTTTTTGTGGAAAATACGAGCAAATTGCCGCCGAGAAGCAAAGACTTAAGTCTTTTTGGGTGCAGGCCGATGACGCCCAAGCGCAGAGCGTTTTGGGAGTTAATCTTAATCACGAATACAGTCTTGAGGCGCTACTTAAAAGACCGTCAATTGATTATAAGCTGCTCAGTAAAATTGAAAAAGCCAAGCCGTTTTTAGAGGATCCCTCGTTAATTGCGCAGGTTGAAAATCAAATTAAATACGAAGGCTATATCAAGCGCCAATTAGATGAAATTGAGAAATACCGTAAGAACGAAGGCACAAAATTGCCCGAGGGTATGGATTACTTTTTGATTAAAGCACTGTCAGCTGAAGTCATTCAAAAACTCAGTGAATCTAGGCCAGAAACCATAGGTCAAGCGAGCCGAATTCAAGGGGTAACTCCCGCCTCTATTTCGATTCTTTTGGTTTACTTAAAGACCTACAGAAAGGTACTGTGAGCGAAGAACGAGCCTTGCTTTGCGAGGGCGCAGCGTTGATGGGTATTTTACTCACTGAAGACCAAATTCAGCAGCTACTGGATTACTGTGCGCTTATTCAAAAATGGAATAAAACGTATAATCTCAGTGCGATCCGTGATCCGCTTGAGGCTGTTAAAAAACACCTTGTTGATAGCCTTTCCATATTGCCTTTTATTAGGAAAGGTCAGTTATTGGATGTAGGTGCGGGTGCAGGCTTGCCTGGTATTGTCATTGCCATTATGCGGAGTGATGTCAGTGTTACTGTGCTTGATAGTGTTGGTAAAAAATGTCGCTTTATGCAGGTGGTTAAAACTGAGCTCGGTCTTAGTAATTTAACTGTCGTCAATGCACGGGTTGAGTCTTTTTCTCCAGGACCCCTTTTCTCGCAAATTACCTCCAGAGCTTTTGCCGAAGTGGACAAAACGCTGAGTTTAACAAAACACTTGTTAGCCCACGACGGCAGCTACCTGCTTATGAAAGGTGACCATGCAGATGAAGAACGGGCTGTTGATGCTAAAATTACCTCTCACAGCCTGAACGTGCCTTTTGTTTCCGACAGGCGATCACTTTTAGAAATTCAGTTATAGTGAGATCTTTGCACAAATCATTTAAAATTTGCTGAGCGATAAGGATGAATAAATAATGTGTAAAAGGTCTCATAATTAAATACCATGAAAATCGTTGACTCTCATTGCCATATTGACCGTGTTGATCTAGACGCCTTTGGCGGTAGTATTGAATCCATGCTGGCGCATGCCAAAGAATTATCAGTTACCGAGTTCTTGTGCGTTTGTATTGATCTAGAGCATTTCGATGACGTCCATAATTTGGCTCTTGCGCACCCAAGTATTTATGCCTCTGTCGGCGTTCATCCAACAGAGGTGGATGGCAAAGACCCCAGTGTTGATGAATTAATCGAGCTTTCAAAAAGTGATCGGGTGATTGCCATTGGAGAGACCGGCTTGGATTATTTCCATATTAAAAAAGATGAGGCCGACTGGCAACGCGACCGCTTTCGTCGCCATATAGAAGTCTCAAATCGCACCAGAAAACCGATGATTATTCACACGCGTGAAGCGAAAAAAGACACCATTGCCATTATGCGCGAAGAAAAGGTAGAGGCAGGCGTGATGCATTGTTTTTCTGAGGATTGGGAAACGGCAAAAGCCGCTCTGGATCTTGGCTTCTACATTTCTTTCTCTGGTATTCTGACTTTTAATAGCGCCAAAGATTTGCGAGAAGTTGCCAAAAAAGTACCCGAAGATCGGCTTTTGGTAGAAACTGATTCACCTTATTTGACGCCGATGCCACATCGTGGTCGACCGAATAGCCCGGCGTTTACTTATCATGTTGCTGAAAAATTAGCCGAAGTGCGAGGCTCTAGTATTGAAGCAATTGCCGAAACAACAACCAACAACTTTAGGCGTCTTTTTTTCTAATGAGCGATCAACCGTCTGTACACAACTCGGTTAAATTGGCCACTGTTGACGAATTTTCGATTGGCCAACGCCTAGATAATTTCCTTCTAAAGCAACTTAAGGGCGTGCCCAAGTCACACATTTATCGTCTTATTCGTAAAGGCGAGGTGCGCGTGAATAAGGGGCGTAAAAAGGCCGAGTATAAATTACAGCTCGAAGATGTTGTTCGAATACCGCCGATTAGACTTGCTGCGGAAAAAGAGCACAAACCTTCTGCCGGCATGATCGAAACCTTGCATGACTCCATACTTTATGAAGATAAAGGGCTGATGGTTATTAACAAGAAAAGCGGCATGGCGGTGCATGGCGGCAGCGGTATTGGCATTGGTATTATTGAGGCATTAAAGGCTGATTTCAATCGTCCGATTGAACTTGTGCATCGACTTGACCGTGCCACTTCGGGTGTTTTGATTTTGGCAAAAAAACGCTCGGTATTAAAGGCTTTGCACGAACAACTTACAAAACATCAGATGGAAAAGCGCTATGTTGCTTTGGTTCAAGGGTCTTGGAGTAAAAAACGGCATACAGTTGACGCACCTATTTTCCAGAACTCTCGTTACAGTGTGATTGACAGCAAAGGCAAGGAGTCGCTCAGCCACTTTCATCCATTGAAGAACTATCATCATGAGGATTTTAGTGCTTCACTTGTTGAGGTGGTGATTGAAACCGGTAGAACGCACCAAATTCGCGTGCATGCCAAACACACGGGTCACCCAATCGCTCAGGACGATAAATACGGCGATCGTCAGTTTGATACACAAATGAAAGCCAAAGGGCTCAATCGATTATTCCTTCATGCCAAGGCCCTCACCTTTACCAATCCGACAACTAATGAAATTCAAAAAGTCATTGCGCCATTGCCTGTTGAGCTTGAAGATTTCTTGAAAAAGCTGTGAGTGCCTATTTTCGCTTAATGCGTCTTGATAAGCCAGTGGGCATTTACTTGTTGCTGTGGCCAACTTATTGGGCCCTATTTCTGGCCGCAGGCGGATGGCCAGATGTTGACTTACTGGTTATATTTACGCTTGGTGTTATCGTGATGCGCAGCGCTGGGTGCATCATTAATGATTATGCTGACCGTGAAATTGATAAGCACGTTGAGCGTACACAGAATCGCCCCATTGCCTCGGGCGAAGTTAGTTCTAAAAGTGCTTTACTTTTGTTTTTCGTATTAATTTTGTCGGCCTTTGGCTTGGTGCTACTGACTAATACGTTAACTATTCAGCTGTCATTCGTGGCTGTTGCGCTTGCAGCTCTTTATCCATTTACTAAGCGCTGTATTCAGCTGCCACAGTTTGTTCTAGGACTTGCTTTTGGCATGAGCGTGTTGATGGCGTTTAGTGCACAAAGGGGCGAGGTTCCAGTGGAGGCGTATTGGCTATTTGCAGCTAATATTGTCTGGACGCTGATCTATGACACCATGTATGCCATGGCTGATCGTGAAGAGGATCTCAAGATTGGGGTGAAGTCAACAGCCATTTTATTTGCTAAATATGACCGAATTATCATCGGAATTCTACAAATTTTGCTGCTGGTAGTCTTCTTAAAAATTGGCAATTTATTCGATTTAGGGCTTTTTTACCAACTTTCTGCATTAATTATTTCGATACTAATGATTTACCACCAGTTTTTGATCAAAAATCGTCAAAAAACAGCCTGTTTTAAGGCATTTTTACATAACCATTACATTGGTATGGCGCTGTTTGCGGGCATCTTAGCTTCGCTGCCACTCTAGAGAATAAATATGTTGTTTTTTCACAACATTTGAGCGATTTTTTGGTATTTTTTGGTGTTTTTTAGCATTTTTTTCTCAAATAAACTTGACATAGAGTTTTTGCTACTATAAAAAGTGCAGCAATCAGCAAATAAATGCTGATTGTCTTTTAAAACTATGGGAGAGACAATATGTTAGACAATATAGTAGTTTGGGCTAAAAAGTTAACAGAAGCAGGTATTGCAATCATTGCATTAGCTGTTGTACTTCAGGTAATTTTTCCAGGAACAACTGACTTTATGGGTGGTGATGTCGTAGGTACTATCACTACAATTGTTGGTAACCTTGGCGCTCAAGGCTTAGTCGGCTTGGCATCTATTGCTGTTATCTATGCAATTTTTACACGTAGCTAATATAACATAAGTGACTCAATAAAAAACCCGCCGAAAGGCGGGTTTTTTGTGTCTAGGATTTTTGTATTAAATGCCCCGAAGCAACTCATTAATACCAACCTTTGATCTTGTCTTGGCATCCACTTGCTTCACGATTACCGCACAGTAAAGTGAGTAGCTACCATCGCTAGAAGGTAAGTTTCCAGAAACAACCACTGAGCCAGCCGGAATACGACCGTAAGTGATTTCACCGGTTTCACGGTTAAAGATTTTCGTTGACTGACCAATGTAGACGCCCATTGAAATTACCGCGCCTTCTTCAACAATCACGCCTTCGACCACTTCAGAGCGAGCGCCGATAAAGCAGTTGTCTTCAATAATTGTAGGGCTGGCTTGTAATGGCTCTAAAACACCACCGATACCAACACCGCCAGAAAGGTGTACATTTTTACCAATTTGCGCACAAGAGCCAACAGTTGCCCATGTGTCAACCATTGCGCCAGAATCGACATATGCACCGATATTAACGTAAGAGGGCATTAAAACGGTGTTTGGCGCAATATAAGAGCCACGTCTTGCCGTTGCTGGTGGCACCACACGTACGCCCGCTGCCTGGAATTCCTCAGTCGTTGTATTGGCAAACTTTGAAGGAACCTTATCAAAGAACTGCGTGTAACCTGCTTGCATCACGGCGTTGTCTTCTAATCTGAAAGACAGTAGTACCGCTTTTTTAAGCCATTCGTTAACCACCCATTCACCAACACCTTTTTGCTCCGCAACTCTTGCTTTTCCAGAATCGAGTAAATGGATCGCTTCAGTAACCGCATCCCTTACTTCTTGAGGGGCAGAGTCTGGAGTGATGTGGGCGCGATCTTCAAAAGCCGCTTCGATGATGTCCTTCATAATTTGTTATCGTATAAAAAAAGAAGGCATTATACCAGCGAGATGATTTTTAGTCACCCTCCCTGCTAGTGGTCGTGATGGTGGTTGTGGTGGTGTTCGTAGGTCGCCATTAATTCGGTCATTTGATCGGCAAAGAGGTCGTTAAATTGCTCGTCTTTGAGGATGGCTTCTGGGTGGCCTTTGCAGCAAATATGATGATAAAGACAAAGCACTTGGCTGGACTCTTTCATAACTCGGTGCAAGTCGTGCGAAACCATTAGGATTGCACAGTTTTGTTGTTGGTGAATATCTTGAATCAATTGGTAGAGCTGCATCTGGCCGTCAACATCTAGGTTTTGTGCGGGCTCGTCCAAAATCAAGACATTGGGTTTGTTCATCAAGGCTCGCGTTAACAGTACCTTTTGTAATTCACCGCCGGACAAGTCTTTGAGGGGCGAGTTGAGCAAGGTGGCAACCCCTGTGGTTTCAGCAGTCTCCTTGATAAAGGGTTTTTCTACTTTTTGGTTGAGTGTTAAGAAGTCGACAACAGAAATCGGGATAAAAGGATTGGGGGTAAAAAGTTGTGGTGTGTAGCCAAGACGCATTGATTTGGAGTGTTTAATTTTGCCACTATCTTGTTTAATCAAGCCTAATAGCACTTTAATCAAAGAGCTTTTGCCAGCGCCATTTGGTCCGATCAAGGTAATAAACTCACCCGGTTGAAGGGTAAAGCTGACGTCATCAAGTATGTTCTTCCCTTGATGGGTTAAGGTAATATTTTGGGCGGTGATTAGCGCATCTGACATGCTGATATTTTATATCTTTAGATAAGCGCAAAAGCATTGCTTTGTGCTGTGGCTTGAGGATATTGTTGGTAAAATTATGTAATGGCTCACCAACTTATTCTAGTCGACGGATCTGCATTTTTATTCCGCTCGTACTTCTCAACACTTTCTCAAAATTTAAGCAACGATTCGGGCTTTCCCACTGGAGCGATGTTTGGCGTCATTAACGCCATAAAGCATCTGCAGCGCCAATACAGCGGGGCAAAAATCATAATGATTTTTGACGCCAAAGGCTCAAACTTCCGCCACGAAATGTATTCTGAGTATAAAGCCCACCGGAAGCCTGCAGAGGATGACCTGATTATTCAAATCGAGCCACTTTATAAAATGGTTCGAGCAATGGGCTTTCATTTTCTCTGTGTCGATGGTGTTGAAGCAGACGATGTCATTGCGACATTGGCGGCACAAGCCGATGCAAAAAAAATAGCCACCATTGTTGCCAGTGGCGATAAAGATTTATTTCAATTGGTCAGTGACAACGTCAAGCAATTGGACATGAAGGGTAAGCTTTATGATGATGCTCTTGTTAAAGAAAAGATGGGTGTTGAGCCGCATCAAGTTTCTGACTTGTTGGCACTTACCGGCGATAGCGCCGATAATATTCCTGGAGTGCCTAGTGTTGGGCCAAAAACTGCTGCCAAATGGTTGGGTGCTTACAGTAATCTTGCAGGTGTTAAGGCCAATGCTGACAAAGTAGGTGGCAAAGTAGGTGAAAAGCTGCGCGCCTCTTTTGATCTTTTGGCGTTGTCAAACAGGCTAGTACAACTTAAATTTGATGTTGAAATCCCCATTGATATTTTCTCCGAAGAGCCTGGCGAAGACTCGGCGGCACTTGCCGAGCTCTACCAAGAATACGGCTTTTCTATGTGGCTAAGACAATTGGGTGATGCGGGACAAGCGCCAGCAACAGCCCAAGTTGAAGCGCCAACTGAAGTTGAGGAAAAAATCCTCGAGAACAGTGAATTACTGCAAGGCTACTCGCAAAATCTTATTCTTAGCCAAAGCGACTTTGACGATTTATTAAAGCAATTGATGGCTTGTAAATCGTTTGTCTTTGATTTGGAGACTAATAGTCTGGATTATATGGAGGCGCAAATTGTTGGCTTCGTCTTTTTAATCGACAAACAAAGTTACTATCTTCCGGTTGCGCATGACTACATAGATGCGCCAGCACAATTATCAAGGCAAGCGACTTTGACGTCTCTCAAACCCATTCTTGAAAATGCTAAGATTGGCAAAATTGGTCAAAACCTAAAATATGATGCCCATGTGTTGGCCAACGTTGATATCGATTTAAATGGTATTGTTGATGACACCATGGTTAAGTCGTACTGCCTCAATTCGGTGGCAACGCGACACAATATGGATGATTTGTCTGAGTTTTACTTGGGTCATACAACCATACATTTCTCTGATGTTGCTGGTAAAGGAAAAAAACAACTCAGTTTTAATGAAGTCAGCCTTGATCAAGCAGCACCATATGCTTGTGAGGACGTTATTGTTACCCATGAGCTGAATAAAGTTCTAGAAGAAAAAATGGGCCAATACCCTAAATTGCAAACCTTGTACCGAACGCTGGAGTTGCCACTGGTAAAAATCATGCTCAAGCTTGAGCGCAATGGCGCGCTGATTGATGTGGCTTCTTTGTACAATCAACAGGTGCAAATAAAAGCCGAAATGGCTAAGATTCAAGCGCAAGCTTTTGACATTGCGGGTGATGAGTTTAATTTAGAATCGCCAAAACAAATTCAACAAATACTTTTTAGCGAGGAAGGTCTTGGACTCGAGCCCAAGAAGAAAACACCCAAGGGCCAGCCATCTACTAACGAAGAGGCGCTAAAATTACTCGACCATCCTTTGGTGGATTTGATTATGTCGTACCGAACACTGACAAAATTAAATTCGACCTACCTTGAGGCCTTGCCAAGGCAAATTAATGCCCGAACGGGGCGCTTGCACACATCGTATCACCAAGCGGTAACAGCCACTGGGCGACTGTCCTCCTCGAAGCCGAACTTGCAGAATATTCCGATTCGCTCTGAACAGGGCGCGCGCATTCGCAGTGCTTTCGTAGCAAGTGAAGGCAATATAATCGTTGCCGCAGACTATTCTCAGATTGAGCTGAGAATTATGGCGCATATTTCTAAAGACAAAAGTCTTGTGGAGGCCTTTAACAACAATGTTGATGTTCATAGTGCGACCGCTGCGCAAATGTTCGCCACGCCACTGAATGAGGTCAGTAAAGATCAGCGTCGCAATGCCAAGGCAATTAACTTTGGTCTGATTTACGGCATGAGCGCCTTTGGCCTGGCTAAACAAATTGATGTTTCGCGCACTGAGGCGAAAGAGTATATCGACGCCTATTTTGAAAATTATCCTGGCGTTCTGAAGTATATGGATTCCACCAAAGAAAAGGCCAAAGAGCTGGGCTTTGTCGAGACGATTGAAGGAAGACGACTGTACTTGCCGCAAGTTAACGCTAAGAATAAAATGCTGCAACAGCACGCCCTGCGCACGGCAATTAACGCACCGATGCAAGGCTCTTCAGCCGACATTATTAAAAAAGCTATGCTGGATATTCAAGCATGGATCGACGCCGAGAATAACGGCGTTCAGATGCTAATGCAAGTGCACGATGAACTGGTGTTTGAAATGCCCACTGACAAAGCACAGGTTTACGCAGAGGTGATTCGCACCAAGATGGAAGACGCTGTAGAGCTGGATATTCCATTGGTGGTTGATGTTGGCATTGCCGATAATTGGCAAGAGGCGCATTAAACTTCGTTAAATGTACCAGCATAGTCAGACATTTTGAGAATTTAACATCTAGATAAACTAAAATGTTGGCTATATTCGGTCGAAATACAATCCTGCAGGTGATATGAAAGAACAGTTACAAGAGTTACTTATTCAAAGTTTGAGCGCGTTGTTGGCTGATGGCGTTATTAGTGAATTGCCTACTCAAGTTCGATTAAACCACACCAAAGACAAGGCCCACGGTGATTACGCAACAAATGTTGCCTTGATGCTAGCCAAGCAAGCAAAGTGTGCACCAAAAGTACTGGCTGAGCAAATAATCGCCAAACTCAGTAATTCGCCGCTAATCAGAAAAACTGAAATTGCCGGCCCTGGATTTATCAATTTCTTTTTGTCTGATGCGTCAAGCAGTGCTATCGTCACTGAAATATTGACATCTGCCGATGACTACGGACTTTCTGATGTGGGCATGGGCAAAAGAGTCCTACTTGAGTTTGTTTCTGCCAATCCAACGGGCCCACTGCATGTTGGTCATGGTCGAGGTGCGGCTTATGGCGCAACGATCGCTAATCTTATGCGAGCCGTGGGTTTTGAAGTTGATAACGAATATTATGTCAATGATGCCGGCAGGCAAATGGATATTCTAACCGTCAGTATCTTTCTGCGCTATTTGTCTATTTTTGGCGAAGAACTAAGGTTCCCAGACAATGGCTATCAGGGTGATTATATTCAAGATATTGCCAAAAGTGTTGTCGCTGAGTATGGCGAGCGCTGGCGCAAAAGTGCTGCAGGATTGTTTGAGGATATTTGCAAAGACGAAGCCGAAGGTGGCGACAAAGAGGCGCACATCGATGCACTTGTTGCTCGCTCTAAGCAGCTATTAGGCGAAGGATATCAGGCTGTTTTCAGAGTGGGAATTGATTCGATTCTTGGCGGCATTAAAAGCGATTTAGCTGAATTTGGTGTTGACTATCAGCAATGGTTTTCAGAGCAGTCTCTGATTGACAGTGGCTTGGCTAAAGGCACCACCGATACTTTGCAAAAAACTGGCCACATCTACGAAAAAGACGGCGCTTTGTGGTTTAAGACAACGGATTACGATGACGAGAAAGATCGAGTGGTTGTTAGAGATAACGGTATACACACTTATTTCGCCTCTGATATCGCCTATCATTTAGAAAAGTTTGATCGTGGCTATGACAAGGTTGTCAACATTTGGGGTGCTGACCATCACGGCTATATCGCCAGAGTAAAAGCCTCTATTGCGGCGCTTAATCACGACCCCGAAAAGCTAGAAATTTTGTTGGTGCAATTTGCCAACTTGTATCGCGGCGGCAAAAAAGTTCAAATGTCAACTCGTAGTGGTTCGTTTGTAACGCTTGAAGAGTTGCGCAATGAAGTCGGTAACGATGCGGCACGTTTTTTCTATGTGATGAGGCGGTCAGAACAGCACATGGATTTCGATCTTGATTTAGCCAAAGCAAAAACCAATGAAAATCCCGTGTTTTATATTCAATACGCACACGCTAGGATTTGCTCGGTGCTTAAGCAAGCCGACGAAAAAGAAATTACAGTGAATGCCAGTGATGCAGATTTATCTCTGCTTGTTGAAGAAAGCGAAAAATCTCTGTTAAAGGAGCTGAGTCGCTATAAGGGCGTAGTCGAGTCTTCGGCATTGCAATACGAGCCGCATCAGTTGGCGTATTATTTGAAAGATTTGGCGTCGTGTTTTCACAGCTACTACAACGCCTGCCTTTTCTTGGTGGACGATGAGCCTTTGACGCAAGCTAGGCTTGCTCTGGTTGTCGCTAGCAAACAAGTGCTGGTGAATGGCTTGTCTTTATTAGGGGTGAGTGCGCCAGAATCAATGTGAATGAGGTCTCGGCTGATAACAAACAAAGAGAGCAAGCGCTCGATGTCCGCGACTCCTTTATCGTCCAAGCGCCAGCAGGTTCCGGAAAAACTGAATTACTGACTCAGCGCTATTTAAGTCTTTTAGGGGAAATTGGACAGCCAGAAAACATTTTGGCAATGACCTTCACTAACAAAGCGGCAGACGAACTCAAGCATCGCGTTCTACAGTATTTGAGTGACGCAAATCTAGCCCCGCCTCAAGAGCCTCACAAGCTTAAAACTTTTGAGTTGGCTACTAAGGCGCTTGTGCAATCTCGCAAACTAGGCTGGGATCTTTTAAATAACCCGTCCCGAGTCAAAATAGGCACGATCGATGCACTCTCGAGTTTGATTGTCTCAAAATACCCAACGGTTGAGCAGTTGATCCCACCCAGAGTAATGGCCGATCGCTATGAATATGAGGCGCTTTATCGCAGTGCGGCAGAAAACACTTTTAAACTTTTAGAAGACGACGAGTTTCAAGAGTCGATAGCTAGCGTATTGTTGCACCTGGACAATCATGTTGAGAAGTTTTATCGACTGTTGACGCAAATGCTTGCCAAGCGTGAACAGTGGTTACCAAGGCTTTATCAGCAAGGTGCGCTTGAGATTGATGTATTAGAGCGAACCGCGCAAAAAATCATTAGTGAGCATTTACTGAAATTAGAGGCCATTACCTTAAGTTTTTTTGATGAAGATTTTTTTGAGGCGATACAAGCGAATGAATTAGTTGTCAATGCACTGCCAGAGGCTAATATTAAGGTGTTAGATGCCTGGATTGGATTGACAAATTTGTGTCTAACATCAAAAGGTCAATGGCGCAAAACCGTTAACAAGAGGCAAGGCTTTGATCCTGCGTTAAAGGGGCAAAAACAAGCCTTTATTGCAATACTTGAAAAACTCAGTCCTGAGGATGAATTAAGAGAGGCTTTATTTGAGTTGACTTTATTGCCAGAGTTGCGTCATAACGAGGCGGATCATCAAGTCCTGAGAAATATCAGCCAAGTATTGAAGCTCGCTGTTGCCCAATTAAAGCTTTTATTTGTGACCAATAATGTCTTCGATTTTGCCGAGGTGGGTCTTAATGCGGCAGAGAAATTAAACGACTTATCGGGGGTTGCTGATGTTGCTTTATTTTTGGATTACAAGATTGAGCATTTGTTAATTGATGAGTTTCAAGACACGTCTTACTCACAATTTTCTTTAATAGAAAAACTGCTGTCTAATTGGCAGGATGACTCTGGAAAAACTCTGTTTTTAGTAGGCGACCCGATGCAGTCTATTTATCGTTTTAGAGAGAGTCAAGTGGGCATCTTCCTACAGGTAAAAGAAAATGGAATTGCAGACATTAGTCTAAAATACCTGCAACTTAATACCAATTTTAGATCAATTAAGAGCATTGTTGATTCTAACAATCGATATTTTTCAGCCATTTTCCCCAACAACGATAATGTTGTTAATGGCGCTATTCATTACGCTCATTCTCAATCACTCTCAGAGCAAACCAATGACAATACCGTTTGTTTTTATCCGTTTTTATCTGGTATGGCAGAGCAGGAGGCGATGCAAGTATGCGAGATTGTTCAAGGCACCCTTACTGATAATTCCGTCGATGAGATAGCGGTTTTAGTTCGTTCGAGAAGCCATCTTGAGGGCATTGTCAGCGCCTTTCAGTTGAATGGCATTGATTACGAGGCGGTTAAAACAACCCCTCTTCGTTCGCACTTATTCACTCGAGATCTACTTAGTTTGACGCGCGCTATGCTGTCACTTGGCGATAAACTTGCTTGGTTAGCATTGCTTCGCTCCCCCTGGTGTGGCTTGCTTCTTAAAGATTTATTAATCCTTGGTGAATCAGATGAGATGACTGTTTATCATCAGTTAAGTGATGATAATATCATTGAGAATTTGAGTGGTGACGCAAACCAGCGCGTACAAGTTGTGTGGCCAATTCTTGCTAACGCAATTCAAAGTGATGGGCGATTTTCTTTTGTTGAACGCTTTAGCGGCGCTCTTGATAAGCTTGATCCACAAAAAAGTTTAAGCGATGAAAAGCGCAGTATTAAATCTCAATTCCTCGGTATTTTGCATCACTGTGAATCTCTCGATAGTTTGGCGCTCGAGCCAATAGAAGCAATGCTCGCAGAGTTGTACGCCCCTTCCCATGTAGCGCGAGTTAAACTAATGACCATTCATCAAGCCAAAGGGCTGGAGTTTGATGTTGTCATCATGCCAGGGCTTGGGAGGGCGGGAAAATCCGACACATCGCCGCTGATACAGTTGAAGGCCTTGGCGAATAGAGATTTGTTACTAGCGCCGATTAAGTCGGCCTTTGACAAAAATGAAAGCAAAACGTACGTCTATCTCAAGCATCTAGATAAAAAGCAAAATCATTTTGAAATGATGCGACTGCTATACGTTGCAATGAGTCGCGCAAAAAAGAAAATTCACTTGCTTGGACATGTGAACGAAGATAAAGAGTCGGCAAAAAATACTTTGTTAAATTTTATTTTGCCTTTTTTCAAAAATTCAATGAACATGCCGACGGCGCCTACTGAGAATACAAAGAAAGATGCCGAGCCCCCTCAGTTAGTACGCTATGAACCTCTCCCAATTGTTGACAATATTAATCCGGACATTGCTGACGAGTCGTTTAATTTGTCACAAAATCTTGATTTAAAGTATCAAAGTGCTCTGGGTACAGTTGTTCATCGTTATCTCGAGTTTGAGATTTTTGCGCCCGATCGAAAAAGCATAGATGCAAAGTTATTGCAGCTTGGCGTGTCGAGTGCATTGCGGGACCTTCAAAGCGAGACAATACTGAGGTTGCTGGATAACACCAAAAAAGACTCGACATTCGATTGGCTCTTTCAAAAAAGAGACAGCACCCAAGTAGAGGCAGAGTTTGGTAGTGCTGAGGGTTCAATTATTATTGATCGATTATTTGTTGAAAAAGGTATTTTGTGGATTGTCGACTTTAAAACTGCCTCGCCTGCACTTGGAGAACCATCGGATGTTTTTATTGGGCGTATAAAAAAACAACATCAAGAGCAGTTGTGCCATTATCAAGGGGTCCTTGAAGGTATTTTTCAACTGCCTGTAAAAGCAGCAATATATTGTCCCGCCATTCCCAAGTTGATTTGTCTGTAAGCTCCACAAGTAACTAGACAGGATTCAATATTTACCTTATTATTAGCGACTTTTATAAGTCTATTTGAGTCATGAGTGAAACAATCGGATGGCATGATTATAGTGATAGCCATGGTGGTAAGAAAATAACCACCATTAATCCCGCTGTTCAGAGCGGCTCTACTGTCTTATTTGAGAACTATGAAGACATGCTTGCAGCACAGAGTGGTGAGTATCCTGGGGTAACTTATGGCACCGGTGGATTGGCGACACAAAAGGCTTTTGAAGAAGCATTTTGTCGGCTTGAGAATGGTCACACAACAAAGGCATTCCCTTCAGGTATTAGTGCTATTATCAACACCTTCATGACGTTTACTCAGGGCGGCGATGAAATATTGCTTTGTGATAATGTTTACGGGCCAACAGCAAGATTTTGCCATAAGGTGTTGGCAAAGTATGGTGTGAAAATCACTTCAATTGCCTCCGATGTCGGCGGTGAAATTGAGAGCCAGATTACTGATAAAACGAAGTTGATTTTTCTCGAGTCACCAGGTTCCAATACATTCGAGATTCAAGACATTCGTGCGATTACAAAAATTGCCAGCGAAAGGAATATCATTACTGTGATCGACAATACTTGGGCGACGCCCCTGCACCTTAAGCCACTTGATTTAGGTGTTGATGTTTCGATTCATTCGGCAACCAAGTATATTTGTGGATATTCTGACTTGCTGATGGGCGTGGCAACGGTCAATAAAAAATACGCTGCTACTTTTGATGCTTTTTATCACTCCCTAGAAAACTACACAAACCCTCACGATTGCTACTTGGCTTTGCGCGGACTGCGAACGCTGGAAGTGCGCCTTAAGGCGCATGAAACATCAGCATACGAGATTGCAAGATGGCTTGAAGGCCATGAATTGGTGGATAAAGTTATACATCCAGGGCTTGCTTCTCACCCGCAACACGACTTATGGAAAAGGGACTATACGGGCGCAGCAGGGCTTTTTGCCTTCACTTTTAAGAAAAACTATAGCGTTGAACATATTGGTAGTTTTGTCAACTCGCTCAATATGTTTGGACTTGGATTTAGCTGGGGCGGTTTTAAGAGTTTAATTACTGCCGGCAAGTTTAAGCGAGGCGGCGAGTGGAGTCATGACGGCAAGCACTTAATTCGCTTAAATATTGGCTTAGAAAACGCAAAAGACCTGAAGGCTGATTTAGAGTTAGCTTTTCAAAAACTCTAAATCAGATCTTTACACAACCCTTTTATCATTCAAAACAGTGATGCGCTGCATATGACGAATGTTTGGTAGGTAATCACAAACTGCGTAATGATGAGTGATACGGTTATCCCAAACAGCAATCGAGTTATTGCGCCAGCGAAAACGCACTTGGAATTCCGGCTTGGCCATATGCTGGTACAAGTAGTGCAAAATCCTATCACTCTCACCTTGAATCATGCCAACAATGTGACGGGTAAAAGATTGATTGACATTGATGTACTTCAGACCACTTACAGGGTGAGTGTCGATAATTTTGTGCACCGCTGAACCGGTATCTTTGAGGGCGTTATTAACCGCTTCAATGCCGCCTTTTTTGTAAAAATCGTTTCTAAAGGTACCCATATCGTGCATTGCCTCCAGTCCCTCAAGGTGCGTCTTCCATGCATCTGGCAAGTTGTCATAAGCTGCGCTGGTACTGGCCCAAAGTGTATCCCCTCCAATTTCTGGCACATTAACGCCGTGTAAAATTGTGGTAAATGGCGGGTTGGCTTGAAAAGTTAGATCTTTGTGCCAATCATTGGTGTCTGGCACACTGCCACCACCACTTTTCAACAGCACGATATTTTTATAACCCTCAACGTGCGGGTAAACCGGATGTGGAGGTTCGGGCTCACCAAAGCTTTCAGCAAGCTGTATGTGTACTTCAGGTGTTATGTCTTGATTACGGAAAAAGATGACTTGGTTGTCAATAAGCGCTTCATAGATCTCATTACAGACCTCGGTTGTCAGATCATTGTTAAGAGACACGCCCGATATTTCGGCACCAATTGCGCCAGTGATTTTTTCTATTGTAAGCATTATTTATCCCCCCCGGAAAAGACCGGCACTTTACCCTAAAGACTGGGAAAAATCAATGAATTTTCACTACTACTCGATCCCTTAAGAGTCACGCTTCAGCCACCATAAAATCAGAAAGAGTTGCAACATCAACAATGGCACGACCGACAATAATGTTATCTCCCAGCTGTAGTTAAAAACGAACCAGCCAGCCGATAGTGCAGCCATTGCTTGAAAGCCAAAAATTAGAAAATCGTTTAATGATTGTACTTTGAATTTTTCATTTTCATTGTATGCTCGTGGCAGTAAGATTGTGCCGCCAATAAATAGAAAATTCCAGCCCAGTCCAAGTAATATTAACCCAACCCAATAATTGCCCAGAGAGCGATCAACGAAGGCAATAAAAACGGCACTAAAAAGGATAATGACACCAGCAAGTAGCATGCGTGAAATACCAAGATATTTAACAATGAATGCGGTGAATAAGGACGGTAGGAACATGGCAACTACATGACTTTGAATAACATGCTTGGTTTGCTCCAGTGAAAACCCATCCATCACATGCATGCTGACGGGCGTGGCTGTCATTATAAAGCTCATCACAGCGTAACCAGTAATCGCTGAAGAAACGGCTACAATAAAAACGTTTTGCTTCATAATTTCAATTAACTTACGCTTTGAGCGATCCTTTTCTGCATTGAATTTTTTTGCAGGGTTAAACAGTAGCAAAAGGCAAAAAGCTATAACAAACATAAGTGCAAGCAACAAGAAAGAGCCGGTAAATTCCACGTCAAACCAATCTTTGCCAAGTGTTGCAATTTCCGTTCCAAGGTAGGCGGAAACTAGCCCCCCCAAAAGAACTATTGCAGCAGCAGTAGATATTTGGGCCTTATCAACACTTTCAATGGCTGCAAAGCGAAACTGGTTCATAGTGGCTGTAGTGGCGCCAAAACCAAAACTTGAAACACAAAACAGAGCAAAAGATTTCACTATTAGCGCACAGATACTCAGGCCAATTAAGGTGATGGTGAAGAGGCACACACCTAAAAATACTTTTCTTCGCCCAAAGATCGACATTAATCGAACAACTGGCACAATACTAGTTGCAGTGCCTACAACGATCATAGCAACTGGCAGAGTCGCTAGACTTTTTGTTGTGGCCAGTGTGTTACCAACTATGCCGCCAACAAATACAATAAAAACACCAAGCGACATAAATAACGCTAGGCTCAGCGATAAAATCCATACGTTTTTTGGCAATTGAAACATGCGGTAAATAGAATGACCCTCTAATGAAGGGGGATTATATACCTAATAGGATATCCATAATTTAACTTACCATTGGTTGGAAGTGTTATCAATAAAGTGTTAATTTTATGTAATAAAGTGTTAATTTTGCAGAGTCTGGCTTGACTTATAATTACCATTTAGTTACGCAAAGAGGTTGTAATGGAGGCTTTAGGGATCATGGGGTTTATTTTTGGTTTGGCGGCGCTTGGAAAAGTTCTGTTACTTGAAAAACAGCTGAAAGAAAAGGGAGTTCTAGAACAGGATTATAAAGAAGAATGACAAGTATTGAATCAGCGAAAGAAGGTATCAACCATCAAGAAGGTTTTTTTGATGGCAATCGTGGTGCCAAGACCTACTACCAGTGTTGGCTGCCAGAGGTTGAGCCAAAATCTGTTCTGTTAGTCATCCACGGTTTGGCGGAACACTCGGGTAGATATATGCATGTAGTCAATTATTTTGTGCCATTGGGTTATGCGATTTATGCGCTCGATCATTTAGGTCATGGCAAATCGGAAGGTACGCGGGTGCTTGTTAACCAGTTTGAAGATTTTACAGATCCGTTAAAAACTTATTTTGATATGGTGTATTTAGAGCAGCCAGAAAAACCTATATTTCTTGTGGGACATAGTTTGGGTGGACTTATTAGCTCAAGACACTTACTTGACCATCAAGCTAATTATGCGGGTGCGATATTATCAGGACCTTTGGTAAGGCCATCAAACTGCCCCCCACCATTTCTTCTTAGCTTGTTAAAAATAGTCGCGGCTGTTGCGCCCAAACTGGGCGTGAGGCAGTTAGAATCTGACGTAATGAGTACAGATCCAAAGGAAGTTGACGAGTATGTGAGTGACCCCTTAGTACATCCTGGAAAAGTGACAGCTGGAATTTCAGCTGCGATGTTTAATGCTATGAAGTATGTGACAAATCATGCAAGTGAAATAACCTTGCCTTTGTTAATTGTCCAAGGCGGAGCGGATGCGACGGTCGACCCAGCTGGGGCATGGCTACTGCATGACACGGTTGGTTCTAGTGACAAAACTATCAAGGTGTACGAAGATTATTACCATGAAGTGTTTAATGAGCCAAAAGCTAGGCGAGATAAGGTTTTCCAGGATATACAAGACTGGCTAGAGGTTCGCCTTTAGTAAAGGGAGTGTTATTTTTTAGTGGGGCGCTTCCAGCCGCTTAGAGTGGCCTGCTTGTTGCGACTAAGTGTCAGCTTGTCATCAGGCGCGTCTCGATTAATTGTTGATCCCGCACCAATTGTTGCATTTTTCCCTACCGTGACAGGTGCAATGAGTTGGGTGTTTGAGCCGATAAAGGCACCGTCTTTGATGACGGTTTGATGTTTGTTAACGCCGTCATAATTGCAAGTAATCACACCGGCGCCGACATTAACGCCCTCACCAAGGGTGCTATCTCCGATATAGCTCAGATGAGACACTTTAGAGGCGTTGCCAATGGTTGATTTTTTAACTTCTACGAAATTACCTATTTTGGCGTTGTTGCCAATATGACTTTCTGGGCGAAGGCGGGCAAAAGGGCCGATAGCTGTGTTGTTGCCGACGGTTGAATTCTCAATCATTGAATTTGCCTTGATTTCTGAATTATCGCCGATTTGAGCGTTTTTTATAATGCAATTAGGTGCAATTGTCACATTATCGCCCAATTCATTATCACCTTCAAATACAACATTAATATCGATAATGCAGTCTTTGCCAAAGCTCAATGTTCCGCGACAATCAAAACGAGCAGGATCCTTAACGCCAAGACCATTGGTCATGAATTCATTTACCTGTTGTTGTTGTACAAGTCTTTCTAATTCTGCCAATTGATTCTTGTCATTAACGCCCATTACTTCTGCCGCACTATTACACATACAGGACGAAATAGTAACATTATTCGCATTCGCCATCTCAACAATATCGGTTAAATACAACTCGCCTTGAGAGTTGTTTGGCTTGAGATTGTCTAGATATCTCCTGAGAAGTGAAGCTTGAACAGCCATAATGCCGGTGTTAGTTTCGTTAATCGCCAGCTCGCTATTGTTGGCATCTTTTTGTTCAACAATCCCGACAATCTGACCCTCTGCATTCCTTTTAATGCGGCCATAGCCAAATGGATTTTCCAGTACAACGCTCAACAATGCAAAACCCGTTTCAATGGCTTGACCAAGCAGTGTGTTTAGGGTGGCGCTTTGAATAAAGGGTACGTCGCCATAAAGTATTAGGCAGATAGAGTCGTCATCAACATCTGGCATTACTTGTTGCACAGCGTGCCCCGTGCCCAGCTGCTCTTTTTGTACAACCCAGTTAACACCTTGATTTTCAATGGTATTTTTAACCAATTCTGCGCCATGGCCAATGACAATATTTAGATTGGCGCCTAATGGAAGTGCTGCATCGATAACATGCTGCAAAAGGGTTTTGTCTGAGAGTTGCTGTAGAACTTTAGGTGTGTTTGATTTCATTCTGCTGCCTTCGCCGGCAGCCAAAATAATCGCATTTATTGTTGGCATAAATAATTTTGGTTCATTTTGCAAGGCATTATAATTAAATGCCTAAGGTAAAATTCTCGTTTATTGAAAGACAATTGCCACTAAAAAAGCAATGTTACCCCTTAATTCTAAACAGAGGCTAAATGCGTAATAAATTGACAGCTGAATTCATTGGCACTTATATTTTGGTTTTTGCGGGAAGTGGCGCGGTAATGATTAACGATATTACCGGGGCGCTTGGACACGCCGGGGTGGCGCTCACTTTCGGTTTTGTTATTGTTGCATTAATTTATAGTTTTGCTCATGTCTCAGGCGCTCACTTTAATCCTGCGGTAACCATTGCCTTTTATTCGATGGGCGAATTTGATCGTAAGCAAGTTTTGCCTTATATCTGTGCGCAAATACTTGGTGGCATTGCTGCAAGTGCTTCACTTTTTCTCTTACTACGAGAAGACTTTAATCAATTCTCAGAAGTAAGCTATCTTGGCGCAACTCTGCCACACGGCTCGGTGGCGCAGTCTTTTGGGTTTGAGTTTTTGCTTGCCTTTATTTTAATGCTGGTCATTAGTGCTTCAGCCGTTCACGGCAAGGCCATCAAAGATTTTGCCGGCATTGCTATTGGATTTACCGTCGGCCTAGAGGCGATGTTTGCCGGACCAATTACGGGCGCAAGCATGAACCCTGCGCGCAGCATTGGCCCGGCGATAGTAAGTGGTCATTTTGAACATTTATGGCTCTATGTTGTGGCAACAATATTGGGCGCTTTAGTGGCGGCATTGATCTTTGTTAAGCTGATTCATTCAGATAAACAGGAAGGCGATCAGTGAAAAAAATCTTGATACTTTGCACCGGCAATAGCTGCCGATCCATCATTGCCGAGGCGCTTATTAATGCTGAACTGGGTGGCGATATAATAGCTTATTCTAGTGGTGTGGCTGTCAGTGGTAATGTCCATCCAAACGCTCAAAAAATACTGAAAATTCACGACATTTGGCGTGATGAATACCACTCCAAAAAACTAGAAACGCTTATCCATATTGAATTTGATTTGGTGGTGACTGTGTGCGACCACGCCAGTCAAACTTGTCCAATGTTTCCAAGCAAAACAGAAGTTGTGCATATTGGTTTTGAGGATCCAGACGGTGGGGATTATCAAGCCTTTGAGCTTTGCTTTAATCAAATCAAGGCAAGATTGCTGCCTTACGTGCGAAGTGTGCTGATTTAGTTTTTTGTTTTTTTCTGTTGCAAGTTGTTTTGCAGACATTTAAAATACGCAACAACTATTTATGAATTCTGGAGCTGGTATTAATGGCTAGAAATGATATTTCGGGTTTGTTTGGAAAATCTCCAATTAATCCTTTGCAACAACATATGAAGCAAGTCCACCTGTGTTTGAAGGAGTTTGGCAATTTCGCTAAGGCTGCCGCAAAACAAGACTGGGAAAAGGCGGAAAGCATTCGCCAGTCCATCAGCAAAAAGGAACACAAAGCGGACGAGCTTAAAAAGAAGCTGCGGATGAACTTGCCAAGCACATTTATGATGCCGTTTTCTCGTCGCGACCTCCTTGATGTCTTGTTAATTCAGGACTCCATTGCAAACATCACCAAAGATTTGGCTGGCCTGATGATGACTAGGCATATGGTTTTGCCGGTAGAAGTGAGCCAAACTTTTCAAGATCTTATTGCTGTCTGCGTTAAAACATCGGCTGCCGCTCTAGAAGCTATTAATGAATTGGATGAATTGCTAGAGACGGCGTTCAGTCATCGCGAGCGAAAGGTTGTTGATGACATTATTGGCAAAATTAACGGTTTTGAACATGAGAGCGATGGCGTGCAACATCAAATTCGTGATGCGCTATTTGCACTCGAGTCAAACACCCCTCCAGTTGACATGATGTTCTACTACCGTGCCGTTGAATGGCTTGGTGAGACTGCAGATGCCGCTCAAAAAGTGGGCTCGAGACTTGAAGTGATGTTGGCGAAATAGTAAGGGATAAGTATGGATATTATTACGCAAAATCATGAAATCCTTATTATGTTGGCCATTGGCTTTGGTCTTTTTATGGCGTGGGGTGTGGGCGCTAATGACGTGGCAAATGCGATGGGTACTTCGGTTGGTTCTGGTGCGATTACAGTCAAACAAGCCATCATTATTGCCATTATTTTTGAGTTTGCTGGCGCTGTGCTTGCGGGCGGTGAGGTAACCGCAACAGTTCGCAAGGGGATTTTGGACGCCTCGATCTTCGTCGACAGTCCCCACTTGTTGGTCTATGGAATGTTGGCAGCTCTCCTTTCCGCTGGTTTCTGGTTATTGATTGCCTCTTCTGTTGGTTGGCCAGTTTCCACTACGCACTCGATTGTTGGAGCCATTGTTGGTTTTGGCGCGGTTGGTGTTGGTATTGATGCTGTTGCTTGGGGCAAGGTTGGTACTATTGTTGCCAGTTGGGTGATTTCGCCACTATTGGCAGGAACGCTGGCGGTATTTATCTTTAAGAGTTTGCAGAAGCGCATTATTTCCACTGAAACTCCTTTGGAAAATGCGAAGCGTTATTTGCCGTTTTATGTGTTTATTGTTGGCTTTGTTATTGCTTTGGTGACACTACTAAAAGGCTTGAAGCATGTTGAGTCACTTAAGCATTTAGGCAAAGACTTGCCAACCAGTATGATGATTGCGGTTATAGTCGGTATTATTGCCTCTATCATAGCAGCCGTTATTGTTAGAAGAATCAAGACCAATCCTGAGGACGACGCTGATTTTCAATACGCCAACATGGAAAAATTGTTTGGCGGTTTGATGGTTGTAACAGCGTGTTCGATGGCATTTGCCCATGGATCCAATGACGTGGCAAACGCGATTGGCCCTCTTGCGGCCGTTTATAGTATTGTTGAATCCGGTGGTGATATTGCATCTAAAAGTGTCTTGCCTTCATGGATTCTGCTAGTTGGCGGCGGTGGTATTGTATTTGGTTTGGCGACATTCGGTTTTAAAGTGATGCGCACGATTGGCAAGGGTATTACCGAGTTGACGCCTAGTCGTGGCTTTGCAGCAGAATTGGCCGCCGCAACCACCGTTGTTCTGGCGTCATACACTGGTCTGCCAGTTTCAACCACCCAGGTACTTGTTGGCGCTGTTTTGGGTGTTGGTATTGCTCGAGGGTTGGCCTCGTTAAACTTGCGAGTTATCAATCGCATTTTTCTTTCGTGGATAGTGACCTTGCCGGCAGGCGCGGTGATGGCAATTGTATTTTTCTACGCACTTAAAGGACTATTTGGCGCATGACATTAGAAGAGATTAAAGCAAAACTTGAAGCGGGCATTGAGAGCTCACAAGTAACCATGGAGGGCGATGGCTGCAACTGTGCTGCAATTGTTGTGTCACCAATTTTTGAAGGTATGTCGCTACTGCAAAGACAGCGCACAGTACTGGGCGTGGTCAGTGATGAAATCAAAAGTGGTGAGCTCCATGCGCTTAGCGTTAAAACCTACACCCCGAATGAGAGATAGTATATAATTTCCGTTCTTTTCGATTTGAAGACAAACAATTAGCTATGCAAACAGATATTCATCCAGCTTACGAAGCAATTAAAGTGGTATGCAGCTGTGGTAACACGTTCGAAACGCGTTCTACAACTGGTAAAGAAGAATTATTACTAGACGTATGTTCTAGCTGCCACCCGTTCTACACAGGTAAGCAAAAAATTATGGATACTGCGGGTCGTGTTGAGAAGTTTAAATCTCGTTACGGCGCATTCAAGCGTTAATTCAAAGCTTTATGCTTTAAAAAAGCCACGATTGTGGCTTTTTTTGTGCCCGAAGAAAGCATAAAATAAATTTTATTATTATTTTCCACTGAGAAGTTATTATGGCATTTGATTACATCAACGCCCTGTTAAAAAAAGAAGTGACCCGCACACCGGTTTGGGTGATGCGTCAAGCGGGTCGTTATTTGCCAGAATATCGCGCAACACGCGCTAAAGCGGGGGATTTTTTAAGTCTTTGCAAGAATAGTGAGTTGGCATGTGAAGTCACGTTGCAGCCACTTGAGCGTTTTGATTTAGACGCGGCGATTTTATTCTCAGATATTTTGACGATTCCTGATGCTATGGGCCTTGGCTTGTACTTTGCCGAAGGCGAAGGACCAAAATTCACCCGTCCACTGACCACACTTGCTTCGATTGACAAGCTTTCAAAGCCTGATGTTGGCACCGAGCTTGCTTACGTTAATGACGCGGTTTCAGTGATTAAGAACAACCTAAAAGGTCGTGTGCCACTTATCGGCTTTACTGGCAGCCCATGGACTTTGGCAACTTACATGGTGGAAGGTGGAGCAAGCAAGACTTTCTCTAAAGTCAAAGGACTGATGTTTGAAAACCCGAAGCACATGCACCAATTATTGGATGTGCTTGCCGACACGATAATCGATTATCTCAATGGCCAGATTGAGGCCGGCGCGGACTCGGTGATGATTTTTGACACGTGGGGTGGCTCGCTAAACAAAGAATGTTACGAGAATTTCTCGCTTAGATATATGCAGAAAATTGTTTCCGGCATTCATCGCCAATATGAAGACAGAACAATTCCGGTGACGCTTTTCACTAAAGGCGGCGGTGCATGGCTTGAGCAAATTGCAGCGACTGGCTGTGACGCACTTGGCCTTGACTGGACGGTTGAGCTGGGCGATGCACAAAAACGCGTCGGCAATCAAGTAGCCTTGCAAGGTAACTTAGATCCTTCAGTGCTCTATGCAACACCTGAAGTGGTAGAGGCTGAAGTTAAAAAAGTGCTCGATCAATTCAAGGGCAAGACTGGCCATGTATTCAATTTGGGTCATGGCATTACGCCAGACGTTAGCCCCGACAATATGAAAGTACTGGTCGACACTGTTCACAGTTATTCTCAATCAAAATAAAACCCATTTGAGCGCTGACAATAAATTGTCCTTAAGTGCTTCTGTGATAAAATTTAGCCCTTATTCAGCTGATTAAAACCGATGTCGATACTTAGTAAAATTTTTAGCGATCTTAAGCAATCCGGCCAAAAAGCCTTTATCCCATTTATTACTACGGGTGATGGCGGCATGGACAATTCAGAAGCTGCGATGTTTGCCCTAGTGCACAATGGCGCTGATATCATCGAGCTTGGTATGCCGTTTTCGGATCCAATGGCCGACGGCCCAGTGATTGCCAAGTCGCATGAGCGCGCTGTCGCAGACGGCGTTAATTTGCATTATGTATTTGGAATGGTTGAACGCCTTAGAGAGCACAATAATACAACTGGCGTGGTGCTGATGGGTTACACCAACCCCATTGAAGTGTTTGGCTATAAGGCTTTTGCTGAGCGCGCACAAGAGGCGGGTGTTGACGGTGTTTTGGTGGTGGATATGCCACCCGAAGAAGCGCAAGACTTCAAAACCGAATTGGACAGCGTTGGTATCGACTTAATCTTCTTAGTGGCGCCGACAACAACCGACGAACGCTTAGAGTTGATCGCAAAAGTTGCCTCAGGCTTTGTTTATTTTGTTTCCCTTAAGGGTGTAACCGGTGCTGGGAATATTGATATTGACTCGGTTAATCATCACCTAGCGCGAATTCGTAAAGTTATTGACTTGCCGGTGGGTGTTGGCTTTGGTATTAAGGATGCCGAAACAGCGAAGAAAGTAAGCGAGTCTGCAGACGCCGTTATTGTTGGCAGTTCGCTCGTTTCTATTATTGAACAATTATCCGATGATAGGGATAAAATGGTGACGAAGGTCGGAAATTTGGCTCGTCAAATTTCAAGTGCCATTAAACAGGATTAACTTATGAGTTGGTTGGAAAAAATATTGCCATCAATTGGCAAAAACGCTAAAAAGAACATTCCTGAAGGCTTGTGGAGTAAGTGTCCGGCGTGTAATGGAGTGCTTTACAAGGAAGAATTAAAGCGTCTAAATCATATTTGCTCACAGTGCGACCACCATTTAAGAATGTCTGCCAGAGATCGTTTAGAAAGCTTCCTCGACGAAGATCAGCAGGTGGAAATTGGCGCCAGTATCGAATCTGTAGATCCTTTGAAGTTTAAGGATCAAAAAAAATACAAGGACCGCTACAGCGACGCCCAGAAAAACACGGGAGAGAAGGATGCGTTGGTGGTTAAGCAGGGCTTATTGCACGGCATGCCAGTGGTTGTTGCAGTTTTTGAATTTAAATTTATGGGCGGCTCAATGGGCTCTGTAGTGGGTGAGAAATTTGCCAGAGCGGCAGACGCCTCAATTGCCCACGGCTATCCATTGATTTGCTTTTCCGCCAGTGGTGGTGCGCGCATGCAAGAGGGCTTGTTTTCTTTGATGCAAATGGCAAAAACGGCCTTAGCGGTTAAATTGCTGGCCGATAAGAAAATTCCATTTATTTCAGTTCTTACCGACCCCACAATGGGCGGCGTTTCTGCCAGTTTTGCTATGTTGGGCGATATTCATATTGCCGAACCTAATGCTTTGGTTGGCTTTGCTGGTCCACGCGTGGTTGAACAAACGGTTCGCGAAGAGCTGCCAGATGGCTTTCAGCGCGCTGAATTTTTGCTAGAAAAAGGCGCCATTGATATGATTGTTCACCGCTCAAAATTGCGTGACAAAGTCCATCAAATTCTCTCAGCGTTGACACAACACTAATTTCATTGAACATTCAGTTAGCCCTCGAATATAAGCTGCTTGAAATAATCAGCACAACAATATCATGAAAATATTACTCGCCAATCCAAGGGGTTTTTGCGCAGGGGTTGAGCGTGCCATCGAAATTGTAGAGCGTGCGATTGAACGCCACGGTGCGCCAATTTATGTCCGCCACGAAGTTGTTCACAATAAATTTGTTGTGAGCGATTTAAAGGTCAAGGGCGCTATTTTTGTTGAAGAAGTCGATGAAGTGCCGAATGGCGAAGTGGTTATTTTTAGCGCACACGGCGTTTCGCAAGCGGTAAGAAAAGAGGCCAATTCCATTGATGCCAAAGTGTATGATGCCACTTGTCCATTAGTGACTAAAGTGCACAAAGAAGTTCAACGCCGACAAAAACAACAACACCAAGTGATACTCATCGGCCATGCGGGTCACCCAGAAGTTGAAGGCACCTTGGGCCAGTCTACGGGTTCAGCGATTAGCTTGGTTGAGTCCATTGATGATATCGATAATTTGGATTTCTCTGCAGAACACAATTTGTCATACACCACTCAAACCACGCTTTCAGTGGATGATACCCACGCGATTGTCGATGCTTTAAAAGAAAAATTCCCGCAGATCCAGTCGCCGAAAAAAGACGATATTTGCTATGCAACACAAAATCGACAGGACGCCGTCAAGGCGATTATTAAAATGGCCGATGTGCTTTTGGTGTTGGGTTCAAAAAATTCATCCAATTCCAATCGTCTTCGTGAAATTGCTGAGAATAACAACAAACCGTCTTATTTAATCGATGGTGCGGCCGACATTGATGGTGCTTGGCTCAAAAACTGCCAATCAATTGGCGTTACTGCTGGCGCTTCCGCGCCCGAAGTTTTGGTACAAGAAGTGGTTAGTTATTTGTTAGATTATGGCGCCGACGAGGTGATTGAGGTCAGCGGTATTGAGGAAGATGTGCACTTTCCGGTGCCTAGTACATTGAGATAAATAGCGATGAAAAAAGTTGTCTGTATTAACAAAAAGGATTGCGTGTGAAGACATATGATGTTTATGGCGTTGGTGCCGCTCTGGTCGATATTGAGTACAAAGTTGATGAAAATTTTTTACAGGAAAATCAAGTTGATAAAGGGTTAATGACCTTGGTTGATGAGGATCGCCAATATCAATTAATCGATAATTTAGGCTCATATTCGAAACTTGTTAAGCGCAGCTGTGGTGGCTCAGCATGCAATACAGTTGTTGCCATAAGTGGCTTTGGTGCAACAGCATTTTATGCAGGCAAAGTCGCCTCTGACGATGCCGGTGCTTTTTTTATTAAAGACCTGAATGCTGCGGGCGTTGATTTTCGTGAAGCTGGGCATGCAAGTGGCACCACCGGCAAATGCTTGGTAATGATTACTGAGGATGCTGAGCGCACCATGAATACCTATTTGGGCGTGAATGTAGATCTCTCATCAAGTGATGTTGACACACAGTTGTTAGCCAATAGTAAGTGGCTGTATATTGAAGGCTACCTTGTGACCGATTCACAACGAACCAAGGTTGCCGTTGAAGCGATGTCTTTTGCTAAACAACATGACGTCAAAACGTCACTGAGTTTATCCGACCCTTTTGTTGTGCAAATTTTTTCACAGCAACTTAAAAGTGTCATTGGTGATACCGTAGACTTGCTGTTTTGCAATGAAGAAGAGGCCATCAATTTTACTGACAGCAGCACTATTGAGCAAGCCGCAGAAGCGCTCAAAAATTACGCAAAGTCCTTTGTGATAACTCGAGGAGCTGCAGGCTCTATGGTTTATGATGGCGAGCACACAACTTGTACTTCTGGTGTTAAAGCCAAAGCAATCAACACAAACGGCGCTGGCGATATGTTTGCCGGAGCTTTTTTATACGCCATTAGTGCTGGCCATGATTACGTCTTAGCTGCTCAATTTGCAAACGCCGCCGCAGCGCTTGTGGTCAGCCACTTTGGGCCACGCATCGAAACATCGGAGTACGCCAAACTCAAACAACAATTTTCTATTTGATGGTTGTTTTTCCAATAAAGTAATCGGTTATTTGACAAGTAAAGTCACGAGTAAAAAATAACAGATCAAAATGATCTACAGTAATGAATTCAATGGCGCGCTAAAGCTACAGAGAAAAAAAGCTCAATTTGCAATAGGATGCTAATTGGATTATAATAATCGGGCGGGTGAAGTTAATTATTACATGGAGTTGATTATGTCAACATTAGCAAAATTATTTCAATTAAGAAAAGCACTTGACGAGTATGAGCAAGAGTTTGGAATGAGTCATTTGTCAGAAGTAGAGAAGGCAGTATTGTCTTTTGTTACACATCAAGCTACTTCGACAATTACAACCATTAAGAACGATCCATACTTCGAAAAGTATTCGCTTTCAACCATTAAAAGAGCAGTGGGCGCTCTATTGAGTCAAGACATTATTGTCTCTGAGCAATCAATGGATGATAAGCGTGCAATGAATTTATCGTACGCGATAAAAAGTTAAAAACCCCGAATCTTTGTACCTATATTGGGTTTACAAAGATTGGTGTGGTGTATGCTAGTGTCATAAGGTTATAAGATTTTTTAAGGAGACAACTTAATGGCAAGACAAAAGTCTGCAAGTTCTAGCGAGGTATTTATTCAGAGCGGCATAACCATTGCCATGATTTTTGCCGCACTTATGTTGGGTGATTTAATCCAACCATGGGGCACTAAAGTCTCTTTAAGCATTCTTGAAAAAGGCGCTGCGGCTCCTACGATTTTTAGCATTTCTGGCATATGGCTGGTGCTTGGCGCTGTTACCATGTCCTACCTTCTTTTTGGCTGGCGCGTTGTTCTCGCGGTCTTTGTTGGTTTTCATGTTTCCGCTTTGTATCTTTACGGGTGGTCTTTAAATCCTTTTGCGCTGACGGATGCAGGCAATCTAAAGACATTTGCATGGACAAATCATGCCCATGCCTTGGTGACAACTTTTGGTCCTTTAGCGGCGATTTATGCCATGCGAGCCTTTAAACTTTCGAAGTTTTTCGAAGGCGAAAAACTGGTTTTCCAGCACGTCGTTTTCTTGATGATATTGGCAGCCTTCTTTAACACTATCGCAAAGTTCTTTGTTGATACGTCACTTCGGACCTGGCTGGACCTTCCAATTCGCATCGATGAGGCGACTTACGTGCCCTCTATGCTAATTGGTGATATAACCGGCGGTATCGGCTTTATCTTTATTCTCGCCCTAGTTGTTGTGCCGGTCATTCGTTTCGTTGTACCGAGCGCCATCACCGAAAAATAAAACCAACAAACTTTACGCCTAGTCCTTGTTGTTCATAAAAAGGATCTTCGGTCTTTCTGCAATCTACTGTGCATTGAGCTGCATTATTCTTGAAGGCGCCCGTTTATAGCCAATCATCTCAACTTGGACTCTGATATATTAACAGTCTAGGGAGATTACAGAGCGCATTGACTATACTTACTGAATCATGAAAGCCGTTAAAATACTTTTACTTAACAATGTCGTCGCCATGCTTATGGTGATGATGGTGAGTTCGGCTACTTTCGCCTTAGAGCTCAATATTAGCGCTATTGATGGATTGTTGAATTTACCTGCGGGAGCAAGATTGTGCGCATTATTGCTTTTCGGAATGACCGCTTTCCCAGGTGTTTTGGCGGGCGCATTGCTGGCAAATGTTGTTTACGCTGATCCAATGTCGATACACGCAAGCGTTGAAGTTTACAGTGCCATTGCTGAAGCTACCGCGCCATTGATTGCCTTGATCATGATGCAGCAATTCAAACTCAGTAATTTTTATACTTCGAAAGGCGTCTTCATCCCTCACGTATTATTTTTGTGCATTTTAACAGCCCTATTGTCATCACTCAGTCAATTCCTAATTATGACTAATATCGAGCATGGGATGACACGCGACTTGAATTTGTCTGAGTATATGGGCTCTATATTGTTGGGCGACATACTAGGCACCTTGGTGTTTTTCTCGCTGCTCATTTTTATGGCGCAAGCCTTCACTGAGCATCTCAAACAAACTTCAGATTAACACGCTTATAACCCTCTTTTAAATTTACTCTTTTGCATGATGACTTGTGTCCGCCTTAGGGGGGGTGACGGATAAGTTGTGTATACTCGTTTTATGGATGGATTACTGACCTTGATAAAACGTAATATCTGCGCGATAGCGATGATTGTTGTTGTCAGTGCTGCCGCCAATTCGCTGCAAATTTTGCAATGGAGCATTCCTCTTGATCTTGAGTTGGGCGCTGTCTTAGCCATGGTTATTCTGTTTGGTTGGTGGGCTTTTCCCGGACTCTTGCTCGCTTCGTACTTCACTACGTCGATCTTTCTTGGCGATGACAACCCACACGCAGAATTACTATTGATTGTAACAATATTAAAAACCATGACGCCTTACATGGCCCTGAGTATTCTAAAGATGATGCGTTTGGATAATTTTTTCGCGGATTCTCGTATAAGCTACCGCCATTTGGCCTTCTTGATTTTGTTAACAATACTGATAAATATCATTGCAATGTACTTTACAACTCTCGGTAGAGAATTGAGTGGGGGTTTTGACCTTGCCAGCCACTTGAGCCGGCATATTTCGGGCGCCGTACTAGGATGTGTCGCATTTTTCACGATATTTATTGCTATGCATAAGGCTTATGTGGTCAACCATCCACATAAGAAATTAATGAAGTGAAAAAGCGTTAAAGTAGATTTTTTAGTAAATTTTCTACCGCTGTAATCCTTGAGGAGTCTTGCATCATCTCTGCTTTGAAAACAAGAGTGTTTTGCCCATTTAATTGGTAGATTTTCATCTCTTTTTGAATGAGATTGATGATTTTGATCGGTTCAATGATGTGATTGGCGCCCAAAGTGATTTCGGCCTTGTCGTCAAAGATGAGTATTTTGTCGATTCCGATTTTTTCGCAAATAAATTTCAGTGAGGTCGAGGCGAATAAGTTCTTGGTTTGCTCCGGCAATAGACCGAAGCGGTCAATCATCTCAATCTGCAAATCTTTCAGCTCGTCTTCGGTCTTGGCGCTCGCTATGCGTTTATAAAGCACCAAGCGCTCATGAACATCGTCGAGATAGGTTTGCGGAATAATGCAAGCAATACCAATATCAATTTCGATTTGATCGTTAATGGTGTCTTCAATATTGAGTTTCTTGCCACTCTTAATGGCGCGAATAGTGCGTTGCAATAAGTCGTGATAAAGATTAAAGCCGATTTCGGAAATCTTTCCACTTTGGTTTTCACCTAACAAATCGCCGGCACCACGAATCTCGAGGTCGTGGTTGGCAAGCATAAAGCCAGCACCCAATTCTTCCAGCGAAGCAATCGCGTCCAAGCGTTTTTTCGCATCCTTAGTAAGCGACTGATGGGATTTGATAACCAAATAAGCATAGGCTTTATGGTGTGAGCGCCCAACACGGCCGCGCAGTTGATGCAATTGCGCTAAGCCAAAGTTTTGCGCGTTGTTAATAATGATGGTATTGGCGGAAGGGATGTCAATGCCGGTTTCAATAATGGTGGTGCAAACCAACATTTGGAAGCGCTGATGATAAAAATCCGCCATGATTTGCTCAAGCTCTTTGCTCGGCATTTGCCCGTGAGCAATGCGCACCTTGATATTTGGCATGAGATTATTAAGCGTCTCAGCCATATTATCGATGGAGTCAATATCGTTATGCAGTAGGAATATTTGCCCACCACGATGAAGCTCACGGGAGCATGCTTCGGTAATGGTATCGTCATTCCATTCGTCAACAAAAGTTTGAATGGCGCTACGTTTGGCAGGTGGCGTGGCAATAATCGAAAGCTCGCGCAAAGAGCCGAGTGCCATATTAAGAGTGCGCGGAATTGGCGTGGCAGTCATTGTTAAAATGTCGCTTTGACCACGGAGTTTTTTCAGTGCTTCTTTTTGCTTAACCCCAAAGCGGTGCTCTTCATCAATAATAATCAAACCAAGATTTTGGTACTTGATAGAACCTTGAATCAGCTTATGCGTGCCAATGACAATATCAATTTTTCCTTGATCTAACCCCTTCTTGATGAGCGATTGTTCTTTTGGCGTTTGAAAGCGCGATAAGGCTTTAATCGTCACCGGATAATTGGCAAAACGATCGGTAAAGGTTTGTCTGTGTTGATTGGCCAGTAGCGTTGTTGGCACTAAAACCACTACTTGCTTGCCGGCTTCCACCGCAAGAAAAGCAGCGCGCATGGCGATTTCTGTTTTGCCAAAACCCACATCACCACAAACGAGACGATCCATTGGTCTTGAAGATTGCATGTCCGCCAGCACTTGCTCCATGGTGGTGAGCTGATCCGGCGTCTCTTCAAAAGCGAAGCTGGCAACAAACGAACTGTAAGCATCGTCCGGCTCCGGATAGGCAAAGCCTGTGAGTGTCTGGCGTTTGGCGTAAATCTCGAGCAGTTCAGCGGCAACATCATAAAGCGCCTCGGCAGCTTTTTTCTTGGCCTTATTCCATTGTTGTGTGCCCAGCTTGTGCAGAGGTGCGTGGTCTAGGCCGGCGCCGGAATAACGTGAAATCAAATTAAGCGCGGTAATCGGCACCATGAGTTTTGAGCCTTTGGCGTACTCAAGTACGAGAAAATCCTGAGGGTTTTCGTCAAAAGTGCGAGATTCAAGACCTAGATAGCGCCCCACGCCGTAATGCTCGTGGACAATGGCATCACCAATCTTAATCTCCACCAGGCTTTTAATCGCCTCATCAAAGTCTTTGTGTTTGGCGCGACGACGCCTCTGTTGCTTGACCACATCTTGACCGAACAAGTGCTCTTCAGTGATAATCGCAAATCCGCTCGTGAGTAAGCCTTCGCCAAGGTTGTCGTTGGTGATTGATAGCTTGCTGTCATCGTCTAAAAAATCCGCCCAATGATTGCAATCTTGAGGAGACAATTGGTGACTGGCGAGTAAGTCCATCAAAACCGACTGTCGCCCTTGGGATTCGCAAACAATCAATGTTCTTCCTTTGAAGGCTTTGACAAAGGCAATGAGCTTGCTCAGTGGATTTTTGTTTTGTGATTCAATTCGTAGCGGAGGCAGTAATTTTGCAGAAAAATTGAAAGCCGCTTTGTTATTGGACTTGATTGATTGTGTTTGAATCTGTTGCTTGTTTTTTATTAGGGAAAACAACTCTTCTTGGTCAAGAAAAACTTTGTTTAATTCCAGAGGCAATCTGTCGAGTGAGCGTTTGGCGTGTTCATAGCGCGCTGTGAGTGCCTCTGTTTGCTCACTGACACAATCGGACAGGCCATTTTGATAAGCAATAATCGGATTTTCTGGGAGGTAGTCAAAGAGTGTTGCCGTCTTATCAAAGAACAGAGGCAAGTAAAATTCAATGCCGCCAGGGAAGCGGCCTTCACTCGCTTCTGTATAAATAAAACCTTCGGTTTTGTCAAATGCACCAAGGTAGTTTTTTTCAAAGGTTTTAATGCTGTGTGGATCCGCGGCAAATTCTCTGGCCGGCAAAAGTTCGATGTGGTCAACGACTTCAACGGAGCGTTGTGTTGAAGCATCAAAGGTGCGAATCGAATCAATTTCATTGTCAAACAGATCAATCCTATAAGGCCTTTTGGTGCCCATTGGGTAGAGGTCGATCAGTGCACCCTTGATGCAGAACTCACCCTGTTCCATCACTGTTGTCACGCGGCGATAGCCAATTTTGACGAGCTTGTCGACAAAATTATTGATGCTGAGCTTACCGCCACGCACCATGCTCAGAGAGTATTTTTCAATGTAGTCGGTGGGGCAAAGTCGCTGCGAGAGGGACTCAAGGGTGGTGATGACAATGCCACTTTTTAATGAAGGCAGCTGAGAGAGTGTTTTTAGTCGCGAAGAGACAATATCCGGATGCGGTGAAAAGTGGTCAAACGCTAAGACTTCCCAGTTTGAAAAGGCGAGAATTGTTAAGGATGTATTATAGAAATTGAGCGCTTTTTGGATTTGCTCATAGTGACTAATGTCTCGAGCGATATAAACCACAACGCCGTTATGCTTTTGCGTGAACTCAATCAACGCCAATGCTTCGGCGCTCCCATAAAGTGAGCCCCAATGAAAAGTTAACCCCGATGCAAACGCTTTGCAATCGTCAGGATAGAGCACCTTCATAGTATATGAAGATCTTCCTTGGCTAGCATCTTGATGAGTTGAATTGTCGGCAAGCCGATCAAGCTGTTCGGATCGTCGCCTTCCATGCGCTCAAAAAGGGCAACGCCCAAACCTTCGGACTTAAAGCTGCCAGCGCATTTCAGTGTATCTTCTTTATCAAGATAATTATTGATTTCTGAATCCGTGAGCGACCTAAAGACCACTTTGAAAATCTCAACATGGTTTTGTAATACGCCAGTTTCTGTGTTGAGAAGTGCGAGACTGGTGAGAAAAGTCACCGTATTACCAGCGCTTTTTTGTAACTGAAGAATTGCGTTTTCACGTGTGTGAGGCTTACCTAACACTTCGTCACCACCACCATCGCCATTCGCCAAAGTAGCCACTTGATCCGAGGCGATTATTAAACCGTTGTGTGTTTTAGCTACTTCTCGTGCCTTTTCCGCCGACAATCGGTAAACCAAATCGTGCGGCGTTTCGCCTGCGCATCGAGACTCATCGATGTCTGGTGAGACGGTCGAAAAATCGATATCAAGGCGCTCTAAAACAGCTTTTCTAAAGGGCGATGATGAAGCAAGAATGAGCGACACGATAAGTTGAAAAATTGTAAAATAATCTAATATTTTACTTTATTCAGACAGGGCTTTATGCGCTTATCTATTATCGTTGCGATGGATGATAATCACTTGATTGGCAAAGACAATGGCCTGCCTTGGCATCTTCCTGCCGATCTTGCTTTTTTCAAAAAAGTCACCACGGGTCACTCGATTGTCATGGGCAGAAAAACCTATGATTCTATTGGCCGTCCGCTGCCCAATCGGCGCAATCTTGTTATCACTAGAGACACCGATGCCAGCATTGAAGGCTGTGAGGTTTTTAACGGCATTGAGAGTGCACTAGGCTCAGCCCAAGAGGAGGATGAGGTGCTGGTAATCGGCGGCGCTAATCTCTGTAAACAGGTATTGGGTCGGGTGGAGCGTCTGTACATCACTCATATTGAGGGTGTATTTGAGGGTGATACGTATTTTCCAGATTACGATGAGGGCGGTTGGCGAGAGATCAGCTGTGAGTCACACACGCCCGATGAGAAAAACCCTTACCATTACCATTTTAAAATTCTTGAGAGAAAATCATGAAAAAATTGATTGTATTGACCTTTGTTGCCTTTTATTTGTCAGGCTGCGTGTTGACCAAATTGGTCACCGTGCCAATGCGGGTGACGGGTTCGGTTATTTCGGTAATACCTATTGTGGGTGATCCAGTCGATAGCTTCTTAGACAGCAGTGCCGATATCATCGACACTATTCCTATTTAATAGGCTCAACGCACTCGGCTTGCTGATATTATCGACACTATCCCGATAAGAGGTCTTTATATAAGTCATCTTAAAATTTGCTGAGTGATAACAATGTGTAAAAATTTGAACTTAATAGCACTAGCTATTGATAAGGGTTTTTCTGCATTTTTGAACATTTCTAGCCTCAGCCCTTTGGGATAGAGAGTTTTTATTATTTTCCTGCGTTAATTTTTTTCGCTAGACAACAAGTAGAACTTTTAAAAATATGCCTTGTAAAATAATCAAAATTCTATTATCAAATATAAAATGATTTATACAAAGACCCCTATTTAGCTAGCTTGCTTTAATTTGCCTTGCGCTGCCAAGACTTCTTTAAGCGCTTTCGGCATCACTTTAACAAAGTGCGCCAGTTCGCCGTTCCAGTTATCCAAGATGTGCGCGGCAATAGACGATCCAGTGTAATTCAAGTGATTGGTGAGTAGCTCAAACAATTCTTTTTGTGACTCGTCATCCATTGGATCGAAATCAATCATTGCAGGGTTTGAGCGACTTTGCAGTGTTAATTTTGGATTGTAGACATAAGCAATACCACCACTCATGCCTGCGCCAAAGTTACGACCCACTTCACCCAGGATGACAGCGCGTCCACCGGTCATGTACTCACAACCGTGATCGCCAATCCCCTCTACTACAGCAGCAACGCCGGAGTTACGAACACAGAAGCGTTCGGCAACGCGACCCGATAGATACATCTCGCCACCGGTTGCGCCGTAACCGCAAACGTTGCCAGCAATGATTTCGTTTTGGGCAAGAAAAGTCGAGTTCTTTGGTGGGTAAACAATCACGCGCCCACCCGACAGGCCTTTACCAACATAGTCGTTTGCATCGCCTTCGACTTCAAGAGTGATGCCTTTAGCAAGGAATGCGCCGAAAGATTGTCCAGCAGAGCCTGCAAAATTTACATGAATCGAGTCTGCGGCTAGCGTATTACTGCCAAGAGTTTTTACCACATGCGAAGAAAGCATAGCGCCAACCGTACGATCTGTATTGGTAACGACGGATTTAATTTTTGCTTTGCCACCCGTTTCAATCGCACTTTGTGTTTGCGCAATCAATTCATTATCCAATTGTTGATCCAATTGGTGATCTTGGAAGGTGCTTTGGTACGTACCGGTATCGGCATTCGGCTTTTTAGCTGGCATTAATAGTGCACTGAGATCGATAGAGTCTTTTTTCCAGTGGTTAATTGCTTGGTCTGTTTCCAACATATCGGCGCGACCGACCATTTCATTGATGGTTTTAAAGCCCAACTCTGCCATAATTAAGCGCAAGTCCTCAGCGACCATAAATAGATAATTAACAACGTGCTCAGGCTTGCCGGTGAATTTCTTGCGCAATTCTTTGTCTTGTGTGGCAATGCCAACCGGGCATGTATTGAGGTGGCATTTGCGCATCATGATACAGCCCAACGTCACCAACGGCGCAGTTGAGAAGCCAAATTCCTCAGCGCCAAGTAGGGCGGCAATAGCAACATCACGACCTGTTTTGAGCTGACCGTCCGTTTGAATAACAACGCGTGAGCGCAGCTCGTTCATCACCAGTGTTTGGTGCGTCTCAGCAACGCCCAATTCCCACGGTAGACCTGCGTGCTTGATAGATGTTAGCGGCGAAGCGCCTGTACCACCATCATGGCCTGCGATAACGATATGATCGGATTTGGCCTTGGTAACACCGGCAGCAACCGTGCCAACGCCAACTTCAGAAACCAGCTTAACACTGATACGAGCAGCCGGATTTGAGCGCTTAAGATCAAAAATAAGTTGCGCTAAATCTTCAATCGAATAAATGTCGTGATGTGGCGGCGGACTAATTAAGCCAACACCTGCCGTTGAGCAGCGTATCTTGGCAATGCCTTCATCAACCTTTGTCCCGGGCAGTTCTCCACCTTCGCCAGGCTTGGCGCCTTGCGATACCTTAATTTGCAATTCGTCGGCATTGTTAAGGTAGTCGATGGTGACACCAAAACGAGCGGACGCCACTTGTTTAATGGCTGAGCGACGTGAATCGCCATTCGCATCAGGCGTCCAGCGCGCAGGATCTTCGCCACCTTCACCAGTATTGGATTTACCGCCCATACGGTTCATGGCAATCGCCAATGATTCGTGCGATTCGGCGGAGATAGAGCCAAAACTCATCGCTCCGGTAACAAAGCGTTTGACAATTTCTTTGGCTTCTTCGACTTTGTCAATGGTGATAGGGTTGCCTTGTTTGAATGACATTAATCCACGCAACGTGCAGTTTCGGGTGCCTTCATTATTTGATTTTGCGGCAAAATCCCAGTAAGCATTCTCATCATTATTTCGTGCAGCTTTCTGAAGAGTGGCAATTGTTTGCGGCTCCCACATGTGCTTTTCACCGCCACTGCGCCAATGGTATTGGCCTCGGTTGTCAAGCGTGTTGGTGCGGTAAGCATCTTTGTGGAGTTTTTCGGTTTCTTCTTGCAGTACACTGAAACCGACACCACTGATTCGACTGGAAGTTTCAAAGAAACATTTGTCCATGACTTCAGGCGCTAAGCCGACAGCTTCAAAAATTTGCGCACCCTTGTAAGAGGCGAGTGTTGAAATACCCATTTTGGCCATTACTTTCAACATACCTTTGGCAACACCTTTGCGGTAGGCCGCAACAATGGCATCGTCATCTTCGAGGTCTATTAAATCGTCACGTCGCGCTTGCCAAAGTGCTTCAAAAGCTAAATACGGATTGACTGCATCGACACCATAACCTGCTAGCAAACAGAAGTGATGCACTTCTCTTGCTTCGCCTGTCTCTAAAATAATACCAACCTGTGTTCGCTCAAACTTGGCGATAAGGTGTCTGTGCAAAGAAGATGAAGCCAAAAGTGCGCTGATAACGCCACGACTCTCACTGACATTTCTATCAGACAATACAATGAGACTGTGCCCGTCTTTAATCGCTTGTGAGCCTTGCTGACATATGTCGTCAAGCATGTCGTTTAAGTTGTGATTGCCGTCGATATCGTAAGTGATGTCAATGGTTTTTGCCGTCCAGCCGCGATGATTACAATGTTTCAACGCTGCCGTTTCTTCGTTGGTGAGGATTGGGTGCTCAATAACTAAGCGGTGGGCATTTTCTGCCTTGTTGCGCAGTAGATTGCCTTCTGGGCCAATCGAGCAACTTAGCGACATGACCACTTCTTCACGTATAGAGTCGATTGCTGGGTTAGTAACCTGGGCAAATAATTGCTTAAAGTAGTCGTAAATAATGCGAGATTGGTCGGAAAGACAAGCAAGAGCCGAATCGTTGCCCATCGAGCCGACAGGATCTCTTAGCTCTGAGACCAGTGGTAACAGCATGAATTGTAACGTTTCCGTGCTGTAACCAAATGCTTTCAAGCGATGTACAATCGAATCCGGATCAAAGCCATGCGCTTCAGTATCGCAATCCAAGTCCGATAAATGTATTTGTTGTGCATTGAGCCAATCTTGGTATGGGTTTTGGCTAGCAAAACTTGTTTTAATGGCTTCATCGTCAACCAGTTCGCCTTTGTCGAAATCCACTAAGAACATCTTTCCTGGGCGTAATCTACCTTTTTCTTTTACGTTGTCCGTTGCCACATCCACCACGCCGACTTCACTGGCCATGATGACTCGATCATCGTGTGTTAAGTAGAAGCGTGACGGGCGCAGACCATTTCTGTCCAGTACGGCGCCGATATAGCGACCGTCGGTAAACGCAATCGAAGCAGGGCCGTCCCATGGCTCCATGACGTTTGAGAAATACTCGTAAAACGCTTTTTTCTCATCACTCATTTCTTTGTCGTTTTCCCAAGCCTCCGGCACCATCATTAAAACTGCCTCTTGTAGGGATCTGCCGTTCATCAGTAAGAATTCAAGAACGTTGTCAAAGCTGCCAGAGTCTGACACTTCAGTTTCAATGACCGGTAGCGCTTTAGCCAAGTTGTCACCCAGCGTGTCGCTTTCTAGTACACCTTCACGAGCTCTCATCCAGTTGTAGTTGCCTTGACGCGTGTTAATCTCACCGTTGTGCGACATAAAGCGGCAGGGTTGCGCGCGATCCCATGAAGGGAATGTGTTTGTTGAAAAGCGCGAGTGCACCATTGCTAAATAGGTGGCGTAACCGGCATCGGATAAATCTGTGTAGAAGTTCAGGACTTGTGAGCCCATTAACATGCCTTTATAAATAATGACACGTGTTGAAAGAGAACAAACGTAGAACAGCAGAGCTTGCGATAGAGTGTCGTCTGTACGAATTGCATTCGAGGTTGATTTTCTGATAATAAATAGTGCGCGCTCGAAAGCGTCATCATCTAAATCGTCAGTAGCAGCGATAATGAGCTGCTTGATAACGGGTTGTGAATCGCGTGCAGTATCGCCAACATCGGCTTTTTCAGCATCAACGGGTACATCGCGCCAGCCAATCAGTGTTTGGCCCTGAGTTGCGATGGCCTCTTCAAGCAATTTAATACAGTGCACTCTTTGAGCGTCATCTTGTGGCAAGAAAACATTGCCAACGCCGTAACGACCTTGCTCGACGTCAACACCGAAAAGAGATTTGATTTCTTTGGCAAAAAAACTGTGCGGAATATTGGTTAAAATGCCGGCGCCATCACCAGTATTGGCCTCACAACCGCAGCCACCACGATGATCCATGCGAGTGAGCATTTCCAAAGCATCTAGGGTGATCTGATGAGAAGACTGCCTCTTAACATGAGCAATAAAACCAACACCGCAATTTTCCTTCTCATTATTTGGATGATAAAGACCGGTTGGTTTTGGCAAATATAATTGTTTGTTTTTCATAGGAGTCTTGCTGAGATCGATCGAAAATAGTTCACCATTATATCGTAAAACCAAATCATCCAGAAAGCCAAATGCGGTCCAAATCTCTTGTTGTGGCGGGCATCTTCGGGTAGAATATTTATATTTTTTCACATCATGTTAGCAATAATTTCACCTTCCAAAACTCAAGATTTCTCAGCATGTGGCTGTGAGGCTTTTTCTCAAACGCGCCAAATTGAGGAATCTAGGGAGTTAGTTGCTATTTTGAGGGATAAAAACGAAGTTCAAATTGCGAAATTAATGGCTTTGAGCAAGAAGCTTGCAAAACTCAATTTCGATCGATTTCAAAGTTTTCAAACACCGTTCACCCTTGAAAACGCCAAACAAGCATTATTGGCTTTTAAGGGTGATGTTTACAATGGCATTGATGCGCCCAGCTTGAGCGAGGATGATTTGAGCTTTGCCCAAGATAAAGTGCGCATGCTCTCTGGGCTCTATGGTGTCATTAGGCCGTTGGACTTGATTCAGCCTTATCGACTGGAGATGGGCACAAAGCTAGCCAATAACAAAGGTAAAAATCTTTATGAATTTTGGGGTACTGGCGTTAGTGAAGTGCTTAATGAGGATGAAAGTGAGTTGATTGTTAACCTCGCTTCTAATGAATATTTTAAGTCAATCGATAAAAAGTCTTTAAAAGCGAATATTTTGAACATCGCCTTTAAAGAGAAAAAAGGCGATATCTATAAAATCATTGGCATATTTGCTAAACGCGCTCGAGGCCTGATGGTGAATTACATCATTCGCAATCGCTTAAATGAGCCAGAGGCACTTAAAGAATTTGTTGACGAGGGCTATCAGTTTTCGAGTGAATTCTCGGACAGTTCAACATGGGTATTTACGCGAGGCTAGCTAAATTACACCCTAAGCAGTGCTGCATAGTTTGTGCAGAGCCGTCGCATCATGTGGTTTGTCAGTCTTGTGAATATGAATTCGGCGTGCAAGAGCACCGCTGTTTGTCTTGTGCGCTACCCTTAAATCAGCCTCTGGATTATTGTGGCAATTGTTTGCGCACATCTCCCAGTTTTCATCGCGCCTTTACTCTTTATGATTACGAGGGTGTTGTTGCGTATTTGATTAAAAAAATGAAATACGAAGCGCGGCTTTCTGTTGCGCAATTCTTTGCTGAGAAAATGACAAAAAAGATCGATGAGATACAAGCCTCTGGCCATCATTACGATGCGATTATCCCTATGCCTCTTCATACAAAACGCCTAAGAGAGCGGGGCTACAATCAAGTTGTTGAGTTGCTTAGAGATCTGAATAAAAAGGGCGCGCCTGATACCATGAGCGTGCAGCGAGTTAAGCAAACTGCACCAATGACAGATCTGTCTTTGGCTCAGCGAAAAAAGGAAATCAAAGGTGCTTTTAGCCTTGCTGAGCCACTCGCACATAAAAGGATATTATTGGTTGATGATGTGATGACTTCGGGATCTTCTCTTAACGAGCTTGCCAAGATAATTCTAAAACAAAGTCCAGCGGTTATTTGTTGCGATGTTCTGACCCTGTCTAGGGCGCAGTTGAGTGAATCTCAAACCTGAGAAATACCAGCAACCCCTTGGGCGTTAATCGAGTGGGCATCCTGAAGGTTTTGCAAGCTCATTCCACCTAAAAGATAGGCGGGTAAATTGCTTTTTTCCACTAATTCCTTTGCCTTATCCCAGCCAAGAGAAACCCTGCCGGGATGGCTTTTTGTGGGCTCCACTGGCGCGATAGAAATATAGTCGACATCAAGGGTTTCGGCGTGCTCGATTTCAGTCAAGTTGTGTGTTGAAGCGCCAAGTAATTTGTCGGTTCCGCACGGTCGATCATCTAACGACAACAGCTCTTGGGTGGTTAAATGCCAGCCGTCACAAGACTCTTCAAAAGTTTTGTGGAGTGTGTTGAGAATGAGCTTGACATTGGCGTCTTGACAGATTTGATAAAAACCCTCAACAAAGGACGCATCAAGTATTGTTTTGGCTCGAAGCTGAACCAGTTTGGAGCCGCTATTAATGTGGGCTTGTAATTGTTCGAGCAAGGCTTCTTCAGGTTCGTTTTCAGGGGTAATCCAATAGAACTCTGGCAAGCATATTTTATGAATAATAGCCTTCATTGTCGGCAGTAAATTGAAGTCATTCAGCTTCTCTGTTGGACACCAAGTAATGCTTTGCCCTTCCGCCCCTCTTGCCTCGTTATCAAAGTGATCAATGGTATAAATCCATAGATAAACAGTTTTCTCTGGGTACTGATGACACATGGTGTGTATCAATTTTGGTGCGGAAATTATAATACCCAATTCTTCTTTTAATTCCCGCGCCAAGCTTTCTTCGTTGTTCTCACCTGGCTCGATTTTTCCACCTGGAAGTTCCCAGAATCCGCCCATAAACTGCCCTTGTCTTCGCTCGGCGATAAGTGTTTCACCTTTCGCATTTCTGAGAATGCCAACAACAGCTTTAACAATTTTGTTTTCTTTGGTCATCAATAATCAGTGCTTGAATGGGCTTAAACGGATAGTTTCTCTTATCACTGCTGCTATTTAGCATAGGTAAAATAGCCATTTTACTATTGGAATTTGTTGCTTGGAACTTGAAGCTAAAATTCAGTCGTTGATGGCGGCAAAACACACGCTTTCTCAAAACCTAATGGGGATTGAAAAAGAAAGTTTGCGCGTCTCGGACGATGGCTCTATTTCACAAGAGCCACACCCAAAGGCCTACGGCTCAGCGTTAACCAACCCACAAATCACGACGGATTTTTGTGAAGCGTTGATTGAGTTAGTGACACCGCCTTTTGACAGCGCTGATAAGGTTCTTGAGGATCTTGGAAATACCGAGCATTTTGTTCATCACCACCTTCCCGAGGATCAACGTTATTGGCCAGCAAGTATGCCTTGTGTTGTGCGCGGTGAAACGCACATACCCATTGCCCAATACGGCTCTTCTAATCGTGGAAAAATGAAAACCGCGTATCGTCAAGGGCTTTCCAATCGGTACGGCAGCGTGATGCAAACCATAGCCGGTATTCATTTTAATTACTCATTTTCTGAAGATTTTTGGCAAGCGTACCAAGAGCTTATTTCGCCAGAAGAGGCTGGCCAGTGTTTTATCGATACACACTATATGGGCTTGACTCGAAACGTGCTCCGCTGTGGCTGGGCAATTCCTTATTTGTTTGGCGCTTCGGCCTCAACTTGTAAGTCGTTTTTAAAAGATTATCATCAGCACAAGTTAGAAGAATTTGATGAGAATACTCTCTACTTACCTTATGCAACATCATTGCGAATGGGTGATATTGGTTATCAGAATTCACAAGAAGATGCGGTAGGCGTTAAAGCCAACTATAACAGTTTGTGTCATTACACGCACTCGCTACAAGCCGCAATGCAAACCAGTTGCGCAGAGTACGAATCTATTGGCTTAAAAAAGGACGGTGAATATCAACAGCTCAATACCAATATTCTGCAAATTGAAAATGAGTACTACGCTTCGATAAGGCCAAAGCCAAAATTAAACGGCATTGATAAGCCGCTTGAAGCACTCAGTAAAAATGGCATTAATTACATTGAATTGAGATCGCTAGATATCAATCCGTTATTGCCTTTGGGTATTGACAAGCCTCAAATTCTCTTCTTAGAGGCATTTTTGCTTTATTGTCTACTAGAAGATTCGCCAGCCATATCAACGGCCGAACAGTTCGAGATTGATAATAATGATCACTTGGTGGCGCACCAAGGTCGCAAGCCTGGCTTGAAACTGACAAAACGAGGCAGTGAAATTTCGCTGCAAGATTGGGGTCGAGATATCCTTGGTAAAATTACAAGCGTCGCTGTCTTATTAAGTGATAAGCATGAGAAGGCTGTTCAAGTAATCTCCGAAAGGCTGCCTAATGCTGATTTAACGCCATCGGCGATGCTGCTGCAGATGATGAAAGACGATGGCGATGGTTTTTACCAATCCATTAACAAGATTAGCCTGCAAAGTAAAAAGGACTACCGTCAACAAGTAGTGAATAAGGCGAGTTTTGCCAAACTAAGTCAGCTTGCTGGGGATTCACTTAAACAACAAGTTGAGATTGAGCATCAAGATGGCCAGTCTTTTGACGAATTTATTGCTGAGTATTTTGCCGTCGATGGTTAAGATTGAAACAATTTGCGCATTAGCAACCGCCATCGGTCAAGGGGGTATTGGTGTTGTGCGTATTTCTGGGCCGCTAGCGTCCGATATCGCCAATCAAGTCTTGCGAACAAGCCTAGAGCCACGCTACGCTTATTACGGTTCTTTTTACGACGGAGATGGCGCTGAGATAGACAAGGGGGTGGCTATTTACTTTCCTAATCCGCACTCATACACCGGCGAAGATGTGCTGGAGTTGCAAGGGCATGGCGGCATGAGCGTGATGCGACAGCTGCTTGAAGTGGCCACCAGTCTCGGTGCGCGTTTAGCCGAGTCGGGGGAATTCTCTAAGCGAGCATTCCTTAACGGCAAAATGGATTTAGTGCAAGCAGAGGCGGTGCAAGATCTGATTCAGGCGAGCTCTGACCAATCGGCCCGATGCGCCATCCGATCGCTTTCTGGAGAGTTTTCCGATAAGATTAACCATCTATTAACGGCGATGATTAATTTGCGCGTGTTTGTGGAGGCTACTATTGACTTCTCTGATGAGGAGATTGACTTTCTGGCGAGCCATGAAGTGTCGGAAAAATTAGAAAATTTAGCCTGTGAGCTCACTGAAATTTTAGAATGCGCCAATCAAGGCGCGCTATTAAGAGATGGTATTCACGTCGCAATAGCGGGCAAACCCAATGCCGGTAAGTCGAGTTTATTGAATGCGCTAACCGAGCGCCCGAGCGCAATTGTGACGGCCATCGCTGGCACCACCAGAGACGTATTAAAGGAAACCATTCATATTAATGGCATGCCGCTACATATTATAGATACTGCAGGATTACACCAATCTGAAGATGTCGTGGAGCAGGAGGGTATTCGCCGAGCACACGCTGAGATTGATAATGCCGACGTGGTGTTATTGGTATTTGACGCCAAAGACGGCGCGGCCGATCATTCAATACTGCCGTTTGAGGTAGTCAATAAGCCCATTATCGAGATTCGTAACAAGATTGATTTGCTGAATGAGTCTCCTCAAAGCCACAATAGTGAAGATTGTGTCAGTATCAGTTTATCGGCAAAGTCGAGAGAGGGCGTGGATCTCCTAAAGCAGTCACTCGCTGACGTCGCTGGCTATCATCCTGTGGGCGATGGCCTGGTGTTGGCTAGGAAGCGCCATATTATGGCGATTGAAATTACCTTTGAATTTGTAGAAAATGCCATTGCTCAGTTGGAAGCTGGCGCCAGTGAGCTGGTGGCAGAAGATTTACGTCAAGCAAGTATTTCACTAGGCGGCATTACCGGAGAATTTACTTCCGATGACTTGTTGGGCGAAATATTCTCTTCCTTTTGTATTGGTAAGTAATACCAGTAAGCCTTATTCTTTTATATATAGTCCGTTGAAACGGCCAATACTGCAATAACTAATAAAGCGACGGTTTGTAAGGCGATAAGTGTAATCGATTTACCATCCAGCTCCATCATTGATTTAAGCGAAGTGCTGACACCGAGTCCAGCAATAACGAATACTAAGAACCACTGAGACACTGATGAGAGGAATTGCGAGACAACGTCAGGAATGAAGCCAGTGCTATTCACTACTAAGAAACAGCAAAAGCTAGGGCAAACCATGGAAAGACTTTACTATTGATGGTGCCGGATTCTTTATCGCTCTTTAATAGTAGTGCAATTACAATAACAACAATCGGTAGCATTGGGATTCTGAAGGGCTTAATGAATGTAGCCACATTGCCGGTTTCATTGGATACAGCGTAACCAGCGCTCATCACTAGAAAGAAAATTAAAGGCAAAACCTATTAGTAGAGCAAACAACATGATCGGTGCCTTATAGTGCGAGCTAAGAAAGCAAGCTTCTGCAGAAATGGTGTCAACAACTATTAGCCCATGAAAGAGAATTTAAAGGCGTTTCTGAAAGCTAGTGGGCAGTAATTTCATTAAACAATAAAATAATTAATTGAAGTGGCGACATTCTAACATCGTCAAATTGAGTCAGAATTCATTAAATAGAAGTGGAATACATAAAGAATGATAACTGGAATACCTGCATCATTAGCTAGTGAATATCAATGCCGCCAAAAACAAGGAGTCAACTAATACAAAATTAAAGCAGTTTTAGCAAAGAAAACAAGGATTGAGGCCTTGATATGAAAGAAATAACACAAATTCGACAAACGATAAAATAAGGTCTATAATGTTGATTTTACGCACTTTTATTAGGTGTGTACCCAGCGAGAAGTCACACCTTTCGGATTAATTTAGAAAATAAATCAAATAAAGGTTGACGGGCCGAATTAGGCATGTATAATTTCCCGCTTTCACCGAGCAAATAAGTTATTTAAACACTTCATTTGACCCGGTAGTTCTTTAAAAATTTATCAAACAACTTGTGTGGGCACTCGTACAATAATATTGTGCAAGTGCACATAAAAAACTAAAGCAATTAAGCTTTTAAAAAAATTGAACGCAAAGCGCACTTATTTATAAGTGTTGCCAATGTTCTAAAAAGTCAAAGATTAAACTGAAGAGTTTGATCCTGGCTCAGATTGAACGCTGGCGGTATGCTTAACACATGCAAGTCGAACGGAAACGATACTAGCTTGCTAGTAGGCGTCGAGTGGCGGACGGGTGAGTAACGCGTAGGAATCTGCCTGATAGTGGGGGATAGCCCGAAGAAATTCGGATTAATACCGCATAATCTATTCGTAGTAAAGTGGGGGACTTTCGAGCCTCACGCTATCAGATGAGCCTGCGTAAGATTAGCTTGTTGGTAGGGTAAAAGCCTACCAAGGCGACGATCTTTAGCTGGTCTGAGAGGATGATCAGCCACATCGGGACTGAGACACGGCCCGAACTCCTACGGGAGGCAGCAGTGGGGAATATTGGACAATGGGGGCAACCCTGATCCAGCAATACCGCGTGTGTGAAGAAGGCCTGAGGGTTGTAAAGCACTTTCAATTGTGAAGAAAAGTTAACGGTTAATAACCGTTAGCCTTGACGTTAACTTTAGAAGAAGCACCGGCTAACTCCGTGCCAGCAGCCGCGGTAATACGGAGGGTGCAAGCGTTAATCGGAATTACT
>ENA-OSET01000081-OSET01000081.1-sediment-metagenome-genome-assembly--contig:-NODE-81-length-108899-cov-6.344158_pt1 | contig 108899 bp, 94 predicted proteins | sample MGYA00237882_ERZ534229 | MGnify/ENA primary metagenome ERZ534229 (study PRJEB26408, sample SAMN06266212) | sediment metagenome | isolation source: Hudson Canyon methane seep mesocosm | place... | reverse complement strand
GTGTACTTTCTGGTGATGTAACTGACGTTCTTTTATTAGACGTTACGCCATTATCATTAGGTATTGAAACTATGGGTGGTGTGATGACTAAAGTTATCGACAAAAACACAACTATCCCTACTAAGCAATCTCAAACATTCTCAACAGCTGACGATAACCAAGCTGCTGTAACTGTTCATGTTTGTCAAGGTGAGCGTAAGCAAGCTTCAGCAAACAAATCTTTAGGTCAGTTTAACCTTGAAGGTATCGATGCAGCACCACGTGGTACGCCACAAATCGAAGTTACTTTCGATATCGATGCTGATGGTATCTTGCATGTTACTGCTAAAGATAAGAACACAGGTAAGGAACAGAAGATAACAATTAAAGCTTCTTCTGGTTTATCTGATGAAGAAGTAGAGCAAATGGTACGTGACGCAGAAGCTAACGCTGATGAAGATGCTAAGTTTGAAGAATTAGTTCAAGCTCGTAATCAAGCTGATGGCATGATTCACGCAACACGTAAGCAAATTGAAGAAGCAGGCGAAGACTTTGCTGGCGAAGATAAAGAAAAATTAGAAACGGCATTAACTGAACTTGAAGAAGCTGTTAAAGGCGAAGATAAAGAAGCAATTGATGCTAAATCTCAAGCTGTTATCGAAGCTTCAGCTAAGTTAATGGAAATTTCTCAAGCGAAAGCTCAAGCCGAAGGTGGTGCACCTGAAGGTGGTGCTCCTGAATCAGAAGGCGCTGCGCCAGCTGACGATGTTGTTGATGCTGAGTTTGAAGAAGTAAAAGAAGACAAATAGTTTTTAGTTAACTTAACGTACGATATTAAAAGCGCTGGTTTAAACACCAGCGCTTCTTACGTTAAAAAACGTCATAAAATGCCATTATAAATAGCTTACTATTTCTAATGTCATTTTAACCAATATTTAATTCCCGGATAGAAAGAAGTCACTATGTCAAAACGCGATTACTATGAAGTGCTAGGAGTATCAAAAGATGCTTCTGAGCGTGATATCAAAAAAGCCTACAAACGTTTAGCGATGAAACTTCATCCTGATCGTAATGCTGGTGATAAAGACAAAGAAGAGCAATTTAAAGAAGTTAAAGAAGCTTACGAAATTCTAAACGATGACCAAAAACGTGCTGCATTTGACCAGTACGGCCATGCGGCATTTGAACAAGGCGGAAACGGCGGCGGTGGTTTTGGTGGCGGTTTCGGCGGTGGAGCTCAAGATTTTGGTGATATTTTTGGCGATATCTTTGGTGGTGGACGAGGTGGTGGCGGACGTCAGCAACGTCAGCAACGCGGTTCAGATCTTCGTTACAATTTAGATTTAAGCCTTGAAGATGCCGTAAGAGGTAAGACGTTAGAAATTAAAGTACCAACTTATGTGAGTTGTGACCCATGTGATGGCTCTGGTGCTAAAAAAGGTACAAGTGCAAAAACATGTTCTACTTGTCATGGCCATGGTCAAGTACAAATGCGTCAAGGTTTATTTGCTGTTCAGCAAACTTGTCCTACTTGTAGCGGTAAAGGTAAGGTCATTGCTACACCTTGTACTTCATGTCGTGGTCAAGGACGTGTTGAGAAAACTAAAACACTTTCAGTGAAAATTCCACCAGGTGTGGACACAGGTGACAGAATTCGCTTATCTGGCGAAGGTGAAGCCGGAGAACATGGCGCACCAGCTGGCGACTTATATGTACAAGCTAATGTACGTGATCACAAAATATTCGTTCGCGATGAAAACAATCTTTATTGTGAAGTACCTATTAGTTTTACCACTGCAGCACTCGGTGGCGAAATTGAAGTACCAACACTTGAAGGCAAAGTGAAGCTTAAAATACCTAAAGAAACGCAAACGGGTAAAATGTTCCGTTTACGTGGTAAAGGTGTTAAGTCAGTACGTAGTCATTCAACGGGTGATCTAATGTGCAAAGTTGTACTAGAAACACCTGTTAACTTATCAGGTGACCAAGCTGATTTACTTCGTCAATTAGATGATAAAATGGGTAAAAGCACAATAAAGCATAGTCCTAAAGAAACAGGTTTCTTTGACGGTGTTAAAAAGTTTTTTGATGATTTAAAAAGCTAGAATATTGTGAGGTAAAGGGGGGAACTTCGGTTAATGCTAATGTGAGCTAAGCTTATATATTTCCTCTGAATAATTGAAAAAGCCACAAAATCGTTTGTGGCTTTCTTGTTTTTGAAGATTAATAAACTCTATTTCTTTTACGAGTAAGTAAAACCATTAATAAAGGTAATATTAACCAAAATATACCGCCACCATGATGAATCTCTACTTCCTCAATATAATACTCATCGTACTCCGCGCTTTCTATAGGTAAAGCGTATAAAGCATCTGTGTCATCGGAACTTAAACTAGCAACAACATCGCTATAGCCTACTTGGTATAAATCAATTAACACATCGTAATGGTCAGTAGTATATCCTGACATGAAAGTTGAGATTACCTCGTATTCGTCTAAATCAGACTCACCTTCAATGATAAAAGTATCAGTAGTATAATAATGTGTCCAAGGGCCTCCATTTTTACTTAGGTAAAGTAAAGCATAAACTTCACCATATGGATTGTCAGTATAGCTGTATATATCAGCATCGAAAGTCACACTGAATGTTTGATAAAATCCATCATCATCATAATCATCGTGTAAAAAACTAACCGCTGAATAAATTGAAAAGTCAGCGTAATAAGTGCTGTTGGTTTTTTGAATAGTGTTGCTGCTTTTTGATTTTAGAACTAACTTATTTAAATCATTGATTATAGTTTCTCTTGTTTTAGCCGTGGCTTTCCCACTTAATTGGTCAGATTTTTCTATAAGTTTGTTCGCTTCTATAATATGTTGCCTTTGTTTTTCATTGATGCTTTTTTTAAGTACACCTTGTGAAACGGTATGTTGACTGGTATTTAATTCACTTGCTGTTGCTTGGATAAATGAAAATGCGCTCAAGGTAATCAGCAGGAATAACTTTCTAAATGAATTTGAATTAACGGTTTTAGTGGTATTGTTTGTTAGTAACATAATATATATCCTGCTGGTTTAATTTAGTGATGCTATTAAAGCGCAGTCAAGATGAATGTAAGCTGAACACTTTATTTTAATCTTCAAAACGTTCAGCTAACATTCAGTTGCTAAGGGTTATTATTTTCAATAAGCTATGGCCATTAACATCTTTAACTTCGTATATGGAATAACAATGAAATTTGCTTTATCTTTGATTCTTCTTTTTCTCTTCACACTTTCTGTTGATGCTATAGCTCAAGGCGGCTTTGTGTCAGGAGCAAGTTCGAGTAAACATAAGAAGCAAGATAACGCAGAGTTCAGAGTAAAAAGTAGTAAACAAGCGGCTAAAGCGGCTAAAGGACGTTTCGGTGGCAAAGTGCTTAAAGTTCAAAAACAAAAATCTGGTTATCGCGTAAAGTTAATTAAAACCAACGGCCAAATTGTTTCAGTTTATGTAGATGCCAAAACTGGCAGAATTAAAGGAGGGTAATTATTATGCGTTTGTTATTTATAGAAGATGATATAGCCCTACAGAAAAACTTACATAGCCATTTAATTGCAGCCAATTATTCAGTCGATTTGGCAAATGATGGCGAAACAGGTTTATTTCAAGGACAAGAATATCCATATGATGCTGCTATTATTGATGTAGGTTTGCCTCTTATTGATGGTATTACCGTTATTAGATCACTTCGTGAAAAGAATATCGATTTTCCGATACTTGTTTTAACAGCAAGAGACAGCTGGCAAGATAAAGTGGCAGGTTTAGATGCAGGTGCAGATGATTATTTAACAAAACCTTTTCAAGCTGAAGAATTACTCGCACGTTTAAATGCGTTGATCAGACGTTCTGCTGGGCAAGCAAGTCCTTTAATAAAGAACGGCCCTTTATCTATTAATACCAAAAGTCTTCAGGTTGAAGTAAATAACAAGGTGATTAAATTAAGCAGTTCAGAATATAAATTACTTGAATACATGATGCTCCATCTTGATGAAGTTACTTCAAAGGCGACATTAACTGAACATATTTATGATCAAGATTTTGACCTCGACTCAAATGTGATTGAAGTATTTATAAGGCGACTACGAAAAAAGCTTGATCCGAATAATGAACATGGCTTTATCGAAACACTTCGTGGTCATGGCTATAAATTGACGCGGTTGTCTTAATTTTTCATGAGTATACATAGCGCATGAACTCTTTAAAGGTTCGATTATTATTAAGTACTTTAGTGATGACGGTAGTGATGCTGCCTATCATTGGTTTAACCTTAACCAATGCATTCGAACGCCAGTTAACTTTAGCAATGCAAAACGAGCTTAAAGCCTACAGTTATTCAATTTTTACTGTAGCAGAAGTTGAAGATAATCAGTTGTTGATGCCTGAATTTTTATTAGAGAATCAATTCAATGTCAGTAATTCTGGTCTTTATGCATTAATCTCAACGCTTTCGTCAGACAAGCAACTCACTAACGATAAAAGTGAGCCACTATGGCAATCTATGTCTTTGTTGACATTATCACTACCATCATTGTTACCTTCGCCCAATGTAGGTCAAACAATGTTTTCAAAGATAGATATCGCAGGTAATAGCCATTTACTTTATAGTTTTAGTGCAAGTTTTTCTGATAACGGAAAAGCTTTTGATATAACACTTCATCTTATTAAAGATCAGCAAGTCTTTTTAAAGGCACTGAGTAATTTTAAGCAAAAACTTTGGGCATGGTTATTTGCGTTAATGGTCGTGTTTATTTTTGTTCAAATAGTGTGGCTGTTATGGACATTAAAGCCGTTAACCGTATTAACCCGCGAGCTTAAGCATATAGAAAAAGGTCAGAAAAAGGTGTTGGATGCAAGTTACCCACTGGAATTACAACAGGTAACAAAGCAATTAAATGCTTTACTTGTAACAGAAGAGAGTCAGCGTAAACGTTATCGAAATGCCTTGTCAGACCTAGCTCATAGCCTTAAAAACCCCTTAGCCGTTATTCAAAGCCAGACCGATATCTCTGCGAGTTCAAGTGAACAGTTACAGATGATAAATCAGATTGTTGAGCATCAACTTAAAAGAGCGCAAAGTGCCGGTCAATCATCATGGCATTTGGGAGTTCAGGTAAATCAGGTTGTAGAAAAACTGATCTCCACATTAGTTAAAATCTATAGAGATAAGCATTTAAACTTTAATATTAATGTTGAATCAACTGCTATATTCAAGGGCGATGAAGCAGACTTAATGGAAATTTTAGGTAATCTTTTAGACAATGCCTGTAAAGCGGCTAGGCAAAATATTGCTATAAATGTTGTTAGCTGTGGGAATAAGTTAACCATAGAAATAGCTGATGATGGCGATGGTATTGATGCATCTCAAAGGGATATTATTTTGTCTAGAGGAGGCAGGGCAGATACATATCAAGCAGGTCATGGAATTGGCTTAGCTATTGTCAATGATTTAGTAAAAAGTTATCAGGGGCAATTAACAATTAATAGCTCAAGCACATTTTCTGGTGCAGCTTTTACACTTACCTTTGACACAACGAGTTAAACACTCGGTCGATCATTTAAAATAAAATATAGTAATGTAAAAAAGTTATTCAGCTTACGTTCAGTTTAGCCTTGTTATCCTTATTACCTAGAATTAGTCATAAGGATTGTCACGATGAAAAACGCCATGTTTTTATTAAGTTTTGCAGCCAGCTCATTAGTTAGTTTTAATTTATTAGCAGAACAAACGTTTGCGCAGTCACCCCTGCAAGAGCAAGCACAACTTCAAGAAAAGTCATTCAGTGAAGCTGAATTAGCGCAAATGTTAGCCCCTATAGCATTGTATCCCGACAGTTTATTAACGCATGTTTTGATTGCTTCAACGTATCCTATAGAGATAATAGAGGCGCATCGTTGGTTAATAAAAAATGATGAGTTAACACCTGAACAAGCCTCTGAGTCGGTGAAAGATTTTGCTTGGGACGCCAGTGTTAAAGCGTTAGTACCTTTTGAACGGATCCTTAGCCGATTAAGTGAAGACTTAACATGGACTCAGCAGCTTGGTGATGCTTTTTTACAAGACGAATCAAGATTACTAGAAAGTATTCAAATACTTAGGAAACAGGCTGAAATTGCCGGTAATCTTGAAAAAATGGACAATATGGATGTTAGTTATGAAGACAGCAATATTGTTATTGAACCAAGAGAGAAGGAAATCGTTTATGTTCCTTATTATGATACACGAATGGTGTATGGAACATGGCACTCTGTCTCTTATCCTCCAGTTTATTGGAGACCGCGTCATAACGTTTATGTAAGTCGTTATAATCCATTTTATTTTCATTCAGGTGTTCATATATCGTTTAATTATTTCTTCAGTGCTTTTCATTGGCATAATCGTCATGTGGTTGTAGTGAATTCTCATCACTCTAAGCATCGTTACTATGAACAGCGTCCACGTCGCTTAATTGTTAATGGTGGGTACGCTAAACGTTGGGCACATAAGCCAGAACATAGAAAAGGTGTTGCTTATCGAACTAAACATACCAGTGCGAGGTATCACAATAAGCGAGTTAATGTGAGTGAGTCGAGTTTTAAAAAGCATCAAGTAGTGAAGCATAAAATTCAACGAAATTCTCATAAAACGTATCGTGTTGCAAATCAGCATAAGAATCAAAGAACTCATCATATAAATAAAGATATAAACAAAAATATAACTAAGAAAGTAGCAAAGCCGGTAACTAAACGTTATGCATCTAATGATAAGGCTAAAAAGTATACACCTCAAAAACCTTACTCTAAGAATAAGAGTGTGAAAAAAGTAAGCTCAAAAAAAGTGATAGCGAATAAAGATAATAAAAGAGCACAAAAGGGGAGTTTAAAATCTCATATTAAAGCAACGAGGACAACCAAAAAGAGTTCAAGTTATAAACAAACACAACGAAATACATCAACGAAAAGTCGTCATTCAAAGACTGACAAGACAAGGAATCGATAATAACTATAATTGGCCTTATATTTACACCTATGAAAGTGCTTGTCGATACACGGATACTTAGTAAGTAGACAAGCATTTTATCTTGAAAAACGATTATAAACAGGTATATATGTTTTTGATGAGCAGTAAATTGTTAAATCATTTATCCTCTTTTTTTAGATGGTTTATACTCAAACTTTATAGATGTATCAATTAAATATATTGGTGCAAGACTTATAACATTTGATGAGTTCTTTTTATGAAAAAAATTATCCTTGCGACTTTCTTATTTATTGTGAACTCAAGCAGTTTTGCTTATGAAGAGGCTAAAGAGTTACCACCGCTAGATGGATCATTTATGGGTGAACATAACATGGTGCTCGTAAGTCAAAGTTCTACCATTTATGCCTCAGTGATGACGACATATAACCGTCCAAGCAATGTGCAACTTTTATATAAAATAGAAAACAAAAGTCTAGCTATACTCCAAAGCGTGCGTGACGGAAGATTAACCACAATTAAAACAAAACCTTTTAACCTTCAGCGTTTGATGCGAGGTGAAAAAATGGAGATCATGGTTGACTTATATTCAGGACATTTTGCACGTGACGGGATGTTAGTTTATGAAAATATACCATTAACCTTTGCCAAATTGATATATGTTCGTGAACTTGACGATATAAAAGAGTCGAGTAATCAACAAGAATACGATGTAGTAGATTTAAAGAAAAACTATAAGATTTATATTCATAAAATTCAAAAAGCCCCTAGCTTTGCACATATGCTTCATATCGACTTAGAGGCAGGGTGTTTAACTCGTTTTCGTACTTCATCGCCTGTACCAAAAGAAAATGAATTGCTATACAAGTTTTTAAATTGTGGCACGATGAAGCCACTATATTATGAAAATGAAGATTTTGATAACAAGTAGTTTTTCTTGATAACTATCTATAACTCTATGTTTTGTATGTTTATTACTCAATTTTAAACAATTTTATGAATTAGATATTTGAAATGTTTTTTATCTGTTAGGATGTGCTCGCCAAATTTTGGCTAACTAAAGTCTTACAGGATGTTTATGAATATTTCAATTTTCAACGCACTTACTTTCAATATACTTATACTCTTTATTTCGAATCTAGCATATTCTGCTAATTTTATTAAAACCAACGGGAAAAACTTCGAAATTGGAATTGGAGGTTATGCTGTCGCTATTGATAATGGTCAAGATCGAAATGAATTCGGTGGAAACAGCCTCTCAGCAGCTTTTGTTTTTAATGATTTTGTAGCAATACGTGGGCAATATTATTCAGTTGAACATGATAAAAGAGAGTATTTCGATTTAACAGGGTTTGATGTAAATGCTTATTTTGGAAAAGGTCTGCAGTCGCGTGGTTTCAAGGTATATAGTGGTGTAGGTTTTTATAAAGAAACGCTTGAATATAACAATATAACTGAAAATATAACAGGTGCTCAGATTTCTGGCGTAATTGGTTATAATTGGTCACAAGTATCATTAGATTTATCGATAAGTTTAAGAACCGTGGGGGATTATGCCGATTATTTTGATTCAAATAAAGACGGTGTAACTGCCGCGTCCAGCTCACTCTCTATTGCTTATCGCTTTTAGCTATTTAAGATTGAGAGGAAATACATAGGTTTTCCTCTCATTGTTACTTACTCCCCATCAAAGTTAGGTAATACTCCACTTCGACTGTGTTCAAATATTAATGATGTTTCCACAGTCGTAACTTCTTCTCGTGAAGTGATAGCGTTAAATACAAATTGTCTTAAATGTTCACTGTCTTTCACTGACATATGAATAAAGTAATCGTAGCTACCGCCCATATGGTACAAACTAACAATTTCAGGAAGTTTAAGTAAATCATCACGCAGATTATTAACGATATCTTCTGAATAGGGCTGTAAGCGAATAGCGGCAATTGCTTCTATATTTCCACCTAAGCTCTTGAAATTAATGTCAATGTAGGCACCATTTATTATTTTTTTGTTTTTCATACGCTTTACGCGTTCAAGACAGGTTGAAGGAGCAACACCTATTTGAGATGCCAACTCTTTATTAGTGATATCAGCATCCTGATATAATATGGTTAAAATGCGTAAATCTATATCATCTAATTTCTTCATAATGGGTAAGTCTTCTATTTATAAAATAACACGTTAACTATACCGTTTTTAACCAATGTATTATATGCAAAATCAAATAATTGTCGAAAAAACATTATTTTTCCGAATATTTATCACTTGATTTTTAAGCTTGATAAAAGTTAATGCATATTTACTATTTTCAATTACACTTTTATATAAACTATCTATTGTTATATTTGGCTTTGCGACATATTATGTCGTGAATTATTGGTATTTAAAAGAAATAGGAAATTTATGCCTGTAAAAATGATACAAGATTTTCTTAAGTTAGAAGCAGCTAGCGGCATTATTTTAATGCTAACAGCTGTTGCTGCTATGGTGATTGCTAACTCGCCTTTATCACCTTGGTACGATTTGCTCCTCGATATTCCCGTTGTGGTTGCGGTTGGCACTTTTGAGATAGCCAAACCTTTACTGCTGTGGATAAACGATGGCTTAATGGCATTATTTTTCTTTTTGATTGGCTTAGAGTTGAAGAGAGAGTTTCTGGAAGGTGATTTATCTAAACCAGGGCAAGTTACTTTACCCGCAATCGGCGCGGTGGGTGGCATGTTAGTACCGGCACTTTGTTATGCCGCTCTAAACTACGACAATCCAGTAGCGCTAAATGGTTGGGCAATACCTACCGCAACAGATATTGCTTTTGCTTTAGGTATATTGGCAATCATTGGTACGAAGGTGCCTTTGCAATTAAAAGTTTTCTTAACCTCGTTGGCTATTTTTGATGATTTAGGCGCAATAATTGTTATTGCTGCTTTTTATACTGAACAGTTATCAGTGTTATCGTTAACGGTTTCTGCCGTAATGCTAGTGTTGCTCTTTACTTTTAACCGAAGAGGGATCGTGAGCACAGCACCTTATATATTTGTAGGTATTATTTTATGGGTTGCGGTTTTGAAATCGGGAGTGCATGCAACCCTTGCAGGTGTTGTACTTGCATTTTTTATTCCAATGAAAGGAAATCCTGGACAACCATCCCCATTAAAAGAGCTTGAACATAATCTACATACATTAGTTGCTTTTATTGTTCTTCCAATTTTTGCTTTTGCAAATGCCGGTATAAGTTTTTCTGGAGTGGGTCTTGAGCAGGTTATGGCACCAGTTCCTTTAGGTATTATTTTAGGTTTAGTTGTAGGTAAACAACTTGGTGTGTTTGGTTTTTGTTTCATCGCTATTAAATTCGGTTTTGCAAAAATGCCTGATAACGTGAATTGGACTTTATTATACGGTGTTGCAGCTTTATGTGGTGTCGGTTTTACGATGAGTCTATTTGTGGGGTCTTTAGCTTTTGAGCAAAACTCTGCGAGTCCGTTGTTCCAAGATAGATTAGGTATTGTAATTGGGTCTTTAATTTCAGGTGTTTTAGGTTATATATTGATAAAACGAGCCGTGAAAAAGTTACCTTAATAAAGTTACTTTTATTAATTAAATGACGATGTAATAGACGTCATTTTTTAATTTATTGATTATTTACTGGTTTTCTTACACTTCACCCAATAAAAAATCCCTAACTACTTTAATTGTTAGGGATTTTTATCTAGCGAGAACACAAATTATTCATCTAAATTTAATGTATGAATCTTATGTCCGGCTTTTTACTGCCTGCCAACATTCTATTTATTTAAGTTTAGAAGTTAACGGTTACTTCATTTGAACAAGCTGATGATGATTCACATACTTGATAAATAAATTGGCTACCTGTTGCACGACGTTCACGGTCACGGTAAATACCTGCATTATCAACAGTGTCAATCATCACACCATTGCGGTAGATATCAACTGTATCAGCAGAAGTACCTTCCCAAGTAATATCAACACGTAAGCGACCTAAACGAGATTTATACGCACGTTTAACGGCAGCTTCAATAGACACAGAAGAAACACTTACCATCATAGTCTCAGTGCTGCTTAAACCTTCGCTATCAGTTACTGTAAGTGTAACGTCATAGTTGCCTGTTTCTGCAAAAGTATGAACAGGATTCTGATCGCTTGACATAGCACCGTCACCAAAGTTCCAGTCCCAGCTGACCATATCGTCATTTCTGTCACTACTACTATCAGTAAACGTAGCGGTTAATCCATCAGCTTCATATGAAAAACTAGCTTCTGGTGCGCTTGGTAAAGCTTCACCAATACCCGTAATAGTAAGTACCCAGTTGTTTAATGTGCCAGTGTCAGCAGCAGCATTATCAGCAACACTTAATGTCCAATCTCCAGTTGCTACTTCGCCGTTGAAAGCAGAAGAACTAAAGGTACTATCAATATTATCGTCGCCACCACCTGATGCACTATGCAATGCTGCAGAAGTACCAGAAGGAGAAGTTAGCATTACTGTTAAATCGCCAATCCAAGTGTGAGTAATATTTACATAAATATCAGAGGCAAAAACGGTAAGGTCGTCTGCCACATTAATGACTGAAGTAATACCTTCTGCATTATTATCTGGAATATCTACAGCAGTATCATTCGAGTAAGTAAACTCGTTCAAACCTTGTGGATTAACCATTAAACGAACAGTCGATGTTTTAACTAATTCATCACTTGTTCCGGTTACAACAAAAGAATATTCACCCCATTGTGTTACAGCAGTTGTTGGCACGCTAAGTTCAAATGTTGCACCTGGCGTTGCAGTATCTGTTGATAATGTTGCACCAGCGAGTGAACCATCTAAAGTTAAGCTTACTTCACCGTTCCAATCTGCAACCGAACCAACATTAAAGCTAAATACCGCAGTTTCGCCGGCTTCAATTGTGCTTGAACCTGGTGTTGCCGCAAGGGTAAAACCTGGCGTTGGATCGGCATCATTTAGCGCATTATTAACATTTAGACGTTTACCTGAGGCTGTTTTCCCCGCAAGAGCTGCGTTATCATCGCCAGAACTCATTAATAGCTCTTTCATTTCAATAGCGCTTAGTTCAGGGTTAACTGACCAGGCTAAAGCTGCAGCACCTGTAACATGCGGCGTAGCCATTGAAGTCCCTGAGTATGATGCATAACCACCACCAGGTACTGTTGATAATATATCTGAGCCCGGTGCACCTAAATCAACAGTGGTTAAACCCCATTGTGAAAAACTCGACATGCTATCAGTACGCGTTGTACTTGCTACTGATAATACTGAGTCCTGTGGATATCCAGAAGGGTAGCTAGCTTGTGCATCGTTATCGTATGCATCGTTACCCGCTGCTGCGACAAATAATATGTTCGATTCTTCAGAAGAGGTAATTGCGTCAGAAAGTGCTTGGCTGAATCCGCCGCCGCCCCAACTGTTATTTGTTGCACGCACATTGATACCATTATTTTTTAAATCAACGAAGTAATCAATACAGGTTAATGCGTCAGAAAGGCTACCTGAGCCAGATGCACTAAGAAACTTACAACCAATAATAGATACATTATGATTAACACCAACTACACCTAAACCATTGTTACCAGCTGCGCCTATAGTACCTGAAACATGACTACCGTGACCTTGATCATCCATTGGGTCACCAGCACTCGTAATAGCATTGATACCATGCATATCATCGATGAAACCATTGCCATCGTTATCGATACCGTCACCTGCTATTTCTGCAGGGTTTGTCCAAATATTTGCCATTAAATCTGGATGTGTATGATCAACACCTGTATCAATTACACCGATTATCACATCATGACTACCTGTTGAAATATCCCATGCTTCTGGAGCGTCGATATCTGCATCAGCAACACCACCAGATTGACCAGTATTGTTCATACCCCAGAGGTCAGCAAAGCTAGTATCGTCGGGAGTTACGCTTGCATGAACGATATAATCAGGTTCTGCATATAAAACGGCAGAGTTTTTACGTAATTTTGCTAATGCATCTTTAACTGAAATATTATTGTCCAGCTTAAACTGTGCCATACGGCCTTTTTTCAAATTTTTATATCTATCATCGATTTCATCGCTATTTAAATCAGATATTTTAGCGCGCACAATACTACGAGCAACTTTACGGTCAAATTTTGTCGCACTATCTTTATATACAACAATAACTGAGTCTGACTTATAAGTAAGACTTTTTTCTGAGCTTAGTTCTATTGATGCATTCGCCAATACAGGCAATAACGCTAATGTTAACGCTGATAATTTTGCTTTCATGTTTTGCTCCATGTTTGTTTAGTATATTTTTAATATTTTGATTAAATTACTTTCAGCCTAAAGATAGTGATTAGACTGCATTCTTTTATCTCTAATTTTTTTTGCTATGGGTTTACGCAACCTTATTACTTTAATCATAAAAATATGGTCGTGACTATTAAAATGTAACAAACACGACTTTTTCATTACTTTAGTCGTGCTTTTTTATTGTTTTTACTACTTTTTTACTACTTTTTAAATGTTTTTTGTAGAGTATGTTAACTAGTCCTTTTTTATTAGTTTTCCTTAGTTAACTTTTTATTTACTTTTATTTAACCTTGGTTTTATTGGTTTTTTAATTTAAGTACTTGTTAGGATAGAGGTTTTAATTAATAACAAAATAGGGTGGTATTTATTCATGAATAAACAACGTACAGTTTTCAACGCAACGTAATTAAACGTATAGAATTTTTGTTTAGGTTTCTATGTTTTGAAGTGGAAAACCATTCGAAGGGCTTATTTGTCATGGTTTGATCGTTTTGGGTGTTGATGCGAAATTTATTGAGTCATCAATTAAATTTATGGATAAGATTCGTTGAGTATAGTGATAAATATAACTGTACTTATGGGCAACTTATTGAAATTAATATCGAAAAAATCCTACTGATACTATTCGTAATTATTGTAAAAAGACTATGGGAATACAAAACGCCAATTAGAGGTAAGACGACGAGCTTCTTATCCATTAATAAACTTTGTGAGTTAATTGTTTACCCACATAAAATAAAAAATAAAAATAAGGATATATTTTGAAACTTAATAAATCATTAATCACTTGCGCTGTTGTTATGGCACTTGGTCTAAACCAAACTGCTTTTGCTGGCGAAGATACTAAAATTGAAACTGAAGCTGCTAGTATACAATCAGACCTAATGGCGAGTGCCTTAGGCAACGTGATTGTGTTATCTCAAACCTCTGCAGAAGGTGTAGATGTAGGTAATGAAACAACTATTTTTCAAGAAGGTGATGTGAACGGTGCAGGTTTTACTGTAATAGGTGAAGGCAATTTAACTGAAATTTCACAATTAGGCGCTGAAAATTTAGCCGTTGGTACGTTTCTTGGCAACAATAATGAGCTCTACGTTGAACAAGACGGTGATATCAACGAAACCGAAAATAACGTAACAGGTGACAATAACTCTGTTGAAGTAAGTCAACTTGGTGCAGGTTATTTAGGGTTTGGTAACCGTGCAATTAATGAAGTTGTTGGTGACGGCAATGAAATTGTAATTGACCAAGGTGATGGTGGTCATTGGGCTATTAATAGTGAATTAACTGGTTCTGACAACACTATTGATATTGTGCAAGATGGTCAATGGAACGAAACTTATATCACAACTATAACGGGTGACAGTAATACAGTTGAAGGCACTCAAGATGGTTACTGGAACGTTTCTACTGTTTCAGGAATTGAAGGTGACGCAAACGAACTTGAAATAGAACAAGACGGCGCGCGAAATCAAGTAACTATTGCCTTAGTTGAAGGTGATGAAAACGAAATTTCTATTGACCAAGAAGGTGATAATAATATCGCGGAATCTGGTATTTATGTTGGAAATGCTAACACAACTGACATTATGCAAACGGGTGATGGAAATAGTGCTACTTTTGATGTTATCGGTGATGAAAACGATTTCAATTATGTTCAAGTAGGCGATAGCAACATCAGTTATATTGGCGCTCTGGGTAATGATAACGAATATACTTCTGTTCAAATAGGTAGTTTGAATGAGAGTCACGTTGTTAATTTTAACGGCAATAATAATAACATTGACGTAATGCAATCGGGCGATGAAAATGTTGTTGTCTTAGAAGCCTCAGCTGACAACAATGAGTTAACCACAAGTGAAAACGACATTGCTATTGCTCAAACGGGTTTTGCTAACGATGCTGTGGTTATGTTAAGTACTATTCTTGATAGTAATGCGAATACTATTGATATTGCTCAAACGGGTGAATTGAACTCATTAGATATTCTAGTTGAAGGCAGTAATCACGAAATTGGTATTGAACAAATAGGTGATGAAAATTTAATCTATGGAGCTGATGGTGGTTCTATGCTTATCGGTGGCGCTAATATTGCTTTCAACATAAGCCAAGTGGGTAATGGTAACGTTGTTGAAGGTTCTTTTATCAGTGATTCTGGCGTAGTTTCTATCACCCAAGTAGGTGATTGGAATTCTGCAGTAATTGTTCAGCAATAATTATTTGTTAATCTAAATTTGGATAAGGGGCCTCAGGCCCCTTTTTGTGTATCCTAATATGTTTAAAAAATTAAGTTCTTGGTTGGTCATCTTCGTATTATTTACGCCTTCAAGTCATGCGACTAACGAAGTCGAAATAGGTGGTTTATTGCTTGATAATACGAAGAGCCGTTTAGGACATGATTTCTACTTTAAATTTAGTCAGTTATGGCATGATATTCCGAATACACAAGGTATAAATGTTCAAATAATTGAACAAATTTTACCGCGAGCTGGTACTAAGCTAAGTCTAGTACTTAACAGCCGTGTCATTTATGTCACTCACTTTGGACGACGTCAATCACCGGTTAAAGACAAAGTAGAGCAAGCGATATTTATATTAATTGAAGCAATGTCGCAGCCTCAATATAGTCAAGATAACATTGATATGGTTGGGAATGGTTTTTAGTAATAAGGGAAGTAACCATGAAAAAATTAATTTTAGCTTTAGCCATTCAGTTTAGCTTCAGCACTTATGCGTTGGGATCAGAGTTAGTTTATACACCAATTAACCCTAGTTTCGGGGGCAGTGCTTTAAACGGCAGTTTTTTGTTAAGTAAAGCCCAAGCACAAAATAAAAATAAAGCACCTCAGAGTAAAAAAAGTTTTGAAGAAAAAATATCTGATGCTATCGAACGGGCGACAATCAGCGATATTGTGAGCAAATATAAAGACACTGTGTTAGGTGAGAATGCTGAGTTCAATAATGAAGGAGATACCACATTTCTCAGTGGCGATTATCAAATTGATATTTTATCTGCTAACAGTGACACCATAACGATAGAAATTACTGATTTACTGACAGGTAAAGTGACCATAATTGAAATACCGAAGTTTGGATAACCAATGAAAAGAATTATAATCGTGACCCTAGTTGGCCTTTTGTCGGCCTGTAGTGTATTGGATTCAGCGAGTAATTTATTCCCTCCTAAGCAGTCATTGGCAACAAAGATGATGCCACTAGAAAGTTTTAAAGAACTAAAAGCTCTACCGAAACCTAAAGGTCCCATAGCGGTTTCAGTGTATGCATATCGAGACCAAACAGGACAGTACAAGCCCCAAGCAAATGTAAGTTCATTCTCTACCGCAGTAACACAAGGAGCAACGTCTATTTTGATGCAGGCATTAAGTGACTCTGACTGGTTCTTACCTGTAGAGCGCGAAGGTTTGCAGAATGTATTAACTGAACGAAAAATAACTCGTGCAGCAAATCAAGCTGACAAATCAACAGAAAATATTGATCTCCCCCCACTTACTTCGGCTAAAATATTACTTGAAGGTGGCATAATTAGTTATGACTCTAATACTAAAACGGGTGGCTTTGGTGCAGAATATTTTGGTATCGGTGCGTCAGAGCTTTATCGTGAAGATCAAATTACCGTTTATATGCGTGCGGTTGACGTTCGCACCGGACAAGTTCTGGTGTCAGTATCTACGAGTAAAAAAGTGTTAAGCCAAGAAGTGCGCGCTGGATTTTTCCGTTATGTCAGTTTTAAACGTTTAGCTGAAATGGAAGGTGGATATAGTGACAATGAGCCGATGCATGTTTGTGTGCAACAAGCTATTGAGAAGGCTATTACGGAATTAGTGGTGAAAGGTATAGTTCGTAAAGTATGGCGTGCTGACGTTTAATTATTATAATTAGCGACTAAAAAGCCAGTGATAATCACTGGCTTTTTAGTCTATAGACTATTTCAACCTGACTTTATCAATTAACCGAAGAGAGAAAATCTTGAGTGCGACTAATCAATTCAATACGATTTCGTGAACTGGTTTTTCTAAAAATACTATAAAGATGAGTTTTTACCGTATTTGGACTGATGTGGAGCTGATCTGCAATTTCTTGATTTTTGGCACCCCTTGAAACTAAATCAATAATAGTATTCTCCCGACGTGTAAGACTAGGTAAGTTTATTGATATCTGTTTATCAGCAGATAAATGATTTGTCTTATTCCCCTTAATCAGTAGTTCATTTATCGCATTATTCATTGTTTTACGTTTGAACCACCGCTCATTTTTTTGTAATTTGGTGATACCACGTAAAATAATGTCGATGCGTTCTCCTTGATAAAAAATTCCTGCGAAACTGGCAATCAATAGTTGCTTCTCATCATATAGATTATCTAACGCATTAAAGAAAATAACACGTGTACAATTTGCAAGATTTTTTATTTCAATGGGTATGTCTTCTGCCCAAGTGGAAGTTTGTAAATCAATAAAAATCAAATCAAAGTTCTTTATTTTTTCATTGTCAGGCAAAACTTCTGCAACCGTGATGTCAATACCGCAGGTTTTAACTAGGTTTGTAAACTGAAGAGTTGAAGGGGGATATTCGCTTTGTTCAAAGTTTTTTTCTAAATTATCTATTAAAAAGAAGGCGTTGAGCTTAATTCCATTTGTTGCTTCCATTGTTAATTAATTCCCTGTATATGTATTATTTAATCTTTATTATGCTGATTTAAATGATAAGAGATTACACATGTACCTAGTGTGATGTAACAAAATCTCAGCATTTGTTACATAAATGTAACAAATAAAAGCGTCAATGTCGTTATAAAATAATAAACATTTTCAATAAAATAACTTGCACTAGAAAGTCATGAATCACATCCATTTTATTTCAATACTCAAACACTTAATTTAGATAAAATACCCAGTGCAAGCTTGATGACTTTTGGTTAGAATACGTCGTTTACTTTTTCAATTATGTCAGAATAAATAGATGCCAGAACAATACCAAGATTTAATCAGAATCTTTAATCATACCTTCAGTTCCAGCATGAATACTCGTTTGATTAAAGGGGGTGATGAACCTTTATATTCTCCAGCGAATGAAGCGTGCGATTACCACCAAATTATTTTTGCACATGGTTTCTTTTCTAGTGCTTTGCATGAAATATCACATTGGTGCTTAGCAGGAGCTAATCGAAGATTAAAAGAGGATTTTGGTTATTGGTATACACCCGATGGACGTGATGAATCACAACAAAGAGAATTTGAACAAGTAGAAACCAAGCCACAAGCTATTGAGTGGGCACTTAGTGTATCTGCAGGTAAAAGCTTTGATGTTTCGGTAGATAACTTGACTGGCACAGGTCACACTGACCGTATCGTTTTCAAAAAAGTGGTATATCATCAAGTCATGCATTATCTAAATTCAGGTTTCCCAGATGATGCAGAAAAATTTATTATCGCGTTGGCTGAATTTTATAAAACACCATTACCATTAACTCGTGCACGCTTTGTGCTTTAGATATGAATAGAGAACAATAGTGAGAAATTTTAATCTGGGTTTTATCATCAATCCTATTGCAGGTATTGGCGGCAGTGTTGCACTCAAAGGCAGTGATGGAGAAGGTATTGCAGAACAAGCTTTAGCGCTTGGTGCTATAGCAAAAGCTAACCAGCGCGCACGTTTAGCGCTAGAAATATTAAGGCCTTATCAAGATAAAGTTACTGTGTATTGTGCCGATCACCTTATGGGTGAAGATATGGCTAAGTCATTAGGTTTTACGACAAAAGTAATTTATCAAGCGAACGACCCAAAAAAGACAACGGTCACCGACACTGAAAATGCAGTTGCAGCCTTATTAACTAAAAGCGTTGATATTTTATTGTTTGCAGGTGGTGATGGTACGGCAAGAAACGTTTGTAAAATGGTGGGTGATAAATTTCCTGTCTTAGGTATTCCTGCAGGATGTAAAATTCATTCAGGTGTTTATGCGGTTACACCAAAAGCAGCAGGTCGAGTGGTGGAAATGATGATCACGAATCAATTAGTAACGTTAACCGAAGCTGATGTGATGGATATTGATGAATCACTCTTTCGAGATGGTATTGTAAAAGCTAAACGCTACGGTGAAATGCAAATTCCTGCTGAGTTACGTTATGTACAAGCTGTAAAATCTGGTGGCATAGAGCTTGATGATTTAGTTTTACAAGACATTGCTGCCCATGTAATTAATGAAATGGATGAGCAGCTATTTGTTATTGGCTCAGGTTCAACTACAGCATTTTTGATGGAGGAATTGGCACTCGATAATACATTACTCGGTGTAGATCTTGTCCAAGAGCAAAGTTTATTAGCGAACGATGTGACTGAGCCTCAGTTATGGCAAGCTATTGAGCTTGCAAAAAAAGATAAAAAGTTAGTAAAGTTGGTGATCACATTAATTGGTGGTCAAGGTCATATATTTGGCCGAGGTAATCAGCAACTAAGTCCAAGGGTCATTCGTGCTATTGGTAAGGATAATATTTTTATTATTGCCACTAAAGCCAAATTAACCGCGTTATCATCAAGGCCTTTAATAACGGATACTGGTGATAGTGAGTTAGATATCGAAATTTCAGGTTATTTACCCGTTATTACAGGATACAACGACCAAGTCTTATATCCTGTATCGAGCCCACAATAGTGAACTTTTAGACGCATTGTCTAGCAGTAAACATAAATTTTTTTAACATTCAAAAATAAGTAAAAACATGTCATTAGAAGAAATAAAATCGTTTGAAAGTATCGCAGCCCTTTATCAATATCTAGATAATTTATTTGATCAAGAAAATACCGATGATCAATTATTTGCTAGTAGCTATTTACGTGGGTTCATCAGTATATCTGTTAGCGAGTTTGGCGATGAGTCTCAAGTCCCTTCAAAAGCACTTGCAGCAAGCATAGATGAAAAGCTGCAAGCAGCTCGAACTGAGTTAAGCCCACAAGATAGACAAATAGTACAAGATTATTGGTTAGCGCTTAAGCAAACCTTTATTTAGCGTTAACTTAATTTGAAGCATTTTAAGAATTAAAGAAATTTACGTCGAATAATATCTCGTATAATAAATCTGTTGGGCGATAGATTGAATAATTCTTGCGTCCCAACGGGGTAATCTTCACCGGTTAAATCAGCCGTAAGTATATCCGCCAATAATGGGGCAGTGCATAAACCTCTTGCGCCTAATCCCGTTAATACAAATAGGTTTTCGATCACTGGCGCGGGTTCTTGATAACGCCAATTCTTGTCTTTTGCTAAATGTGCATACATCTTTTTATGTTCTTCTATATTTGGCATTGCACCTACGATGGGTAAATGGTCAGGCGTCATGCAGCGAAGGCGAGCTTTACTGGCAGTAATGTCTTGTTCACTCCATGATATTAATTTAGGTAAGCACTTTTCTAACATAGTTAAATTATACTGATCTCCTTCTGTTGTAGCTGTGATATCGAAACTGTTCTTTTCAAACGTTGCGCCTATGCAATGTTGCTGCTGATGTGCTGGCGTAAGATAACCTTTATGACAAATGACCGTTGAAAGATTTTTAATCTTATCGTTTGTTGCCATGGTTGTGATTTGTCCACGGACAGAAGAAAGCGGCAATTCATCAATGATATTAAGCTTGATAGATTCTGCACCTCCACAGAAAATAACCACTTCTTCATTGATCGAACCTATGCTTGTTTCCAATTGCCAACTAGTATCGGCCTGTTGATTTAAGGCTATGACATTTACCTGATTTTTTATCGTTAAATGTTGAGTTTCTTTAGCGGCCAAAAATAACTGTTGTACTAATTCAGCTGGAGCTATCCAGCCAGCGCTCGGCATAAATAGACCACCATGTTGAAGTGTAATACCAGCCAATTCAGATGCTTCCTTAGCATTTATACTCGTAATTAATGCCTTGGGCCAAGGGCTTGATTGCTGAAAAGTATTCTGTCTTTTTTCCAATGCCGTTTTATAGGAAATCTCAAGTAAGCCACACCAATCATGACTAAAATTAAAACCTTTACTATAAAGGTCCTTATAGCACTTTAATGCATGCCAAAAGGCTTGTTGGTAAAACAAACTAATGTCATCTTTTTGTTGATGAATTAGCGGGAATAATGCACCTACGTGATTGCTTGAAGCCCCTTGAGCAACTTCTTTATCTTTGCAATAAAGTGTCACTTTTATATCTTTTTTAGTTAGCGCATAAGCAACGCAAGCAGAAGCAATTCCACCTCCAATAATGGCAACACGCTTTGGTTGCTCAATCGAAGTTCTAATTTGGTAACCTTTAATTTTAAGCGGCTTATTTAAATCTTTTTGTTGTTCAATCACAATTATTTATTAAATCCATTGGTTTTCAAGCGCTAAAGATAGTATTTTAACGTGAATTCAAAGTGTCTGTCAGTAATACCAAGTTGAATAATTACCTGTTTTTTTTTCATGGCTAAAACAAATAACTACTACGTTATAAAATTCATAAGTAGAATAACTACTTACTAAATTTTAGGTCTTGTATTTATCCGTTTTTCCTCATGAAAAACTAGACCACTAAATTAATCAAATTGGTATGAATTGTATAAACCAGTGTACACGTGTACACTGAGCAGACCAGTTTATGGGCAAAAATCTGTATGATATGCCTGATTTTTCAATTTTTAAATGGTTATTCAAATGAAACGTGTAGTGATCACCGGATTAGGCATTGTATCGAGTATCGGTAACAATGCGGAAGAAGTTTTATCATCTCTTAAAGCAGGCCGTTCAGGTATTAGTAAATCGGAAAGTTTTGCAGAAGCAGGTTTAAAAAGCCATGTTTGGGGCAAACCAGCGATTGAGCCTAAAGATCATATTGATCGTAAAGCTTTTCGTTTTATGGGTGATGCAGCAGGTTATGCTTACATTGCAATGGAACAAGCAATTACTGATGCAAAGTTAACTGACGACCAAGTGTCAAATATACGTACTGGTATTGTTGCTGGTTCTGGTGGCGCGTCATCAGAAAACATTGTAATTACTACTGATACTCTACGTAATCGTGGTATTCGTCGTGTTGGCCCTTATGCAGTTCCTAAGACAATGGGCAGCACAGTTTCAGCTTGTCTAGCGACGCCATTTAAAATTAAAGGCGTTAACTATTCAATCAGTTCAGCGTGTGCAACAAGTGCACATTGTATTGGTAATGCAATGGAACTTATTCAACTTGGCAAGCAAGACATTGTTTTTGCTGGCGGTGGTGAAGAAGTTCATTGGTCTTTAGCGATGATGTTTGATGGTATGGGCGCATTATCTGCGGGTCGTAACGATACACCTGAATTAGCTTCACGTACTTATGACGCAGACCGTGACGGTTTTGTTATTTCTGGCGGCGGCGGTATGGTTGTTGTTGAAGAGCTTGAGCATGCATTAGCGCGTGGCGCACATATTTATGCTGAAATTGTAGGTTACGGCGCAACATCTGACGGTTACGATATGGTAGCTCCAAGTGGTGAAGGCGCAGTGCGTTGTATGCAACAAGCCATGCAAGGTGTTGAAGGTAAAGTTGATTATTTAAATACTCACGGTACTTCTACACCGGTTGGTGATGTTAAAGAGCTTGGCGCAATTCAAGAATTATTTGGCGAAGATTCACCTGCAATCAGTGCAACTAAAGCGATGACAGGTCATGCACTTGGCGCTGCTGGCGTTCATGAAGCTATTTATTCATTGTTGATGATGGAAAACAGTTTTGTTGCTCCGTCTATCAACGTTGATAACTTAGACGAAAAAGCACAAGGCTTAGATATTGTTACTGAAAAGCGTGATGTTGATCTTAACTTAATCATGTCTAACAGCTTTGGTTTTGGTGGCACAAACGCTACGTTAGTCATGCAAAAGTACAAATAAATGCTGAGAGTTACTCACTTTTAATATATTTTAAAAGAGTTAACGTAAAAATATGACTAAAGCCACTTTTATTAGTGGCTTTTTTATGCAGAAAAGAAAATAATCTCACTATATTGTCTATGACAAAAATAAATAATTTAAGTATGAAAATTTTTTACGATGAAAACATGCCATTTGCAAAAGAGTTTTTTGGATATTTAGGCGAATTATCTCCTTTTGTTGGTCGTGAGTTAACTTCAGAGCAAGCAAAAAATGCTGATGTTTTATTAGTGCGATCTATTACTAAAGTGAATCAAGGTTTGTTAGGCAATAATTCATGTTGTCAATTTGTTGGTACCGCTACAATTGGCGTTGACCATATCGATCAGAATTATTTAAGTAAACGTAATATCACCTTTACATCTGCGCCAGGCTGTAATGCTATATCGGTAGCGGAATATGTGATCAGCTCATTGATTGTTTTAGCGGAACGTTACTTAATTGATATATTTTCTTTAACCATTGGTATTGTCGGTGGTGGGAATACGGGAACACGTTTAAGTGAAAAGTTGTCAGCGCTAGGTATTAACTATTTACTTTGCGATCCTTTACTTGAAGCAGAACAAAAAAATAATGTAGTCGACAAACGCCAATATTCTTCACTCGAACAAGTATTAGCTTGTGACGTTATTTCATTGCATGTGCCAATTACTGACAATGGTGAATATCCAACGTTTCATTTATTAGATGCTGAACGTTTGAGTCAGTTTAATGAAAACCAAATTTTGATCAATGCTTGCCGAGGTGAAGTGATCGATAACCAAGCCTTACTTGAAATGAAGCAGCAAGGGCATGGTGTAAAGCTCGTCTTAGATGTTTGGGAAAATGAGCCCAATATATTACATGACCTTGTTGAGTATACCGAAATTTGTTCTGCACACATTGCTGGTTATAGCTTAGAAGGAAAAGCTCGTGGAACAGAAATGCTCTATCAGGCATTATGTAAGCAATTGGAAATTCCTGTAGAAAAACAGTTAAGTGATTTTTTACCAAGCGCATCAATAACCGAAGTTGAAATTAATCAGCCGTTCGAGCAAATACTACTAAACCAGTTAGTGAAAATGGTTTACGATGTACGGCGCGATGATGGAATTTTCAGAGAAACAATTTTAAGTCATGGTTTTGACCATATTCGGAAAACTTATCCCGCTCGCAGGGAGTTTTCTTCGGTTAAAGTAACCATGACTAACCAAGCCAAGAGTGATGTGCCACATCATCTTGGTTTTCTTAATCAGTAATTATTATATTACTGATTTTCAAAGCAAAGAGAGAGTGACATGGCACAGAAATTTGACGTTTGCGTATTAGGCGCTACAGGTTTGGTAGGTAAAACTATCATAGAGATATTAGAAGAACGTGATTTCCCGATCAATAAATTGTACCCACTCGCGAGCTCTCGCTCTGCAGGTGAATTTATTGATTTTAATGGTGAAAGCATTGAAGTTCTTGATGCTGACCATTTTGATTTTAGCCAAGCACAAATTGGCTTTTTTTCAGCAGGTGGTTCAATCTCAGCTAAATTTGCGCCTATCGCTGGTGAAGCAGGTTGTATTGTTATCGATAATACTTCTGAATTTCGATACGATGACGACATTCCTTTAGTCGTACCTGAAGTTAATCCTGGTGCATTAGCTGATTATCGTAACCGTAACATTATTGCTAATCCAAATTGTTCAACCATTCAAATGATGGTAGCGATAAAACCTATTTATGATGCTGTTGGTATTAATCGTATTAACGTTTCTACATACCAATCAGTTTCTGGTGGTGGTAAATCAGCGATGGACGAGTTAGCGAAACAAACTGCAGATTTATTAAGTGGAAAACCCGTTGAAACTAAAAACTTTCCACGTCAAATTGCGTTTAATGTAATCCCTCAAATTGATGTTTTCATGGATAATGGTTACACCAAAGAAGAAATGAAAATGGTGTGGGAAACTAAAAAAATTCTTGGCGATGAAAATGTTCTCGTTAATCCAACAGCAGTTCGTGTACCTGTATTCTTTGGTCATGGCGAAGCTTTACATATTGAAACAGGTTCACCAATATCAGCTGAAGAAGTAAAAGACTTACTTGAGCAAGCGGATGGTGTTGTAGTTTGTCGTGATGATGCTGATTTTCCAACACAAATAGGTGATGCAAGCGGTAAAGATGCAACGTTTGTTGGTCGTATTCGTGAAGATATTACCCACAATAGCGGTATAAATATGTGGATCGTTGCAGATAACGTTCGTAAAGGTGCGGCAACTAACAGTGTTCAAATTGCTGAGTTGTTGGTTAAAGATTACCTTTCATAAAGACTCTTTCAATAAATTGGTTAACTTAAATACGCGTTAACCATAAGATTTATTAAAGAAAAGTCAAAACTCGTCGTTATAGTTAACGACGAGTTTTTTTGTTTTATTATTACTAAAATTCTTTGTCTTAACTTGCTATGATATAGGCAACAGGAGTAAGGTTGGAATAAAATTTGCTTTACTTTCTCTAGGCATAAAAGTGCCAAACTATTGGCAATTAATAAAAATAATTAGGAAAACTTGATGCATCGACTATTACGCCTGTGCCTGTGGCAGGTAATATTTATCAGCATTACCACGTATAGTGTTTCTTTGTTCGCCTTTGAAGAAGGTGGAATACGTATTCGAGGGCCTAAGGCTACGGATATGTTTCCTTATGATCAATACGGGCCAATCACATCAAAAGATACCTTGTGGAATATTGCTTTAAAAGTTCGTCCTGAAAACAGCTTGTCTGTTTATCAAGTAATGCAGGCGCTATATCAAAAAAATCCTCAAGCATTCAGAGATAACAACTTAAATCATCTTAATAATGGACAATATCTAAAATTACCCTCCATTGAAGAAATGCGCGCTATAAATCCTTTAGCGGCAAAAAACAAATCAAGTACTGACGACAAAGTATGGCAAAAGAAAGTTGCTAAAAATGTTAAGAAGAAAATTGTTCTGCCAGCTGAACTGTCTATCAAAAAGAAAGATTTAGAGGCAACTAAAAAAGAAATTAATGCACAACTTGAAGAAATTGATACTAAACAAACTGTCCGTCTGGAAACTATTCAAAATGATGTTTTAGATTCTATTGATGGTTTACAAGCCATTCTTAAAGAAAATGCTGTTGTAGATGACAAAATATCAACCGTTAATCAGCAACTAAATGTTTTTAAAGAAGCATCAACAATAGAAGACGAAAAACAAAACGCTCAATTAGAACTGATAATGTCACTTCAACAAGAATTATTGAAAATGGCAGAAGCACGGGAGCAAGACTTATTATTAGAAAAGCAAAAAGCTGAGCTTGAAAATGAAGACATAACTTCACAAAGTTGGTTTATCGGACTTATGTCAACACTACCAGCTGCTTTTGCATTGAGCCTTGTCTTTTGGTTAATGCGTCGTAAGAAAGGCGATGAAGTAACAAAAGTCGCTAAGCCTAAAAAATCTAAAGCTGTTGTAGAAGAAAAGGCTAAACCAGAAGAAGACACACTTGATGATTTAGACGGTGAATTATCGCTTGATGACGAATTATCACTTGATGATGAATTATCGCTTGATGACGAATTATCAATGGATTTAGGTGAAGACGAACTTAACCTAGATGATTCTTTATTCTCTGAAGATGCGGAAGATGATGGTTTAGGTTCATTAGATGATGAGTTACTTGATGATGATGTGATTCATTTAGATGATGACCTGGATGACTTAGATGGTCTTGACGATTTAGATGATTTGGAAGATATATCCCTTGATGGTGAAGAACTGGAAGGGGGAGAGTTAGATCAAAGTGATTTAGATTCTTTACTTTCAGGCCTAGGTGAAGAAGACGAAACTGATGAACCAAAGCTCGAAAGTAAAGAAGAGGAGCTAGGCGAAGCACTTGAAGGAGGCGAACTAGGTCAAGACTTACTGAATGATTTATTAAGTGGTATTGGCGATGAAGACGAATCTGAAAGTGAAGAAGTTGAACCTGTCCATGAAGAACCTGCTGAACTAACAGATCCAGACGATATTGATGCATTAATGGATTCAATGGCTGCCGCTCCAACACCAGGGCCTGTAGATGAAGGTCCTGCTGAACTAACAGATCCTGACGATATTGATGCGTTAATGGATTCAATGGCAGCCGCACCAGCTGCTCCAACGCCTGAACCTGTAGATGAAGGCCCATCAGAGTTAACAGATCCTGACGATATTGATGCGTTAATGGACTCTATGGCAGCCGCACCAGCTGCTCCAACGCCAGAGCCTGTAGATGAAGGCCCATCAGAATTAACAGATCCTGACGATATTGATGCGTTAATGGACTCTATGGCAGCCGCACCAACTGCTCCAACGCCAGAGCCTGTAGATGAAGGCCCATCGGAGTTAACAGATCCTGACGATATTGATGCGTTAATGGATTCAATGGCAGCCGCACCAGCTGCTCCAACGCCAGAGCCTGAAGATAAAGGCCCATCAGAGTTAACAGATCCTGACGATATTGATGCGTTAATGGATTCTATGGCAGCCACACCAACTGCACCAGTAGAACCAACGCCACAGCCTGTTGATGAAGGTCCTTCAGAGTTAACAGATCCAGATGATATTGATGCATTGATGGATTCTATGGCAGCCGCACCAGTAGAACCAACGCCACAGCCTGTTGATGAAGGTCCTTCAGAGTTAACAGATCCAGATGATATTGATGCGCTTATGGACTCAATGGCAGCCGCACCAGCAGAGCCAACACCAGAGCTTGTTGATGAAGGTCCATCAGAGTTAACAGAACCAGATGATATTGATGCGCTTATGGACTCAATGGTCCAAGAAAGTGCCGTTGCAGAATTAGATGAAAAACCTGAAAATCTTGAATTATCTGATCCAGATGATATTGATGCGTTATTAGATTCAATGGCAGACCCTGAAGAGGTCTCAAAACCTATCACGTCTGATGATATTGTTGATCCTCTTGATGAAATAGCTGCTGATAAGCTTGATGAAAATGTAGATTTGTCCGCCTCAGATGATATTGAGGATTTATTGAAAGATGTTCAAGGCGATGAACCCGAAGGCGGAGTTGCTACAACAGCAGAAGAAAATAAAGGGCTCATTGATAATTTTACTAGTGATTATGTTACACCGTTTTTATCGGTAGATTTTAGTGAACTACTTACTCAAGATGCAGAAGATGAAAATGAAAGTAGTGTCGACGCTGATAATGAAAATAATTCAGCTCAAGATAATAACTTGTCAGATGATTTTGATATAGATGCACTACTAGCAGAAGCTGGTGATAATGAAGATTCAGACCCTTTAGATATTGGCGACGATATACTGGGCAATAACCAAGAAAATGAATTTTTATCAGAAAAGTCAATGGATTATACCGATGGAGACGTGTTAGCTGATTTACTAGCCGATGATAATACGGCAGACATTGACTCTGTTGGTGATAATAGTGAAATGGAAGTGATTGATGAACTCGACAATGTCGATTTTGATGATTTACTCGCAAATATTGAAGAAGATACTAACAGCCCTCTTTCAGATGAAATTGATTTATCAGTAAATTTCACTAATGATGATATCGATCTAGATGCAATTGACTTTGGAACCGATAATTCAAATGGCGAAGATAACATTGAGTTTGATAATGAAGATGACTTTTCTTTAGGTTTAGATGATGAATTAGATATTGGCGATAACCTTGATTCCGATAACAATTTAGATGTTGATTTTAATATTGAAGAAGATGATTTTGTCTCTGTTGACTCCCTATTATCCGAAAGTTCTAGCTCCACTAAAAATGAAGAGCCATATAGGAATACTGATTTTGATTTAGGTCTCGATGAATTCCCTGAATTTTCAGGTAATAACTCTGCCGAAGAAGATGACGATAATGGTATTGCTGCAAAATTAGATTTAGCAAAAGTCTATATTGAAATTGGCGATAGTGAAAACGCAGAAGTGATATTACAAGACGTTGTTGAAAAGGGCGATGCACAACAACAGTTCGACGCTCAACAATTATTAGATAATATCGGTTAAAAAATCGTGCCGTTTTACCTTTATTGAAAGCCACTTTTGTGGCTTTTTTTATATAATGAAAAACCTAATTGGCATAAACCATAAAATATTGGATAATGCGCGCATTATAATTAGGAGTTATTGATGCGTTACGCTTTAGGTATTGAATACGACGGAAGTCGATATCACGGTTGGCAACGACAAAAAAATGCAGTAAGCGTTCAGCAAAACGTAGAAAAAGCCTTATCAAAAATTGCTGATGAAAACATTGAAGTTATTTGTGCGGGTAGAACTGACACAGGCGTAAGTGCGACTAATCAAGTTATTCATTTTGAAACAGATAAAATTCGTAAAGATGTTGCGTGGACACTTGGCGTAAATACAAACTTACCCAATGATATTGCGGTTTCTTGGGTCAAAAAAGTTGATGAAAGTTTTCACGCTCGCTTTAGTGCTACTGCGCGCCGTTATCGGTATATTATTAATAATAACCGATTACGATCTGCTATTTTAAGTAAAGGCATTAGCTTTTGTCATTATCCTCTTGATGAAACACTGATGCACCAGGCCGCTCAATGCTTAATTGGAAAGCATGATTTTACTTCTTTTCGAACTGTTCATTGTCAGTCTCATTCTCCGGTTAGAACGCTAATTCATTGTAATGTTTCTCGACAAGGTGATTTTGTTATTATTGATGTTAAAGGCAATGCTTTTTTACACCACATGGTGAGAAATATTGCAGGCAGTTTGATGCGAATTGGACAACAAATTGAAACTGTAGAATGGATGACTGAAATTTTAGAAGCGAAAAATAGATGTGTGGCTGGCATGATGGCACCATCAGCAGGATTATATTTTGTTGGCGTTGATTACCCCCAAGAGTTCAACATACCGAAACCACCACTCGGGCCACTATTTTTGCTTTAACGAACATGTTCGTTTATTTATCAAAGAAAAAGTAACAGACCAGACCAGTTTTTTGTATTCATTCGGGTATTAAATGTGGTCTAATCTACGGTTGTAGTTGAAATTAGTAAAAAATTTAATAATTTGTTGATACTTTTGAATGAGTATCGGCAAGTTTCTCATATGTACCTATGGACATACTAGGTAAAAGAAGGCAAAAAATAAATTATGAGCTGGATAGAAAAAATTCTCCCGAAAGCAAAATCCACACAAAAACGTAATATCCCAGAAGGCGTTTGGAGCAAATGTACATCATGTAATGCTGTACTTTATAAAGCAGAACTCGATAGATTGTTATCTGTTTGTCCAAAGTGTGACCACCATATGCGTATTTCAGCGCGTAAACGTATTGATTGTTTTTTAGATCAAGATAATCGTGCTGAATTAGGTGAAGAGTTCGAAGCGCAAGATATTTTGAAGTTCAAAGATTCAAAACGATATAAAGATCGTTTAACTACGGCACAAAAAAATACCGGTGAAAAAGACGCGCTGGTAGTAATGAAAGGTGAATTGAATGGCATGCCGATTGTTGCTGCTGCGTTTGAATTTGCCTTTTTAGGTGGTTCAATGGCTTCAGTTGTTGGTGCAAGGTTTGTTAAGGGAGTTGAATACTGCCTTGAGCATGACTTACCATTAGTTTGTTTTTCTGCAAGTGGTGGAGCGCGTATGCAAGAAGCGTTGTTTTCATTAATGCAAATGGCAAAAACCAGTGCTGCATTAGCGAAGATGAGCGAAAAAGGTCTACCTTACGTTTCTGTCTTAACTGATCCTACAATGGGTGGCGTTTCAGCTAGTTTAGCTATGCTTGGTGATATTAATGTTGCAGAGCCTAAAGCCTTAATCGGTTTTGCTGGCCCACGCGTTATTGAACAAACGGTACGTGAAAAATTACCTGAAGGTTTCCAACGTAGTGAGTTTTTGAAAGAGAAGGGTGCTATTGATATTATCGTTGATCGACGAGATATGCGTAACACTTTATCTCGTATGTTAGCAAAGTTCATAGGGCATCCAAGCCTTAACGCTAAATAACTAACGCTTCAAACAACATTATGCCAACAAACAACAAAAGCCATTCTGCTAGAAAGTCTCTAGCGCAATGGCTTTCTTATTTAGAAACAATTCATTTAACAGAAATTGATCTTGGCCTTTCGCGTATTTCGCAAGTGGCTAAACGATTAAATATTGATCTCAGTTTTTCTCAAGTTATCACGGTTGCTGGAACTAATGGCAAGGGCACTACATGTGCTTTTATTGAAAACGCTTTGCTGGCCAATGATCAAACTGTTGCCGTTTATTCTTCACCTCATATAGAAAATTTTAATGAACGTCTACGTATCAATAATATTGATATCGATGATGAATCATTAATCGAAGCATTTGAGAAAATAGAGCAACAGCGTGATGATATTTCGCTGACTTATTATGAATACACTACATTAGCTGCATTTTTAATATTAATGGCGATAAAGCCAGCTGTAATCATTTTAGAAGTGGGATTAGGCGGACGTCTAGATGCGACAAATTTAATTGACGCAGATATAGCCGTGATCACCACTATTGATTTAGACCACCAAGCCTATTTAGGCAATAACCGTGAAAGTATTGGTTTTGAAAAGGCTGGAATAATACGTGCCAATCGAAACGTGGTTATTGGCGACACTGATTGTCCTAAATCAGTTCTCGAACATGCTAGCGGTCTTAATGCAACTGTGAATCTGCGTGATAATCAGTTTTTTGTTCAAGAAAAAGAAGCAGCTGTATCGAACGATTCTAATCAGCCTTTATGGAAGTGGAAATTTGGCGAACATCAGGTGAATGATTTATATAAGCCTTTTATACCTCAAGACAATGTTGCAACAGCACTGACTGTTTTAGCATTAGTAGAAAATTTCTCGTTTGTTTTTAATACACAAAACATTAATGCTTTGATAGAAAAAACAAAAGTTGCTGGTAGAACTGAACTTATTACACTGACAAATCTAAATAGTCCTGTTTTGCTCGATGTTGGGCATAACCCACAAGCAGCACGTTATTTAGTTGAGTACCTGAAATCACAAAATTACAACAAACTATATGCCGTTACAGGTATGTTGAAAGATAAAGATATTGCTAATACCTTTAAACCATTGCTAACACTTATTGAACATTGGTATTTAGGCAGTTTATCTATGCCTCGTGGCGCTACTGCTGATGAACTAGCCGAGAAATTGTCATTAAAAGAAGATTCAGTTAATTGTTTTGACAATATCACTCAGGCATTTAAAATGGCTAACAAAAATTCAACAGCAACAGATCTAATATTAGTTTTTGGATCATTTCACACCGTTGCTGAAGTCAGACGTTTACTGCTGTAGTTTCATTTATTTCAGCTTGGGAGTTTCATTTGTCTACACCTTTCCAAAACCGTTTAGTTGGCACTATTATTGTTGCTGCGGTTGCTATCATTGTTTTACCAGACTTACTCGACGGAAATAAAAAAACTTTTCAAGATGAGTTTGAACAAATTCCACCGCCGCCTCAAGTCGAATTTGTTAAAGCAACAAAAAACTTTCCTCATGATAAAATCGTTGAAGTGCCAGAAGAGACTTTGAGTGATGAACTTGCACTCGATGTTGAATTATCTAATGAAGATAAGCAGAAGATATCTCAGGCTAAAGCCGAAGAAAAAAGTGTCATTGATGCGAAGGTTAAAACAGAAGAAGAAAAAGAACCTATAGCTAAAATAGCTGAAAAAATCATACCTGAGAAGTCAGTGTTGAAGCAAGCATGGGTTGTACAACTGGGGAGCTTCCGTCATAAAAAAAATGTAGCGCAGTTATTACTTAAGCTTAAAGATAACGGTTATGATGCTTTTACAAAACCTATTAAAACAAAAAATGGCACATTGATTAAAGTGTTTATAGGACCTGAGTTAATCCAAAACTCACTCAAGAAAAAAATACCAGCTTTGAAAAAGTTGACGGGTGTTCAAGGAAAAATCGCTCGATTTTATCCAACAAAGTAATTAGATAAATAATAAAACATTGGCAAAATAAGGTGTATCTCTGTTAGAATGCGCGCCTTATTCTGCTGGTAAGTAATCATTGGTAACATGTAATTATGGTTTGGATAGACTATGCCATTTTGGCAGTTGTAGGCATCTCAACATTAATTAGCTTGGTTCGTGGCTTTGTTAAAGAAGCTGTTTCGCTAGTTATCTGGATCAGTGCCTTCTTTATTGCCAGTCAATTTTATGTAAATCTCTCAAGCTTACTCACAAGCATTCCTGATCAAACCCTGCGTAATGCTGCCGCTATTGCTATTCTTTTCATTACCACGTTAATTCTTGGTGCATTAGTCAACTATCTCATCGGCCAATTAGTCAGTAAAACTGGATTGTCAGGTACTGATAGAGTACTCGGTCTTGTTTTTGGTGCTTTGCGTGGTGTGTTAATTTCCAGCGCTGTACTATTCTTTATGGATGCATTTACACCCGCATCGTCAACTATATGGTGGACTAGTTCTCAATTAATCCCCGAGTTTACACTCATTGTTGAATGGTTTTTTGAATACCTGAAAAATTCATCAAGCTTTTTGAAATAATTTTATTGCAGTGCCATGAAAGTGGGGCTGATGTTCATTAGTATAATTTGTATTTACTCAGCGTTTTATTTCAATGAAACGCTTTTAAACTTAGTTCTGTGGAGAATAAATTCATGTGTGGTATTGTTGGCATTGTTGGTAAAACATCGGTTGGTCAGGCATTATATGACGGATTAACTGTACTTCAACATCGTGGTCAAGACGCTGCTGGTATTGTGACTATTCACAACAATACCTTTAGACTGCGCAAAGGTAATGGTTTAGTAAAAGACGTGTTTCATACACGCCATATGCTAAGACTACAAGGTAATATGGGTATTGGACATATTAGATATCCAACTGCTGGTACTTCAAGTTCTTCAGAAGCTCAACCTTTTTATGCAAACGCCCCTTTTGGTATTTCTCTTGCACACAACGGTAATTTAACCAATGCGATTGAATTGAAAGAGTGGTTGTATACTGTTGCTCGTCGTCATGTAAATACGACGTCTGATTCTGAATTATTGCTTAATATTCTAGGTCATGAATTACAATTGACTGAAAATCTAAAATTAACACCGGATGATATTTTTACAGCAATAAGTAATGTGCATAACCGAATTCGTGGTGCATATGCAACCGTTGCTTTAATTATCGGTCACGGAATGGTGGCTTTTCGTGATCCTAATGGTATTCGTCCTTTAGTTTTTGGTAAGCGTGAAACGGCTACAGGCATAGAGTATATGGTTGCTTCTGAGTCTGTTGCACTTGATGCCAACGACTTTGAGTTTGTGCGTGATGTTGCACCCGGTGAAGCGATTTATTTCTCTGAAGATGGACAAATCCACAGTCAACAGTGTTCTGAGAATCCAACATATAACCCATGTATTTTTGAATACGTCTATTTTGCTCGTCCTGATTCAGCTATTGATAAAATTTCTGTTTACGGTTCTCGTGTTGAAATGGGTAAAAAATTGGGTGATAAAATAGCGAAAGAATGGGAAGACATTGACATTGATGTTGTTATTCCAATTCCTGAAACATCATGTGATACAGCATTAGAAATTGCTCGACACCTTGATATTCCATACCGTCAAGGTTTTGTGAAAAATAGATACATTGGTAGAACATTTATTATGCCAGGCCAAGAGCAGCGCAAAAAATCTGTACGTCGTAAACTGAACGCAATAACTACAGAGTTTGCCGGTAAGAATGTATTGTTGGTTGATGACTCTATTGTTCGTGGTACCACTTCGGGACAAATTATAGAAATGGCTCGCTCTGCTGGCGCTAAAAATGTGTATTTTGCTTCTGCGGCACCTGAAATTCGTTTCCCTAATGTTTACGGAATAGATATGCCAAGTGCAAATGAATTGATTGCCCATGGTCGTGAATTAGATGACATTTGTCAGTTAATTGGTGCAGATAAACTTATTTTTCAAAGCTTAGAAGATTTAGTGAGTGCTGTGGGCAGTCTAAACCCTGAAATTAAGCACTTCGAAACATCGGTATTCGATGGTCAGTATATTACTAATGACATTAATCAGGGCTATTTAGAGCGTTTAGATGCTATGAGAAATAATGAGAATAAAGAAGACTCAGATAAAAATGCTGATTCAATTATTGATATGCACAACGAAGGTGCGGAATAACTCATTAATGACAATATTTTATAAATGAAATTATTTGATATTGATCATAAAAAAGCCCATTTAGTTTTAACTAAATGGGCTTTTTTATGATCAATTACTGATGAATTCTGATGTAAAGTTATTATCCGTTAAGATACATATTCAGAACCAAAACCCATACCTAACATAATGGCACTAAACGCCATTAAAGAAACAAGTAGTACTAATCCGCAGGTAACTACTGAACTTGAATAGATAAAGCCTTTCTCTTCAGGAATATTCATCATGATAGGTACGCCAGAATAAAGTAAATAAACTGAATAACAAAGCGCTGCTAACCCTGCTAAAGTAACAAACCATAGAACAGGAAAAAGTGCTGTTATACCAACCATTAATAATGGTGTGGCAGTATATGCTGCTAATTCTAAAGATTGAGTGAAATCAGGTGTAGAATCAAACGTTTTTGCCATCCACTGTATTAAGAACGCTAAACCAATCACTCCGAAAATTAAGCCTAAATACATTGCTACTGACATTGCCATTGCACTTGATTCAGTTAGCTTTATGGGATCCCCAACACCTATCGTCCAGCCTATATGAGCCGCTGAATAATAACTGCAAATTGCAGGAATTAACGCAATAGTGATAATATGGACCATGCTGTACATTAAGCTTTCGTGACGTTTTTCAATAGTGTGCCATTCTTTCTTAGGGTCTGTGTACAATCCCCAAATATGATTTAATATCATAAAAACATCCTCTTGCTCTCCCCAAAATTACATTTATTTATTGTTTAATTATTTTTATGAATAAATGTCCGTATGTATCAATAAATTTATTACTGATAGCTTATTTATGTAAGATGGCGAAGCTTTCGTCAAGAGCTGAATAGAAATTAAGCTGAATATAGGGAAAATAAATTGTTTTTATATCGAAAATAACAAATTTTTATATGTTGATATATGATTTTGTTATTTAAAAGAGGGGCAAATTAGTGAAAATATTTGGTAGTGCTCATAAATTAAGCGACTTTTATTCTGACAATATTCATGACTTCTATTTCAAATCCGGCAATCGTTTCAATACTAGTGTAATAAGTCATATTTACTTGCTGTTTGTTGAGTGACTTATAAACTTTTTTTCGTTTATATTTAAATGGAGTATCGCAACCTTTGATCATCACTGTATTTATGAACCAGTCATCTTGCTCTCGTTGCACATGAGAAATAACAGTGACATTTTCACTGTGGACAAGTTTCTCATGTGTTTTTAGTAGATCTTTCACCGTTTTCTTTTTCATCATCATTCCCTTTATCAACTCTGACTGTATATTTAACGATCGTTTACATATTTCAATAAATTAATAAGCATCAGTGCTATTTTAATTGAACATTTAACTTTACTGGGAAAAATTATTCTAAACCATATTATAGGCTTTCGCAAAACAGCATCTTCGATAAACGAAGAGCATGATAAACGCAAAGATTTTACGCCTTCAGTTTAGTTCTATTAAGCAGAGTAATCTGATCGGTTATTGATAATATATCAGGTTGATTTTGATATTTAATTTGCGAAAAATTTCAAATGAATATATTTTAAACAGGTCTGTATCGAGCCACATAAAATTTATTTATTAACCAGTGAGACAATAATATGTCAAAAGAAATAAAGCAGGATATACCTCAAGAGGCATTTGATTGGTACGATGATTATGCTCACGGAGGAATGGATAGAAGAACTTTTATGGCAAAATTAGGTACCTTGGTTGCTGTTGGATATTCCATGACGTTGTTAACATCGGCTCTACTTCCAAATTATGCTTTAGCGGAACAAGTGTCATTTAACGATGACGATATTAAAGCCACTTATCAATCTTTTGATTCACCAACGGGGCATGGAAAAGGTAATGGATATTTAGTTACCCCAATACCTACAAACGATAATATGCCGGTTGTTTTGGTTGTTCATGAAAACAGAGGTCTTAACCCGTATATTAAAGATGTGGCACGACGATTAGCTAAAGCAGGCTTTATCGCTTTTGCTCCTGATGCATTGTTTCCATTAGGAGGGTACCCAGGAAACGATGATGAAGGGAGAAAGATGCAGAGAACAATGGATCGTTCTAAAATTCAGCAAGATTTCGTTGCAGCAGCAAAATATCTGAAAAGTCATAAAAATAGTAATGGCAAGTTAGGGGCTGTTGGTTTTTGTTTTGGTGGTTACATCGTTAACTATTTGGCAGCGGTTGAATCTGATTTATTATCAGCTGGCGTTCCTTTTTATGGTACCCCTGCAAAAAAAGAAATAAGACAAAACATCAAGGCTTCTTTGCTTGTTCAGCTTGGTGAACTTGACGAAAGGGTTAATAAATCTTGGCCTGAATATGAGAGTGACTTAAAAAATTCTGGTGCATCCTTTGAAATGCACATGTATAAAAATGCAAAACATGGCTTCCATAATGATTCTACGGGTCGTTATGATAAAGAAAATGCAGAACTCGCATGGGGACGGACACTGAAATTTTTTCAGGAAAAATTAAGTTAAGCGCTGAACTTTATAAAATTAAAGTAATTTATAAAGTGAGTAAAATCTTGATATAAATAGGTTAGATAGGGCGCCATTGCCTTGGATATTTTTACTTGATATCTAAGGCAATGGCGCCTTTTAAAATAAGGTATACGTAAGTGAGAACCTTATCTGTCTCGGGCTAAGCTTTTATGGGCAGAAGTGAAATCGCCAGCGGCAAGTGAGCCAATAATAGATATTTCACCCGCTAATGCCGCTGCGGCACAAATTTCTGAAAAAGCCCTTGCTTGATTGTCTTTTGGTAACTGCATTAGCTCTAAGCAAGCTTTTTGGCTAGGGAGCTTAGTGCCTCCTCCAACCGTCCCTACAATTAAGTTAGGTAGAGTGACACAACAATACAAAGCACCATCGTCGCATATTTCAAAACGTGTAATACCTACTGCGGCTTCAGCTACACAAGCTGCGTCCTGTCCACAAGCGATAAACATAGCAGCAAGACTATTAGCATAATGTCCTTGCACACCCATAGTTCCACTTATAACTCCACCTAAAGCCGACATTTGCCAACAATCAACCATGCGTTGCGGTGTTGTATGCAAAAAACGCTTGACCAATTTTTCTGATATTTTTACTTCAACAGAGACTTTTTTACCACGAACATTGGTATAAGATTGCGCTGTTGATTTTTTATCACCAGAACAATTAGCTTCAACAAACCAAAATTTAGGTTGAACAGGTGTATTGGCGATAATATATTCACAAATAGCTTGTGTCGCTATCGTTACCATATTCTGACCTGCTGCATCACCTGTAGTGAAATCGCATAATAAATATAAATGATTTCCCTCTGCGGCAATGCGAATATCGATCATGCGACAATAATTGCTAGTTTGTTTAGCAACATCGCTGAGTTTATCTTTATTGAGAATTACCCAATGGGAAAAAATTGCCAAGTTAGCAATCGTATCAAAAGCAAAGGCTGGTGAACGAGTAACTCCTTCAGACATTAGCATTGCAGAACAGCCGCCAGCCTTAGAAATAAGTACAGAACCTCGATGATAACTCGCTACCAGAGCCGCTTCAGTAGTTGCCATAGGTAATAAAAAATCACCTTTAGCATAAGTACCGTTGACTCTTATCGGCCCAGCAATGCCAACAGGGACTTTAACCGTACCAATACAATTTTCGATATTAGATGCATACTCATTTAAGTCTTCGCCAGAATATAAACTTGAAGCATGCGTTATGTTTGCTTTGTTAACTTCAGATAAATGCTGCCATCGCTTATCTATCGCGCTTAACGTGCAGTCACTACCATTAGGAAATCTGATGTAAGAACTTTCACTATCAGGTGACAATTCATTGAGTAAGTCTTGGGGTGTTCTATCTTTAAATAGATCATCTGAAAAATGTTTATTTTTATTTACGTCTGTAATCATCTGTTAACCAGTAATAAATTTGCGGGAAGGTCTTTGTGTCGGTTTCAAGATGACCCTAAAGCGGAATAATCAGTGTTAATTCTATCGTTTCTGCAAGGGGCTTAGCAAGCAGTTATAGATAAGTTAGCAAAAGGTTGTTTATTTTATCGGCTGAACAGGATATTTAAGTAATTGACCAAGCTATTTTTCTAACAAACGTGTAATTTTTTATAAAATATTCATATTAATCATTCAATTTGATTTAAAAGTGCGGTGTTAAGAGAAGTTATTCGGAGGTTTGCTTCAAATTTAGTTATACTAGTTAATATTAAATTGAACAACTAGGTGTAACAGGTAGCTTTAGGAAATGAGTAAACCAATTCTTTTTCATACGATATATCCACATAAGACCAGCAAAGTATGGGTTGTTTTTGTCCATGGGGCTGGTGGTAGTTCGGCTATCTGGTTTCGCCAGATAAGAGCCTATCAAAAAGAATACAATGTACTATTACTCGATCTTCGTGGACATGGAAAATCAACTCACCTCGTTAAAACTTTTGTTGATAGTAATTACTCTTTTAATCATGTTTCTAAAGATATTATTGATGTATTAGATCATAACAATATTGCTTGTGCGCATTTTGTTGGTATCTCTTTGGGCACTATTATTATTCGCAACATCGCAGAAATTGCACCCGAATATGTTTCAAGTATGGTTTTAGGTGGCGCCATCACTCGCTTCAATGCTCGCAGCAATATTTTGGTTTATTTAGGTAATTTCTTTAAACACTGTTTACCCTATATGTGGTTATACCGCTTATTTGCTTTTATCATGATGCCGAGAAAGCGTCATAAAGAGTCTCGACATTTGTTTGTTCGTGAAGCTAAACGTTTATGTCAGAAAGAATTTATTCGTTGGTTTAAATTGGCGATGGATGTTAATCCCTTGATGCGTTACTTCAAAGAGAAAGAGATCGATATACCTATTCTCTATATCATGGGAAAAGAAGACCATATGTTTTTGGGACCCGTGAAAGAAATGGTGAACAAACACAAAAATAGTTTATTACATACCATTCATAAATGTGGTCACGTGTGTAATGTTGAAAATCCAGATGTTTTTAATCAATATTCTCTTGAGTTTATAGCACAGCAAGATTATTAAATAACGTAATTTTCTATAAACACATTCTAACAACTTCATCGATACTTCATGTATCTCACATATACATTGGCATGCTGACAGTATTATTTTGAGTTAATCATGTCAAAAGACAAAACTATTCATAGCCTCATAATAAATTTTCATTTTGCGTGTTTTATTTTGCATCTTGCATTTTTAGAACGCGAATCCATTTCTGCTTAAATTTTTCGTTTTAATTTAAGATGTTGAAAAATATATGTATTTATCTTGGTGCGTTTTTTGCTATCTAAACATTAATAATTAATTTTATGTTGAGGTGAAATTCACTATGTTAAATTCAGCCAGAAAAAAATAGTTAACAGTATTGTTCTTGCAGTAGGTATTAGTAGTATTAATTTACACGCAGAATCTTTTACAGAGTGCCCCGCAGAAGCATTTTTGATTCAAGACAAAATAGCCAATTTATATAGTGTTCAGTTAGCAACAGGGTTTTACGAAAAATCCTCACCGCTTGATTGGAACCAAGAAAAAATGAATGCATTAGCATTTAGTGTGCATGATCGTTATTTATACGCGTTTAACTATTATTACGGCACTATTGTACGTATTGGTTCAGATTTCCAAGTTGCCCCAATATCACTGTCGAATCTCCCTGATAAAGGTTTTTATGTAGGCGATATATCTGTTAATGAAAATGCCTATTACTTATACCGCCCAGGAGGCAGTTACGGCTTATATCGCGTTTCATTAGACGAAACGACAAGTGATTATTTACAAATGGAGAAGGTTGTTAATGGCTCAACACTTAATCACGCAATTTATGATTTTGCTTTTCATCCTGATAACGGCTTTGCTTATGCGGTTGATCGTTGGGGTAACCTTTGGAAGATTAATGTTCAAGCGGGAACCTCTGTAAAGCTTAGTAATGTGGGTGAAGCTGGCGTATTTGGTGCTGTTTATTTTGACGTTACAGGTAATTTATATATAAGCCGAAATAGCGACGGTAATATTTTTCGAGTGAATACCAATTGGGATTATCCCGTTGCAGAATTTTTTGCCTATGGCCCATCTTCTAGTAATAACGATGGTGCACGCTGTGCGCTTGCTCCTATTATTTCTCAAGAATCTCCAACAACAGACTTTGGTGATGCACCTGACTCCTACGGCTCAAGTATTAATAATAATGGTGCTCGACATGATGTTGGTGAAGGAACTTTATTTTTGGGTGAAGCTGTAACAAGCGAACCTAATGCTTATGCTGATAATGGTACAGAAGTAAACGACAATGATGGTATTCAATTCGTAACAGGTGTCGAGGCAGGTAAAACAGCTATTGTTGATATTACTTCTTCGGGTGGCGGTTTTGTAAACGCGTGGGTAGACTCTGATAAAGACGGAGAGTTTGATGCTGATGAGCAAATTATAACGGCAGAGGCCGTGACTTCGGGAAGTAATGTTGTTGCTTACGATATTCCTACTTGGGCAGAAACTGGCGCAACGTGGACACGATTTAGATTGAGTTCAGAACAAAATTTAACTCCTATCGGCGGTGTGTCTGATGGTGAAGTAGAAGATTATCCTATTGATATTGCAGAGCAAAACGTGACAGCTATGCATTACCCATCTTCAGACACCTGGGCTACCTTAGCTTTTGAAGATAATTGGCCACTCGTGGGGGATTACGATATGAATGATTTAGTTGTTCACTATCGTCTTTCGTCTTATGACGTATCAGGCACGTTAATGCGTGTAAAAATAGAGGGTGAAGTTGTTGCTATAGGAGCATCGTACCATAATGGTTTTGCATTTAGGCTACCAGGGTTACTCCGCAGCCAAGTAGATACTGGACGGTTAAGTTTTAAAATAAATGGAGTTGAACAAAGCGTTAGCCCACTGGAAGCGGATACCGATGAAGCGATATTTATAATAGGTAATGATTTATGGGACTTCGTTACAGCAGGTGAAAACTGCAAGTTCTATCGCACCGAATCTGGTTGTGGTTCGAACATTCAAATGACGTTTTCTTTAGAAATCCCCATGGAAGCCAATGTAAATAAAGTTGATGTTGCTGATTTTCCTTATGACCCTTTCATTTTCGCCTCTGAAGGACATGAAAGGAGTTATGTATTTGGTGAAGCACCAGGCAGAAGGTACGAAATACATCTGAAAAACCAAGCACCAACAGAAGCTTTTCAAGCAAACTTCCTTGGCCGTGGCGATGATGCTTCTAATGCTACTAATGGCGAGTACTTTATTAACGAAAACGGTATGCCATGGGCTATCAATATTCCTTACGAGTGGAAACACCCTTTAGAGTATATGGATATTAAGTATGCTTACCCAAACTTTCATAGTTTCGTTACTTCATCGGGTGAACTCAATGTAGATTGGTTTACCGTTGAAAAAAGTGCACCTAACAACGTATTTAAACAATAAGGATAAGATCATGAAACTAACTAACATAACCCTAGTATCTATGATGAGTTTATTAATGGTGGCATGTGGAGGCGGGGGTTCTGATTCCGCTCCTGAACCAGCTCCAGCTCCTGCTGCAGTAGTTGAAGAAGTTGCCGTAACGGTAGTAGAAACTCCTACTGAAGTGGTTGTAGTAGAGCCTGAACAACAGCCAGATCCTGATGCTATTTATGATACAACAGCTGAACTTATTGCTGCCAAATCGTTTATGCTTGATCCGGAATATGAGTTAACAGTAAGTTACCAAAACCAGAATAGTCGAAGTGCTTATTTATCAGTATGCACTGAATTTACTGAAGGCCAAAATGGTATTAAAGTGAGTTATGATAGCTGTTTGTTACGTACTTCTGTTGATAGCGACTATAAAGGTAAATTAATGGTGGCAAATGATCAAAATCGTTTAGTGATGGCCATATGGTATTTAGATGACACGAAAAACCCAAGATATGAAATATGGGAAAATGATCTTGATAGTAACGATGTAAGAAAATTTGAGGTAAATTAATGGCGGTATATAAATTAATTTGGGCAGTAATTAATTTAAAAACGCCACAACATTTATTTATCCATTCATAATTAAACGCCCAGTTTGGGCGTTTAATCATGTTAACTATATTTATATTGAAGGCACTGGTATCACTCATTTATCGACAAGTTGATGTGAAAAGAGTGTCATCAAACTCAAACTAACTCTCAACCCGATTTCTTCCTCTGTCTTTTGCTTGATAAAGCATGCTATCCGCTCTACTGATTAACTCTTTTTCATGACTGTTTCTAGTAGGTTTCATTTCAGTTACACCAATACTGGCTGTTAAATACTGTTTAACAGGGGAATTTTTATTATTTATATGAAGATCCTCAATTTTTTTGAGTAGTTTTACTGATAACAGTTCAGCTTGTTTGAGCGATGTATCACTCCACACAAGCGCAAATTCTTCTCCACCGTACCTTGCACAAATATCACTTGGTCTACTGGTAAATTCTTTCAGCAATTGACCAATACGCGTCAAGCATTCATCACCCGATTGATGGCCGTAAGTATCATTTAATAACTTGAAATGGTCTAAGTCGATTATGGCGAGGCAAATGGTTTTTTTAAGTCTTACGCATCTTTTCCACTCAGTATGAAGGAATTCATCAAATGTTCGACGGTTAGGAATGTTAGTTAAACCATCCATTTTTGATAAGTTTATTGCTACTTCTTCAGCTAATTTTCTTTCTGTTATATTCTGATGTGATATTACATAATAATTGCCTTTTTCAATACTAAAAGGAGATACGCGCATCATAAACCATCGTTTTTCTTCTGGGTCATGGCAATGATACTCTAAATAAAAAACTGGTTGCGCTGCTCAATTACACTCCTAATCCCACTCGCTGCCTCTGAGCCAAAGTCATCTCCCATAGCGGAAGCTTTATCACATTCATCTAGATAATTTACATTACTCCAATCACTGGCCATCATACATTCATTATTTTCTCCAAAGGATGACCAACTTTTATTTACAAATTGAATCTTACCTTTTTCATCTATAACGACTATGTGCTCAGTTATTGAATCAAGAACATGTCTTAAAAAGTCATATGAACTTTCCATGTTTATCCTTTTAATTTAAATCATATATAGTGTTGTTCGGACTTAATGATTTATAAATATATGATTAAAAATTTTCCGTTACATGTAATCGTAGTTCATCAGCTGCGGTATTGTTAATTTATTGAGAAGGTAGCATTTAATCCATTATTGTTTACATTGCAAATTGCATCATAATTTGCAATGTAGAAATTACAATATAAAGGTTTGTGCTTTTCTAATTTAACCGATTGATTCTAAAGTGAAAGTTTATTGGATGAGTGGTACGGATTATGCTTCATAGTGAATAGACATCATTAAAGGAAATTTGTTATGAACCTATCGTCAAAGCAATTAAATACAATAGATGTAGAATGCACAGCCATTAAAGTTAATAATGTTGGAAATGTTTTACATTTATTACAAAAAACACTTACAAAACTATCAGAAGTATCTGACTTACCTATTAAGATTATCTGTGACGAAAAAAATAAATACCTTATCAGGCAGCAACTAAATGAAATGAACTTTGGTACAGAAGTATTTTTGAATGGTGATATTGCCAATCCTGAACCTTCAATCCTTTTTACTGTAACTTTACAATGAAGGTATTAAGCCTCTGTCACTTTTACAATAACTTGTCCTTAAGCTCCATCACCGATAAATGTATTTATATGGCTAAAACAGCATGTTTTTAAGCTTATCAAGGTGGAGTAATACTCCTGAAAAACCTCTCAATAAAACTGATTCATGTACATTTGTATAAAATAATGTATACTATCGCGCTTTATAAAGCAGTATCTAGAAGTATTCAAATTTAGAATATCACGTCTATTAAGAACGTAGGTTGATTTCTTTAGTAAGTTACCAGCATCGTTAACGTTTTACAAAAACTGAACAGCCTGTTGTTGCCTTTTTAAATCGCATGAATACGTACCGTTTTGCCTATAAGAAGGCAAACCTATTGGCAAAAGTCCGGTAGTGTCGACATTCGGTACAGTTAATTCACCAACAGAAGAGTCATATTTAATGTTCGATTATATTATCGTAGGTGCAGGCCAAGCTGGGTTAGCCATGGCCTATCAACTCAAACAAGCTAATGCTAACTTCCTCATTCTTGATAGTGCAGAAGAAATTGGCGCGTCGTGGCTTAAGCGTTGGGATTCGTTAAAATTATTTACGCCAACTGAATTTAACCATTTGCCCGGTATGCCTTTTCCTGCCGCAAAAGGTCATTATCCTGATAAACATGATGTTGCTAATTACTTTAAATCCTATGTGGAGCAATTCAAACTTCCTGTTAAGCTAGGTGAAAAGGTTCTTAAAGTTGCCAAATCAAAGAACACTTTTGATGTGCAATGTTTGGAACATTCTTATCAATGTAAACAAATAGTTATTGCTTCGGGTCCATTTCATACACCTTTTATTCCTCCTTGTCATAAATCATTATCTTCAGATATTAAGCAAATACATAGTAGAGATTATCGTAATCCAGAACAATTAATTGAAGGTGATACTTTAGTTGTTGGTGCTGGCGATTCTGGATTTCAAATTTTAAAAGAAATCGCAGAATATAGTAAAAATAGCCATGTATATTTCTCTGGGAGCACCAGTTCGTTGACTATCCCGCAGGAATTCTTAGGTAAAACTGTATGGTGGTGGTTTAAATTATTCGGTGTGTTATCGGTTAATAAATTTAGTTGGATTGGTAAAAAACTTAAACAAAAAATGCAGCCCGTTATTGGTATTGATATTAAATCTCTTTTATCAAGTAGCAATATAACAGCTGTTGGTCATACGTTAGACGCTAGCGAAAATACAGTTAGTTGCCAATTAGCTAAATTAGATACTATTAAGAACATTATATGGTCTACTGGATTTAGAGCTGATTTCTCATGGATTGAAGATATTAAACTCGACGAGCAAGGTTATCCGGTTAATTATCGTGGCATAGGTTCCACAAAAGGAATGTACTTTATTGGACTACCTTGGATGTATACTCGAGGTTCTGCAACACTTGGTGGTGTTCATAAAGATGCTGCATATTTGATTCATGAAATGCAAAAGTATCCATTGAATACCTCTTATGTAGAAGCTAAATCGAAGCCACAAACTGTTGCAGGATAGTATTGATTGGATAGAAAAACTTCTTCAGCCAACAATTACAACCTATTCTCTTGAAGCACCATTGGTAGTATGGGGCGATTAATCTAAATAAAGCTCAAGGGAATAAGCGTCGAAATAGGCCCTCAGAATTCAAACTTCACTAGTCCACCTTTTTAGATAATAGTATTAAGGAAAAGCGACTACCGTTGCAATAGAATGTTTTGCTCTCATTTATTTAACGGATAAGTATTTCATCAGAAAACAATTATTTATAACGTGGTCTTTAATTGCATGACTTGATGGTCGAAAATATCGTTCATCGTCGACATTGTATTTGTTGCCAACTCAAAGTACTGGTTATTGTCTATAGTAATTGTAGAAGCATTCACCAATTCAAATTTCATTGTTTCAATTAATTGGTTCATTTTTTCTGTCGCTCTTTTTACTAACTCCTTGTGAGTATTTATTTCCTGAGGGAGATAAGATAAATGTTGCAACGTATTCAATGTTATTTTTGTCATAGTTTCGATTAAAAAATTCAACCTGATTTTGTCAACACTCGAACAATATTGCTGAACTGCAACACCTGTTCCTATCGCTCTTGATTGCCCTATACTTTCAGTCGTTAATATTAGTTCACGCCAAACATAACCAATATTGGTAAATTCAGGTAAAAAGTCTGTCGTCAAATGAGATATTTCCGCTGTGTCTTCAAGTAAATAAGCTAAGTTTTTAATCATTAAAGTGTGCTGTTCAAAGCTATTCTCAATTAATAGGCTTTTATTTAATTTAAGCAACCTGTCCCAATGATCAGCAAAAGCGCTCCAACGTTCATTTTGGTAAATAGGCGTAAATTTTAATAACTTCATTTCCTTTGATATTAGCTGTTTAAGAATAACTAATTGAGTTGTAACTTTAGTGTCACCATTTAACCAAGCCGCTGTTAATCCTCTATGCTGCTGAACAATTGTAATGATTTTTTTAATCTGACTAATATAATCTAGGCCTTGTTGTTGCGCTTTTTTATTATCTTTTGCCTTTATTTGCTGCAGGTAAAGTAAAGCCGCTATACCCATGATTATTCCAGTTATGATTATTATTTCCATATGACATCCTCTATAAGAACTACTCTTGTTCTTGCGTTAATTTACGTAAATGATTTGCGACTGATTCTGATTGAACGGCAATGTCGGCATTAGCTTGTGCGCCCAAAACAACTTTGGAAATATGTTCAGAAATTTCATGAGTTGCGGCAGCTTGTTGGGTTGCTACACTACTGACTATTGCCATTTGTTGATTAACTTGTTCAGTCGATTCTTCAATATCATTGAACGCGATATCTACTTCACTCACCTTTTTAATGCATACGTCTGTCTGAACAACGACTTCATTCATTGTATTGACAATTTCACTACTTTCTTTCAATACCTCATTTATATTGGCAACAATGTGGTCTGTAGAGCTATGCGTACGTTCAGCTAGTGCTCTAACTTCTTCAGCAACTACGGCAAAACCTCTGCCCATTTTTCCAGCTCTAGCTGCCTCAATTGAAGCATTAAGTGCTAATAAATTAGTTTGTTGAGAGATTTTTTGTATAGATTCTGTAATTTTTTCAACGTTAATCACTAACTTGTTTAACGACACCATGCGTTTTTGAGTTGTTTGAGCTTGCCGATTGACATCGGTTACGGCTTGATTCAAGGATAGTAAGCTTTCTTTGCCTTGATGTGCTATTTCAGCAGCTAAACATGAAGCATGATGGGTTTTAGTGATTTCGCTATTTACTTCAACTAATGATTGGCTCATTTCTATAATTGCTGAAGCGGTTGAATTTGTAGCATCAGATTGAAATTTCACATTTTTTTTAACTTTTGATGAAATATCAATAACTTGAATTGATGAATATTCAACTTCTTTATTCCTTTCGTTATGATGCGTATTAATACGGCCTAATTCCCGATATGTTCTTAATAGCTCTTCAAGAAAGTCTGCATTTATCAAGCTATTAAAATGAATGTCGCGATGGTCAAAGTTTTTGGTATTAATATGCTCAATCACACTTTTAATATTTTTTAATTGATAATTAATGATGTAAGCAATGCCAAAAAGTAAATATGTAAAAATCACAAATACGGGGATTAACTCTATGGCTGAGAAATAGAAAACACTCAAGAAAATGACCAAACACATCATTAACGTAAACCAAACAATGCTTTTTAGACCTAAGTTTTTTATCAACACGGTTAAAGGAAAGAATATATACAAGCAGTTACGTCCTATGTAAATGAGTTACAATGCTATCAAAAGCAAAATGTAGACCACATATCAAGCTACTGATTTAAAATGACATTTATGTTTGTGTGATTTGATTTAGTGAACTTTGTTGGTGATAATTAGTCATCTTGGTCTATTTTGGTGCACTCGAATAACGTGTGTCTTACCAATTTACTCAACACTATATTTTGTGATGGTTTCGCGATGCTTGTTACGCTAAAGTACCCTATACGAACAAGGAGTTAACGTGATTGAAGTAAAGGATCTGTGTTTTAGCCGCAATGATGGCGATAACAAACACAACATATTGAATCAACTAGATTTGTTTATACCAGAAGGACAACATCTTGCATTACTGGGTGATAGTGGTTCAGGTAAAACCACTTTTTTGCACATATTAGCAGGGCTACTGCAAGCCGATAGCGGTTCGGTAAGTATTAATAATCAAGAGCTTTCACAACTTAATGAAACAGAGCTTGCGCTTTATCGGCGTAAAATAGGGCTGATATTCCAGCATTACCAATTGCTTGACTGTTTAACCGTAAAACAGAATATTTTGTTTCAGCATAAGTTAAATTATCCAACCCAAGCTGCTAGTGAGTTTGATCAACTTGTTAATGAACTCGGCCTTCAAAATAAGCTCGGGGCATTACCTGACCAATTATCTGGCGGCGAACAACAAAGGGTTGGTATCGCAAGGGCGTTAATTAATAAGCCTCACATAATCTTTGCAGATGAGCCGACAGGTAACTTAGACCGAAAACGCTCGCACCAAGTTGTTAAGCTTCTTACTGAGTTATGCAGTGAACGAAAAATAAACTTAGTGATGGTGACTCATAGTAATCAATTAACAGATTATTTTGACCATGTGAAAGTTTTAAGAGATGGCTGCTTTGACTGATGTTACTCATGAAATCAAACTGATTTTAGCTACTCATCTAGCGTTTTATCGAAGACACCCTTGGTTAATGGCATTGTTCTTTTTAGGGTTTAGTTTAGGCAGTGCACTCTTGACTGCAATTTCAGGGCTTAATCAAGAAGCAAATGCTCGTTATCAAAATTCCTCTGCGTTAATTAATAACCCTGTTACTCATTTAATAAAACCGCTCACCGGGAAATACACTATCGATGGCAATGTTTGGCTCAATTTACGTCAACATGGTTTTGTAAATGCGCAACCTGTTTTGCGTGGTAGATTGAAAACGAATAAAGGACAAGTACTTGCCATTCAAGGTGTGGATACCTTGTTATGGTTAAATAGCGCGCAATTCAATCAAAGCACTAAAAATAAAGGTAAAACATCTTCACAACTTTCTCTTTCTACTTTGTTAGTTGACTCGCAATTTGCTGAACGAATTAATTCAGTAACAGAAAATAAAGCGATATTTGATCTAGAAAATGGTCAAAAACAACCAGATGTTAGCTTGGTAGAGGGGATTGGACTATGGGCAATTACCGACATCGCCAATGCCGATTATTTATTAGATGCGAAAGGGCAACTCAGTTTTATTGAGTTATCGCAGGTTACCGATCAACAATTAGTAGAAATAGAACAGCTAATTTCGGGGCAAGCGCAGCTCATTGATGCGAAGCAACAATCTTTCGATGTTTTGTCTGAAGCATTCTTTTTTAATCTCACCGCACTTGCCATGCTCGGCTATATTGTTGCTGCATTTTTGAGTTTTAATGCGATAAAACTTACGTTAACCGCACGAAATAAATTATTAAAACAAATGCAGTTGTTAGGCTGCACTAAACTAAATATTCAACTTAGCCTTATTATTGAGCTAATTATTGTGAGTCTTTGTACTGCGCTATTAGGTACTTTAGGTGGTTATTTAATTGCTAATGCACTGGTGCTTGATGTCAATAGAACATTGATTGGCTTATATCAACTAGATAAAGCATTGGTAATTAATTGGCAGTGGTTTAATGTTTTATTGGGTTTTACCCTTAATATATCTGCGTTAGCGGTAATATTGTTAGCGCAAGCTAAGCAAGTAGCTAATAAAAGTAAACTGATGTTTTACGGTTTATTGGCAAGTACTGTCGTGGGATTAATTTGGTTACTCAATTATGCCACTAATGAGTACCAAGCTTTGTTACTGTGTTTTGCTCTTTTAATATTGTTTATTTTGATAGTGCCCAAAGCGTTATCTGGTTTGGTTTCATTACCAGTTACAATCACGAATCCGTTAACACAGTGGCTTCATGCTGATACTCGTCTTCATATAAAAGATCTCCATATTGCAATCATTGCAATTTTAGTCGCCCTGGGTAGTGCTATCGGTATGCAAATCATGGTGAAAAGCTTTAGTCATACGTTAAATGCACATCTTGAAAAGCAATTAAGTGCAGACATTTATTTGCGGTCAGATAAGCTCGATAACAACTTAAGGCATACGCTCAGTAACTTGTCTGGAGTTGAGAAGTTAAGCATTTATATGGAAAGTGATGGCAAGGTAAATAATATTCCTGCGAACCTTGCAAGCTTTGGTGAAAACTTTGAACATTATCAACATATTTCTCTGACATCAGGTTTGACGATTAGTCAGGATAATTTTATTGAACAAGGGTGTTTGGCTAATGAACAAAGTAAAATAAAATTCGGTTTTTCACTAAACGATGTGGCTGTATTTGAGCAAAACGCCACAAAATTTAGTTGTCGTATAACGGATTTTTTTTACGATTATGGTAACCCAAGCCTTTCTTTACTTACCCTTGAGACACGGCAAAAAACAGCGGCACTAAATCACGATATTTTTGGTTATTCTATTCGTTTAAAAAAAACTACCTCGGTTGCAGTCTTTAGCGAACGTTTAATTAATGAGTTTAAACAAGACAGCACAAAAATTTTACCCAATAAAAGATTTAAAAAAATGGCTAATGCTTTGTTTGAGGACACATTTGTAGTTACTAAAGCGTTGAATGGTTTTATTCTCGCCATCGCATTATTAAGCCTTTGTACTAGTCTTTTAAGCTTGAGCGTTAATCAATTAAAGCAATTGACCATATTACGTAACTTAGGCGTAACACAGCAACAATTATTAACGATGAAACTACTACAAACCTCAGGTGTGGTTTTGTTTACCATATTATTTGCTGTTCCCCTTGGTTTTGCACTCGGCTTAGCTTTACTGAAGTTTGTAATGCCAATCGCGTTTGGCTGGACCATTCACTTTAGTTTAGATTTGAGTAGCTTATTATTAACGTGTTTAACACTGGTGGGTGTTTCGGTTTTATGTGCATATTTACCGATTCGAAGATTAACGAATTTAGAAGCTAAGAAGGTATAAACTCGTGGTAGAAGGGCGGATATTGAAAGGGTTATTACTCACATCGTTGTTTTTTGTTCTGTGTGCATGTCAGCCCATGGTTCAAAAAACAACAGCATCTAAGTTGCAAGTGGCTATTGGGAAACCAGTACAACAAGGTACTCCACTAGTCTTTCCCGCTGATCATGGTATTCATGCTGAACAAGGTATTGAGTGGTGGTATTTAACGGCAAATTTACAAAGTGAAACAGGTGAAACTTTCGGTGTTCAATGGACTCTATTTCGCACTTTAATGCCAAGTAAAGTTGAATCAAAGTGGTGGGATAATAATCTTTATTTTGCCCATTTTGCAATGCAGCACAAACAAGATCACGTTGCGTTTGAACGTTTTTCACGAACGAGTCAAGCTAGGGTAACTAGCTCGCCGTTTAATGCCAGTATTGATGATTGGCGGTTGAATAGTATCAATAATGAATTTCTGCCACTTAAGCTAACCGCGGCAAATGATAACTACGAAATTGCGTTAACACTAAGCGATAGCCCAATCGCATTACATGGAGACAAGGGATATAGCCAAAAAACAGAAAGTGGCCATGCATCTTATTATTTCAGTTATCCTTTTTTAAAAGTAAAAGGTAGTCTAATTTTTGCAGGTAAAACGTATGAGGTCACGGGCGATGCTTGGTACGACAGAGAGTGGTCTGCGAGTTTACTTGATAAGGATCAGCTCGGTTGGGATTGGTTCAGCATAATCGACTCTAAATCAGGCTCCCAATCAGACAAGCAAGGATTAATGATTTTTTGTATTAGGGGGAGTGAGAACAGTTATGATTATTGTAGTGGTACTCGGATAGCACCCAATGGAGAAACAACTCATATTTCAAAAGAAGATATTAAACTGTCTGTTATTGAAACCGTGACATTAGGTAACCGAGAGTATCCAAGTAAGTGGAAGGTTGAATTACCAGATAGTGCAGCCATTATTATTGAAAGCATCACAAAAGATTCACGCAATCAGCTAACCATTCCTTATTGGGAAGGCCGAGTGAAAGCAACGGGCGGTTTTAATGGTAAAGGCTATGCCGAGATTACGGGTTACTAACTAACCTGACGTTAATGTCGTCGATATATTGAGTAGCGTTTTCGCTGTTTTACAGTTTATTTTAGACAAAAAAAAGCGTTTACTTGAAATCAAGTAAACGCATTATAAAAACATGAAACACTCAGGGAAATAAATGTCTACACATAATAAGAACATCGATATGCGTTAAAGTTCCCTTTCAGCCAATAATTATTTAATATCGAAATTTTCTGTTGTAAATGCAATCATTTTTGATCGATTACCTTTTGGTTCAGAAAATTGATAGATCATTTAGTCAGGATGTTAACTTAACGTGAAAGTACTAATGGTTAGCTTAGGTATAAATTATGTATTCATGAAGAGATTATCAGCCTGTGTCTACTGAACAACTATTATCACCAATATTATCATTTCTTAAATGTGAAACACCTCAATCTAGGATTGATCAAGCCGTTAAGCCAGAAAATTTATCCGTGCTACTTACTGATCACCTTGTGTCTGAGCTTAATGTAAATATGTGCAAGTTAAGTTTTGAGAACTAAAAAATTAGGGGGGGATTGTATAAAACCCACTTTATGGTAAAAGGTAGCCCAACGGTAAATTTCAATTTTTTCTTCTAAATTATCCAATACTAAAGACTTCTTGGTGGCATTAGTTAGCCTAATCACTCAACACTAAGTCGTTCAATTTTTGGCTTCTAAATTAATCAAATGCTAAAGACTTCTTGGTGCGTTTAGTTGACGTTAGCGTTTGCTTTACTATCGACAGCTTCCAGACATACAGAGTCATTAAAATCAATGCTCCTGTTATGATTTCTGATCCGACATAGAAGTCAGAATCACTTTTTTTAAAAAACTAAATCAACTGCTTGTATTTATCGCTTTGTCCAAAGTTGACTTCTATAGTCATTTGTTAGAAAGTGTGTAAATTCAGAATATTAATGACTCTATAAGGAAAAAGAGTGGCTTTTCTCGCCCAGCTAATAAATACCAATAATTTATCTGCATCTTTACTTATTCGAATACTGCTTTTTAGTGGTTTGTTCACTATTGTCATCACATCATTGCAGCTCCACCTAGATTATAAAGATGAAATAAAGCAACTAGAGAATAAACTAGATAATAGAACAAAAACTCAATTAAAAGGCATAGAATCAACACTTTGGAATTTTGACGAGCAATTGCTCATACAACAAATTGAAGCTATTGTTGCTAATGAGGGGATTATATTCGCACAAGTCGTAACAGGATTTGGAAAAATATATCAAGTAGGGGAGTACTCTACTGAAAATGTAATTTATAGAAAATTTGAAATTAACTATAGTGATTATTATATAGGTTATATTAAAATTCATGCCGATAAAAGTTACGCCAAAAATAAAATTATCGACAAATTCTACATAGTACTTATCTCTCATGCGATTAAAACCTTTTTGGTCTCTATTTTTATTTTGTATCTTCTACATCGCCTAGTCATTAGCCATATCACTCAAATAGCACATTGGTTGAATAATTTTAAGCCTGAGTATTCATTTTCCCCAATTTTACTAGAAAGTAATACAGGGAAGAAAAATGAAATGATCAAACTTAAATCAGCTATAAGTGCAATGGGCGAGCAAGTTCATCAGCACACAGTGGCATTAGAAAGCAGAGTAGAAGAGCGAACTAAAGAATTAGAGCAAGCTAAAAAAGAACTAGAAAAACTCGCATTTACCGATAACTTAACAGGTATCGCCAATCGAAATGCTTTTTTTAAACAGGTTGATGAAGAACTTGGGCGTTCAAGAAGGTTATCTTACGATATAGGAATAATGATGTTAGACCTTGACCATTTTAAATATATCAACGATAACTATGGCCATGATGCAGGTGACGAGGTATTGAAAGCTATTTCAAAAGCAATGGATGATTGTCTACGTAAAGAAGACATATTAGGCCGCATAGGTGGAGAGGAGTTTGCTATTATTGTTCCCGGAACAGATAAAGTTGGTATGCACAGGTTAGCAAAACGTCTTCAAGCTTCAGTAGAGTTTCAAAAGTTTTCATTTTTAGGAAAAGATGAAAAAATTACTGTTAGTATCGGGTATACCAAAGTAGAGGGCGAAGAGTTATTTAAGTCGTCGCTGAAACGAGCGGATGAACATCTTTATACGGCTAAAAACAGTGGAAGAAATCAGTTTATTACGGATAAAGAATATGTACCAAGTATCGCTGACTAACTTCAATTTCATAGCGTCCGTTCAAGGCTCATTGTGACTGCTAGGTATATCGATTCGGCTCATTATTTATGTCCGCTTACAGCCCCAAAACTGTCGGCATGGTACTAAAGCCTTAAGTCTTCAAAGTGGCAAAAGGAGAATAAAAATCAATCAATGAGCTTAATCTTTATTGCTATTATATTCCCAACAAAATACCAGAATAATTATTGATATGAATATGCTAAAATTCTTTATCATATAATGTTTATACCCAATAAGTTAAAATCCATGTCTGTCGAAAATTTATTAGCTCCCATAAAGTCCTTTCTTAAATGTGAAACACCTCAATCATGGATTGATGAAGCCGTTAAACCAGAAAATTTATCCGTGCTACTTATTGATCACCTCGTGTGTGAGCTTAAAGCTGCTCAATCTGCGATGTTTTTGATCAGAAAATATGCGGTAGATAAAGAGAGTAGTAACGCTTTATTAGCTTGGCTACAGCCTTTTGAACAATTAATTTACAAAAGGCAAGGTGACTGGCGTTCATTACCTTCAAAAAATAAATTAACGAAAGCAATACTGCCAAAGTCGGGATCAGCTCACGGGCAAGAACTTATTGATAAAATGGTATTACTGATAAAGGAAGAGTTACATCACTTTTATCAAGTACTCGAAATGATGGATGAATACGGTGTTGAATATCAGAGTATTACTCCGTGTCGTTATGCAAAAGGTATGTTGAGGTATGTTAAATCTTTTGAACCTGATGCCATGGTAGATAAGTTAATTATAGGCGCTTTTATTGAAGCACGATCGTGCGAACGTTTTGCTAAATTAGCCCCGCATGTTGATAAGAAATTGGGCGATTTTTACATATCGTTGCTGCGCTCTGAAGCAAGGCATTACCAAGATTATTTGTCATTAGCGACTGAGATTGCAGGTAAGGATATTTCCGAACGTATTAAGTATTTTGCTGATATTGAAACTGAATTAATTATTAGTCCCGATGAAGACTTTAAGTTTCACAGTGGTTTACCTGCATAAATGTTCTGAGTTCAATAAATATTTTCTTGTTGTGGTATAGCATTCAACATTGCTCGTACAGAGCAATTTCTGCCTGAGTTTTTGGCTTTATATAAAGCTTGGTCTGCATTATTAAATAACGTTGACCAAGTCATATTACTTTCTAATTCAGCAACACCTATTGATACCGTTATTGGTGGAAGTTGCGTATTACTTTGTCGTTGAACTAACTTCAGCGTTGAAATGGCTGTTCGAATATTTTCAGCAACTTTAAAGGCTATTTCCTGAGACTTGTTTGATAAAACTACTACAAACTCTTCACCACCATACCTAACCGGAATGTCATCAGGAGACACTTGTTCTTTGATTATCTTCGCGACAAGTTGAATGACTTTGTCACCAATGCTGTGCCCGAATGAGTCATTTACTTTTTTGAAATGGTCAATATCTATGACGATAGATGAATGGATATTATTAAGAGATAACGCCTGTAATCGTTGATCACAGCCTCGACGATTTAATAGCCCTGTTAAGGTATCAATAATCGCTTCTTGACGAGACTCTTCTAATTTTTGCTTAAGTTGTGAAACTTCTTCTGACGCTCTATGAAGCTCAGAAGATAACGATTTATGCTGAACTTGTGATTGACCAATAGCGTTAAATAAAAAAGTGGTAATACTTTGTAGCGGTTTATATTCGCCTAAACGATTAAGTGCTTCACCAATTTTATTCAAATTACTAATAGCTTCTTGTTCACTCGACACTTGAATATCTAGTTGTTCTAAAGCGCTATTCAATGTATTCCCGATTGGCGTAAAAATTTTATCTTCAATGAGCTGAGTATTCGATAAAAATTCAATAAACAATGCATCAAGAAAAATGTCATCAAGCGGTTTATAGGCAGATAGTTGAGTATCTATCTTATGATTTAAGGATAATTTTTCTTTAGTAAAGTAGCAATAAGCGACAGTGTAATGAGAAGGTGTTGGCGCGATGCTATGAAAAAGCATAAATTGTTGAGCTTCTTCACAAAATTTGGTGGCTTGGTGAAAACTTCCCTGCGTCATATTAGTTCCCTATAAAATTTTTCCATATTTTAACAGTTAACTAAAAGTAAACTCAATGTAAAAAAATTAAAAAGAGGAGTTTTAATTACTTTTATCGTTCAACTTACCATTAACTTTTAAGGAGTTAGGATATTATTGGTTGAAGCAATACGTTTAATCTTGAAATGAGTGGTTAAGCAGTTCGATACTATTTGGGGTAACTTTAAGCCATGCACCTTGTTCATACCAATCGCCTAAAACGATGCGTTGAGCAGCTTTGTTGTTGGCTTGTATGTCATGAACTTTTGGTCGGTGTGTGTGACCGTGGATAAGTAGCTGACTTTTATGTAATTCAAGCTCGGCGATAACTTCTGTTTCAGTAACATCCATTATTTCTTGAGACTTCAGTGCGGTTGCACTGGCGCTTTTCTTACGATAGTCTTCGGCAATTTTTTTACGTACAAAAAGAGGAAGATTTTTAACTATGGCTTGCCACCACCAAGAGCGTGATTTTTTTCTGAATGCTTGATAAGCAATGTCTCGAGTGCATAACGTATCACCGTGCATAATAAGTACAGGTTTACCGTATAAATCAATCATATCTGTTTCAGGTAATAACTGCATCCCACAAGATTTTGCATAATTCCTACCTAGAAGAAAATCTCGATTACCATGAATAAAGTAAATTTTTGTTCCAAGTAAACTTACTGCGTTCAATGCGCTAGCAACTTCAACAACAAAAGGATTCTTATCGTCATCGCCGATCCAGTATTCAAATAAATCACCTAAAATATAAAGCGTTTGAGCTTTTGGAGCATCATTTTTTAGGAATGACAAAAAACAGGCCGTTATATCGGGCCTGTTTTGTGCTAAATGTAAGTCTGCAATAAAGTAAGTTACAGACTCTTTATTTATAGCGTTTGTCACTGAATATTATTACGCAACAATAGCTGATTCGATAATAATTTCTTCTTTAGGAACGTCATCATGACCGCCTAATCTGCCGGTCTCAACTAAAGTCATTTTATCAACGATGTCCATACCTTCAACAACTTCACCAAAAACACAGTAACCCCAACCTTGAACAGATTCGCTTTTGAAATCTAAAAAGTCGTTGTCGCTCAAGTTTATGAAAAATTGTGCTGAAGCTGAATGTGGCTCTTGTGTTCTCGCCATCGCTAAAGTTCCACGCTTATTACCTAAACCATTGTTTGCTTCATTTTCGATAGACTCACGTGAATCTTTTTCTTCTAGACCTGAAGCGAAACCACCACCTTGTGCCATAAAACCTTTAATAACACGGTGAAAAATAGTGCCGTTATAAAAGCCTTCTTCTACATATTGTTGAAAGTTTTTTGCAGTTACCGGTGCTTTATCAAAGTTTAATTCAATTTTGATATCGCCTAAATTTGTTTTTAATGTGATCATTTTATTTACTCTCTATTTTTGATGTGAGAATTGTAAACGAAAGCACAGAACTGTAAAGAAAACTTATAGGTATTATGTATGTTAAATAATGACCCTAGCGCTTTGTTCGGGTACAATTATCGAAAATTCGTTGATTTTTTAACAACTAATACATACTAACTTTTAAATCGTAAATGGAGACAGAAAACCTTATGTTACAGATATACAATACATTAACCCGTCAGAAGGAAGTTTTTACCCCAATTGAAGCAGGTAAAGTGGGTTTGTATGTGTGTGGTTGTACTGTTTACGATTTATGTCATATAGGTCACGGTCGTACATATATTAGCTTTGACAATATCGCCCGATATTTACGATTTTCCGGTTATGAGGTGAATTACGTACGTAATATCACAGATGTAGAAGACAAAATAATTACGCGTGCACAAGAGAATAACGAAACACCAGATCAGCTTACAGAGCGCACTATTGCATTGATGCATGAAGATTTTGATGCATTAAATATACAGCGTCCAGATCTTGAGCCAAGAGTTACCACGCACATGGATGAAATTATTGCCATGATCGTGACGCTTGTTGAAAAAGATTATGCCTACATAGCAACAAGTGGGGATGTATTGTTTTCTGTTGCTAGTTATAAAGACTACGGCAAGCTTAGTGGCCAAAATTTAGAACAATTACAAGCAGGCTCTCGTGTTGAAGTTGACGAAAGCAAAAGATCACCATTAGATTTTGTTTTATGGAAATCAGCTAAGCCAAGTGAACCAAGCTGGGAATCTCCTTGGGGAGCAGGCCGTCCTGGTTGGCATATTGAATGTTCTGCTATGAGTGCTAAAGAGTTAGGTCGTCACTTTGATATTCATGGCGGTGGTTCAGATTTACAATTTCCACATCATGAAAATGAAGTTGCTCAGAGTTGTTGTGCACTTGATACACCTTATGTGAATTATTGGATCCACACAGGCATGGTACAAGTTGACCAAGAAAAAATGTCAAAATCACTGAATAACTTTTTCACTATTCGTGATGTATTAAACCAATATGATTCTGAAACGGTCAGGTTCTTTTTAACGTCTGGACAATATCGTAGCCAACTTAATTATTCTACTGATAATTTAGAACAAGCTCGATCTGGTTTAGAACGAATATATACGGCTTTACGTGATGTTGATGTACTTGCTGAATTCTCTCTAGATAAAGAAGATAAGTTTGTTGCTGACTTTATTAAAGTCATGAATGACGATTTTAATACACCTCAAGCGTTAGCTGTATTATTTGATTTAGCAAAAGAGCTAAATGTAGCTAAAAATGATAATAGTGAAAAAGCACCGTATTTAGCGGCAACATTGAAAGGTTTAGGTGAAATAATTGGTTTATTACAATTAGACCCGGCAAGCTTTTTACAAGGTGAAAGCGATAACGACGAAGTTGTTGAAGTTGAAGCGTTAATTAAACAACGTAATGATGCCAGAGCAAGTAAAAATTGGGCTTCAGCTGATGAAGCACGTGATAAGTTAGCAGCTATGAATATTATTGTCGAAGACAGTGCGGGCAAAACAACTTGGCGTAAAGGTTAACTCGTTAACTGAGTGATTGTTGGACGTTAGCCGTTTAAAACCTCATTTACATTATTGTAACTGAGGTTTTTTTAATTTTTACTTTGTATTTAATTGAAAACAAGTCAAAGACTATATTCGTGCTTGAGCTGGAGAGTTTTTCAATTCAATAAAGCCAACATTTGCTGTAATTGCTCGCGAAGGGCCATGACTTTTTGTGGCTCAACAGTGGATTGGCAAAGTAATGATTGAGGTATTTTTTTTGCTTCCTCTCTTAAGGATAAACCTTTTTCTGATAATTCAACTATTACAATTCGTTCATCTTTCTTACTGCGTGTTCTACTCAGTAAATTTTTACTTTCCATGCGTTTTAGTAATGGCGTAACAGTGCCAGTATCTAATTTTAATTCTGTTGTTAACTGACTCACAGATATTGTGCGTATCTCGTTTTCTAATTTCTGCCATAAAACTAATAACACTAAATATTGTGGATAGGTTAAATCAAGCGGTTTTAACAGTGGGGTATAGCTCTGAATTACACGGCGAGATAAACTGTATAAACTAAAGCAAAACTGCTTATCTAAATGTAGGGCAGGAAAGTGGTCCAACCCTTTTTCTTTATTTTTCATCAATAATTATGCTAATGCAGCTTCAATATCAGTCGCTAAAGCTTCAGGCTTAGTGAGAGGTGCATAACGAGTTACAACTTTTCCTTCTTTATTGATTAGAAATTTAGTGAAATTCCATTTGATTTTTTTTGTGCCCATAATGCCTGGAGCCTCAACTTTTAGCTCTTGATATAACTCAGCGGTATTATCTCCATTTACTTCTATTTTAGAAAACATTGGGAAATTAACGCCATAGTTTTTCTGGCAAAAAGCAGCTATTTCTGTATCAGCGCCTTTTTCTTGTTCGCCAAATTGATTACATGGAAATCCTAAAACAACCAAGCCTTGATCTTTATATTTAGTATATAAAGCTTCTAAGCCTTCGTATTGTTTTGTAAAGCCACATTTACTTGCCGTATTAACAACTAACACTACTTTGCCTTGGTATTCTGACAAATCTTGCATATCGCCAGAGAGTAATGGCATTTTCTTATTCAATATAGACATGATATTAACCTTGTATGGAGTGATTAATTTAAATCGCTTAAAATTAACTTGTGCACAATATAATAATGTAATTAAGAATCCATGCAAGTGATTTTAAACTTTGTTGAAGAAAACCACAGATATTGCAATTGCAATATCTGTGGTTTATATTGATCTTACTATCCATAAATATTACTAATAACTGGAAATTAATATGCCATTAGTTACCCCGCTATCGACAGAAGAAAATGAAGAAGTTACCGAGTTAGCACGTTTCTTTAATGAAACATTAGGTTTTTGCCCAAACAGTGTCTTAACCATGCAGCGTCGCCCAGCGATTGCTAAGGCTTTTATAAATTTGAATATGGCGGTTATGGCAAATGATGGCAGTGTTACGGCTGAGCAAAAACGGTTAGTTGGCTACATTACCAGTGCCAATACTGGGTGTCGATATTGTGAAGCACATACTATTTTAGCGGCCGAGCGCTATGGTGGCACTGATGAGCGACTCGCTAATATTTGGTCATTTAGAGAAAGTGAAATGTACAGTGCAGGAGAGAAAGCAGCTTTTGAATTTGCACTTGCAGCGTCAAGTGTGCCTAATGCTGTTGATGATAATATTTCTACAGAACTTCATAAGTATTGGGATGATGGTGAAATTGTAGAAATTCTTGGCGTTATATCTTTATTTGGTTATTTAAATCGTTGGAATGACTCAATGGGAACAACCATGGAAACAGGAGCCGTTGATGCTGGCGAACGCTTGTTATCAAACTCGGCATGGACGCGTGGTAAACATATTTAACGTGTTACCGCTGAAAACCAGTATTCGATAGTTTATTGGTTTTCAGTTAAAAATAGCGCTAGGCGTCTTGTGTTTATTTTCTGCTTCTGGCGCTGCAGTTGTCTTTTTCTGTGTGTGCTTTGTACTTGTCGTCTGATTCTATTGTTCATGCTATCTCTACAGTAAAGTTGTTTGTTGATTGAGTATTACTAAACTTTGTTGCATTTTTATGACAATTTATCAGCTAGCAGCGTTTATTCTGTAATCGTGACTGTTTCTATTTCTGAAGGTGGAAGTACACTTTCTTTGGACTTGTTATCCATCCAGGCGAGAGTATCGTAATAACGTCTGATATTTTCAACATAATTTACTGCTTCATCACCACGCGCATAACCATACCTTGTAAATTTATAATATTTTTTTTGTTTCAATAAAGGTAAACGATCTTTAACTTCTACCCATCTATCGGGGTCACCACCTAGTTTTTCTGTAATTTTACGCGCGTCGTTCAAGTGACCTAAGCCAATATTATATGAGGCAAGGGCGAACCATAATCTATCAGGAAAGGGGACTCTGTCAGGCATTCTATCTATCATTTGTTTGAAGTATTTTGCACCGCCACGAATACTTTGTTCAGCATCTAACCGGCTTTTTATCCCCATTTGTTTTGCTGTTGGCAATGTTAACATCATCATGCCTCGCACACCGGTATAAGAGCGTGCATGAGGCTTCCAATGAGATTCTTGATAACTAATCGCTGCAAGTAAGCGCCAATCAAGGTCTTGACCATACTTTTCAAAAAGTGGTTGATATTTTGGTAATTTCTTTTCTACTGCTTTGATAAACTCACGCGTATCAACATAGTTGAATTCTTCAACATGACCATAGTATTTGTCATCAAGGGCGAGTAATGTACCGTCGTGATGTACTTTGCCAAAAAACTCTATGAGACTCGCATAAATTGACTGATCGTTATTCTTTTTAACCGCCCAAGCCACCGGTTGTGATTTTTTTATTGTGAAGCCAATACTTATTTCAGGGTAATAGCGGCGATTAACCGCGAGGGTGTTACTGTCGATAATGGTATAGTCTATTTCTTCTGCTAACACTTTTAACAAGAGTTCTTCACTATCAAACTCATCACTAGCTTGCCAATTTAATTCACTGTTGTTTTCTTTTAATTGGACTAAGTTTTCTTCATGACTTGAATGCGCCATGATGAGAAGATTACCTGTTAAATCTTTTAATTTTCGTGGACGGATCCCACCTTGTTTGAAAACAAGCTTTTGGCTAATGTTGTCGTAACTAGGCGAGAAATTATACTGTTGACGTCTTTTGTTGGTAACAGCCAAACCTGCTGCGAGAATATCGACTTCGCCGCTGTCTAATTTATTAAAGAGTTCCTCAAGGCTGTAACTTGGTACAACTTTTAATTCTACGCCTAAAGTGTCGGCATACTTTCTGACCAATTCATATTCAAATCCAGCAGGGCCCTCTGCTTCGAGGTAATAACTTGTCAGGCCATAAATTGTACCCACGGAAATATAGCCGCGTTCAATTATTCGCTGCAAACTGGCATTTTTTTCTTTAGGCTGACAGCCGAATAGTAAAAAAACGCTTATGAAAAGTAAGCTTGCAAACTTGCTGATTTTTTTAGCTATTTTAAAATTTAATTTTATCATCGAATATCATTGTGTCGTGATTCCCGTTTTATTCAAAGTACTTTTTATGAATTATAGCGATTAACTTTTGAAGTTAGCCTTTTAAGGCTTATCAAAACCCTTAATATCAATTATAATACGCGCGATTTTTTCTTCCATTATTTTTGACACTGAATGTGGCAAAAATAAAACTAAACTGGTGATTACGTTTATGACGATGTTGATGAAAACCCTTCGCGGTGCTCCGGCACTTTCAGACTTTAGAGTTAAAAAATTATTAGCTCAATGTGCTGAATTACAACTTCCTGTTTCAGAAATTTATGCTGAATTTACGCATTTTGCGCATATCTCAGCAGAACTTAACGACGAAGAGTTTCAAGTCTTACAACAGCTTCTTAAGTATGGGCCTACCATTGAAGAACATGAACCAGTAGGTCAGTTCTTATTAGTAACTCCGCGTCCGGGTACTATTTCTCCTTGGTCATCAAAGTCGACAGATATCGCACATAACTGTGGTTTAGCTAAAGTTACTCGTTTAGAACGTGGTATTGCTTATTACATCTCTAGCGAAAACTTGAGTGAAGATCAGCAAGTTCAGCTTAATAATTTAATTTCAGATCGTATGATGGAAGTCGTCTTTACTGAAATATCAGAAACAACGTCTTTATTTGCTACGGCTGAGCCAGGCGAATTAACCGCTATTGATATTGAAAATGGTGGTAAAAATGCATTAGTCACTGCAAATGTTGAATTAGGTTTAGCCTTAGCTGATGACGAAGTTAATTACTTATTCGAAAACTTTACCAAATTAGGTCGTAATCCACACGACATCGAACTTTATATGTTCGCGCAAGCAAACTCTGAACATTGTCGTCATAAAATATTCAACGCTGATTGGACTATCGATGGTGTAAAACAGCCAAAATCATTATTTAAAATGATCCGTAACACTCATGAAATTAATCCAGACTATGTACTGAGTGCATATAAAGATAATGCAGCGGTTATGGTGGGTAATAAAGGTGGTCGTTTCTTCCCAAATCCCGAAACGAATGTTTATGGATACCACCATGAAGATATTCAAATATTAATGAAGGTTGAAACACACAATCATCCAACAGCTATTTCTCCTTACCCAGGTGCTGCTACAGGTTCGGGTGGTGAGATTCGTGATGAAGGCGCAACAGGTATTGGTTCAAAACCTAAAGCCGGTTTAGTTGGGTTTTCAGTATCAAATTTACGTATTCCTAACTTTGTACAACCTTGGGAAACCGATTTCGGTAAGCCGGGTCGTATCGTGTCAGCATTAGACATAATGATGGAAGGTCCTTTAGGTGGTGCGGCATTTAACAATGAGTTTGGTCGTCCAGCAATTTTAGGTTACTTCCGTACTTACGAAGAAGAAGTTAATTCTTTTAACGGTGTTGAAGTACGTGGTTACCATAAGCCGATTATGCTTGCCGGTGGTTTAGGTAACATTCGTGACGAACATGTTCAAAAGCGTGAAATTATCGTTGGCGCTAACCTGATTGCTCTTGGTGGCCCAGCAATGAACATTGGTTTAGGTGGCGGTGCTGCTTCTTCAATGGCATCAGGCCAATCAGCTGAAAGTTTAGATTTTGCTTCTGTACAGCGTGAAAATCCTGAAATGGAACGTCGTTGTCAAGAAGTTATCGATAAGTGTTGGCAGTTAGGCGAAGAAAATCCAATCGCTTTTATTCATGATGTGGGAGCTGGTGGTTTATCAAATGCTTTTCCTGAATTAGTTGCTGATGGCGGCCGTGGTGGTGTTTTTGAACTGCGCAATGTACCTAACGATGAACGCAGTATGGCACCTCATGAAATTTGGTGTAATGAATCTCAAGAACGTTATGTTATTGCCGTATCAGACAAAAATTTAGCGACGTTCGAGAAAATTTGTCATCGTGAACGTGCACCGTACGCTGTTGTTGGTCGTGCGACTGAAGAAAATCACTTAACCGTTACCGATTCACATTTTGAAGGTAACGATAAATTAGATACGCCAATTGATTTACCGCTTGATGTTTTATTAGGTAAAACACCTAAAATATTCAAAGACGTAGCAACTGAACAAACTGAAGGAGATAAATTCTCTTTAGCTAATATTACGTTAGCTGATGCTGCAGATCGTATTTTATCTTTACCGACAGTTGCAGAAAAAACCTTCTTAATTACCATTGGTGACCGTTCGGTAACGGGTATGGTTAATCGTGACCAAATGGTCGGCCCTTGGCAAGTACCCGTAGCTGATTGTGGTGTTACTGCTTCTGCTCTTGATTCTTATCATGGTGAAGCGATGTCTTTAGGTGAACGTACGCCGGTTGCTTTATTGAATTTCGGCGCTTCTGCTCGTTTAGCTGTCGCTGAGTCTTTAACCAACATTGCTGGTACAGATATTGGTGATTTGAACCGTATTAAATTGTCGGCTAACTGGATGTCTCCAGCGGGTCACCCTGGTGAAGACGCTGGTTTATACGAAGCGGTTAAGGCCATCGGTGAAGAACTTTGTCCAGCACTAGGTTTAACAATTCCTGTTGGCAAAGATTCAATGTCGATGAAAACTAAGTGGTCTGAAAATACTGACGCTGGTGTTGTAGAGAAGTCAGTGACTTCGCCGATGTCATTAATCATTACAGCTTTTGGTGCTGTTGAAGATATTCGTAAAACCGTAACGCCTGAGTTAAGAATAGATCAAGGCGATACCCGAATTGTTTCTATTGATTTATCAAAAGGTAAACAACGTTTAGGTGGCTCATGTTTAGCGCAGGTATATAAGCATCTTGGCAACGAAACGCCAGATGTTGATAGCCCTGAAACACTAAAAGGTTTCTTCAACGCTATGCAAACACTTGTTCGTGACGAAAAGCTTATTGCTTATCACGATATTTCAGATGGTGGTTTATTTACGACTGTTGTGGAAATGGCTTTTGCAGGTCACACCGGTGTAGACATTAATTTAACTGAATTTACGTCTACTTCTGGTAATGACATAGACGTATTGTTCAACGAAGAATTGGGTGCTGTCATTCAAATTCGTGAAAACGATGCTGATGCTGTTAACGCGATTTTAGCAGAATATGGCATTTTAGATTGTTGTACTGATATTGGTCGTATCAATAACGAAGATACATTACGCTTTAGTCGTGATGGTGAGGTTGTACTTGAAAACTCTCGTACGTATTACCGTACAACTTGGGCACAAACAACTTACAGAATGCAGTCACTTCGTGATAACCCAGAATGTGCTCAGCAAGAACATGACGTTAAATTCGATACTGAAGATCCAGGTTTGAGTGCAGAGCTTACTTTTGATATCAATGAAGATATCGTTGCTAAGTTAATCGCACAAGATGCGCTTAAAGGCTCTAATCCTAAGATTGCTATTTTACGTGAGCAGGGTGTTAACTCGCATGTTGAAATGGCAGCTGCATTTGACCGTGCTGGCTTTGTTGCGATTGACGTTCACATGTCTGATATTTTATCTGGTCGAACTGACTTAGCCGATTTCAATGGTTTAGTGGCTTGTGGTGGTTTCTCTTACGGTGACGTATTAGGCGCAGGCGAAGGTTGGGCAAAATCAATATTATTCAACAAAGATGCTAAAGCAATGTTTACTGCATTCTTCGAACGCGAAAATACATTCACATTAGGTGTTTGTAATGGTTGTCAAATGTTGTCTAACCTGAAAGAAATTATTCCTGGCTCAGAAGCATGGCCACACTTTGTACAAAATAAATCAGAACGTTTTGAAGCACGTTTCTCATTAGTTGAAATACAAGAAAGCCCATCAGTATTGTTTAAAGGTATGGAAGGTTCTCGTATGCCTATCGCTGTTTCTCACGGTGAAGGTCATGCAGAGTTTAGCTCTGAAGAAGCTATAGGCGAAGCGAACGATTCAGGTACAGTTTCAATGCGTTATGTTGATAACTATGGTCAAGTTACTGAAACGTATCCAGCTAATCCGAACGGTTCGCCTGACGGTATTACTGCACTAACAACGACAGATGGCCGTGTTACTATTATGATGCCACATCCTGAACGTGTATTTAGAACAGTAGCTAACTCATGGCATCCAGATGAATGGCAAGAAGATTCACCTTGGGTACGCATGTTCCGTAATGCACGTGCATTTATTGGTTAATCGGTAATTAAGTTTATACCCTTTAAAAAGACGCTTCGGCGTCTTTTTTGATTCTATTCCATTATTTATTGATTAAGTGAATGAATCTAACGTTTATGCTTTAATTTAACACTCAAAAGATATTGCACTTGCAATATCTTTTGAGTGTTATATCCTTTCACTATTAGCAGTAAAAAGGATGAAGTATCTATGCAAGACCACGACTCAACCCCGCTTAATGATTATATTGAATACCCAGTAGAAGAAATGGTCTCACGATCTGAGGATTTTTATCTTGATATAAAACGTCGTCATAGTATTCGTAGTTTTAGTGACCGACCGGTACCTAAAGAAATTATTGAGAACTGTATTAAAGCCGCGGCAACTGCGCCCAGTGGCGCTAATCATCAACCTTGGCATTTTGTAGCGGTACATAGTAGCGACATTAAAAAGCAAATTAGAGAACAAGCCGAATACCATGAACGTGGCTTCTATGAAGGTCGAGCAGGGGAAGAATGGTTAGGGGCTTTGAAAGCCCTTGGAACAGACGCCAATAAGCCTTATTTAGAAAATGCTCCATGGCTTATTGCTATTTTTAGCCAAAAGAAAGGTGGTATAAGTTCTGAAGAAAAGAATACCAACTATTACGTGCATGAGTCTGTTGGAATTGCGACAGGCTTTTTAATTAACGCCTTACATACATCAGGTTTAGTTACGCTAACACATACGCCTAAACCCATGTCTTTTTTAAGTAAAGTCTGCGGACGACCTGAAAACGATCGCGCTTACATGTTACTTATTACTGGGTATCCAAGTCATGATGCGACGGTTCCAAATCATGCTCAAGTTAAGAAACCAATTAATGAAATTGCCACTTTTTTGTAATTAACAAATTGTAAGGAAGTAATGATTTTAATCTGATTTACCTAGCTTAATACGAAGACGATAATTTTTATCTATAACAAAACCTTTGGTTGTGTATCTTATATTTATCATTATTGTCTCTTATATTTGTTCCGTGTTATTTACTTAACGTTAATGATAAAGTAGCAAACAATACTTAATTTCCCGCAGAGATTCCTATTACTAAATCAGCCAGAAGTAAGGCTTTCACTCTAACGCAAGAAATAGCTGAGCCATTAGATTTAACAACGCATCTACCTTTTAGGGTTGCTGTTGTGAGTAATTTATTGGCTTTAAATCGAGATTGGAAAATCCGTGAACTATGTGATTTAGAGCCTAGAGAAATGAGAGTTTTATTAAACATTGGTTCGTATATGCCCATAAATTCAGCTGATATTGCTTACCAATCTCGCATTGATTCATATAATGTAAGTCGAGCAGTAAAAGCGCTAGATAAGAAAAATTTAATCGATATTCGTCGAGATAAACAAAGTAAAAACATTAAAATATTGGCACTAAATGAAAAAGGAAAAGACATTTACGTTAAACTAACGGCCGCTATGGAATTGCGCTCAAGAGAACTAGAAAGTGTGTTAACTGATGATGAAACAGCTGCTTTTTACAGTGCACTCAGCAAGATTGAAGATAAAGTTGAGCAATTATTATCGAAACAAGCGCTCAGTAAAATAGCAAATGGTGAAGATGCACCTGCTGATCAAAAAGAACTTATTCGTTGGTACAATAAGGGACAAAGTACTGAGTAAACTTAAATATTAGATAAATAACGATTATGTAAAATCTTTATGCGTTCTACATAAACCTTGGTTTCAGGGTAAGGGGGCACCCCTTTATATCTTTTTACTGCACCTTCACCTGCGTTATAGGCCGCTGAAACTAACGTGACATTTCCGCCATACTTTCTTATTAAACGTGCTAAATGTTTACTTCCTGCTTGAATATTTTGTTTCGCATTAAATGAGTCTTTCACCCCTAATTCTTTTGCCGTTGCAGGCATTAATTGCATTAAACCTTGTGCACCCGTTTTAGATAATGCTGATGGATCAAAATGTGACTCCGCATGAATGATTGCTCTGATGAGAGCGGGATCAATTTTATAGAGTTGTGCTTGCTGATTGATCGTTTTATTAAAATGCGTAAGGAATAACCGTGTGTTATGCCAATCCACCATTGAATGCAACTTACAAGCAAAACAACCAATACGTAATTGTTGAAAGCTGGTGTTTATTGGAGGAATGTCAGAAAAGGAACTGATCCCATTGGATGATTTGTATTGGTAAACTTTTGCTTCATCATTGGCAGTAACAGAATGAGCAATACCATATAATAGTAAAAACACATATAAAACTGGTTTCAATAAAGGCTTCCTCAGAGAGTTAACTTTAATAAGTATAGCCTTTATTAAGGCGTTTGTTTTAATGCCAACTTAGCTTTTTGTTTTAGTACTTTCTTCTCTGCTCTTCGACGTTTAAAAAAAGCTGAAAGTAATTGGCTGCACTCTTCTGCCATAATTCCTGAATCTAATTCTATCTGATGGTTATGCTTTTCATCACACAGTAAATTAAAGGCGCTACCTGCTGCACCTGTTTTTAAATCTGCTGTCGCATAAACTACACGCTTAATTCGGCTATGAACCAATAAGCCTGCACACATTGGACAAGGCTCCAACGTTACATACAAAGTGCAATCGAGTAGACGATAGTTTTGTAATTTTGCTCCTGCTTGGCGAATAGCGACCATTTCAGCATGTGCAGATGGGTCGTTTAGCGTAATCGATTGGTTATACCCTTCACTAATAATTTCATTATTTGCTACAACCACCGCGCCAACAGGAATTTCGTCAATGGCTTCCGCTTGTTGGGCTAACTCGAAGGCACGAAGCATAAATTGCTTGTCGAATGTTTGCTGTTCTTCGCTGGTTAGGATTAACATTATAAAAACATCTCAAGCAAATCATTTAAGTAGCGGTGACCTAACTTACTGACTTGCCAAGTGCCATCAGTGTTTTCTATCATCAATTCTTTTTGCTTGGCTATTTGCAAGTTTGGTAAAATAGTTTCAATAGATAATCCTGTTCTCTGTTCGTATTCCTCTAAACTGAAGCACTCATGTAACCGAAGCCTGTTCATCATGTATTCGAAGGGTAATTCTTCTGCACTTACTTCTATTAAGTGGTCAAGGTGCGGACGACTTGTATCGAGATAACCTTTAGGATGTTTAACCTTTATCGTGCGGAATATTTTATTACTAACCGGATCGGTGATCTTGCCATGTGAGCCACAACCGATGCCAAGATAGTCACCAAATTGCCAGTAATTGATATTATGCTGACATTCAAAGCCAGGCTTACTGAAAGCTGAAATTTCATATTGCTGATAACCTGCTTCTGCTAGTAATGCGAAACCTTGGTCTTGAATATCCCATAGAACTTCGTCTTCAGGTAATTTTGGAGGACGAGAATGAAAAGCAGTATTAGGTTCAATCGTTAGCTGATACCAAGACAAGTGTGTTGGGTTAAGTGATATCGCAGTAGTTATATCATCAAGGGCATTAGCAATATTCTGCTGAGGTAAACCATGCATTAAATCTAAATTAAAGGTTTTTATACCACATGAATAAGCTAACTCTGCTGCTTTTTTAGCTTGGTTGCTATCATGTATACGGCCTAACTTGATCAGTTTGTCAGATTCAAAACTTTGTACACCTATTGAAAGCCGTGATACACCACCATTAAAAAAACCAATGAATTTCTCAGCTTCTACTGTGCCAGGGTTTGCTTCTAACGTTATTTCAATATCTTCTTGATGTTCGAAGCGTTCAAGTACTTGAGTCAATAAGCTTTCTATCGCTTGAGCGGAGAATAAACTGGGTGTGCCACCGCCAATAAAAATGGTGTGGAGAGGGCGAGCACTGAGTGAAAACTTTGCAATGTCTGCATCCAAATCTTCAATAAGATGTTTTACGTATTCTTCCTCTGGAACAGCAGATTTCAATGCATGGGAATTAAAATCACAATAGGGACATTTTTCCACACACCAAGGTATGTGAATATATAAAGACAGAGGTGGCGCTTGTAACATTATTATTTTACACCAAAGTGTTGAACAAGTTGCGCGAGTGCTTGACCGCGATGGCTTAAGCTGTTTTTTAAGTCACGAGATAATTGTGCTGAAGTCTTTTGTTGCGCTTCTTGCCAAAATACCGGATCGTAACCAAAACCTTGTTCGCCCATTTTTTCACGGGTAATTGTACCTTCCCAGACACCATGACAAATTATTGGCGTTGGATCATTCTCATGTTTCATATAAACCAGCACACAATGAAAACGTGCTGTACGAAGCTCATCAGGTGTATTTGTTAAGGCTTGTAACAGTTTATTTGTATTATCGTTGTCACTCGCACTTTCTCCGGCATAGCGGGCAGAATAAACACCTGGTTCACCAAGGAGAGCATCAACTTCTAATCCTGAATCATCAGCTATTGCGGGAAGGCCAGTGATTTTTGCGGCATGACGCGCTTTGATAATGGCATTTTCAACAAAAGTTGTCCCTGTTTCTGCAACTTCACCGACATTAAATTCGCTTTGTGGTTTTATTTCAATGTTATGCGCGGCTAATAAATGGCTAAGTTCTTTTACTTTACCTTGATTACCGGTAGCTAATACGATGGTTGACATTTTTTACCCTGAATAATGTGAAGTTGGAAAAAATAAAATCAGGTTAAACCTGATTTTATTTGTTTGTTGGCTGAAATTAGCGCTTAATCAACATAGAATTTTTGCTTGAATTTAAGCTGTTGAGTTTCTTTGCCATCATTAATAGTGATATCAAAATAGAAGGTTTCTTCGTGGTTATATTTAACTTGTGCTAAATAATAAATAGCCTCACCTTCTTTTACTTCGTCAAATTCAAGGGTTTTAATTTGGCCAAGATCATTTCGTGCCTTACCTTGAATGATAACTTTTTTTGCTGGCGTTGAATCTTTTGTGTTATCTAATACTGAAATATTAAGTAAGCCGTTGAAACGACTACGCTCAATATTATAAGCTTTTGCTATTTTTGGAGTTAAAAACGTGGCATTAATCGCCATATAATGAACTTGCATTGTCCCCATTACTTTCATGTTTTCAGCGAAAACGTTAGTTACGAATGTCAGTGAAACTAAAATAACAAATAAACAGGTTTGTAATAAATTTTTCATAATGATCTCCTCATTGATCTTAAATTTTTCATACATTAATAAGGCAGGTTTTATAGATAAATGATCACAAAACCTGTTTATGTAGATTGCTTTTTATATCATTGCCCAACCAGGTACTGACCCTGACAATAAAATGTTTATCACGTTAAGTAATAAAAATGCGATTAACACTGACAAATCTAAACCACCAAAGCTTGGAACTATACGCTTTATAGGCTTCAAAAATGGTTCTGTTAATTGATGTAATATTGCTTGAGTAGGATTATAACCTTGCACAACCCAACTCATTATTGCTGTTACTAGCAATAACATAAATAACAACATGCCTGACTGCTTTATTAAATAAATAAGGCCTAAATACAGCGCTGAAAGAATGTTAAGGTCACCGCCATTAAGCAATGGAATTAAAACAAATTTTAAAACTGCTACCGCAAAAGCCAATAACAATGTTGAAACATCAACACCACCGAAACCGGGGATCACACGGCGAAGGGGAATGACTAAAGGATTAGTCACTTTAACAATAAACTGGCTGAGTGGGTTATAAAAATCAGCGCGAACGATTTGTAACCATACGCGTAAAACTAATAACATTAATAATGCGTTAAAAGCAAAATCCAGTAAAAAATTAATGGCTTCCATCTACTACTCCAAAACTTAATAATTGATAATAATAATTCAAATGTATTTAAACGTTATTTTGCGCCATTTCTTTAGCGCGATCCAATGCACTATCCATTGCATTTGTTACTATTTGTTCCAAGCCATCATCAATAAAAGAATTGATTGCAGCATTTGTTGTACCACCTTTTGAGGTGACTTTTGCGCGTAACTCGCTAATAGGTATATCATTATTTACCACCATTTGGGCTGCACCTAACGCGGTTTGTTGCACTAATTCTCGACTTTCTTTGGCTGAAAAACCCAATGCTAAGGCCTTTTTTTCCATCGCTTCCATGAACAAGAAAAAATATGCTGGCGCAGAGCCAGACACCGCGATTATGTGATCGATTTCTGCTTCAGTATTTAACCACTTTATAACCCCTACTGAGCTCATTAACGTTTGTGCCACTTGCTTTTGTTGATCATTCGTATTTTCATCAGCGTAAAGTCCAGTGACACCTAAACCTAACTGAGAGGGTGTGTTTGGCATTGTACGAATAATCGCACAAGGTTTATTTAACGCTTTTTGCATTTGTTCAATTGTGCAACCGGCAGCAACAGAAATAAAACACTTGTTAGTGATATCAATTTCTTGGCTAATTTTTTCACAAACTTCTTCAATAAAATGTGGTTTAACCCCTAAGACGATAAAGTCAGCAAAGTTTGCGGCTTCAATATTGTCTGACGTTTCTTGGATATTAAGCTGCTGTTTTAAAGCTTGTCGCTTCTCTGGTGAAGGGTTTGAAACGATAATGTTTTGAGCAGTAAATCCTGTTTTTACTAAACCAGAAATAATTGCGCTATTCATGTTACCAGCGCCAATAAAAGCAATTTTTGTCATGAAATACCTACGAAGAATAAGAGATGTAATAGGGTGATAGAAAACTTTTCACTATTGTAACTAATTCTATTGAAAGAAAGTGAAATAGATTGTTATTCCAAGATAATTATTTATCTTCTCTTGCACCAAAAATAGCAGAGCCAACCCTAACCATGGTAGAACCTTTGGCAATGGCATCGGTTAAGTCACCTGACATGCCCATTGATAAAGTATCAATACTGATATGTTCTTTCTTCAGATCAATAAAAAGTTGCTGCATTTTTTCAAAACTATTTGATGACGCATTTTTTTCAGGAATAGCCATTAAGCCGCGTAATGTTAAATGCTCGCAACTATTCACAAATGCTACTAATTGTGCAAGATCTTCCATAGCAATGCCTGACTTGCTTTCTTCACCACTAATATTGACTTGTAAACAAACGTTGAGGGGAGTATCTTGGCTAGACCTATGATCATTAAGGCGTTTTGCTACTTTTATTCGGTCAATACTATGTACCCAAGCAAAGTTTTCGGCAATTAACCGAGTTTTGTTTGATTGTATTGGGCCAATGAAATGCCAAACGATGTTAGACAATTTTTGTAAGTTTGCTATTTTTTCAACAGCTTCTTGAATATAGCTTTCGCCAAACTCTCGTTGACCAGCAAGATAGGCTTGTTCAATCACAGTACTGGTTTTAGTCTTACTGACGGCAAGTAAGGTAACTTGCGAAATTGAACGCTCTGCTGTGTTGCAGGCATTTAAAATTTGCAGATTTATCTTTGCAAGATTATCTTTAATGGGTGTTATATCGTTTTGTGTCAATTTAGTTTCAACTTACTTTCTATTTTAAAAAATAATTATTAAGAGGTCTTTTATGGATATTACCGAATTACTTGCCTTTAGTGTGCAGAATAATGCATCTGATCTTCATTTATCTTCAGGCAGTCCGCCATTAATTCGTGTTGACGGTGACGTACGTAAACTTAATATCCCAGCATTTGACGAGAAAGACGTTAATGCTTTGGTCTATGATATTATGAATGATCGCCAACGCAAAGAGTATGAAGAAAATTTAGAAGTCGATTTTTCATTTGAAGTACCAAATTTAGCGCGTTTTCGTGTGAATGCCTTCAATCAAAATCGCGGACCTGCAGCGGTATTTCGTACCATCCCTAGTAAAATATTATCACTTGATGATTTGGGTTGTCCTGATATCTTCCGTGATATATCTGATACGCCTCGTGGTTTAGTCTTGGTAACTGGACCTACAGGTTCTGGTAAATCAACCACTTTAGCTGCAATGGTCGATTATATTAATAACAGCAAAAATGATCATATCCTTACCATTGAAGATCCTATTGAATTTGTACATGAAAATAAACTATGCCTGATCAATCAACGAGAAGTACATCGTGACACGTTAAGTTTTGAAGCGGCTCTACGTAGTGCGTTACGTGAAGATCCGGATGTTATTCTTGTTGGCGAAATGCGTGATTTAGAAACCATTCGTTTAGCAATGACAGCTGCTGAAACAGGCCATTTAGTGTTCGGCACTTTGCATACTACTTCAGCGCCAAAAACAATTGATCGTATTGTTGATGTTTTCCCTGGTGAAGAAAAATCTATGGTTCGTTCTATGCTGTCAGAGTCACTTCGAGCGGTTATTTCTCAAACCTTGATTAAAAAAGTAGGCGGGGGACGTGTTGCTGCTCATGAAATTATGTTGGGCATTCCTGCAATAAGAAACTTGATTCGTGAAGATAAAATTCCACAAATGTACAGTGCGATTCAAACAGGTATGTCCCACGGCATGCAAACGATGGATCAATGTCTTCAAGGCTTAGTAAATCGCGGATTAATTACAAAACAAGATGCAATGGAAAAAGCGGTAGATAAAAATCAATTTAAAGGCTTCTAAATTGAGTGAAGCTTCAGCCAAATACTTTTATAGGTTGAAGCTCTGCATGCATTCCTCATATTTTGGTCAAAATGATAAGAGATACAATAATGAATTTTCATGATTTATTACAAAAAATGGTGCACGAAGACGCATCAGATATGTTTGTTACCGCCAAGCTTGCAGTAAGTGCAAAAGTGAATGGCGAATTACAAGCGATTGGTGATCATCTTTTAACAAGCGATGAATCGTTAGGGCTTGTTCATGATGCTATGAACGAGAAACAAAAAAAGCAATTTGATGAAGAAAAAGAATGTAATTTTGCTATTTCTATCGATGATATCGGGCGCTTCCGTATTTCCGCTTTCTGGCAACGAGATATGGCTGGTATGGTTATTCGCCGCATTGTGACTGAGATACCAGATGCTGACGAATTAGGCTTACCTTCGGTTTTGAAAGATGTTGTGATGTCAAAACGCGGCTTAGTATTGTTTGTGGGTGGCACAGGTACAGGTAAGTCTACATCAATGGCATCATTGATTGGTTACCGAAATAAAAATTCGCGTGGCCATATACTTACCATAGAAGACCCCGTGGAATTTGTTCATGAACATGGTCGTTGCATGGTAACCCAACGTGAAGTGGGCTTAGATACTGAAAGCTTTGATGCTGCACTAAAAAGTTCATTACGCCAAGCACCAGACGTTATTTTAATTGGTGAAATTCGTAATCAAGAAACCATGGAGCACGCTTTAAGTTTCGCTGAAACAGGGCATTTATGTATTGCTACTTTGCATGCGAATAATGCTAACCAAGCAATTGACCGTATTATGCATTTAGTACCTGCAGACCAACATGGTAAGTTATTGTTTGATTTAGCCTTAAACTTACGAGGTATAATCGCTCAACAATTAATTCCAACCTGTGATGGCCATGGTCGAGTTGCCGCGATTGAAATTTTACTTAATTCACCTTACATCGCAGAACTCATTAAAAAAGGTGATATTGGTGGTATTAAAGAAGTCATGCAAAAATCGAAAGAGCTAGGCATGCAAACATTTGATGGCGCTCTATTTGAACTCTATCAAAAAGGTACCATCAATTATGCTGATGCGCTGCATCATGCAGATTCACCAAATGATTTACGCTTAATGATTAAGCTACGTAGTAATGATCAAGGTGGAGCGGGTTCATTAAGTGGTGTAACCATTGATGGATTAGGACCAAAAGATGAATAAATTACAATAGAATAGAATAGAATAGAAATAGTAGCAGTAGGCTATTAAAATCAAACGCAACCTATCTGATGTTTGATTTTAATAGCTAATGCTTATTTAGAAAACGGCTTATTGATATCCAGCTTCAAAGAAACTTTCAATAATAAGTCTCGCAGACTCAGCGTCAATATTATCTTTTTTCAAGTTACGATAACCACCTTCAGCAAATAATCGTTCTTTAGCATCAGCTGTTGTTAAACGTTCATCTTGAAACTCTACTTTTAAAGCAAACTTATTTGATAAGCGATTGCCAAATTTTTTCGCGTCAAGGGTAAGTTGCTGTTCACTACCGTCCATATTTAACGGTAAACCGACAACTAAATAATCAGGTTGCCATTCTTTAATAAATTTAGTTAATTCCATTTCATTAGGAATACCATCTTTGGCTTTGATTGAGCCCAAAGGCGAAGCACTGCCAGTGAGTTCTTGTCCAACAGCAACACCAATATACTTTTTACCAAAATCAAAACCTAAGACGCTACGTTGGCCTACTTTATTTGCCACTTTTTTTCCTTAAATTAATATTCATATATTAAGCATGTCCAATATCAGCAGATAAATGTGCCATATCTATGCCTAGCTTTTCGGTTGCTTTTTTCCAGCGTTGCTCAATAGGTGTATTAAATACTATTTCACCATCTGCTGGTGTTAAAAGCCAAGAATTCGTTTTTATTTCTTCCTCTAGTTGACCCGGCCCCCATCCTGCGTAACCTAAGGTAACCATGTATTTATCAGGAGCTTCTTCTGTGCCTAGCGACATCAAAATGTCTTTAGAAGTGGTTATCATAACGTCTTTAGTTAATGATAATGATTGTTTCCAGCAATCTTGTGGGCTATGTAAAACAAAACCTCTGTCTTGAGAAACTGGACCACCTGTAAGCACTTGTTGACCTAATTCTGGAGCTTCGTCTTTGGCTGAATCTATTTGAACGAGTAGTTCATTTAATGTGACATTGACGGGTAAATTAATAATAAGGCCCATCGCACCTTCTTCATTGTGCTCACAAATATAGGTCACTGTTTTATTAAAAAACGAGTCGTCTAATGCGGGCATTGCGATTAAAAGTTGATTTTCTAAGCTTTCCATACCTTCACCTTTTTACATCTTTAGTTTTGCGAAAAACTATATGCATAATTGTTTTTATAGAGGTATTGCGAACCTTTATTTTATTAAAGTTCGCAGCTAATAAGATATTCAATAACTTTACGTGTTGTGAAAAGACTAACTAAAGCTTTTACACTCTAGGGCGAATGTTCTCTTCGATTGCATCCATTAATTTACCGCTGATATTGATAGGGTATGCGGCTTCAATTTCTCGAATACAGGTTGGGCTGGTTACGTTAATTTCGGTAACTTTGTCACCAATAACATCTAACCCTACAAAGTATAGACCACGTTTCTTCAATTCAGGAGCAATTGTTTCAGCAATTAACTTATCAGTCGCGCTAAGCGGTCTTGCTTCACCACGGCCACCAGCAGCTAAATTACCACGTGTTTCACCTTTTGCAGGAATACGCGCTAAGCAATATGGCATAGGCTCGCCATTAACAATAAGAATACGTTTGTCGCCATCTTTAATCTCTGGCATAAATTCTTGCACCATGGCGTATTGATTACCGTGGTTGGTTAGCGTTTCTAAAATAACGCCAACATTGGCATCGTTTTCTTTAATACGAAAAATAGATGCTCCGCCCATTCCATCAAGAGGTTTGATAATAATGTCTTTTTCTTTCTGATGAAATTCGCGAATTTTATCGTTATTACGTGTTACTAATGTGCGTGGTGTTAACTCTGCAAACCAAGCGGTGAAAAGCTTTTCGTTACAATCGCGAAGACTTTGTGGTTTGTTTACGATTAATGTACCTTCTACTTCAGCACGTTCAAGCATGTAGGTTGCGTAAATAAATTCTGTATCGAAAGGAGGATCTTTACGCATCAATACCGCGTCAAGTTCTGATACAGCAATATCGTTTACTTCGTCAAGTTCATACCAATGCTCAGTATCGTCAAAAACTTTTAATTTTTGAGCGGTGGCACGACACTGTCCTTGGTCAAGATACAGGTCTTTCATTTCCATATAATAAATTTCATAACCACGTTTCTGAGCTTCGAACATCATCGCCATAGATGAATCTTTTTTTACATTGACCTGTGAAATAGGGTCCATTACTACGCCAAGTTTAATTGTCATTTGTGTTTCCTAATGTGTTCGTTGCTATTTATTTAATATCGCCAAAACGACATTGTAATGCGGTAATTGCTGTTAATGCAGCTGTTTCTGTTCTTAATACTCGAGGCCCTAATAACACATCTACAAAAGATGCTTCATTGGCCTTTTTGATTTCATCATCATTTAAACCGCCTTCTGGGCCTATCAATAAACGTACACGATGTTTTGAATCAGCCTGGTTTTCTTCAGGCAAATTCATTATTGAATATTGGGCTTTAGGGTGTAAATTCAGTTTCAATGATGAACTTTGTTGTGCCAACCATTCATCTAAATAAATAGCAGGCATAACAGTAGGGACCGTACAACGGCCACTTTGTTCACAAGCGCCGATAACTATTTTTTGCCACTGGTCTATTTTTTTCTGTAAACGCTCACCTGACAATTTAACGCCACATCGCTCAGTGAATAACGGAGTTATAGTATTAACCCCTAATTCGACTGATTTCTGTAAAGTAAAATCCATTCTGTCGCCACGAGAAATACCTTGGCCTAAATGAATGTTTAACGGTGATTCAACATTTCTTTCGGTAAAGCTTTTAATCACAACCTGGGCTTGTTTTTTACTCACATTGATAAGTTCAGCTTGATATTCACCTAATGCATTATTAAATAATTCACCATTGAAGAGGGTGATAATATCGTCATCTTTTAGACGTAATACTCTTACAGTATGACCAAAAGCATCATCGGATAAAGTGATTGTTTCGCCAATCGTTAGTGGCTGATTTTGATAAATTCTAGGGTTGCTCATTTTTATTTATTTTTTAGGACCTTGTGAAGAAATATAAGGGCGACTTCCGCTTTTTTCAATTATCATTTCCTGAAATAGAGGGAAAAAGCCTATTTATAAAAAATATTAACTTATTTTATCGCTTTGATTACATTTAGACACAGAATTAACTAGTATCTAATGTAATAATAACTTTTTCATTACTTTACCCTTTGATTAGTCGCTTCCGTTAACGAGAGGCTTATCATTAACGGAGAATATAGATGTTCGTGAATACTTCAAAATCCTACAAGCCAACTTTTTCAGGCGTAAGTTTATTATCTATCATTTTATTTGGTGTAGTGAGTTGTGGACAAGCAGAGCAAGCCAAAAGAGTTGCTCCTGCTCCAGCAGTTTCTGTTTATGAACTAAAGGTGAATGAAATTGGCAGTTACCGGGAGTTTGTAGCGCGTTCAGTTGCATCAAAAGAAGTCGACTTGCGTGCTCGTGTAGAGGGGGAGTTAATTGAGCGTCCTTTTGAAGAGGGATCTGTTGTTGAAAAAGATCAAGTACTCTTAAAAATTGATCCTGCAGCTTACCAAGCCTCTCTGGATTCTGCAAAAGCAGACTTAAACAGTAAAGTTGCAGGAGCTGATGGCGCCGCACGAGATTTGAAACGTGGCAAGGAAGTGGCAGGTCAAGGTTACATTTCGCAATCAGATTTAGACAAATTAATTACCAATGATTCACAAGCAAAAGCCGCAGTGAAAGTCGCGAAATCAACATTAGATAAAGCTCAATTGAATTTAAGTTACACAGTAATTAAAGCTCCATTTTCAGGTCGTATCGGTAAAGTAAATTATAATGTGGGTACGGTCGTTAGCCCTACAAGTAATACCATAGCAACATTAACAGCCACAAACCCTATGTATGTTAGCTTTCAAGTCGAAGAAAGTGATTATGTTTCTTATTTACAATCACATAAAAACACTCAAAAACCAGAAGACTTATCTATTGATATTTCATTACGTTTACCTAACAACACAACATACAGTGAAAAAGGCTTATTAACATTTGCTGATACTAAAATTGATGAAGGAATGGGAACTGTTGAACTACGGGCAAAATTTGATAACCCTAATGGCATTATAGTACCGGGCTTGTTTGTAACCTTAATTATGGAAGGTAAAAATAAAGAATCAATGGCCTTAGTCCCTCAAGTTGCGGTTCAAGAAAACCAACAAGGAAAGTTTGTTCTTGTTGTTAATGCTGATAATAAAGTCTCTCAACGTTTAGTTAAATTAGGACGCCGCATGAATGCTATGTGGGTGGTTGAATCCGGTATTAAAGCCAATGAACGCGTTATTATTGAAGGTTTGCAAAAAGTTAGAACAGGTGTTGAAGTTAAGCCAATAAGCAAAATAGTCGATCCGCTTACAGGTACTATTTCAGATCTTTTAGGCAAATAAGGAGACTTTCATGATCAGTAAAACGTTTATTCATCGACCCAAATTTGCTTTTGTTATTTCGATTGTTATCACTTTAGCAGGTCTAATTGCTATGGGGTCCTTGCCGGTTAATATGTACCCGGAAATTACGCCACCACAAGTGCAAATATCAGCGGTATATCCTGGCGCAAGCGCACAAGTAGTTGAAGAGTCAGTCATTCGTCCCATTGAAGAACAAATCAATGGAGTTGAAGATATGATGTATATTGAGTCAACAGCCTCCAATAATGGCTCTGCAACAATCACTGTGTTTTTCAAAGTAGGTATTGACGATAATATGGCACAGGTAAATGTGCAGAATCGTGTCGCATTAGCGCAAAGTTCCTTGCCATCAGAAGTAACACGACTAGGGGTTACGGTTAAGAAACAATCTAGCTCAATGTTAATGGCGATTAATTTATATTCAGAACAAGAAGGTATTGACCAACTTTTTCTCAGTAACTACGCGACCAATTCACTTACTGAGTCACTAGGGCGTATTCCTGGTGTAGCTGAAGCAACTGTGATGGGTGAAATGACTTACAGCATGCGAGCATGGCTTAGGCCTGATCGTATGGCATCCTTAGGTGTCACTGTTGCTGAAGTCAAACAAGCGCTTCAAGAACAAAACCTAATCGTTGCAGCAGGTAAGTTAGGGGCAAGCCCATCAATGCCCAATCAACAGTTTGAGTATTCAATTCAAGCGAAAGGGCGATTACAAACGGTTGAAGAGTTTGGCCAAGCTATTATTCGTGCGCGTTCTAACGGAAACTTTGTACGTCTATCAGATATTGCTCGCATAGAGTTAGGTTCTTTAGATTATGGGACTCAAGCGCGTTTAAATGGCAATGAAACTGCATTCGTCGTTATCTATCAATTACCTGGTGCAAACGCCACTGAAGTTGCTCGTTTGGTTAAATTGGAAATGGAAAAGTTATCAAAACGTTTTCCTGATGGTCTTGAATACGTTATTCCATATGACACAACTGAGTTTATTTCACGATCAATTGAAGAAGTACAAGTTACTTTATTTCAAGCCGTTGCTCTGGTTATTTTAGTTGTCTTCTTATTCTTACAAAATTGGCGCGCAACACTTATTCCAACCATTGCTATTCCGGTTTCTTTAATCGGCACTTTTGCGTTTATGCTGGTAATGGGATATTCCATTAATACAATTACACTCTTTGGCTTGGTACTTGCCATAGGGATCGTGGTTGATGATGCCATTATCGTCATTGAAAACGTTGAACGTATCCTCAAAGAAGAACAACTCGAAATTAAAGAAGCTGTAACCAAGGCGATGGAACAAGTTTCGGGGCCAATTATTGCAACCACGTTAGTGCTGCTTGCTGTATTTATTCCGGTGGCCTTTATGCCCGGTATTACTGGTGAACTGTACAAACAATTTTCTGTAACAATATCATTTGCGGTAATAATTTCTTCTATCAATGCTTTAACGCTAAGCCCTGCGCTTTGTACTGTTTTATTAAATAAAGATAATATGAAACCGATTAAATGGTTAGCGCCATTTGAACGTGGTATTAATAAAATGACAGGCAGTTATACCAATGGTGTTAACTTCTTATTAAAACGTACTGCTCGTGTTGGTATTGTTGTTGGTCTATTGTTCGTGGCCACAGGTTGGTTAACTGCATCGGTTCCAACAGGTTTTGTTCCTGGTGAAGACCAAGGTTACGTTTTCCTTGATATTCAATTACCAGATGCTGCTTCGAGTAATAGAACTCAAGCCCTTATTGATAAAATAACGCCGATAATAAAAGCAGATCCTGCTGTGACTGACATTATTACCGTGTCAGGTTTTTCATTATTAGGTGGGGCAGGCTCTAACAATGGTTTAGGCATTATTATGCTTAAAGATTGGGAAGAAAGAACAGATCCAGAATTAGCGTTACGCGCTGTTATTCAGCGCTTAATGGGGCAATTATGGACGATGCCTGACGCACAAATCATGATCTTTAATCCGCCACCTATTCCTGGTTTAGGCACAAGCTCTGGTTTTGAGTTTAAACTACAAGACAGTGAAGGACGCAGCCCTACAGATTTAGCGCAAGTGATGAATGGGTTAATTTATGAAGCGAATCAACGTCCAGAATTAAACCGTGTTTTCAGTACTTATCGAGCAAATGTCCCACAGTACTTTTTAGAGGTTGATAGGAATAAAGCTAAAGCTCAAGGTGTTGCTTTATCTGATATTTTTGTAACGTTACAAGCGCAGTTAGGGTCAATGTACATTAACGATTTTAGTCAGTTTGGGCGAACATACAGAGTTACCGTTCAAGCTGAAAAAGAGTTCCGTAAAGACCCCTCTGATTTACGTCATTATTTTGTTCGTAACCAAGATGGAGAAATGGTGCCATTAACCACGCTCGCTAAATTAGAACCTATTTTAGGTCCAACAAGCATCGGACATTTTAACTTATACCGAAGTGCCAGTATTACAGGGCAAGCAACAGCAGGTCATTCATCCGGCGAAGCGATAGCTATAATGGAAGAGTTAGCTGAAAACCTACCACAAGGATATATTTTTGAATGGGCAGGGCAGTCAAAGCAAGAAATTGAAGCGGGTAACTTAGCACCTGTATTATTTGCTTTAGCATTGTTATTTGTCTACTTATTTTTAGTGGCACAATATGAAAGTTGGACAATACCCTTTTCGGTCATAGCCGCTGTGCCGTTAGCATTGTTTGGCTCAATGTTAACGCTTTATACCTTGGGTATGGAAAATAACATTTATGCACAAGTTGGTTTAGTCCTGCTGATTGGTTTATCAACTAAAACTGCAATTCTCATTGTTGAATTTGCCATGGAGTTGCGTGCGGCAGGAAAAGGTATTATGGAAGCTGCGCTCGATGCTGCAAAGTTAAGGTTTAGAGCCGTATTAATGACCGCACTCTCGTTTGTTTTAGGTGTTATTCCATTAGTTATGTCATCAGGAGCTGGCGCAAGTAGTCGAATTTTCCTTGGTGTTACCGTACTTTCTGGAATGTTGGCAGCGACTATATTCGGAACGCTACTCGTGCCATATTTCTATATGATGATTCAGCGTATGCGTGAAAAAATTAAAGGATCCCCGAGCTAGATCTAACGGGTTTAAAATATAGAATTTGAAAAGACTTTTCACAAATGTGGGAAGTCTTTTTTTTTGGCTAGCGATTATTACAATTACTGACACTTCATCCACAATTATTAGACATTATGATTACTGAATTCAACACCGATTACTTAGGATAATAGCGACCTTTCTTATCTGATCACATGGTTAAAAAATGTCAACTTCAAGTAATTGCAAACATGGACGTTTATTACGGACAAAAATTGCTTTAACACTCACAGCAATCTTTTCAATAACAGCTCCATCATTAGCGTTTTCAAATGAATCCTTTCAAGAAGAAAAAGTCAAAGATATAAAGGCCAAAGTTGAGCCTATCGAGGTTATTGAAGTCGTATCTCGTCGTAATCAAGCTAATACTGAAGTGTCTTTTGAAACTCAAAAACTTTTGAAAATTGCTGGGCTCGATCATGATCCTCTCAGTGCAGTTTATAGTATGCCTGGGGTTGTTTATGCTGGTGGCGATAATGGTGGAGAACCTGCTATTCGTGGTTCATCACCAGACGACAACGCCTTTTATATTGACGAGATGCCAGCGGGTTACATTTTTCACTTATTCGGCGACAGTATTTTTAATGAAAATGTTGTGGGAGACTTTTCGCTTCATCCTGCTGCATTTGGCAGTCAGTATGGTAATGCCACTGGAGGAGTTTTTGATGTAAAACTTCGAGATCCACGTAATCAAGACTTTACTACTACCTTAGATGCAAGTTTGTTAAAAACAGGTGTGATGATTGAAAGCGGCATTAATGATGATCAAGCTTTTTACCTATCGTATCGTCGAAGTTTAATTCATTTGTTTTTACCTGAGGGTGAAGAAGATGGCTACACTGTTTTTAAAGCCCCCGTAAGTGATGACTATCAAGGAAAATACCAATGGCTTATTGGTGATGACCACAAATTAACTTTTACTTTAACAGGAGCCAGTGACGTTGGCGGTATTAACGTATCAAAAGCTTCAGAAGAAGGCCGAATAGATCCTGACTTCATTGGTGATTTAAAAATAAAAAGTCAATTTGATAGCCAAGGCATTTCATGGCAGTACTATGGTGAAAATGGCCGATTAATGCATTTAACGGTTGGTCATACGAGTGAAAAATCTGAAGAGTCTTATGGTGCAGGACAATTTATTAATCTTGAAAGTGAATCTTACAATGCTCGATTTCTTTACCAAATAGACTGGTTTGAATCTCATAAGCTGATAACAGGTATTGATTTAAGTCATGATAAAAGCACCTATAGTTTTGATGCAATCCCATATTTTTGTACTGATCATGATCCCGACTGTGAAAGTAAAAAAGGTGATCGTATACAAGGACAAGACGGTTTAACTAATAATAACAGTGCCGTTTATTTTAATGATATCTGGTCTTTTGACGAAAACTGGTCTTTAGAAATGGGCTTACGCGCTGAGTATAATGATTTTACTGAGCAAGAGTTTTTTCACCCAAGAATATCGCTTAACTGGTATGTAAATAACGATTTAACGATAAAAGCTAAAGCAGGAACTTATAATCAATTTCCAGATCTTGAAACAGTTTTAAAGGAAGTGGGTAACCCAAATTTAAAATCACCTAAGGCAACACACTATGCTTTAAATTTCAGCTATCAGCTTAATGATTTGTGGCAGAGTTCGGTTGATTTGTATTACAAAGATTTAGGCGACTTAGCTCGTTCGCTCGATGAAGAAGATGTAAATGCTAATTTACGCTACAGCAATGATTTATCTGGTACAGCTAAAGGATTAGAGTGGGTTGTAAGAAGAGAAGAAGCTGACGGCTGGTATGGTTGGGCGTCATTGAGTTGGTCGAAGAGTGATCGAACTGATGATTTTACCCGTGTTACTACTGAGTATTATCTAGATACCCCTTTGCTCGCTAATATGGTGGCAAATTATAAATGGAATGAAAAATGGGATTTTGGTATAAAACTTAGTATTCGAAGTGGAGCAAAATATACACCAATTGTTGGTTTATACGATAACCCAGATCATCAAGACCATTATCTTCCTGCCTATGGTGATTTGAATTCTAAAACACTGCCAACATATCATCGCCTTGATATTCAAGCGAATTACAAAACTACAATGTGGGGTAATAAAGCTGAGTGGACATTTGCCTTATTAAACGCAACAGGTAGCGAGAATATCTCAGGTTATTATTATGCACCTGACGGCACAGAAACCTTAACAGATTATAAAATTGAAGGAGAAGAGGGAATGGAACCATTTCCTTCCATTGGTGTAAAAATTCAATTCTAGATTTTTAGTTAAACGTTATAGACACTTTATATACATAAATTCTTTTGTTAGAATGCGCATCTCTGGCCAATATTGATTAAATCAGTATTGGCTTTATTTTAATCTACAGCTCCAGATTTACGCTCTGGCTGGCTCAATGGGCATTATTATGCAAAACATCACAGTGTGCGCACTTTATAAATTTGTGCGTTTAGAAAACTTCGAACAACTTAAATCTCCTCTATTATCAGTAATGTTAGATAACGACGTTAAAGGTACTTTATTACTCGCAAATGAAGGCATTAACGGCACCGTTGCAGGAGCAAAATCTGGTATTGATGCAGTACTAGCATTCTTAGCAAGTGACGAACGTTTAGGTCAGGTATCTCACAAATACTCATACGCAGATGAAAACCCTTTTCAGCGAAGTAAAGTAAAGTTGAAAAAAGAAATCGTGACCATGGGCGTTGAAGGTATTGATCCATTACTAACGGTGGGTACTTATGTGAAACCTAAAGATTGGAATGCACTCATTTCTGATCCTGAAGTATTACTTGTTGATACCCGTAACGACTACGAAGTTGAAATCGGCACTTTTGAAAACGCAATAAACCCAAAGACGGAAACGTTTCGTGAATTTCCAGAATATGTTGCCAAAAATTTAGATAAAAACAAACACAAAAAAGTGGCAATGTTTTGTACTGGCGGCATCCGTTGTGAAAAATCTACGGCTTACTTGAAAGAGCAGGGCTTTGAAGATGTTTATCACCTTGAAGGTGGTGTACTTAAATACTTAGAAGAAGTTGAGCAAGACGAATCAATGTGGCAAGGCGAATGTTTTGTTTTCGATAGCCGTGTTGCAGTAAAACATGGTTTAGAACAAGGGCAGTACGATCAATGTTTTGCTTGTCGTTACCCGATAACCGAAGAAGAAAAACAAAGCGAACACTATGTGAAAGGTGTTAGCTGTCATCGTTGCTTTGATAAATATAGCGATGAACAACGTAGTGGTTTTGCTGAACGCGAGCGCCAAATTAACTTAGCTAACCAACGCGGTGAAAAACATATTGGTGGTCATGTTCAAGGCGTTATTGATCAACTACGTAAAGAAAAAGTAGCGAGTAAAAAAGCTCAATCAGAAAAATAATTACGGTAAATCACTAGTTATTTGCAATAAAAAAGCGACTCAATGAGTCGCTTTTTTATGTTCAGGACGAACTAAAATATTACTACAGCAGGCTTTATAAACCAGCTGCTTGGCGAAGCACGTCAGCTTTGTCTGTGCGTTCCCAAGTGAAAGCAGTAAAAGTATCATCACCTACAGTTACTTCAACGGGTGTACGGCCGAAATGTCCGTAAGCTGCAGTCATCTGATACATAGGGTGAAGCAAATCAAGCATCTTAGTAATACCGTAAGGTCTTAAGTCAAAATGTTCTCTCACTAACTCAATCAGTTTTGCTTCAGATATTTTACCTGTATCAAACGTTTCAATTGAAATTGAAGTAGGCTCAGCAACACCAATAGCATAAGAAATTTGAATTTCACAACGATCAGCTAAACCAGCAGCCACAATGTTTTTTGCAACATAACGACCAGCGTAAGCAGCACTACGGTCAACTTTTGATGGATCTTTACCAGAGAAAGCTCCACCGCCATGTCTAGCCATACCGCCATAAGTATCAACAATTATTTTACGACCGGTTAATCCACAATCGCCTACAGGTCCGCCGATAACAAAACGTCCTGTTGGATTGATAAAGTACTTAGTATCTTTTGTTAATAACTCTGCAGGTAACACCGCTTTTATGATGTTTTCCATCACAGCTTCGTGTAAATCTTCTTGAGAAATTTCTGGGTTATGTTGAGTTGACAAAACTACAGCATCAATCGCTACAGGTTTATTATTTTCATAAACAAAAGTGACTTGAGATTTCGCATCAGGTCGTAACCAAGGTAAAACACCTGATTTACGCATTTCAGCTTGGCGCTCAACTAAACGATGAGAATAAAATAATGGTGCAGGCATTAATGTTTCAGTTTCATTGGTTGCATAACCAAACATTAAACCTTGATCACCAGCACCTTGATCTTCTGGATTCGAACGATCAACACCTTGCGCAATCTCAGGAGACTGTTGACCAATTAAATTCATAATGCCACAAGTTTCGCCATCAAAGCCTACATCTGAAGAGGTATAGCCAATGTTGCTGATAACATTACGGGTAATAGTTTCTAAGTCAACCCATGCTGTGGTTGATACTTCACCCGAAATAATTGCTACACCAGTTTTCACCATCGTTTCGCAGGCAACACGAGCGTTCTTATCTTTAGCGATAATCGCATCAAGTACCGCATCAGAAATTTGATCGGCGATTTTATCTGGATGACCTTCAGAAACTGATTCAGAAGTGAAAAATTGAGTAGACATATAACCTCAGGAAAATATAAAAATTAAAGATATTTTGTAATTAAAGTCATTCTAACTGCAAGATTGAAAATTTTCTAGTTTTTTTACGCCTAGATGGCTAAACGTCCGAAAATAATTATATTCTTGCGCTATATTTTAGGTAATTGCTGTAATGATATTGTCTGGCCAAAAAACGTCGACATTAAACTAGCTTGTTCTTGGGATATTTTTGAACTGAAAAATGTTTGTTTCGACGTATTTGAGTGACTTGCAAGTAATCCATGATTTTCAAGTTGTCGTGCAAGTTGGTCAGTAACAGGTTTAGCGGTTTCTACTATGCTAATTTTATCACCCACAATTTCTTTTATCATAGAACGAACAAAAGGGTAATGTGTGCAACCTAACACTAAAGTATCGATATCTTTATGAATCAGTGGGCTTAGAAACGCATTCAGTATTTTACGACACTGCTCACTGTCATGAAGACCTTGTTCAATAAGATCGACTAATCCAATACAAGGTTGAATAAATACTTCAGTGCTATTTTTGTGTTTGTCTACTAAGGCGAGAAAGCGATGATTAATGGCGGTTGCTTCAGTGACTAATAACGCGATCTTCTGCGTTATACTTTTCTGAGCTGCTGGTTTTATTGCGGGTTCTACACCAATGATGGGAATAGATACTCGTGATCTGAGTTGCTCAATGGCTATAACTGTCGCTGTATTGCAAGCAACAACAATGGCTTTGACATTTTGCTCAATGAGCCAGTCAGCGAGTTTATTAACACGGTCAATAATGGTGACAGACGACTTGTCACCATAAGGAGCGAATAGGCTGTCAGCGACATAAATAAAAGTCTCATTCGGTAAACTTTCAGCAATACATTGAGCTATCGATAAACCACCAATGCCAGAGTCGAAAATACCGATGGCTTGGGAGCTTGAATTATCTTGATTTAATGATTCTATCTCTGTTTGCAACGCTAGGTGATTTTTGGTCATTTATATCTTGTTAATTATTAACGAATGAAAATTCGTGTTTGTTATATTGATTTTAAATAGAAAAGTAAAGCATCTTAATCGTTATTTAATTAGTCTATTTTTTATTGAACATTCCATTTTCTTTTTAGCTTAGCTAAGGTACCGTTTTTAATGATTTTTTCATAAGCATCTTTATATTTCCTTACCACCTTATCATCACTATTAAGACTAAAAGCAAAATATAAATCGAGATTAACAGGGGTAATAGGAATAATGATTTTTAGTAGACTAAAATCTAAGTTTAATTTTTCTGCTCGTGCTTTTAAAGTGTTTTTCGCCCCTGTTATAATATCAACTCTATTAAGAAATAGCATTTTCAAACCTTGCTCTTGTGTGACTATTTCATAAATATAAGGATATTTTTTTTGTTTGAAATATTGGTAAGTACTCGTCGAGTTAGCAATAGCTATTTTATGTTTTCTGAGTTGTTCAAGATGAGTTGTTTGTGTTTGAAAATTCTCCTTTAGACCCCAAGCGTAAACATCATCAGTGGTTAATTTACCGCCCCAAATAAACAATCTTTCTCGAGATAAGGTTCTAGACAGTGAGAAAATTAACGTATTTGGTTGATTAAGTGCTGTTCTGTATGCGCGAGCCCAAGGCAATACTTTTAAATCAGCATCATCATTCGTAATTTTGAATAACGCTTCTAAAACCTCTACAGAAAAACCGCTAAGAACATTGTTTTCTTGATAAAATTGATAAGGAGGCAATATTTCAGTGACAACAAGTTGCTTGGCTATACTTGATGTAGAATTCAGCATTAAAAATAGTACTAGCCAGAGAAATTTTATATTCATCTACACAGGTAACCTGTTTCACAGAGGTTAATGAATTAAGTATAGGACAAATTCATCGTTTATCCTCCCTTTAATATTTTGGACTATAAAGCCTGTATTAGCCTTAGTAAAGTAATAAATGCAAAGGATAAAAATGCAAAGTTATGTTTAATATTTATTACATATTACTAATATCGCCATCAAGATATTACTAATAATCAAAAACTATAAATAAAATAGAAAGAATCTTTTTTCTCATCTTCACTATTATCTCACAGGAATACTTTTGATTATAAATTTCGTCTATAGATATTGAACATAGTTTTGGCAACACCGACTTGGGCATACCCTACATTTTTTCGAATACCGTCACTCTTAGTTTTCGGTCAATATTGTCGTCAGGAAAATCACACTCACTCGTAAACCGTTCTGTCATTTTCAAAGTACAAGAAGATGATTCAATAATCTCCGCATCTGATTGGTCCCACGTCGCGTCATAACGGTGAAATAAACAAATTAACCAACCTCCCGGATTTAAAAGTTTTGAACATAGACTAACCAAACGGGAAAAGTCTTGTCCCCTTGGCTGATGATCTGAGTAAGGTGATTTATATACTTTAGGTGGAGGATCTAAAATAATACCATCGAAACGCTGACCATTTTTAATTGCTTTAGGTAAATGCTTATAAATGTCGCCTTGTATAAAGCTACGGCTGCCCATATCAAGTCCGTTTTTATGATAGCTTTTTTGTATGCGCGTCAGTAAGTCTTTTGATTTATCCAAATGAATAGCTGCTTTTGCTCCACCTTTTATCGATGCAATACCAAGACTACCGGTGAATGAAAATAAATTTAGAACACGTCGGTCTTTACTATTATTAGCTAACCACTTGCGTACTGGACGTGCGTCCAAATACAAACCACAGTTATGCATTGTGTCAGGCAGTAAGCTGTAATAGATGCCATATTCTTTTACAAACTCTGGAGCAACAGAAATATCGCCATGAAGGGCAAACATTCTTTGCTTCAATCGCAACCCGATTGATTGATCGCCTTTAGCAATAATTAGCGTGAACGGAAAACACTCCATAAGTGCATCTTTAATCACATCAAGGTCTTCACGAATATCATCTTTATATTCAACCATAGCCATAGTGCCAAACTTTTCTATAACCACACCTTTTGCACCTTCAGTATAACCATGGAAAATTCGCCAACAATCAAATTCATCAGACTCATGTAATACTTTGCGATCATTCCATGCTTTTTTGATCAGTTCGTGCCATTTTATTGTCAATTTTATGCCCAGCCCTAGTATATTTTTAGTATTGATTATTTATAATTATTAGCTAAATATTCTTTATTTTACCGGTGTTTGTATTGCGTTGGACAATATCCTCTGGTTACATTATCACCTCGAAGCTTTACATGTTTGGTTGAACGACCGTTAACTCTTTCTCGCCATAGTCTAAAACTTCTTGGTTTTAGACGACTCCGCATAAACTTGATCACTTCAGGTTCTTGCATGCTGAACTGATGTTCTATTGCTTCAAAGGGAGTTCGGTCTTCCCAAGCCATTTCTATAATTCTTGATTCATCATCGAGAAACAATTCCATAAGCAAGTCCTAAAATTTAATATTGTAAACTGGCGACTAATACGAGTAAAAATCTAATAAAGACCAACTATTAGAAATATAAATGGCTTATAAATCATCTAAATTATTTAGTAGCTTGGTAGCATGTTCTCTAATTTCTATTTTCTTAATCTCTTCCATCTTATCCCAATTACGTATTGGAAAACTCATTCTATGATTTGACGAAAACTTGTCATAGTTTGTGTCAATAAAATTCCAATAAAGGCTGTTTAACGGGCAAGCATTCTCGCCAACTTTATCTTTGACGTTATAGTGGCAGCCTTTGCAATAGTCACTCATTTTATTAACGTAATTACCGCTAGCTGCATAAGGCTTTGTTGCAATCCAGCCGCCATCGGCAAAGAGTGCCATGCCTCGTGTATTTGGTAACTCAACCCACTCAATTGCGTCTATATAAATACCTAAATACCACTCGTCCACTTGGTTAGGGGAAATTCCAGCAAGTAATGCAAAGTTGCCTGTGATCATTAATCGTTGAATATGGTGAGCATAAGCATGTTCTAGTGATTGTGATATGGCGCTTTTTAAACATTGCATTTTAGTATTACCGTTCCAAAAGAACCCCGGTAAGTTACGATTAGCGTCTAAAAAGTTTTGCTCTGCATAATTTGGCATGTTAGCCCAATACATGCCTCTTACATATTCTCGCCAGCCAAGAATCTGTCTAACAAATCCTTCTATTTGAGAAAGCGTGATTTTCCCGTCAGAATTTTCATAAGCAAGCAGTGCGGTTTGAATCACTTCCATTGGTCCAAGCATTTTACAATTAATTGAAAAGCTAAGTCGTGAGTGATACAAACTCCATGCGTAAGGTGAGGCAACTGTCATGGCATCTTGAAAGTTTCCAAAATTAGGCAGTTGATGTTCACAAAAGAAACTCAGTAAAACGAGGGACTGCTCACGATTAACTGGATAAGAAATATTGTTCGATTCCTCACCAATTGTTTTAATTTTATGATTTTTTATACGTTGTAAATATTCATCTGCATCGTTGTCAAATACCAATGGTTTGGGAATTAACTTTAGATCCGCTTTTTTAAATGATTTCCTGTTGTTGGCGTCAAAATTCCAAGCATCACCTTCTGGTTTTGAGCCATTCATTAAAATAGAAAAACGTTTACGCATAAAGCGATAAAAGTTTTCCATTCTTAGATGAGTATCAGCTTTAAAATGTTGAGGTAACTCTTCGAAAGGTAATAAAAAGTGTTCGGTATCAGCTTCATGAACGGGTAATTCTAGGTGATGTGACATATTACATAATTGTTCTCGTAACCTATATTCATCTGGACGCTGAAATGTAAAGGTTTCACTTGAGTATTTAGAGGTTAGTGCTTTTATTAATTCGGTAATGTCTTGATATTTTTGAGTATCATCAAGTGTTAAATAACAAACTCGATGCCCTTTACTTTCAATATGATGCGCAAACTCGCTCATAGCAACGAAAAATGCCGTGATTTTCTGAATATGATGTTTGGTATAGTTTGCCTCTTGATGGAGTTCAGCTATCACATAGACAACATCAGGATCGTTATGTTCGAACCAACTGTGATTTGGGTTAAGCTGATCTCCTAAAATAAGCTTGAGATGTTTTGCCTTCATGAGTTCACCTTACTTTTTAGCTGTTTTGATTTTCTAGGTCTAGACGGTTTCTTGGTATCTCTAACGTGTTTATTTATAATGCGCTGACCTTCTTTCTTTGTATCAAATCGTTGTCTAAATCCCCACAATATGTCTCGCGCAATTTTACCTGTCTCTTTAATATCAATCATAGGTAATGGATAACTTTCACCTAAATCACATTGATAAAGCTGTTGTTCCATTGGAGAGAGATTCCAAGGAGTATGGATGATTTCACCAGGAAGCTCAGATAATTCCGGTAGCCATTTTCTAATAAATTGACCATCCTTATCTTTTTCTTGTGATTGTTTCACTGGGTTATACACACGAATGATATTGGTGCCTGTTACGCCTGATTGCATTTGAAACTGGGGGTAATGAATACCGGGTTCAAAGTCTAAAAAATATTTAGCTAAATGCATGACGCCCAATCGCCAATCCACTAATAAATGGTGGCATAAAAAACTCACTAACATCGCTCGCATACGAAAATTTATATAGCCTGTTTTTTCTAAACAACGCATACAAGCGTCAACTAAGGGATAACCGGTTTGTGCCTCTTTCCATTTTGTTAATCGCTCTTCAATACTAAGCCCCATATGGATATCTGGGTAACTTAAATCACTGTAAGCTTTATTAACGGGCCGCCACTGCATTTGATGCTCACTTTCAAACTTTTGAATAAAATGACAATGCCAATGTAATCTAGAAGCCAAAGCGTCTAGTGGCCTTTTCCAGCCAGCTTCAGACCTTTTTATTAATAATATTTGATAAAATTGTCTTAAACTTAAGTTGCCCCAAGCTAAATAAGGCGATAACCGCGAACAACTCTTACGACTTGCCAGTGGTTTAGATATATCAAAGTGATAACTTTTGCCACGAATGTTTAAAAATGATTGAAGTGTTCTAAACGCCCAATTTTCACCGCCTCTTAGCATAAAGTCATTAGGTATTGACCATGATGTGGGCAACATATGTTGAGTTAATTTGTCTAACTGATTAATACTAACAAAGGTTGATAGCGATAATTTAGGCTGACTTAACGGTGCGGTCATTACTTTACGCCAGTGCTTGTCCCAGTCAATTCTATTCTTTTTACCGCGAATTACTGCGCCTGATTCACATTCATGCCAAGTTATTTCGCGCGCTTTACACCATTTATCGACAGATTTATCTCGATCGAAGGTAGAAAGTAAACCTGTTTCTTCATGGCTAAATAAAGAGGATATTTGAAATAATGTATTAATTTCATTGAGACCATCAATTGCATCGCCGAAATAAACATAAACACGAGTGTTATAAGATGCTAACTGGTTATTAATATCTTGAATTGATTGCCAAACAAAACGCCAATGACGTTCATCGTAATGAGGGTCGTCTATTAATAGAGGTTCAAAAACATAAAAAAGTAATGTTAATCCTGATTTTGTTGAATTTGTTAAAGCTTGATGATCGCTGAGTCGTAAATCACGTTTTAACCAGACGACATTAACCTCCATTTTTACATCGGTATTAACGGTTAAAGCTCCAACTATGCTTTCAGTCATTATGGTTGACCAAAGACAATGGCCAGTCTGAAGCATCTACAGAATCTAAAGGCTCACAAGATAAGTTGTCTTTATTACTTTTCAAAGTCCACTTTGATTGATAACGGCTATCAGGATCAAAAAGTGAAGTTTGTTTTTCTAAATTAAAATGTCTTCCACCTCTAGGATCAACACCTACACCTGCAATATATTGCCAATTCCCCCAATTAACGGCTGCATCATAATCAATTAACTGTTCTTCAAACCAAGCGGCACCGAAACGCCAATCGACACTGAGTTCATTCACCAAGCAACTCGCAACAATTTGGCGCCCTCTATTACTCAAATAACCTGTGACTCTTAATTCATTCATACACGCGTTAACAAGTGGGTAAGGTGTATTACCTAAACACCACTTACTAAACCGCTCTGGATAAAATGTTGTTAGCGGTGGTTTATCAGCAAGCCCTTTAAATTTGTAAGTTTTAGCACCCACTTTAAAATGTGACCACTGAAAGTATTCACGCCATAAAATTTCTGACGACAAACATTCAGTAGAACTGTTCTTACCTCGTTCTACTTCATACTGGATAATTGAAGCCATAACTTGTCGAGGTGAAATACAGCCATAACCTAACCAAGGAGATAACTTACTACTACTTTTCCATCCCTCTAAATTATTTCTAACATTCTTATAATTCAAAGGTAAATCAGAACCAAAATATCGCTCAAGGTGCTTTATGGCTGATTGCTCGCCCCCATCAAAATTATGACCCTGCTTAGGTTCTTTATAAGGAGCAGTAGGTAACCATTGAGGCCTAAAGATGGTCGGTAAAGGCATAGATTTAAACATCGGAGGCAAAGCGTTAATTGCTGAAGAAATTTTAGGTATAGGCACTTCAGCGATTAATTTTTTAAACTTTGAATAACTAACCGGAAGCTCTTGAAGTTCGAAAGGTAAGGCCTCTTGCTTAAACAAAGTAAACTGTTCAACCTTATTAACAGTGACTTGAGGAAAACGATCACTCAGCTGATCTATAAGACTATTTTCATAGGAACCCGGTAAATGAGTAGTGATAACATCAGTAATTTGATATTTATCACAAAGACTCGCTAAGGTAGAAAATGTATCACCGTAAACAATATATAGCTGTTGCCCCAAGTTTAATAAACTATGATTAAAATCACTTAAGCAACTTTGTAAAAAATGCCAACGTTTATCGCCTAAAGGCTTTGATTGGAAATTATTTGAATCAAACCATTTTTTATCAACGACGAACACGCAAAGCAGGTTTTCACTTTTACTCGCTAACTGTAGCGCTAAATTGTCATTTAATCGGAGGTCTTTAGTTACCCAGTATAAGGAACGTTTCATAGATATAATTCATATCATTAAAAAGTATCTATACGTAAATATGAATGTATTGGATCAACAGAATGAAACATCAACTTTTTCAATGAGACGTTTGCCTTTTCAGACTGACCTGAATTTATTTTATATGCTCTAAACAGAAGCCAATCGCTTGTATACTTGCACATAATTTACCCCAAGATTAGGTGTCATGTGCCAAGTTTTATTGAATAGACTATATGCCATACCTATTTCTGTAACAAAGTTCAAACCGGCGGTTGAAGCCATGCGATTCAACTCTAAAGGGGTCACAAAGGCTTGCCAATGGTGTGTACCAATGGGCAAATAACGCATAATATATTCAGCACCAACAATTCCTATAAAGTAGGAGTTTATTGTGCGATTAAGTGTCGCCATAATTACACAACCATCGACTTTACATAATTGGCTACATTGCTTCACCAACTCTTTTTGATTGGGTACATGTTCTATAACTTCTGCATTAATGACAACATCGTAACGATTTACATCGGTGGTGCTAGTGTGCTGAACATGTTCGTGACGATACTCAATATTAAGTAAAGACTTCAACGCATGCCTTTTGGCAACTTCAACACTCATTTCACTTACATCTATCCCCACGACAGTAGCTCCTGCTTTTGCCAAAGACTCACAAACTAGTCCACCACCACATCCCACATCTAAAATATGTAAACCTTCTAAGGAGGCTGAATTATTAGGATCACGACCATAGTGAATACATATTTGCTCAATAAAATACGCCACACGTGCGCGATTAAATTCAAGAGCGGTCTTGTACTTGCCGTTGGGATCCCACCAGCTATCAGCCAACTTATCAAATTTGGCAATTTCAGCAGGACTAAAATTACCTGAAGGGGGACGTTCAATGCTACTATTTTGAACTGGGTTAAGTTTATCTTTGTTTAACATGGCAATGTAATCCATCTAATTTACGTTAATTAACACAAGGCACATTTATGGACAATCAGTTAAATGTATTGGGTACGAGTTTACAGTTATGTTGTAGTAATACGGGCTATACACGAAAAGGGTTTTGTTATGTACCAGAAATAGATTTCGGAAACCACAGCGTATGTGCAATTATGACCAACGAATTCCTACAATTTTCAAAAAAACAAGGCAATGATTTAATCAGTCCTAACCCAATGTTTAATTTTCCTGGCCTAAAAGCGGGAGACAAGTGGTGTTTATGCGTAGTACGCTGGTATCAAGCCATTGCTGCGAAAGTTGCCCCTCCAATTGTACTTGAAGCAACCAACCAAAAAGCATTGAAGGTCGTATCGCTAGATGTTTTAAAAGCCCACGAATATAAAGATTAGGTAGCAACCAGTGTCGATAAAATACTGGTTGCCAATTTTATAGTAAATAATATTAATCCTGAACACTGGGTGTTGTCTAGAGTAGCGCGGAGGTCTCCGGCGTGAACAATACTGTTGAATAGTAAATAGTATTGCATTAAATCAAAGAAAAGTGTGCTTCCAAGGTGCCGCAGTCGACTTTAGTCCTGAACACCGGGTGTTCAGGGCGGAGGTATCATTTCAACCGTAGGCTTCCCGATACGAGCCGGGCTTGCACAATAGTAAATAATCAACTTCCTTAGGTAAAACTTATCGGCTCAGGGACATAGTTAACATACAAACACCCCAGAAGACAAAGCTAGTATAGCTAATTTTTTTAAGCGTATTAAGTGTTTTTTTGTAACTTATGATTGTTTGTTTTTTTAGTGAACAGAGGTTGCTGAAATATCAGGCTTTCTTGAGGTATTCGGAAGTTACAGCTTGTTTGATGGTCGTTTGAAGTAAGTCAATTTTGCTTTGCATTGCTGCACGTTCTTGTTCAAGCTCTTTGCGAGCAGCTAATAAGTCATGTGACAAATTAAGTGCAGTCATTACAAGTGATTGTTCAGGTGTTTTAATTGAGCTACCTTTACTGTCATTAAGTAAACGTTGATTCAATTCTTTCGCAGCCAATAATAAAGACGATTCTTGCCCAGCAGGACATGAAATTTTTAGTCTTCTATTAGCAACTTCAACGGTAACCGAATGTTGACTCATAACAGGTTAATTCTCACAAAAACATCTTAATTAATAGTAATATATGCGTATCTCAGCACTATAGCGATGACCACTGCACTATGCAAGCGTTCTCTAGGGTTTTCTCTTTTTAATCTCTAGCATCATAAAAGCGCGAATGTTACGATACATAGCATTAACTTACGCATTTAATTGATGATTAAAACATGTCCAATGAAACCACTTTAGACTTTGCTTCAGTGCAAGCAATTCTCACAGCCGAAAGCATTACTGCGCATGCCGCTGAATTACATGGCGTATTAACCGGCCTTGTTTGTGCTGGTTTTACCTTTGAAAGTGATGATTACATCACAATGATTAACGACTTATTTAACAATGGTGAAGGTTTACCTCGTGAAGTTAAGTCAACGGTCAAGTCAATGTTCGCAAAAGTATGGCACGACATTATTGATGACTCGTATAGCTTTCAACTAATGTTACCCGACGACGACGATAGTATTGTTGAACGTGGTCATGCATTAAGTGTTTGGGTTCAAGGGTTTAATTTAGGCTTTGGTTTGCAGCAAAAAGACAAAGCTGTGTACTCTGAAGATGTTAAAGAGGTGCTTATTGATTTCGCTGAAATTGCTAATCTTTCAGATGAGATGGAAGAAGATGAAGACACAGAACAAGCTTACTTTGAAATAGCTGAATATGTCAGGATCTCTGCATTATTGTGTTTCACTGAGCTAGGTTCTCCACCAGAAAGTAAAAGCGAAGAAGAAACCATTCATTAATCGGGCCTTCATACGATATAAACTTTACTTAAATGCTGAAAAGACTTAATTGATGATAAAACCTACACTCGTTCATAACACGCTTTTACCGTTAACAGAATTCATTGAACGTCGTGCTACGTTTTTTTCTTTGATGCCTGAAAATTCCATTGCGATATTTTCTGCTGCCAAAGAAGTTACGCGCAGTAACGATACAGAATATGCTTTCTGTCAAGATAAAAACTTCTATTATTTAACGGGTTATAACGAACCAGACGCCATTTTAGTTCTTATTAAATCTGACGAAGAAGTGTTGAACTGCCAGCACAGTGTTTTATTCAATCGTGAAAAAGATGCATTGCAAGAAATATGGCACGGTCGTCGAGTCGGTCAAGTATTAGCGATTGAGCAATACGGTGTAGATCAGTGTTATTCGTTAGAAGAAATTGATCAATATTTACCTGATTACCTCGCTGATAAGACTCAGCTATTGTTTTGCCAAGGAAGAAGTGAAACGTTCGATGCTCAAGTGTACGCTTGGTTAGCTATGGTAAAAGCGCAAAGTCGTTTAGGTATAAAAGCACCGACGCAATTAGTTGACTGTGGAACAATAATTGAAGAAATGCGTTTGATTAAAAGTGCTGGCGAACTTGAAATTATGCGTCGTGTAAATGTTATTAGCGGTAATGCCCATAAGCGAGCAATGCAGCAGTCAGCAATAGGAAAGTTTGAATACCAGTTAGAAGCTGAAATATTACATGAATTTTCCAGTAATGGTGCCAGATACCCAGCTTACGGCACTATTGTTGCGGGTGGTGATAATGGTAATATTTTGCATTACACCAATAATGACGATGTGTTAAAAGATAATGAATTAATTTTGATTGATGCAGGCGGTGAACTCAGTGGATATGCTGCAGATATTACCCGTACATTTCCTGTTAATGGCAAATTTACCAAAGAACAAAAAGAAATCTATCAACTCGTGCTAGATGCACAAAACTTAGCTATTGATGCGATAAAACCTAAAACCACTTTTGCTGAACTGAATGTTTTAGTGAATAACTTTCTAACGACTGGTTTGCACCGCATGAGCATATTGTTAGGTGACTTAACCACCTTACTTGAAGAAAAAGCCTGTAAAAAATACTTTATTCATGGTTTAGGTCATTGGTTGGGGCTTGATGTTCATGATGTTGGTGATTATCAATCGAATGACAAACGTGAGCAGTGTCGTCCTTTTGAGCAAGGTATGGTGATGACAATAGAGCCTGGCATTTATATTCCGCTTGATGACTATAGCGTTGCTGAAAAATGGCGAGGTATTGCGGTAAGAATTGAAGATAATATTGCGGTTACTGATCAAGGTCATGAAAACTTAACCGTAAATGCGCCAAAATCATTAGTTGAAATCGAAAAAATAATGAGCGCTGAATAATTACGCAACTCCACTTAGCCAGTTTATTTGCAATAGCTGAAGCTATTTATGTTAATTACTTGTTTTAACGACGAATGATAAATACTTATGACAAAACAATTTGATATCGTAATTTCAGGTGGTGGATTGTCTGGTGCCTTAATGGCGCTGAGTTTGATTGACTGCAAAAATAAAAAAGGTCAGCCTTTAACAATTGCCATTGTTGAAGCAAACCCGGTATTAAAAGATCCTTCATTAACCTTCGATGATCGTGTTTTAGCGCTTTCTCACGGAACGGCTTCTTATTTGCAAAGTTTAGGACTTTGGCAACAGTTAAAGAGTATTGCTGAGCCGATTAAAAATATTCATATTTCTGATCGAGATTTTTATGGGAAAGCCCGACTCTATGCTGACACCCATCAAGTGAATGCCCTAGGTTTTGTTGTTGAAATGTCATTGCTGGGACAAGCGTTATTAGCGCGCTTGAAAGAAAAAAATAAATTAAATGAAAATCTTACGTGGTTCACCCCAGATAAAATCAGTGATATTACGTGGCAAGAAAAGCATGTTGAGCTCACTCTTAACTCCGAAACTAAATTGAATGCGAAACTCTTATTAGCCTGCGATGGTGTTCATTCAGCTTGTCGAAAGCTCGCTAATATTTCAGTGCAAGAATCTGATTATGGGCAATCAGCCTTAATTGCCAATGTTTGTACCGCAATACCTCACGACAATCTAGCTTTTGAACGGTTCACTGAAACGGGTCCTATCGCCATGTTGCCCCTTTCTAAACAAAGCAGTGCGACTAATGATAGTCGTTGCTCTTTAGTGTGGACATTACCTCCTGAACAAGCTGATAAAATGCAGTCACTAAGTGATACTCAATTTCAAACTGAACTTGAACGTGCCTTCGGCAGTTGGTTAGGTGCAATAACTCATGTAGGTAAACGTGATGTTTTTCCCCTTAAATTATTAATGGCAGATGAACAGGTTTACCATCGTATGGCGCTTATTGGTAATGCGTCTCATACGATTCATCCGATAGCCGGCCAAGGCTTTAACTTAGGTGTTAGAGATGTGAATCAAATGGCAGCTCTCATTAAGACCTCGTTAGATAATAATCAAGATATTGGTCAGTTTTCAGCTTTAAGTGAATATGCCTCAAAACGTAAACTAGACCATCAACAAGTTATTGGCTTAACCGATTCATTAGTCACCTTGTTTTCTAATAAGCTACCACCATTAGTTGCTGGCCGTAATATTGGTTTGAAAGTAATGAATTATCTGTCACCGTTAAAAGATGCTCTGGTTAGAAAAACCATGGGATATTAGCGGTTAAGATACTCGAAGAATAAAACGTAAAATACGAAATAAAATAAATCAAAATTCATTTAAAAGCTAAGAAGAATAACATGCAAAAATTTGACGTATTAATTGTTGGCGGCGGCATGGTAGGTTTAACCTTAGCATTAGCTATTCGTAAGCAGACTCAGCTAACGGTAGCCATTGTGGACATTGCTCCGCCTGCAGAATTAACAGAGCAACCAGATGTTCGGGTAAGTGCGTTAAATATAGCCAGCAAGCAAATCTTTGATAACCTTGATGTTTGGCCTTTGATTGAACAACAACGAATTCAACCTTATACCGATATGCATGTTTGGGACAAAGCGGGCTTTGGGAAGCTACATTTTTCTCATAACGATTTGCATCAAAATTCAGCGAGTGAACAATTAGGCTGGATCATTGAAAACAGTGTTATACGTTCAAGTCTTTGGCAAAAGGCTCAAGCGGATCACGGTATAACTTTTTATACAGAAAATACTTTAAGCAATATTAGTATCGGTGAAGGTGAAGCTTTTATTAGTTTTGAATCCAATAACAGTAACCCTATGCCAATAACTGCAAAATTAGTGGTAGGTGCTGACGGTGCGAACTCTTGGGTTAGACGTCAAATGGACATGCCATTAACATTTCGTGATTATGATCACCATGCCATAGTTGCCACGGTTAAATGTTCACAAGGACATCAAAATACCGCCTGGCAAGTATTTCTTGAAACTGGTCCGTTAGCGCTTCTTCCACTTGAAGATTGTAAGGGTAAGCAAGACCTTTGCTCAATTGTTTGGTCAACCTCTCCTGAAGACGCCGTTCGTTTGAATGGCTTAACGCCAGAAGAATTTTCGAAAGAATTAACTGCTGCGAGTGATGGGAAACTAGGAAACATTGAATTACAGAGTAAGCTTTTTTCGCACCCATTAACTATGCGTATGGCACAAACCTTTGTGCAAGAACGGATCGCTCTAATCGGTGATGCTGCCCATACGATTCATCCATTAGCAGGGCAGGGGGTAAATTTAGGTTTACTTGATGCTGTATCGTTAGCGCAAATGATCAGTGATAAAATCTCTGGTCAAAATGCGACCAATGATACTTGGTTAACTGCACGCTTACTGAACGAGTATTCACGCTGGCGCAAAGCGGAAGCGGCAGAAATGATTACTGCAATGGAATCGATTAAACAAATTTTTACACCCCAGCAAGGTGCTGTTAAATTGGTGAGAGGTATTGGTTTATCATTAATTGACAACTTCAAACCAGTAAAGCAAACACTGATTAAACAAGCATTAGGCCTGAAAGGTGATTTACCTAAACTTGCTCAATTCAAAGACAAGTTAATTTAAATTGATATTTATCTCGATAATTATTGAGTAGGGCTTTGCTGTTACTGGACCTTTTATTATTCATTATCAGCCGACTTAATAACATTTCATCATAAAGGGGAATTATTCTTTAGTTTAATGCAGAATGAAGATCACATAACCTCTGATTTTTAATCCTTTCTATCTGATATTATTGACTTTTAAATTTAATCGCTATTCTTTAAATAAATATCTGTTCAAAACACAAAATAAAACACCAAGATTTGATTTGTTAAGGAAGTAAATTTACTTATAATTTTTAAAATCACCATTATTAAAAATTAAATTTGGAATAAAAAAATTATCTGGTTTTAAATTTGTATTTCTGGGTGTTTTATCTGTTTTTAGTTGAATCGATAACATTCCGCGGCTATAATCTCGCCAATTATTTTGTAAATAGACGGCCTTTGAGCTTAACTTATTGGCGAATTCATACAATTAAAGTGGAACACATGCGATGACTAATAAAACCGTATTACATGCTAAGCACATTGAAGCTGGCGCTAAACTAGTTGATTTTTACGGCTGGGAAATGCCAATTAACTACGGCTCACAAATTGAAGAGCATCATGCTGTTCGAACTGCTGCTGGTATGTTTGATGTTTCACACATGACTATTGTTGATATTAAAGGCAACGATGCTCAAGCATTTTTACGCCGCTTAGTGATTAATGATGTGGCCAAATTAGACGTTGCAGGTAAAGCATTATACACAGGTATGTGTAACCACGAAGGTGGTGTAATTGATGACTTAATCGTTTACTTTTTTACAACTACCGATTACCGCCTAGTCGTTAACTCAGCGACACGCGAAAAAGATTTAGCATGGATTGCAGAGCAATCAGCTGAATTTGACGTAACAGTTACAGAACGTCCAGAATTTGCCATGATTGCCGTTCAAGGCCCTCAAGCCAAAGCGAAAGTAGCAACGTTATTAAACGCTGAACAATTAACGGCTGTTGACGGCATGAAGCCATTCTTTTCAGCACAAGCTGGCGATTTATTTATCGCAACAACAGGCTACACCGGTGAAAACGGTTACGAAATTGCGTTACCTGCTGAACAAGCCGCTGACTTATGGCAACAACTGCTTGATGCTGGCGTTCAACCTTGTGGTCTTGGCGCTCGTGACACTTTACGTTTAGAAGCCGGCATGAACCTTTACGGTTTAGACATGGACGAAACAGTTTCTCCGTTAGCCGCTAACATGGCGTGGACAATTAGCTGGGAACCAGCAGATCGTAACTTTATTGGTCGTGAAGTATTAGCTGCTCAAAGAGCTGCCGGCGACCAACCTAAACTTGTTGGTTTAGTCTTTGAAGAAAAGGGCGTATTACGTTCTGGGCTTAAAGTGAAGACTCCATTTGGTGAAGGCATTATAACGTCAGGTACATTCTCTCCAACATTAGGACACAGTATTGCCATGGCACGTGTTCCGCGCAGTGTAAGCTTAGGCGATATAGTTGAAGTAGAAATGCGTAAAAAATTAGTAAACGTTAAAGTGATCAAAGCTGGCTTTGTTCGCAACGGGAAAAAAGTTTTTTAATCAATTTTTAATGATAAAAATTGTTTTTTAAACTATGTAGAATTAGAAAATTGATCTAGGATAAACTGTATTTATACTAGATCAATATCGAAGAATAATTAAGCTATAGTATTTAATTGCCATCTATCATTAGCAATTAAAATAAGTTTCCAATAAATAATAATTAACCTTAGGAAAATAAAAAATGAGCAACATTCCTTCAGAACTAAAATATGCAACATCACACGAATGGGTACGTCAAGAAGGCAACGGCGTAGTTACTGTTGGTATTACTGAGCATGCACAAGAATTATTAGGTGACATGGTATTTGTTGAATTACCAGATGTTGATGATGAAATCAGCACTGGTGACGATGTTGCAGTCGCTGAATCTGTAAAAGCAGCTTCAGACATTTACGCACCAATTTCTGGTAAAGTTATTGAAGTAAATGAAGACTTAGAAGATTCTCCTGAATTAGTTAACTCTGATGCTTTTGGCGAAGGTTGGTTATTCAAAGTTCAGCTAGATGATGCTTCTGAATTAGATGCATTACTTGACGCTGAAGGTTATGCAAATTCTATCGACGAAGACTAACTTTAGCGTCGTCAATCATATTTAGCCTGCATTGTCTGCGTTGCTCACCTTGTCACTTACAACAGTAAGCTCCAACGGTTCACAACTTGACGGCTTTGTCTAAACAACGATTGTCTTAACTAAAGAACATTGAAGGCTCCTCTTTTTTTAAAATAGGGGCTTTCTTTTAGTTACCAAGTAACTAATGACCAAGTTAACTAATTACCTATTTTAAGAGAAGCTGTTTTATGACTACTCAATCAAAATCACTTGCTTTTTTAGAGCAAACTCAAGACTTTATTCGTCGTCACATTGGCCCAAATGCAGAACAAACTCAAGCAATGTTGAACGACATTGGCGCAGAGTCTGTTGACGCACTTATCAACGAAATCGTACCAAGCGATATTCGTTTATCAGAGCTTCCTGCGATTGAAGAAAGTAAAACAGAAGTACAAGCATTGGCTGACCTAAAAGCAGTAGCAAGCTTGAACAAGGTAAATGATACGTATATTGGTTTAGGTTACTACGGTACATTAACGCCAAACGTTATTGCTCGTAACGTTTTAGAAAATCCAGGATGGTACACGGCTTACACGCCTTACCAACCAGAAATTGCTCAAGGTCGTTTAGAGTCATTATTAAACTTCCAACAAATGTGTATCGACTTAACAGGACTTGACCTAGCTTCAGCTTCATTATTAGATGAATCTACCGCTGCAGCAGAAGCAATGGCATTAGCCAAACGTGTTTCTAAAAACAAAAAATCAAACTTATTCTTTATCTCTGATGATGTTTACCCACAAACAATTGACGTTGTTAAGCAACGTGCACAAATGTTTGGTTTCGACATTATCGTTGCACCAGCTAACGAAGCTGCAGAGCATGATGTTTTTGGTGCGCTTATTCAATACCCTGGTGCTTCAGGTGAAGTAACCGACATCAGTGATTTAATTGCTAAAATACATGAAAACAAAGGCATTGTTGCCGTAGCTGCCGACATCATGAGCTTAGTCTTATTAAAATCTCCAGGTGAACTTGGCGCAGACGCTGTTATTGGTTCAACACAACGTTTTGGTGTACCAATGGGATATGGCGGTCCACACGCTGCATTTTTCACCACAAGTGACAAATACAAACGTTCATTACCGGGTCGTATTATCGGTGTTTCAAGAGATACACGCGGTAACAACGCACTACGCATGGCAATGCAAACACGTGAACAACACATTCGTCGTGAAAAAGCTAACTCAAACATTTGTACAGCCCAAGTATTATTAGCGAACATGGCGGCGTTTTACGCGGTTTATCATGGTCCTAAAGGCTTAAAAATCATTGCAAATCGTATTCATCGCTTCGCAGATATTTTATGTTTGGGTACAGCAACAAAAGGTTTAACGGCTGTTCATGCTAACTACTTCGATACACTAACTTTCAAGTTAGCTAACAAAGAAGAAATCGTTACACGCGCATTAGCGGCTGGCGTTAACTTCCGCACTGACGTAGACGGCGAAATCAGTATTTCAATTGATGAAACGACTACCCGTGAAAAAATCGCTGGTTTATTCGATATATTATTAGGCGAAGGACATGGTCTAGACGTAAGTGACCTTGACGACCAAATCGTTGCTTGTGGTCATTCTTCAATTCCAGCTTCGTTAATTCGTGAATCTGAAATATTGACTCAT
>ENA-OSET01000079-OSET01000079.1-sediment-metagenome-genome-assembly--contig:-NODE-79-length-109950-cov-5.075897_pt1 | contig 109950 bp, 89 predicted proteins | sample MGYA00237882_ERZ534229 | MGnify/ENA primary metagenome ERZ534229 (study PRJEB26408, sample SAMN06266212) | sediment metagenome | isolation source: Hudson Canyon methane seep mesocosm | place... | reverse complement strand
CGTGTCAATGAATGCTCTATATTGCGCGTATAGGATATTGATTTACACCATGGCACTATCACGGTCAGAAATACTAAAGGTTACCAGGCACGAGTCGTGGGGTTACCGGAACGATTGCTCAAACCCGTTGAACGGCATTTACTGTGACGTCAACAGCTTCATGTCAAGGACCTCAACTCCGGCGCCGGATATGTGTATCTGCCAGACGCCCGCAATCGCAAATACAAAAACGCGCCGACGAGCATCCAATGGCAATATTTGTTTCCATCAGCATCATTACATAAGCCGCGTGGTGAGCAAATTTATTACTGATGGCATTGCTCAACATCGACATTGCAAAAGACCGTACGCACAGCCGCTCGCTCCCTGGAACTGACTAAGCGAATAACATGTCACACGCTTAGGCATTCATTCGCAACGCACCTACTGGAAAGCCGTACTGATGTCCGCTCAATACAGGAGTTAATGGGGGATAAAGACTTAAATACAACGATGATCTATACCCATGTATTGAGACAAGGCGCTAGGAAAATCAAGAGCCCGTTAGACACGCTGCAAGCGCTTTGGGGCCTGTCCGGGCCCCAGTTTCTAAATTCCACTATTTTGGGACAAAAATTTCGCTAAGGACATCATTCTAACCTATGCTTGCTTCCCACTCTTACCAGATCCTAGTTTTCTCGAGTGCAAATCAGTCTGGGACACCGACACGCCTACTGAGTTGTCAGATTAGATATCAACGATTTTCCTTTCACCGTTAGATCAAATCTGTACGACTGCGGCTTATGTTTGGCCATGTCTAGTTACTTCCACAAAGGAGTTTCACTTCTTTTAATTCAAGGTGATGCCCGATTGCATAACGCAGAATGTAACACCTGACTGTTATAAACAGCGTTACTAAGTGAAACTCTTTCTTATACGCCCCCTGTGAACCCCAGCTTACAACAAAAACAAAAAAGGCCACCATAAAGGTGACCTAAGTTGTTGATTTATATGGTCGGAACGGCAGGATTTGAACCTGCGACCACTACACCCCCAGTGTAGTGCGCTACCAGACTGCGCTACGCCCCGAAATCTTGAATGCGTACTCAAGAGGACCGGCATAATACATGAAACCGGGCATTCTGTGAATACATAGGAAAGGATATATAGAAGGAATTTTTACGCGGGCAAAACCTTTAAGACGTCTTCTAGCTCTTCAATCATTTGGCGAATCATTTCGCCATATAGATTGTTACTGTCATTTGAATCATCTCCAGTCATTCTCTGTCGGGCGCCACCGATAGTATAACCCTGGTCGTACAATAAACTGCGAATCTGGCGAATGAGGATAACGTCTTCACGCTGGTAGTAACGGCGATTGCCGCGGCGCTTTACAGGCTTCAGATTTGGAAACTCCTGTTCCCAATAGCGCAATACATGAGGTTTTACAGCACACAGTTCACTGACTTCACCGATAGTAAAATATCGTTTACCCGGTATTACGGGTAGCTCGTCATTATTGCTTGGCTCTAACATATTGCACTCTGCTCTAACAAAATAGTCTTTGACTCCAGTACGCTAACCGACGTCGAAACCGTCACTTATTGTCAACGTAACTCTCAACTCTTACTTTCAATTTTTGACCCGGCCTAAACGTCACTACTCGTCTCGCTGAAATCGGAATTTCTTCACCGGTTTTTGGGTTACGCCCTGGCCTCTGGCTTTTATCCCGCAAATCGAAATTACCAAACCCCGACAATTTCACGTGTTCATTGGCTTCCAGAGAGTGTCGAATTTCTTCGAAAAAATGCTCAACGACTTCTTTCGCTTCTCGCTTATTTAGTCCTAGCTCTTCATATAACTTTTCAGCCATTTCGGATTTTGTAAGAGCTGTCATTCACGGAATTCCTAAACTAGTTTCTTAATGTTGCGCCAAACCTGCTCTGTAGCTGGTCTACTACGCGCTCTACGGATGTATTTACTTCCACCTCATTAAGAGTGCGCGAAGAATGCTGATACGTCAAGCCGAGAGCGAGACTTTTTTCTTTAAGATCAATACCTTTACCCTCATAGATGTCAAACAGCGTGAGGTTGACCAGCTCTTCTCCCGCCGCCTTTCTAACTTCATCCAGTACGGAATCTGCCGCAATATCACGACCAATTAGGATAGCCAGATCCCTTCGAACCTCGGGATACTTCGACAGCGCCGAAAATGCGGGTATTTCAGCATAGTCAACGGCATCCACTTTGATTTCAAACATATATACTGTCTGCGAGAAACTCATTTTTTTCTGAAGTTCAGGGTGAATAGCGCCTATATAGCCGACGTTCGAGCCATTTAGGGAAATTATGGCTGATTGACCCGGATGTAGTGCCGGATGGTTTCCCTTACTAAAAGTTAGTTTTTTATCGCCTCCCGTCAGCGCAGACACAGACTCTAAATCACCTTTTAAATCATAAAAATCAACGCTTTGGCCGTCTTCCGACCAAGATTCCGGCTCCCTTCGTCCGGTTATAACACCGGCCAGCATCACCTCTTGCTCTGGCAAGCCATTACCATTACTACTGGGAATAAACCTCAAGCCCGACTCAAATAACCGCACGCGTGTGCGCTGGCGACTTAAATTGTAATGCATTGCGTTAAGCAACCCTGGCCATAGACTCGTGCGCATTACCGCCATATCTGCCGAAATTGGATTGGCTAACTTTACCGTTTCATCATCGGGACATATCATTGCCTGAGACTTAGGGTCGACGAAACTATAGGTGATAGCCTCTTGATATCCGCGGGCTAACAATTGGCGGCGAATAAGCTTAATACCCGTTTTTGCTTCCGGCTTGGCTCGTAATTTCAAATCGGCGTTAATGGTAGTCACTGGTAGCCGGTTATAGCCGTAAATACGCGCGATCTCTTCCAGCAGATCTGCCTCAATAGCGATATCAAAACGCCAGGAGGGAGCAATAATTTTCCAACCTTCGCTGGTCTCGGTAACCCCTAAACCCAAGCGAGATAACATGTCAGTCACGCTAGACTTGTCGATCGTAAGCCCAAGCACCCTTTTTATGCGAGCCTCACGTAATTCAACTTCTTGAGCCTGTGGAAGGTCGGGCTTCGATGTCACTTCCAGTACCGGCCCTGGATGCCCCCCGACAATATCAACTAATAGCTGAGTAGCACGTTCGATCGCCTTGGTCTGAAGCTCATAATCAACGCCGCGCTCGAACCTGTGTGACGAATCGGTATGCAGGCCATAGAATCGAGCGCGCCCGGCGATTTTTATTGGAGCAAAGAAGGCGGCCTCAAGGAAAATATCGTTCGTGCTGGAATTTACAGCGGAATCGTTGCCCCCCATAATCCCCGCTAAAGCCATTGGGCCTTTATTGTCAGCGATAACAAGACTGCTATCCGTCAATTTTAGATCCTGGCCATCAAGCAGTTTAATCTGCTCGCTCTCTTTCGCCAATCGGACGCAAATTCCACCATTAATTTTTTCCAAATCAAAGGCGTGCATTGGCTGGCCAAGTTCCAACAGCACATAATTGGTCACGTCGACCACGGCATCCTTGGAGCGCAACCCACTTCGACGAAGCTTTTCCTGTATCCACAATGGAGACGGCTGCGTTATATCCACTCCTCGAATAACCCGTCCAACATAGCGCGGACAATCAGATCCCGCCTTAATTTCTATGGGTAAGCTGTCGTTAATTTCCTGCGGCACGTCATTAATAGGTGGAAGACTCACGTCGGCTTTAAACAGAACTCCAACTTCACGAGCGATTCCCGTTACACTTAGACAATCAGCTCTATTTGGTGTCAAATCGACGTCAATAATGGTGTCATTTAGGCTCAGATATTCGCGCAGATTAGCACCCACTTCCGCGTCGGGGGATAGCTCCATCAACCCTTCGTTTGCGTCAGACAACCCAAGCTCTTGCTCGGCACACAACATGCCAAACGATTCCATACCACGCAATTTCGCTTTTTTAATCTTAAATCCGGACGACTCTGTCTTAGAGCCCTTTTCACCTGGCAATACCGCCCCAACCGTCGCAAAAGGCACTTTAATTCCAGCCCTCGCGTTTGGCGCACCGCAAACAACCTGCACAACCTCTGACCCGCCAGCGACTTCACACACCCGCAACTTGTCAGCGTCGGGATGCTGCTCAATGGAAATAATCTCCCCTACCACGACACCAGTAAATTCTCCGGCGACCGGCTCGGTGCCATCGACTTCTAACCCAGCCATGGTTAGTGTTTCAATCAGATTATCGGTAGAAACATCCGGATTAACCCATTCGCGTAGCCATTGTTCACTTATTTTCATGATGCCAAAAATCTCTGATCTTATGCCGGCGACAGCCGTCGATTTGAATCACTTACTGCCGCGAGCCATTTAACTTGAATTTCAGTGTGCCATACTTCCGTCTGATTTTTCGTTCTATATTTCTACGTGTGAAAAAAACCTTGGAAAATTTAACCATAACCGGGATTTAGGAACGACTAACTGTCCGGTCATATTACTTTTAAAACAGCGGTTAACGGCGATCTTTTGCCAACGAATAAGCCGCACGGTTTATGCAGCCGCTGAATTATTTAAACTGTTCTAGAAACCGTAGATCGTTATCAAAAAATAATCGCAAATCATTTACGCCATAGCGAAGCATAGCTAACCTCTCGACTCCCATCCCAAAGGCAAAGCCGGTATATTTTTCAGTGTCGATGTTCGCATAATCAAAAACACTTGGATGAACCATACCGCAACCCAATATTTCTAACCATCCAGTTTGACTGCACACTCGGCAACCATCACCGTTACACATGACGCACTGAATATCGACTTCAGCAGAGGGTTCGGTAAATGGGAAGTAAGAGGGACGAAAGCGAACCTCAAGCTCCTTTTCGAAAAAGACCCGCAGAAACTCCTCAATAATTCCTTTTAAATCGGCGAAGCTACTATTTTCGCTGATCAACAGGCCTTCTACCTGATGGAACATTGGCGTATGGGTAATATCGGAGTCACATCGATAGACCCGACCCGGACATATAATTTTCAATGGCGGCTCTGAAGACTCCATTACGCGTACCTGCACGGGAGATGTATGGGTCCGCAATACCGTATTTTCATTAATATAGAAAGTATCGTGCATTGCTCGAGCAGGATGGTGCGCAGGAATATTTAGCGCCTCGAAATTGTGATAATCATCCTCAACTTCGGGCCCCTCAACGGTTTCGAAACCGATCCCTTCAAAGAAGTCAGAAATACGCTCGATTGTTTTGGTAATAGGATGGAGATTACCCGTATTTTGACCGCGTCCAGGCAGGGAAATATCAATCGTCTCTTTGGCAAGCTGTTCAGCGACCGCTGCACTCTCCAGAGAAGCTTTGCGTGTGCCAATCATCTCCTGTAATGCCTGCTTTACTCTGTTGATTTCAGCACCCGCCGCCGGACGCTCTTCAGCAGATAATTTGCCTAAACCTTTCAACAAACCTGTGATTTGACCTTTCTTTCCCAAATAATCGACACGTACATTATCCAGAGCGGCGATATTGTCCGCCAGGGAAATGGCATTACGCGCTTGCTCAGCCAAAGACTCGAGATTTTCCATCTATACTGTTCTCACAATTTGATTGAATCTTATTTTTTACTGCCTAAAAACGACAATAGGGAAAGGGCCACAGCCCTTTCCCTATCTATTTAACACACAAAGGTCGCGAAACCAGTCTGTATTAAGCCAAGGCTGCAACTGCTTTTTGAACTACAGCAGCAAAAGCAGCTTTGTCATGTACAGCTAAATCAGCCAACACACGACGATCGAGACCGACCTCTGCTTTCTTAAGACCTGCAATTAGACGGCTATACGACAATCCGTTTGCACGAGATTGGGCATTAATACGTGTAATCCACAGAGCTCTAAATTGGCGTTTACGCTGACGACGATCTCGGTATGCATATTGACCAGCTTTAATAACGGCTTGCTTGGCAACACGAAAGACACGTGAACGCGCTCCGTAGTAACCCTTAGCTTGCTTTAAAATCTTTTTATGACGACGGTGTGCAACCACACCACGTTTAACGCGAGGCATAATAGTCTCCTAATCTTAACCTTCTTAAGTCTTTCAGAAAAATTTCTTCGAAAAGAGTTTTTAACGAGAATGACAACAACTAGTTGGCACGCAACATACGATCGATCAGTATCTTGTCTGAAGGATGAACCTCAGAAGTACCGCGCAATTGACGCTTACGTTTAGTTGTCATCTTGGTCAAGATGTGACTTTTATGAGCGCTTTTGCGTTTATAACCGGCACCGGTTTTTTTAAAACGCTTAGCTGCCCCACTGTGTACTTTAGCTTTTGGCATCGTTAGATACTCCGCATTTGGAACCGATATTTAAATACAGATTATTTAAATAATGGAATGGCTATTTATTTAGTCCATTCTCAGGTTCTAAAGTTAATAAAAACAAAAAAAGATAACGGCCCTTTTTCCTTTCGACAGCGACAAAACAGACTAAATGTCATATCACCGCATTGAAAGCAAAACTTAGTGAGCTCACGTTACTACTTTTTCTTACTTCTCGGGGCAATTACCATAGTCAATTGACGGCCTTCCATTTTTGGAAACTGTTCTACCGCACCAAGCTCTTCGAGGTCTTTTTCGATGCGCTTGAGTAACTGCATACCAATTTCCTGGTGAGCCATTTCACGACCACGGTAACGAAGAGTTACCTTCGCCTTATCCCCATGCTCAAGGAAACGTACCAGGTTGCGTAGTTTTACCTGATAATCCCCTTCTTCCGTCCCAGGACGAAATTTCATTTCCTTAACCTGTGTTCGCACCTGCTTCTTCTTCTGAGCAGCAACCTGCTTCTTCGCTTCGAACACATGTTTACCGTAGTCCATAATTTTACAGACTATCGGATCGGAATCTGATATTTGCACCAGATCAAGAGTCGCTTCAGCAGCTGCTGCGCGAGCTTCTTCAATTGGTACCACACCTACTTGTGCGCCGTCGGCGCCAATTAGGCGAACTTCTTTCGCTTCGATTTCATCGTTAATCGTTGCGCGCTTACTCTTTCCTTTTTGCTTAATTGTTTTCTCTCCGCTAGTTTTTCTCAGAACGAACACGACCGCGACTAGCAACGTCATCGCTGAGGAGCTGTTCAAATGCCTCTATTGACATCGAACCAAGGTCCTCACCACTGCGCGCACGCACGGCCACCGTTTGAGATTCTACTTCCTTATCGCCAATTACCAAAAGATAAGGAACCTTCTGAATAGTATGCTCGCGGATTTTAAAGCCGATCTTCTCGTTTCTCAAGTCCGCATCGACCCTAAAACCATTATTTTTTAGTGATTCTTGCACTTTTTTAACAAAAGGTGCCTGTTTGTCCGTAATGTTGGCCAAAACTGCCTGCGTGGGAGCTAACCAAGTAGGAAATGCACCTTCATAATGTTCGATCAATATTCCGATAAAACGCTCAAAAGATCCTAAAATTGCCCTATGTAACATGACGGGAGCTTGCCTTGAACCGTCTTCTGCAACGTACTGGGCATCGAGCCTCTCCGGTGTCGAAAAATCGACCTGAATGGTTCCAAGCTGCCAAACGCGCCCAATACAATCCTTCAACGAAAACTCGATTTTTGGACCGTAAAACGCACCCTCTCCAGGTAACTCTTCCCATGGTAAATCTTTCGCATCCATGGCCTGAGCTAATGCCTGTTCTGATTTGTCCCATATTGCATCGCTGCCAACACGTTTTTCGGGTCGAGTCGACAAACGGTAAATAACCTCACCGAAACCAAAATCCTCATAAACCGAATGAAGAAAGTCGATAAACTCTGATACTTCCGATTGAATTTGCTCTTCGGTGACAAATATGTGCGCATCATCTTGTACAAAGCCACGAACACGCATGATACCGTGCAGTGAACCCGAGGGCTCATTGCGATGACACGAGCCAAACTCAGCCAATTTTAACGGTAAGTCACGATAGCTTTTAAGCCCTTGATTAAACACCTGCACATGACAGGGACAGTTCATTGGCTTCAAAGCAAAATCACGGTCTTCGGTTTTAAGCGCAAACATATCGTCGCTAAACTTATCCGCGTGCCCGGATTTCTCCCAAAGACTAAAGTCAACCAATTGCGGCGTTTTGATTTCCTGATAGTTATGACGCGTTTGCTGTTCACGCATATAACTTTCTATCGTGGTATAAATACTCCAGCCTTTAGGGTGCCAAAACACCATACCGGGAGCTTCTTCCTGCATGTGAAATAAGTCGTACTTTTTCCCCAGCTTACGATGATCGCGCTTTTCTGCCTCTTCCAATCGGTGCAAATAAGCCTTCAGCTCTTTCTTATTTGACCATGCAGTGCCGTATATCCGTTGTAGCATTTCATTATTAGAATCGCCGCGCCAATAGGCACCAGCAACTTTCATCAGTTTGAATGCTTTCAGTTTACCAGTAGAAGGAACGTGAGGGCCGCGACACAAATCCATCCATGGCCCCTGTTTGTAAATGGAAATATCTTCAGACTCAGGCAAATCCTCAATGATTTGGACTTTGTAATTTTCTCCCATTTCACGAAAAAGCTTAATGGCCTGGTCTCGATCCATTACTACGCGTTCGATCGGTAAGTCGTCCTTAGTGATTTCAAGCATTCGCTTTTCTATTTTCTGCAAATCCTCAGATGTGAACTTATGACCTGTTGCAAAATCATAGAAATAACCGTCGTCAATCACCGGGCCGATGGTCACTTGCACACCTGGAAATAACTCTTGAACTGCCATCGCCATTAAATGCGCGGTAGAGTGCCTAACAAGCTCCAGACCTTCCTCGTCTCGTTCCGTAATAATCGCCAAATCTGTATCTTGCTCGATAAGGTATGACGTATCGACTACTTGGCTATCAACTTTTCCACCAAGTGCGGCCTTAGCTAAACCAGGACCAATGTCCATTGCAACGTCGGCAATAGTGACTGAGTTTTCGAATGAACGCTGACTTCCGTCAGGGAGAGTTACGATTGGCATTGTTAGTTCCTATCTCAGTGGTGCACCCTACCAAAGCGCACATGACGTTAAATATTTTACTTTAGGTTCAATGCATTGCAGATATTTCGACAACAACGCAAGGTTCTAATCCCGGCCCGTCCATACACTACCGGCACAGACAAAAGAGGTCTTCCAAAAAACGGGATGGCATCCTACCACAAAGGCTTGCTTGAAAACCACATTTTGCACATTTTCGTCAAAAAAATTGTTATTTTTTAAAGACTTGAGGAAATCTACTGGATCTAGGGACGAATGAGAGAGGTCTTTTTAGTTGCTGCGGCCTTTCGCACTTCATTTTCCTCCCCGGTCTTTTCCATTCGAGAGGCCTCAGGAACGTCTGACTCAACATCTACAGGCTCTTTTTCTACCAGATTTTCGTAACTGGCAGCGAGAACTTTTGCGTCTGCATCTCCATCGCGCATGAATTTCATGGCAGCCATTATATCGAACCCCATTTCCGAAAACTGAACCTGCAGCAACTTCTTAATCGGTGCCGAATCCCAGCCCTCCTTAAGGGCTTCATTGATACCGCGACCCAGATGAATAGCTTTGGTATTAATGTTGATTTCTCCCTCTAGCGACTCGAGTAATAAATCGCTTAAACGCCACTCCTGAGAAAGAGCTATAGAGATATCATTAAAATCCAGGCCGCTGAGTTTCTTTAACGCTTTTTCCGGAGAGTCAAAGGCTGATTCGCGCAGATCCTGGTACTCTTTCGACTTTGGGATTGCACTGCACCAAAAAACCATTTCTCCAATATTTTGTAATAACCCAGCTATAAACACCTCTTCAGCGTTCGCACCGGTAACATTGGCGACATTCCGGCCATGCACCGCATTCTCAAAACTTTGGAAGATACACGACAACAATTCGGGATGATGGGGCATTTCCTTTAAGACACTGTCCAGAATTGCGGTAGAAATACATATTGCCCGCAAACCACCAAACCCAATTCGGACGATGGCCTGGACCAATGCGCCTTCACTAACGGTTACAGCGGCTGGGTTGTGCTGAATACTATTCGCTATCGTCAATACTCTCGCAGTGAGCGCTACGTCGGTCAGTATGATATCCGCGAGTTGCTTCGTGCTCGTACTGTCTTTATTTATGACGTCATTTATTGCTCGCAACGTCCCCGACATCGCGCGCAACTCCGTATTCATCAATTCGTGTCGCCAGTTCTTTTGGGCCTCTTTGCGGTCGCGGGTCATGATTTATGTCTTGGTTAAATGAGTCGACAAACAGGATACTACAACGAGTACCCTCTCCAATACAGTGATATGTACCTATTTGAAATCAGTTCAATCCTCTCGATATACTAGCAAATTTCCAGAAATTTCAATAACGGGTAAGAAAAGCGATACCGGAATCGAGTGCATTGCTAACTCAAGGGCGCGTACCGACTACGATTTACTCATCATTTATCAACTTCAGTGCTTCAACCAGCGCGCACATTTCTTCTTTTGTACCGATACTTATTCTCAAAAACTGATCGATACGGGGCTTGGCGAAAAAGCGCACTAGGATATTGTGCTCCCGCAAACGAGCAAACAGTGTAGCCGCATCACTTTTCGTCGGTTTCGCAAAAATGAAATTCGCCGAAGAGGGTAAAACGTCGAAGCCCAGGCCAGTCAATTGTGCAACTGTCCACTCTCGAGTCTCGATGATTTTCTGACAGCAACTATCAAAATAAGCTGTGTCTTGTATCGCAGCGACCGCCGCCACCTCGGCAACTCGATCCAGGGGATAAGAATTAAATGAGTTCTTAACCCGGTCGATCCCGCGAATTAGTTCTTCGCTCCCCACCGCAAACCCCACTCGCAAACCCGCCAAGGATCTCGATTTAGACAAGGTTTGGACGACCAATACATTGGGATAACGATCAATAAGAGCAATGGCACTACTGTTTGTCCCCCTTGCATTCCCGGCAGCCATAAAATCAATATAAGCCTCGTCTACAATCACGACGGTTTCAGTATTAGTCTTCAGGAAGTCTTCGATTGTATCGAGCTCCATTCCGATACCTGTGGGCGCATTCGGATTGGGAAATATAATGCCACCATTTTCTTGACCATAATCATCTAGATCAATGGTGAAATCTCCTGCCAACGGTACTTGTACTGATTGAATATCATATAAATTGCAATAAACGGGATAAAAACTGTAGCTGATATCAGGAAAAAACAATGGTTTCGATTGCTTAAAAAAAGTCATAAACGCAAGCGCTAAAACCTCGTCCGAACCATTGCCTACAAAAACATTTTCTTGTTCGACAGAGTAATAGTCCGCGATTGCATTTTTCAGTGACTTAGAATTAGGGTCAGGATATAGGCGTAACAAATCGACCTGATCCTGCGACATTGCCTCCATTACCTTTGGTGATGGCGGATAAGGGTTTTCATTGGTATTGAGCTTAACCAAATTTGCAATAGTGGGCTGCTCTCCAGGGACATAAGGATCGAGGCGACCCACAAAATCACTCCAGTATTTTGATTGGCTTGTACTGGCCGCCTCATTATCAGGAAGAATAGCTTGAGCCGACGTTGAGACAGACTCAGCTGTTACATTCGCCGTCGATGGCTTCAGGTTTTTACTTGTGGACATAACAACTCTTAAAATCATTTAGAGAAAAAAAGAGTATACCTCAAGAGTTGATCGGACTTAACGCTCGATTAATCAATTACCACCATAAACCTACTCCATTGCTACGCCTACAACATCTTGACCCGTTTAAGCCAACCGATCCTTCTCAATTTTCGACAGCACAATATTATCAAATTCCAATAACGCCGATTCAGCTTTCATTAAGCTTCAAAGCATCATAATTGCATCAACTAACTAATAGAGCACAATGTTCCGAATTGCCATTCGGCGTTATGAATGACTAAGTTCCACTCAGACGGGAATTAAAAGACGGCGACTCAAAGGAAAAGTAAATATGATTTCAGTTACTCGTACAATGGCATTTATTGTGTCGATGGCAATAGCTCTGCCGGCCTTTGCTGCCAAACCTATCAGCATCAAATTTATTGAGGACGTAGTCGCAGGAGATAGCATCTATTCACATTACGTCGTTGTATGTTCTAACGAAAAAGAAAAAGATATTTCAGCATGGAACAATCGAAAATCCTGGTGTGAAGGAAAAGGCTCGAAATCCCGCTGTAAAAAGAAGCAATTAAAGACAGCAAGAAAAGTTTGCGAAAAAAGCTAATAAAAGCAAGCCTGTAAGTATCACTATCAGATTGACAACCGCGGCTCGAAAATGAGAAAAACATCAATACTTTCTGCACCTAACTGCTAAACTGTCCCTAAGGCAGCGCCCCTGTTTTAGCTCTCATTCACACGGTTCAGTTAGAACCTTAAAAAGAAAATAACGATATTCACTATGAGATTACTAATTGTTGAAGACGAACAGTATCTGCGCGAACAATTGCATAACGCTCTGACGAAAAATGGCTTCGCAGTCGATTGTGCGTCGGATGGCAGAGAAGGCCTCTTCATGGGTCTCGAGTATGACTACGACTTGGCTATTATCGACTTAGGACTGCCAGAAATCTCCGGCATTGAACTGATTCAACAATTACGAACAAAAGACCGAAAATTTCCGGTATTGATTCTCACCGCACGCGGCGATTGGCAAGACAAAGTTGAGGGCCTCGAGGCTGGTGCCGATGATTACGTCGTAAAACCTTTTCAATTAGAGGAAGTGATTGCGCGCATTAACGCACTACTGCGAAGAAGCGCCGGAAATGCTAGCCCACGCCTACAATTTGGGCCACTGTCTATAGATACTGCCGCAAAGAGCGCTTCGATTGACAATACTCCCATGATTCTAACCCGTTACGAATACAATACTCTGGAATACCTGGCGCACAATGCTGGTAAAGTGGTTTCTAAAACACAATTGACAGAACATCTCTACGACCAGGATTTTGACCGAGATAGCAACGTCATCGAAGTATTTATTGGTCGCCTACGGAAGAAAATTGACCCGACGGGCGTAATAGCACCCATAGTCACAGTTCGTGGCCAAGGCTACCGATTTGATCTAAAAGCATCAACAAAAGAGAGCTAGGGAGCCGCTGAATGTTCAACTCGCTTTTTGGCCGGCTTCTGATTGCGAGCCTGATTCTATTAAGTGTATTTTTTAGCATGATCTATTTTGCCATCAATCAAACATTCATAACAAACACAGTGACCACCAAAAGGGACCAACTTCGACTCCAAAACAACGTTCTTTTGTCCGCAGCTTTCGTCGAAAACGATAAGATTCTATTGCCCGACGAATTGAGCGAACGGCGCTTTGATGAATACGAGTCGGGATTATACGGATTTATCCACGATCAAAGTGGTAAGAGACTCTGGACTTCATACTCAGGCCACGACCTTAAGATCGATCTAAGGACACTCGGCAGTCAACCCCCAAAGGCTGGAAAAAGAGACTTCGCGCAAACAGCGAACTTTTATATCTCGCACCACTACGTCGAGTGGGAACTCGTCGATGATCAACCGCTACTGCTGACATTCTCGGTATTGGAGGATTCAACCCTAACATTAGAAAAAGTACGCGATTTCCAATACTCCATTTTACGTTTATTGGTTATCAGCGGGGTCGCGCTGGTCGTCGCACTATTATCAATTTTGCGATGGGGAACAATGCCACTGAAAATGTTGGCAAAAAACATTAAAGAGATTGAAAACGGAACAAGCCAACGCCTGGCCGATGACTACCCCATGGAGCTTAGCGACGTAGGTAGAAACCTAAATGAACTCATTGATGCAGAGCACCAACAGCGGGAACGTTACCAGAATACTCTCGCCGATCTTGCCCACAGTTTGAAGACTCCATTAGCCGTGGTAAAGGTTGAACTGGAAGCGAACCGCGGAGAATTATCCGAGGCAATAATCGCGGAACAGAGCTTACGTATGGAAGAAATCATCACCCATCAGCTTCAACGCGCAGTCGTCGCCTCTCCAAGTACGCTGAGCGACAGGGTTCCAGTAGACGAATGCGTGCGGAAAATTTCTTCGGCCTTAAGTAAGGTTTATGCTGACAAGATGATTTCCATCACACAAGACGTTGACTCTGAGATCAGTTTTCGTGGTGATAAAAGAGACCTAATGGAAATTCTAGGCAACATTGCAGACAACGCCTGTAAAGCTTGCAATTCTAGCGTGAAAATATGCGTTCATCAGTCGAATGACAAACTTCACATTAAAATACACGACGATGGAAGCGGAATTTCTGAACAGCTGAGGAAAAAAGTTATAGAGCGGGGTCAACGCCTGGACAGCAAAACTAGCGGACAAGGAATCGGACTCGATGTAGTGAAAGATATTGTAAACAGTTATAAAGGAGAATTACTCATTGACATATCACCTCTTGGAGGAGCGTTATTTACGATAATTCTACCCAGCTAACATTTAACTTTAAAGAGTAAATATACCAACTGACGAGCCCTCAACATCACGCGTTAATTGTCAGTCTATAAAAGAAATCCTCGCCCGTCTCTAGCACGGACACAGTAAAAACGCCCAGTATCTTACCATCCCCATTTCAGCCAATCGAACGAACAAATAGGATCAATACCGTTAATATCAATAAAAAATACACAATTCCTGCAACGAAAATATGAAGACCATTAGCTCTTCGAAAATCTTCTTCTCGCTTTGCACGGGGCCTCACACCTAGATGTGATGACATCACTATAACGAGAACTTGCAAAAAACCCATTGGTTTTTCGTCGTCGTCGGGTCTTTCAAAGTATCGAGGTTTTTTCCCATTCATATTCATTCTGTTCAGGATGTCATTAACTTCGTTACAATTCAAAGTGGCGCTCCTTCGCAATGTCGCGACTAAACTCAAGCCAACATCCTAGCCCATGAGACATTTTAACAATTCCCTTTCAACGATGCCAGACGTTGAGATAGATCAATATCGATCCAGATATTCTTTTTTCCCTGTTACATCCACGCCTTAAAAGATCACAATGATAACTTCTACGACACAAATAAGACTTATTCTTACCTCAAACGGATCTCACTATATGAACGATGCGAACGATCAGCTGGGCACTATTGACAAGTGCGACGGCTATTATAAAGCAACACTAACAAGATTTATCGATCACGATCAAGAAACGGTTTGGAACATGCTTACTGACCCCTCATTACTAGTAGAGTGGCTGGCTCCAGGATCCATTGACATGAAAAAAGGAGGTATGGCGAAACTTAACTTCGTCGATAGCGGGATCGTCATTAACAGCCTCGTTACTGAATTTTCTCCTCCCCACTTATTAGAATATTCCTGGAGTAGTCCCGGTGAGCCAGTGCGACCAATCCGATGGGAAAACACCGTCCACAACGGGCGCACTGCCTTAACCTTAACCTTAAATGTTCCCGATGAAGAAGACGTTGCGCGCGCTTGTGCGGGCTGGGAAGCGCATTTGATGATGTTGCTAGCGGCGCTAGAAAACGTTTCTATCAAGTTTCCATTTGAACGTTTTCAAACTACCCGCAACGCTTACAATGAAATGATTTAAATACGCGAAAGAGCTGCTGCGGTAATCGTTGGAGCGGGTCAGCGTCATAGCCTTGCAGAGATTTAGATCCTGAAAACAACTTGTCACTGATTAATTAGAGCCAATTGGCTGAATATTCCCACCGACCTTGAGACCCGGTATTTAAATATTGAGCTCTCGTGAAAAACCGTTAACTAACTCAACAAAAAGACCGGGCCTGAAAAAGGGAGAGCCATGGCCGGTCATTTCCATTAATTCGAATTTCGCGTTAGGGATCGCGTTTGCGATTCGTTGCGCCTCGTTGAGGTTCATGTCCTGGCGGCCGCAGGCAACAAGAGTAGGCACTTGTAGATTCCCAAGCATATCGGAAGTATCAGGTTCATACTGGTGGGCAGTGTGCGCCTTGAAAGCGGCCTCTCTATCTTCATAAAATCGCCAAGACTTGCGGATTGCGACATTCGGTTCGCCGGCATCCTTTAGTAACTGCCGGGCATCTTCAGCTAACTCTCTCTGCCCCGATTGCTCGACCGGCGGGGTCAGCGCAACGTCAAAAAGACCCAACCCAGTCAATTTTTCTTCATGGCGAAGGGAAAACTGAGCTGCGGTTCTAGCTCCGTAAGCGACTCCAAGCACAAAGGCCTTGGGAATTTCCAGCGCTTCCATAATCGCAGCCAAATCGTCGGCATACTGCGAAAAATTGAATTCATCTTCGCCGCCCCAACCACTTTTCCCCGTGCCGCGAATATCGAAGCGTAAAATTTGAAACCGCGCCAATAAACCTTCCATCACCGGCTCCCACGTTGTGAGATTAGCACTAGCCATATTCACTAGTGCTAGAACAGGATCAGCGGGATTTCCGTCCAACGAATAATGAAATTTAATGCCATTGGCAATAACAAAGTCGTTACTTTGATCATAAGACACGTACATAAGGCTCCCATACCTAATTGATACCGACTGTATTCGATCAGACATCCTAGCGGAATAAACACGGTATTTATAGGGTTTTGTCCGAAAACGCAAGCTCCTTCCATGGAAGCCTGATCTATTTTCCAAATCAGTGCGGGTTTACCTGACAAAGACGTTCCATTACTTTTTAAGGACAACAATCAACCTCTTGTTTTGGCAGCGGTGCCGCACTCGCGATAAGAAAGATCAATTATTAATGACAATCGGCAAGAATGAACGGAACTTGCTGTACATCTGGGACTCTCATCGATGGCACAGCTTTTGACTGGCAATACTGAAACGACTTGCAGCAACCTGCAAAAACAAAGGATTCAATCGTGGATAAAACTAATAATAACATGTACGCGGTCTCCCGTATCGACGACGACCGTTATCATACTCACGCGTGGAGAGTCAGTCTGCGTCGGCGAGGTAAAAGCCTCGTGAAGAATTTTCCCGACAAGAAACACAGCGGCAAAGCTAACGCACTGCGCTTAGCAAAAGCGTATCGTGATAAGTTACTTGCCGAACACCCCCCCCTAAGTCGCAGGGAATTTTCGTCCACGATCAGATCAAATAATAACTCGGGAATTAGCGGTGTTTGTAAATTTTCTAAAAAATACATACTCGCTAATTCTAAAGAAATAGAAAGCTGGTACTGGGAAGCACACTGGCCAACCGAACGAGGAGAAAGTAAAAGCGAACGTTTTTCTGTCAACAAATACGGTGATGAAATCGCAAGAGCCATGGCTATCCGAACGAGAAACAACGGAATGGAAGCTGTCGAGGGAGTATTTTGGGCTTCTGAGCGAGGCAATATGGGAGCCTCGAGAAATAGTTTTCCAACACCAGCGGAAAATACTCTAAAGCGCGGTTAGCGGAATTTCCACAATATCTCGAACAATTGACAGGCAAACGGTTGAAACTCCAATACCGTATTATGTAAACTACGCCCTCATACTTTCGAAATATAATCGATGAAATTTCCATTCTCACATTCCCTCTTGGGCTCAGGTACTGTATAAGGGCGCCATGAAAACACCAAAACGAATCCAACCGCTGGTTGAAGATGGCTTAGTCGACGAAGTTATCGGCCAACTCATGAGCGGAAAAGAAGCCACTGTCTACATTGTTCGCAGCGGCTCCGACATCCGATGCGCAAAAGTTTACAAGGAAGCAGCCAAGCGCAGCTTCAAGCAAGCAGTGAAATATCAAGAAGGCCGCAAAGTGCGCAACAGTCGACGCGCACGCGCCATAGAGAAAGGCTCCAAATTTGGTCGCAAGCAACAAGAAGATACCTGGCAAAACCATGAAGTAGATGCACTTTATCGATTAGCCGCTGCGGGTGTTCGAGTACCAGAGGCCTACGGCTGCTTCGACGGTGTATTGCTGATGGAACTGATCACAGACGATCAGGGACACGTAGCCCCAAGGCTAAATGATGTAACGATGACAGCCGAACAGGCGCTGGAAGACCACGCCACGCTGATGCACTACGTAAAGCTTATGCTCATTGCCGGCGTTGTCCACGGTGATTTATCAGAATTTAATGTTTTGGTCGACGACTATGGCCCTGTCATTATTGATTTACCTCAGGCCGTCGACGCCTCGGCAAACAACAACGCCGAATCCATGCTGACGCGTGACGTCAATAATATGACCACCTATTACGGTCAATATGCACCCGAAATTCTAAAGAGTCAGTTCGCGAGCGAAATCTGGGAACTTTACAAAAATGGTGACCTTCATCCAGAGACGGAGCTTACAGGTTACTTCAAAGACCAAGAAGAAGCCGCTGACGTCGACTCGGTCCTACTGGAAATTAAAGCTGCTTTTGCCGAAGAACAAGAAAGATTAGAAAGAATAAGTGAAGCGCAAGAGATTCACTAGATATCGAGACTAATCGTTTTTTTACCGAAAGAGACTAACTTAACAATAAAGAAAATCCCAGCAACAGCGGCGACAGTATTGCGGTTGCAACATTAGTCGCTAGATATTTCGGAAATTCACCAATGGCCTTACCATGCTTTATTGCACCACTTAAAGAATAAAAGGCTAAAGGCATCGGTATTAACGCAACGAGACAGGCACTCGGCATAAAGCCAAGGAAAACACCTCCAATCAACACTGCCATAGTGAGTAGAATAAAAAGACCGTAAATCATGTTACTTCTTTTTACGGTATAAGCGATCGGAAAATGGTTTCGACCAAAACGTCTGTCTGCATCAATGTCCGGATACTGGTTGAGTAACAAAAGATTGTTTATAAGGAAAAACGGTACGGCCGCAGCAATCCAAGATAAGCAGGAATACTCGCCAGCTATAATGTAATGAGTGCCTAGAACCATTAAGAACCCGAACCCTATGCCCGGCGCCACTAAACATAAAAGCGGGTGTTTGTTGATCCAGCCGGTATAGGTAATTATCAACAACAAACCCAGGATACCTATTGGTAGAATACCGAATCCAAATTTCACAAAAAAATACACGCCAATTGAAAATGTTAGCGCTAGAGAAAGAATGCCAATACCCAGTACTGAACGAGCCATTTCAGGATTATTTGGAAGCGCACCACTGCCTCCGCTAAATAGAGTTCTCTTCGTAGATAAATCTAAACCGCTGTCAAAATCATAATATTCGTTGATCGTATTAACGCTGACATGAGCGAACAGCGCACCGAATAATGCCAACAAGATAGTTGGGATATCAATAGTGAACTGTTGGAAAATCGCAGTACTTGCACCTAGAAATACACATACCGGTGTCAATATGAGAAAAGGAATTCTCATTGAATTGAAAACGGCGTTAATGTTCATTGATTATCAATTCTCTATCCTTGTAAAATTTCCAACAAAGCACATAATCAAAACAGCAGTAATTTTCCGCTTGCACAGGCTAAAAATTTATCTTCGCACAGCAATCCCAAACTTAGCGAGGTAAAAAAATAAACTGCAGACGATAAAACAATCATTGTAATAGTTACAACTTTCCACGGCGGTCAATTAATATATCGCCGGTCGAATTTCTTTTGCCAAACCACAAGATAGACTCAGCCACCTCGGGTGCCAAGCCCTCACGTGGCTGTAGAGAAGCAGTGAAATGATAATGACTGACAGCGTTGACGGTGATCATTCCGTCAACACCTAAAATCGCACCAAAATCATTTATTTGAATTTGCAGGTCTTGTTGCTGCATCGAAACCTGCGCCATATAACTCCCTAATGGCATCTCTTCGTCGCCTCCCAACCAATCCGCATCTTCCAAATTTAATACGCCATCCAGAGCAATTAACTCTCGAGATGTAAATATCCAATGGTCAATCACAAAAGCCAATTTGCCCTGAATCAACAGCGGAATCCACGGTTCCAATAATTTAATGGGGAAATATCCTTCCGCACTTTTAACCGTAACTTTACCATCTTGAACAAACGTAACCTGGGCTTGAACCGCATGGTCAGGCGCCGAGCTTTGAAGCTGTAAGACAATTTCTTTGTCTAGAAATTGTGCCATATCTAACTGCCAAGAAAACTGCCCAAGATCAATAACATTGTCATTAATCAGCAGCGCAGATTCTTTTGCCGTTCCATCCCACAACGACCCGGATAGCTGGGCCAACTCAAGCTGAGGAGAGTCCGCTGGGAGTAGCTCATGTCGCGAGGCAAACGATATGAGTTGCGGCGCAAAACTCGCGGGAATATTCAGAATAAGAACAGTGGATAAAACGCCAACAAGGAAAAGGCTAACAATGAACCTTTTTACGACCTTCAAGAACATACCTACCTTCCGCCGTGTAGCCGGATCGAAACGTCAACAGTTTCTTCGATACCACCTTGACTGACCGACAAATCTTTTATACGGACGCTGTAGGTACTTTCTAATTGATTTAGCAAATTCAATATCTTGTTAAAGGACGAATTCTCGAAGCGCAGCTGCACATCCCCTGTTGAAGATGGCTGGAAACGTTTCATTTGTAAGCCATTGTCTTTTACCAGTTTGTCGATGATCAGCGTTAAATTTTGTTTCGGCGCGGCGGACGTTTCTGCTCCTGAATCCGTTAACAGTTTGTATTCCGAAGCCAATTGCCTAACATTTTTTAAGCTCTCGGCCGCCAGTTCATTCTGTCGCTCAAGAGTAATCGCCGATAAATGCATTGGGCGCAATACAATAAAAAAAACAATATAGGCGAATATACAAACTGAACACAATAGCAGCAACAGCTGTTCTTTTCGCGACAAACCATTAAACCAAGGGAGCATAACTAATTAACCTCTAATTTTTAACCGGGCTCGAGTTCTATTACCTTCCGTACTACTTCCTGTTAACTCTGCAGAGAGCCCCAGCTTTTCCAATTTCCCCCTGACTTTTTCAACATCTTCAAACTTCTTAGCCATTACAGTAACGCGTATCTCAGATTGTTTTCCCGCATAGTTCAGATTCTGTAGCGTTAATTCCTTGGATTTCCCAATCACTGAGCCAACCTTTGCAAACAGCTGAACAAAACTCTCGGCACCCTGGCCTTTTAAACCCGCCACTTTTCGCCGAAGTTGTTTTTCTGCATCCATCACAGCACCCTTTGGTAGAACGCTTCGATAGGTTTTCTCAATTTCTCTACGCAAATCAATATTCGTTTCCTCAAGGGCAGATACTCGAGTATAGGCAGACGAAATATTCAATAACACGGCGGCAAGCAACAGTACTGACGGTATTCGCCAGGTTTTCCACCACTTTTTCCAGGGAAGACTGCGCGCGAACTGTCCCTGTAAAAAATTTACGGCATCAAAATCGGTTAAGCGCGTCGATGATAATAGGTGCTCAGGCGACTCCTTGGGAATAGTGTTCTCACCAATCAAACTCTGTTCTACGATCGACCAGTAATCATCGCTTTTCCACTCAACTAGTCCCCGCACCATTTCCGGCAGAGTTGCCAGTATTTGATCCTGAGATTCCGCGGCACCATAGATAAAAAGTTTATCCGGAAATTGTTCCGACTGATCGAGTAGTAATTGCAATGCCAAACTTGCTGTATCAATTGTCGCTGTGAACCCCTGATAAAGCCCAAAACGGATAAGACATGTATGGCCGTCGACCAATAGGCTCCAACAGTTTTCGCGTATCGGTACAAAAAACAACTCCGCAATCATCTGCTGAACATCAACTTCCTCTTTTTGAAAGGGCAGCAACCACTTTTCAATCAAGTCTCTTCGAGCAATCGCAACCGGTATAGACTCGTTTCTCGGGGAGCCCATGGAAAAGTGGAGATTATCGACATCTTCAATGAGCTCGTCTTCCAAAGAATAAGGAAGTGTCTGGCCTAACAATTTACGCTCGCTAGCCTCGAAAGCGACCATTCTGAAAGAAACATGCTCGGTAGGTGTAATAAAGATACATTGTTCACTATCCTGAGAATGCTCGGCTAGCAGTTCCATATCACCTACGGTGACCACTGGACCATCGCCGCCCAAACATAACCATTCATAGTTGCCGACACCACTTTGTTTTACAATTATCAACGATTTCACTCTTTTCTCTTTTGATTCGCGGCGAAAATGTAAACACCAAAAAAATCTATACTGTCAGGCCGCCAATGCAGTCCGATTTAGTTGATGGAATTACGACTCAACATCAGATGATCACGCTGAACGGCTGCCACCAATACGATCTTATTTAAGAAAACCTACAGTTACAACCACTCCCGCGTCCCGCATACTTTTAACAAATTAACTCATCGACATCGCGGGGCATTAGGCGCTGTCGCTGTCATCCTCAGCTGAGAAGGCATAACATTTCCCCAATCCATTACTAGCCCGGGCAATCGTCGTGATCTTTCCGCTAGCTTGATCTCGGTATAAGACACTATACATCCGAAATTTTCGATCTAAAAACTGAATAGTGGCGTCGAGTAAAAAAAATGCGCTATCAATGCCTAAACCGCTGCCGTCCAAACTTTCGGCAGGATGCGCCTCAATAAAATCCGAGACTGCAGAAAATCCTGAAATTTCCGAGTAGTTCGATCCCGCTATACGCGTACTACCGAAACTACTATCTCTTGCGTTTATGATTGCCTCTGTTTCACTTTCACTTATTGGCTGTAAATCATCCAATGCATTAATACTACGAATGATAACTGAACCCGCGGTGTTGACATTGATCACAGCGGAATCCGGCAACGCTGTTACATGGGGCTCCAAGGCTTTGAAAATAGCTTCATCTATGCCTTTAACCCATAGCAGCTCTGAGACACTCAAAAACTTTCTGTTAGCTGAGCGGTACGATACTTCCAGGTCACCATAATAGTTATTTTCAGCGCCGCCATTTTCTCGCTCGTCGCTATCAGAATCTATCCAGTCGCCGATTGCATTGTTAATACTTTCCGCCTGCTGTTGATCCAATAATTCTCCATTGGGGAAAGTAATGGATTGCAACAAACGCACAAATATTGCCTGTGTAAAGGTAAACTCGCCCGCTGAATTGGCGCCAGACAAGGAGTTCAAATTAAAGCGTCCCTGCAGATCACACAGTGTGCCACTGATCATCCCTTGGTCCAGCGGAAACTCCTGTTGTACGTTTAGCCAGCCTTCACTGGCGTGATCGACGTCCTTGCCTAGCTGTAAATCAGTCTGTAAGGTGCTGCGCGCTATCCCTTCAGCTCCACGCAACAGCGCAAAAGCTTGCTTGCTTAACAATTGGTTTTCAACACGCTTGTACGTAACCAAAAAATCGCTACCTAAGGTGCTGGCCAATAAGGTAACAATAACCACGACCAGAAGCGCTAATATCAAGGCAGCTCCCCGCTGGCTTCTGACGATCGAGTTAACAGGGTGCGCAAATGATTGACGTGTATTGTTATTGCCCGAGAATCGAAAAGACACGCTTCAGCTCCCCAAAATTTTGCACTGTTAAACCAATTTCAAGAGCCAGAGGCAATTCATTCTTTTTCTCCCAGTTGTCAACCCACTCGCCACCTAAAGTACTCTGATTGCCATTAACGCTATTCCCGTCTAAAAAACTCAGGTCCAGATTGAGAACTCCCGTCAACAAACGGGTTCTATGCATCCCCTCCTCGTCCGACATACGATCTAATACCGACCAACTTTCGCGCCATAGCTCATCATTTTCTAAACTGTAACGAACGCGTTGTAGGTCGCCGCGCGGTAAGAATCTTGGGTTATCCCAAGCTCTTCGAGTGAGTATTAAGACATAATCGCTAATTGCCCCGCCGAAAAACGCTGGCTGTGTTTCATCGTATTCATCGACAATCGGTCTCAACACAGCGTGGCGAATATCCCGCTCAATGATTGTCAGCGGCAACTGAATGTCAGCTAGCTGTTGAGCTTGTTTTTCGTGTTGTGTCGCTGCAGTAATCGCCGCATTTAGCCCACTGTAAGCCAGCATGGCAATAAATGCAGTGATAACCATCGCCAGCATCACCTCAATCAATGTAAAACCAGAAAAACGACGATAACTCTCTTTAGGACATGAAAACTTCATTATTCACACCGGCTCGTAGAGCAGTGATAACTGTCAATAAGTCCCAAGACCGTTACAATAGCCGATTCATCGTCCTCACTGGCTCTAACACTAACCTTCAATTGGACGAATCCATCGGCTAATGACTGGACTGGTTTAATTCTCCAAAACCATTCTCGTCCAGCCATATCTTCGCGCCCACTTCTCTCCCGATCAATTAACTGATTAGTCTTCTGATTTTCAAGATAAACAAGCTCCAATTGGTTCAAGGCCACCCAATGAGCTATCGTCTTATCACGAAGATATGCCGTATTGTCTATGTTACTCATCATCTGAAACAATAAAGCGGAAATCGCTACAGACACGATCAAAAGTGCAACCATCACTTCGACTAAGGTAAATCCACAATCGCGCCGAAATAAGACCGGACCACCAACACAATCCGTTTTATCGATGCCTGTCCGCAAACTATTCTTCAAATTCGTTATCCTGCTGACCGACAACGACTCGGCCCAATTCATCGCCGACAATTTCTACTTGCGTATCTGGATTCTCTTCATCGAACAGAACTACTTTAAAAGCGGTCATTTCACCACTGGAAAGAAGCCACAATTCCGGCTGCACACGATCCGCATCAACCACCCCATTTTCATTGGCTATATCGAGTTGGCTTACTGTCGGGTCAATAATCTTCTTTTTAGTTTCAATATCCTGCTCTCGATCAACATCATCCAACTCCAGACGCAAGGCGATACCAACAGGAAATAGAAATTCGCTCTCGCCGCCTTCACTATTGGGCTCCAACCAAAACCCGTCATCGTTTCGAACTAGCCAACGATAGCCAATTTGTTCGACACCCTCGATGTACTGTCGATAAATATCGACACCCCATTGTTGATTACTCAGTACCGCCTCTTCGGCCAACAATGCGGTATTGTTGGCAAATTCTTTCGCTACTGTACGTAATTGGAACTGGCTGTTCGTTCCCAAATTGACGCCGATAAAACTGATACTCAATCCAATAATTAGTAAAACCGCCAATAACTCGATGAGACTAAATCCACCGCCAATCACCCTTTTCGAAGTTGTATTCGTCTCGAAGAACTCGCCTGGACGAGTTGGCCTAAAAATACGGACAAGCAAGATCCTTAATAACCGAAGCCTAGTTACCTTCAACTGAATTCATCCAATTACCGCGATCGGTATTTTGGTTTTCACCCCCGGTCACGCCATCTGCACCTAAGGTAAAAATATCAAACTCACCATTTCCGTACTCAGCGGGGCTCAGGTAATTGTAAGGTCTGCCCCAGGGATCTACGGGAAGACTACTTAAGTAGCCATTCTTCTTCCAGTTTGTAGGAATAGGATCGATCGTAGGTTTCGCAATCAATGCCTCCAGTCCTTGTTCACTGGTTGGGTAGCTATAATTATCAAGTCGGTATATTTTAAGTGTTGTTTCGATTGCTTTAAAATCCGCCTCGACTTTTTGAATACGAGCATCGTCGGCGCGATCCAATACATTGGGTGCAACCACACTGACTAATAAACCGATGATAACCAATACAACCATTATTTCGATCAAACTAAAGCCGGTCTGTCTATTTCTCATTTTTTCTTCCAATTCGAGGTTCGCTTATTAAACATGAAAATTATAACGTCTATACCCTACCGTTTATGCGACAAGGTTATTCATTTCTATGATCGGCAGCAAAATCGAAAATACAATCGTACAAACCACGGCAGCCATTATGACAATCATCAACGGTTCAAAAACGGCCATCAAATTACCCAACGTCATTTCTAATTCCCGTTGTTGATTCGTCGCCGATCGCTTCAACATTGTTTCCAACTCACCACTTGCCTCGCCGCTGGCCACCATATGGACCATCATCGGAGGAAATACTTTCGCTCGTGATAATGCGCGATTTAGCGTTCCGCCCTCTTGCACGGCAAGTGCAACGGTTTTACTCGCAGCGCGCAATTCCAAATTTGTTAGTACCTCACCGGCAATTTTTAAACCTTCCAGCAAAGGAACACCGCTAGAGGTCAATATACTGAGCGTTGACGCAAATCTTGCCGTATCCACCGACGTGATAAAACCAGAAATCATCGGCATCTTTAGGAGCAGACGATGCCAAGTAAGGCGGCGACTCGGGTTTTTTAACAGTTGTTTTAATACGATAGGAACGGAAAAGAATACCAGTAGAATCACCCACCAATACTCTTTAAAATTATCACTCATGGCAATGACCATTAACGTCAAGCCGGGTAACTCTTGCTTCGTATGCCGAAATACGCCAACTAAGTCCGGCACAACATAAATCATCAGCACACTAATTACCGCGACCGATAAAGCCATCAGCACCATGGGGTATATCATGGCGCCTTTCAGTTTTTGCTGGGTATACTGGTTATTTTCCGTGTACTCTGCCAACTGCTCCAAAACCGTCCCCAAGAAGCCAGCGTGCTCGCCTGCCTTTACCATAGCACAATACATTTCATTAAATATTTGCGGGAAATCGCCCAGCGCATAGGCCAGACTATAACCTTCCATAACTCGAGCACGCACCTGTAACATTAGACTTTTTATTCGCGGTTTGCGCGACTGCTCGGCGGTAGCTGTTAATACTTCATCGAGCGGCATATTTGATTGCACGAGAGTCGACATTTGCCGAGTGATAAGCGCTAAATCCGACTGGCTAATACGAGGCTTAAATAGTCGCTTAAAACTGACGGGCTCTGACAATTTCGCCGTCCCTTCACTTGCAGCGATAACCTCCACCGGCTTTAAGAGCTGAGAACGTAATTGATTGCGTACTTGTCTCTCGGAATCTCCTTCAACTATGCCCTTAACAAGCTTTCCGTTATTCCCGAGAGCCTTGTAACTATAAGCCGCCATTACCGTACAATCTCGCCGGAAATATGTTCTGACGGAGTTATGAACGCAAACAGATAGCGCCGCTCATAAACTGTTGATAGCCGAATCACGCTGTTGTCACTCGCAATACTTCCTCTACGGTCGTTTCGCCGGCCAGAATACGATCTCGGCCACTATCAAGAATACCAGTCGACTTTTTGCGGGCCTGAACGACCATTTCCTGTTCACCCGCTCCACCGTGAATTAAGGCGCGTAACTGATCGTCAACGACGATCAGTTCATAAATACCCGTTCGACCTCGGTAGCCACTGCCATTACAGTAAACGCAGCCCTTGGCCCGAAAAATGGAAACTTTTTCTGCTGTATCAAAAATGCCGAGCGCGGATAATTCTGACGACGATGCTGTGTGAATCTCCTTACACCGCGCGCATAAAACCCGCACAAGTCTCTGTGCCATCACTGCTATAATACTGGAAGAAAGCAGGAAGGGTTCAACACCCATATCCTGAAGACGAGTGATAGCACCGATAGCCGTATTGGTGTGCAGCGTTGATAACACCAAATGCCCGGTTAAACTGGCCTGAACTGCAATTTCTGCGGTCTCTGTATCTCGAATTTCTCCGACCATCACCACATCAGGATCCTGACGCAAGATGGCGCGCAGACCTCTCGCAAAAGTCATATCAACTTTTGAGTTAACCTGAGTTTGACCGATGCCGGGTAAAAGATATTCCACGGGATCCTCAATCGTCAAAATATTACGGCTACTGTCATTAATGTGGGTCAGACCGGCATACAGAGTCGTTGTTTTACCGGACCCTGTGGGACCCGTCACCAAAATAATACCATGCGGCGTATGTAGCGCTTTCTTATAAGACGCATCGACGTCAACACTCATATTTAACTGAGATAATTCCAATTGCCCCGCTTGCTTGTCTAACAATCGAAGTACTACGCGCTCACCGTGGGTAGAGGGAATGGTTGAAACCCGAAGATCAACCGCGTGACCTGCGAGCCGAATCGAAATTCGGCCATCCTGTGGTACCCGTTTTTCAGCTATATCCAGCTTGGCCATCACCTTCAATCGAGAAACGAGTAACGGTGCCAACATCCGCTTTGGTGATAGAACTTCGGTCAATACGCCATCGACACGAAAGCGCACAGTCAGCTTTTCTTCAAAGGTCTCGATATGAATATCTGAGGCCTGTTCTCGGACGGCCTGAGACAATAGGGCATTGATCAAACGGATAACAGGTGCGTCGCCTTCCGCGTCCATCAAGTCAGCCGTGTCTGGGATTTCATCGGCAAGCCGTGACAAGTCGATATCGTCCCCCATATCCTCGGCTACTTGGATGGCCTCCCGATTATCTTTTTGATAGGTACGAGTCAACTGCCGCTGGAAATCCGCATTGCTAAGCTCTTCTGTACCGAACGACCTCATTAGGCCGCGTTGCAGCTCTGACAATACCGCTAATGTTAATCCACTACGGTACAAAACGACCAGGCCATCTTCTCTCCAGTCCAGAAGAACTCCATGATTCTGAGCAAAAGTAAAAGGCAAAACAAAAAGCTCTTCTTCCGGTGACCGTTTGAATGACACAGTCGCTTCGGATTCCAAAGTATTTAGACTTTCACTGGTTTCTATATCAACGTCGGACATCGTTATTGTCCCGAATCAGATTCGACTTGCAGGCTTTCATCAGCTCGTTTCATATTTATCAGTATCTCCCGCTGCTCTTCCCACTCGGGTAGTAAAGGCAAGGAGCGGTCTTCAATGAGATTAACACCTTCATCGATTTCTCTTTGTTGCTCTTTTCTGATTAATCTATATTTCCCCGCTGTCGCTTCATCCATTTCACGATTATCCCGGACAATAGTCGCTTTCAGGAAAACCAGTAAATGTTTTTTACCGACATTAACGGCGGTACTTCGAAACATCGCACCGATGACCGGCAAGTCACCCAGCAAAGGCACTTTTTGAACCTCCTCAGTCACATTGTCTTCAATCAAGCCGCCCAGCACAATGGTCTGGCCATTATCAGCAAGAACTTTGGTATCAATTTTCCGCTCACTAGTAATCAAATTACTGTTGAGCGCAGCGGTCCCTTTGACATTTGATACTTCTTGAGAAATAGCCAATATCAGAGAGTCCCCTTCATTAATTTGTGGAGTCACCTTTAACGTAATCCCCACATTTTCTCGCTCTACTGTTTGAAACGGGTTATCGGGATTAGAGGAAGAACTTCCCGTCGACGTATACGAACCGGTCACAAAGGGAATACTTTCACCAACGACAATGGAAGCCTCTTCATTGTCCAGCGTCATCAAAGAAGGTGTTGATAATATATTCGCCTTGGTATTTTTCTTCAGAGCGTTGATAACCAAATTCAAACTCAAGCCATCTTTTACATGACCAAAACCCAATACCTGTCCGGGTATACCCGCCAATGCGGAAGCGATACTGGCTGTGGATTCAGTCGAGTCATCCGACTCGAAAGCTGCCGCTGCCGTGGCTCCCGCTAAACCTGCGCGCGTAGATGATCCATAAGCGCCACTGTCGTTTGTAAATAACCACTCAATCCCCAAGTCCCGGTCGTCGGTATCTGTAATTTCCACTATGATAGCTTCCACCAATACCTGCGCGCGCCGAATATCTAATCGCTTAACTACCGATAACAAAGACTGCATGACGTCAGCTTCTGCAGTAATAATCAGAGAATTTGTTCCCTCATCGGCTTCTATGCTCGCAAGGCCCTTGGATTTGGTTTTGCCGGGAGTTCGAGGGCCCGTCATTCCGACCATGTTTTGCACAACTTTGCTCAGCACTGCGGCAAGGTCTTTCGCTAGAGCATATTCAAGATAAACGACTTTCACATTACCGCTTTGAACCAAGGCTGTATCCAGAAAAGCCAGTAGACTCTTCACTCTTGCGCGCTCCAACTCGTCGCCGCTAACAAGCACACTGTTGGTTCTTTTGTCCGCAACCAGCAGCAACTGTCCCGTTTCAGCCTGTCCTTTCTTCTTTTGGCTTTGCTGCAACTCCTTTAACATCCGCACCACTTCTTCGGATGATGCATGTTCCAGAGTTACAATATCGGTCTCTTCGACCGCCGACAAGTCGATGCTTTCAATAACTTTTCGAATACGAGCAATATTGGCGGATGTATCAGAAATAATAATTGCGTTACTTGGTGCGTAAGCGGCTACATGAGCATGCTGTGGCGCCAACGGCCTAATCAGCGGAATTAACTTCGCAGCGGAAATGTTGTTAAGCTGTATAACCTGCGTTACTACTTCACTACTGAGGGAAATACGATTTTTATTTGCCACCTGCACGGGTGCAGACCGGGCGCCTTTGTTGGGAATAATTCGAATAATGTCGCCGGAGTTAACAGCAGCGAAGCCCTGCACTTCCAAAATCGAGAGAAATAGCTCGTATAACTCTTCGCGATTCACAGGTTTCGACGAAATCACCTGCACGGTTCCTTTTACCTTTGAGTCTATAATCATTGTTTTGCCTAAAGCATTAGCCACAAAACGAATGAGTTCCTGAATGTCGGTTTCCTTAAAATTCACTGTCCAGGTTTGATCGGGGTTTGATTGCTGTTTTTCTGATTTTTGACTTATTGATTGTGCGAAAACCTCTGTCGAAGATAGTATGACGACAGCAGATAACACCGAGACAATCAGCTTAGAAGCAACGGGTCTTGGTAGCTTAGCCAGATCAAAATAAGCTGTAAGTGCACGAGTTGATACCCAAGTAAAAAGCCGCTTGTGAAACAAACAATTCATGAAAAATGTACTCAGTTGGAAAATAATGAATGGCAAAGAATATAAAACCTGCAAAGCGATTTATTAAAAACACTGTCGGTCAGCTGTTAGTATTGTCGTCCAACGACACGGCAATCTCCAACGTTTCGCCATTTCTATCAACGGTAAAATTGGCTTCCTTGGCTGAACGCATCAATTTATAGATCTCTAAAGCTTTCGAAGGTTCATCAAGGGTAATACCGTTAATACTGGTCACCACGTCGTTCGGCATAAAACCCAAGTCGGTAAATTGCTGACGGTCTTTGCCGGGGCTCACTTTATAACCAACCAGCTGACCACCTTTCTGACTCGGCGATATGCGTATTGCTTCAGCCAATGATCGCGGATTATTATATAAGCGTTTTCGGTAATCCTTTGCTAGCGATGTTGCTTTCCGATCTGGTCGAACGACTGTTGCCTTCTCGGTGGTGCGCCGAGGGATAATCTTTGGGCTTGATTTTTTCTCACCACGATGAGATGCAGAGCTAGTCTTATTTTCTTCGTCGTATAACCACAGAGATTCATAACTCCCGGAATTATTCAAAATGACGTGATCTTCCAGTACTCGCTCTAAACTAACACTGCCGTTGATGGGCAACTTTTCGCCAACATAATACTGATCTTGCTTACCCTGATATACAATTATCGCTAAGGATTCATCTTGTCTTGAGTTTAATACAATTCCCTCCAGCGCAACATTCAGGCGAGTTTTCGTCGCGTCCAGATCGATAACGTCCTGCACTGGTACAACATCAGCACCTTCCGTTTTAAGGCTATCTGCACCAAATAGATCCAGGGATTGTAACTGCAGGATATCAACGGAAGCTGTTTTATGTGTAGCAGAACCTTTATTCTTATCCGTGCTACTTACCGCATTCAGATTTTCATCCACCAAAGGATTAGTCATGAACGTCAAAACAATTTGAATGAGGGAAAAAAGCAACCAAAAAACCAAGACAACGCAAAAAGTATTATGGATAACCTTCACAGGCAATGCACTAAACCGATCGGTAACCCTTTTCCCTGACGTTCGCCAACGGCCAGCCAAACTCGACACTTATTGATCTCCTACTGCTAGCACACACTTTCCACAACCGCAGTATATTAGGACTTTAGAACTAAAGGAACCCTAATTCTTGTCGGGTCAACATACGGGAATACTGGCAATAAGACATTTCTGAACTAGACTAGTTCCTACCCGTAACAAATCAGATATCAGCAGCGCACACAAAAACGCTCAAATTGACTGATGACTATGAATAAACATCAACGCTATGAAAAACCACTTTTTTATCGACAGACGCAAAAGAAAGGAACGGCGAGAGGGCATGGAGCTGAGGAAAAACCCACGGCTAAATCTTAACCACCGCAAGCGACGACTATGCAAGCAACGGCGGCGCTTTGACAATGTATCCGATGATTTTTACGCTACAACTTTTTTCTTACACAGAGAAGAGACTGTACAAATAAGCGACAAACATTAGGTATTAACCACCAACAAGACTAATCATCACTCCAGCCGCCACCGCCGAGCCGATAACACCCGCAACGTTGGGTCCCATCGCATGCATTAACAAAAAATTGTGCGGATTGGCGTCGAGACCCACTTTATTCGATACTCTAGCTGCCATTGGCACAGCGGAAACGCCGGCTGAGCCAATTAATGGGTTAATCGGCGTGCTAGACAGTTTATTCATCAGTTTTGCCATTAGTAAACCACAGGCTGTACCTATACCGAAAGCTACAACCCCCAATAATAAAATGCCTAATGTGTTTAAATCGAGAAACTTGTCGGCGCTTAATTTGGACCCGACTGACAAACCGAGGAATATCGTTGTGATATTAATCAGCGCATTCTGGGCCGTATCACTCAATCGATCGACGACTCCACATTCTTTCATCAAATTTCCAAAACAAAACATACCGAGTAACGGTGCCGCAGACGGTAAGATCAACGCGACCAGAATGAGTAATACCATTGGAAAGAATATTTTCTCAACCTTGGAAACGTGCCGCAGCTGTACCATTTCAATTTTTCGTTCTTCTTCAGTGGTTAGAGCCATCATAATGGGTGGCTGAATCAGAGGGACTAACGCCATGTAGGAATAGGCCGCAACCGCGATGGCTCCCAATAAATCCGGAGCCAAAATACTGGATACGTAAATAGCGGTAGGCCCGTCTGCGCCGCCAATAATCCCAATAGCGGCAGCGTCGGCTAGACTAAAATCCATTATGCCTATGCTCGTTAAACCAACAGCACCTAAAATGGTAGCGAAGATTCCAAATTGAGCGGCAGCGCCGAGAAACAATGTTTTGGGATTAGCCAATAGCGGCCCGAAGTCGGTCATTGCACCGACTCCCATAAAAATAACTAACGGGGCCGCCCCGCTCGCAATAGCGACAGTGTAAAAATTGTATAACATTCCATTCGAAAACCCATGATCTGCAGCAGTCTGCTGGGCGAGCAGATGGGCCTGCGCACCGGCTGTTTCATAAGCATGATAAATATCCTTTCCACTTTCCCAGGCACTCAACTTCAGGCTTTCGGCAAGCGCGTTCAAAACGTCGGGGCCACCTAAGGTTATAGCATTTTCGACAGACGAAAAAGCCATGCCAGCACCGGGTATGTTGGCAAGAATTCCGCCGAAACCGATGGGAACGAGCAATAAAGGCTCGAATCCGCGATTAATGGCCAAATATAAAAGCCCGATACCAATGAGTATCATAACCAGCTGCCCAAGACCCATTTGGTAAATACCAGAGTCGGCCCACAGCAAGAGCAGTTTATCCATTATATTATCCTCTACTTCCAGCTAGACAATGGTTAATAATATATCGCCCACAGAAACAGAGTCGCCCTCCTTAACACTGACTGACACAACGGATCCGGAATGGCTTGCACGCACTTCGGTTTCCATCTTCATCGCTTCAAGAATGATGATCACATCCCCTTGCTGAACGTGCTCGCCAACGCCGACGTTTACTTTGAATATGTTACCGGACAACGGCGCAGTTACAGGCTCGCCATCGACTTTTGCTGCAGTGGGCACGGATAAACCGGTCACTGCTGTCACCGCGTTTATGTCTCCACCTTCAGACACTTGCACCACATAACTTTGACCTTTGACGGATACGGTGTAGACCTCTGGCTCGCCTTTCACAGCAGCAGACTTCGGCGCAGCGGTGGCAGGCTCGGCAGCTGAAGCGGTAGGCACCGGCTCGAAAGCTGAAGGGTCTCCGCGATTTTCGAGAAACTTCAAACCTATTTCGGGGAACAACGCGTAAGTAAGCACATCGTCAATCTCATTCTCACCCGCAGCTAGCTTTATACCTTTATCGGTGGCTACGGATTGCAAGTCTGAAGTCAACTGATCTACTTCGGCATCCAGTAAATCCGCTGGCCGACACGTTATCGGCGCTGCGCCGTCGAGAACACGAGCTTGCAGCTCCTGATTCACCGGTGCCGGAGTTACGCCATATTTACCTGCCAAAACCCCAGCGGTTTCTTTTGATATTGATCTATATCGCTCGCCAAACATCACGTTCATCACGGCCTGCGTGCCAACAATTTGCGAGGTAGGGGTGACCAACGGAATAAACCCTAGATCTTCACGAACACGGGGAATCTCTGCGAGAACCTCATCCAATTTGTCAGAGGCACCCTGATCTTTCAATTGGCTTTCCATATTGGTTAGCATACCGCCAGGAACTTGCGCTACTAAAATCCGAGAATCAACACCGCGCAGTGAACCCTCGAAGCGCGCGTATTTTTTCCTGACCTCTCGAAAGTACCCCGCAATTTCTTCCAGCTTCACGATATCAAGCCCGGTATCTCGCTCTGTTCCTTCGAGCATGGCAACAACAGATTCAGTCGGAGAGTGGCCATAAGTCATGCTCATAGACGAAATCGAGGTATCGATATTATCGATACCTGCCTCGACCGCCTTCAAAGCCGTCGCCGTCGACATACCTGTCGTCGCATGACACTGCATATGAATAGGAATAGATAGCTCTTTTTTCAAGCGACTGACTAATTCAAAGGCCACGTAGGGTTTCAACAAACCGGCCATATCCTTTATTGCAATCGAATCGGCACCCATCGATTCAATGTTTTTCGATAACTCGACCCACATATCTAAGTTGTGGACCGGACTCAGGGTATATGAAATCGTCCCCTGAGCATGTTTGCCGACTTTGCGCACGGCTTTAATTGCCGTTTCCAAATTGCGCGGGTCGTTCATCGCATCAAAAACCCGAAAAACGTCAACGCCGTTAATCGCTGCCCGCTCTACAAATCGCTCGACAACGTCATCGGCATAATGACGATACCCCAAAATATTTTGACCGCGAAATAACATCTGTTGCGGAGTATTAGGCATCGCTTTTTTTAATTCGCGAATACGCTCCCAGGGATCTTCTCCCAAATAACGAATACAGGCGTCAAAGGTGGCTCCACCCCACGATTCCAATGACCAAAAACCAATCTGGTCAAGTTTTTCGGCAATGGGTAACATGTCATCCAAACGCATCCGCGTTGCAAACAAAGATTGATGAGCATCTCTAAGAACAACATCCGTAATACCTAAAGGTTTTTTTGTGGTCATACTGTCTTTTCCTGAACGAAGTATTCTGTCGACGGGCACAGGCCATTAATCGAAAAATCGCTAAATACTTTATTATTTCCGTCGCGATCGATATTTATGAATAGCCGCACTAATCACCGCAATTAACTGATCATCTTCAACCACAGCCGTCTTATTTGGCGCTTGCTGGGGAACAAGCTGTTCGGGTTTCGTGTACCGCTGCAATACTGCAGACATGGCAGTGGTGGCTGCAATTAGCAATGCTAGAAATACAAATACTGTGCCCATGCCAAATAGCATTAATTCGACACCTTGCTGCATAAGCGATGGCTGCACTGGTTAGCTCCCGACTCTGACAAGCTGTTTTAGCGAAATTTTATGCCAACATCGCGACACTTAATATCCTAAAACAAAAGGCTATAATATAAACGCCCAGTCATAGGCGCAAAAAAGTTGACAATGTACAGGTAATCAGCTGTTTAGGCAATAAGCTTCACCTGAAAAAATATCAATTGAAACCACTATAATTCTTTAAATATCAAAAACTTATAGGCAAGAAATTGAGTTTAGCTAATGCTGATGTAGATTACCCAACAAAAAACCGTCGATATTAAACTAAACCGCTTTTTCCAGCAGTGATTATCGGTAAATGAATCTTAGCGAAATTTCAAACTATCCGTATAATACCCACCGACAACAAACAGAGATCCAAATTAACAATGAGAATCATGCTCGCCCCAATGGAAGGCGTCGTCGACCATACCATGCGCTCCATGTTAAGCGAGGTGGGCGGACTCGATCGCTGCGTCACTGAATTTGTGCGGATAACGAATCATCGTCTTCCAGCAAAAGTATTTTATCGATATTGCCCCGAATTACACAACGGCAGCCTCACTCCAAGCGGCACTCCTGTCTACATTCAATTATTGGGAGGCATTCCTGAGCCAATGGCAATGAATGCATTGCGAGCAGCTGAATTGGGCGCTGCCGGTATTGATATCAACTTTGGCTGTCCGGCTAAACTGGTTAATCGCAACGATGGCGGATCGGTTTTATTGAAAGAGCCTCGACGGGTATTTGATATTGTTAAGGCAGTGCGTGACGCGGTACCAAAAACAACACCGGTTACCGTCAAAATCAGACTTGGCTTCAACGATAGAAGCCTGCTCGATGATATCTGTGCAGCCATTTTTGCCGCCAGTGCAAACGAACTCACCATTCATGCACGAACCAAGGAGGATGGATATAAACCACCCGCATACTGGGATGCAATCGCTGCCGTTACTGAAAAAAGTCCAATCCCTATCATTGCAAACGGAGAGATATGGAGCACTCAGGATTATCATAATTGTGTTGTGCAAAGTAACTGCCAGGATATTATGCTGGGACGAGGAATATTATCCTGCCCCGATTTAGCCCGCCAAATCAAATCGGTCCATCAGCAAACAGGTAAACCGATCCTCGAATGGCCTAGCATTGTTCGACTTTTAGATCAATTTTGTTCGGTTACAGCACATGAATACGACCACAAGTACGTTGGCAATAGAGTGAAACAGTGGTTAGGGTATTTACGTCGGCAATACGGACAGGCAGAGACACTCTTTGAGTCCGTAAAGAGACTAAAGATGCCCGACGATATCTCAGCTGCGATCGGTCAACACCAACTCAGCCTCAATAAAGACGATGAATCTCCTCTACCGATCGCCGTCTAATTTGGCTCGGATCGGATCGGATCGGCCATGAATAATGAATCACCACGTACTTGAATGAGCTAGATGAAACTGGTGCTTTTTGTAGTACGTAGCATTTAAATTAGACTCCCGCGAGACAGCCCAACGCCTCGCTTACCTGAGATACATTTTCACAAGGCCTTATTTTGACCGAATCAAATAACCTCGCCCCGCCTGAAAAAAAGCAAAACCCCGGTAAAGACTTTACTCAAGGACCAGTCCACACACACCTCATTCGCTTAACCGGCTTTATGATCATGGGCCTCGTTTCAGTGATGGGTGCCAACTTAATAGAAACGGTTTATATCGGCAACGTGGGCACCAATGAACTCGCAGCAATCAGCTTTTCTTTTCCTATGATTATGTTATTTCAGGGAATATCCATGGGCCTCGGCATTGGGGCATCGTCTGTGGTGGCTAGAACAATGGGCCAGGGGAATAAAGATAAAGCAAAAACGTTAATTACCCATTGTTTCTTACTGGTCGTTAGCCTAATCATTCTTCTGGCCGGCATAGCTTATAATTTCGTTGATAGTTATTTTTCACTGGTTGGAGCTGATGATCTCGTTCATCCCTTAGCCGTCGAGTACATGAAAATATGGCTATGCGGTTTACCTTTTTTTACGGTTGCAATGGTTGGCTCTACATTAATGCGGGCTATGGGAGACCCCAAGACGCCGGGGCTTTTGATGACTATCGGGTCGATCTTGCACGTTATCATTTCACCCATTTTTATATTTGGCTTAATGGGCGCTCCCAAGCTGGGTTTAGCCGGTGCGGCGGCAGGGTTTGTGGTGGCACGCTGTGTCAGCTTTCTTATGTATGCGTACGTCATTATTGTGAGAGATCAATTTTTCGATTTGAATATGAAAGAATTTAAACAGTCTTGCTACAACATCCTTCACGTCGGTTTACCAGCCATCGCCAGCAACATGATAGTACCCATTTCAATGGCTGTGATTACAAAAATTCTCGCCAGCCATGGCACAGTCGTGATAGCCGGGTTTGGTGTCGGCGCCCGTATTGAGTCAATGATAATGATGGTGGTTTTTGCTCTATCTATGAGTGCCGCACCCTTCATCGGTCAGAACTGGGGAGCCGGGCTATTTGACCGCGTGACACATGCGCTGAAATTATCAAATCGATTCGCCATCTTATGGGGCGTGTTCGCCTACTGCTTTTTCTTACTCTTTGCAGAACTACTTATTTCACTAATAAACGATGATCCCGGCGTATTAGAAGCGGCAACGATGTATTTACGCATCCTACCGCTCTCCATCGGATTTATGGGTCTTATTGCTATCTCCACCGCAAGCTTTAATGCGCTCGGGAAACCTATGCCACCACTCCTCATTTCGATATCTCAAATGGTGATTATTAATATTCCGCTCGCCCTGCTCGGAGATTACCTGTGGGGCTATGTTGGAATATTTATTGCCGGAGCGTTAACGACGACAATAATGGGTATCGTCAGCTGGATTTGGATTACACGGCAAGTTGCGTCGGGTATATCGCGAAGATTACGGATTTGAACAGAACCTAGCACCTAACTCCCTAGGAACTAAGGAACTAAGGAACTAAGGAACTAAGGAACTAAGGAACTAAGGAGCCTAAAAATATCAGGCCGCAATTACCATTTGGAATCGTTTAATAATACGTTCCCGTTCAGCGAGAGATCCTATCTCTAAGCCGCTTTAGTGCCCCGACAGCAGCAGGAAGGCGACATTTTTGATAACATACTGTCGACGATTTTCTTTTGAATTTTTGCCCCCATATGTTGATTTATCTGCCTAACAGCGGACGGACTTGTCAGATTGATTTCCGTGACAAACCCATCAATAAAATCCACGCCCAGTAGAAACAATCCGTTTTCGATAATAAATGGACGTATTTTTTCCAAAATCAGATTTTCCCTGTCAGATACTTCAGTTTTTTCACACCGCGCGCCCTGATGAATATTTGCTAAGAATTCACCTTTTTTTGGTATGCGGTTTACATACCCAACGATATCTCCGTCAACCAGAAATATTCGCTTATCTCCTTTTGATACCGCAGGTAAATATTTCTGCGCGGCTAAATACCGAGGCCCTCCATTCTGACCCACTAAAATTCGGGACAAAAGCTGATCATCACTCAGAATTTCCTCATAGGATAATTTCACAATACCTCTGCCGGAACAATCGTCGAGGGGCTTAATGACGATAGTTTGATGTTCTTTTGCAAAATCTCTAATTAACTCCTGATCCATTGCCACGACCGTTGGCGGGGTAAATTCCGGCCACCGCATTGCGAGTAGTTTTTCATTAAAATTACGGAGCGCCGACACCGGGTTAAACTGGGTTACCGACGGTGCCAAGTGGTCTAAAATGTAGGTACAGTGGAGATAATTTACATCGAACGGTGGGTCGAACCTGACAAGTACCGAGTCAAATCCATTTAATGAACGATCACACTTTTTTCCCAGTCGAACAGGTTCCGCCGACTCAACATACTGCACTGATGCTCGTGGATCCTCCTGGCGAAGATATAATGCGTTTGCCTCTGCCCAAAATACGGCATGACCTCGGTCTTTAAGCTCTTGCATAATGAGTAAAGAAGTTTCGGTTTCCAAATTTAGACTCGAATAAGGATCCATTAAAAAAAGAAAGGAACAATGATTATCTAAAAACGCACCCATCTACACTACCTCTCTGTTTGGTATTAAGTTCATAACCTTAGGCTCTTAACTCAAATCGAAAAACCCATCCTCGAAATGACCGCAGACCTACACCTACACCTAAACCCAGACCCAGACCCAGACCCAGACCCAGACCCAGACCCAGACCTAAGCTGCCGTTTAAACAAAAGCATAGCGTAAACTCTTACCCTTAACAACTATTATTCTAGTATTATGGAAATATAGAATAAACCCAACTGTCGACATCATCACATGCTGAGACTTGCTAGCGCCTATCCAGCACGAGATGTTTTCCAACGATGGCATTGCTAGCGTTATAGCTCGACGCATCGACGAGTTTTTTTATGCTGTCATTGCGAGCGAAGCGTGGCAATCTCCCGCAGCCCGCGCCAATGCTGAATGAGATTGCAGCGCTAACGCTCGCAACGACGATGTTTTTCCATTTCTGGATGGGCACTAGCTAGCTCAGCGTTTTGGCACGAAAGGTCGGGGCTTTGAGGTCAAGTCCTTTAGACCAGGCCTTTAAACAAGAACCCAATCCGTCATCTCAGTTACCCACCAACGTGGTCGATTATTTAAGACTGCTTGGCAATTTGCGGGACTGCGTCATCAAGAATGACCCAACCCTGCTTTGTATCACACCAAACATGAAACTGAGGTGCGAATGCACTCGTATCATCCATCGTGCCGGTTTTGAGATATAGCGTGTCGGGTTGACTCGGTATAGCAGAGTAAATTGGCGATCCACAATTACCGCAAAAATACCGCTCCACGGTATTTCCACTATTCGTATCGCTATCCTGGTACAGTTTCGGCTCGCCTGACAAAAGTGAAAACTCACTCTTTGGCACACCGGCAAGGGTGGAAAAAGCAGATCCCGCTTGTCGCTGACAATTCTTACAATGACAAACCCCAGTCATAGCAGGTTCGGCCGCCAGTTCATATTTGATTGCGCCACAAAGGCATTGTCCTGTTACTGCCATTTTAATCTCCAAGATACATTGTTGATGTTGAGTGCTGATTGTTCGTGAATACGACACGCCTAATACAAAGGTCTACGTAATACCCTAATCTAACAATCATCCCAGCGCTAATTCCTTAGGCCCAAGAAGCTGAGCTAATACGCCTAAACGCGATTACTGTTAAACACTTAATTGACTTGCCGCCACTTTATTAAAGTTTGCCTCTAAACGGATATCCATCGATGAAGCGCCAATTTTTATAACATAGCAGCCCTTTTCGACAACCCAAAGAGACTGGACGGGATCAAAGGAGCTTAGATCCGCGAGACCAATAGTAAAGCTTAAGGTCTGAGATTGTTGGGGCTTCAATAAGCCGGTTTTGTTGAATCCTTTAAGTTCTGCTACCGGTTTAACCCGATCATGGGACGGCGCGCTTAGGTACAACTGTACTATTTCTCTGCCAGCGACATCTCCGGTATTTGTAATGTCGACGCTAACCGTTAAATCCGATTCAAATTCATTATTGCTTAGCTGTAAATTTGAATAATTGAACACTGTATAAGAAAGTCCGAAACCAAATGGGAAAAACACCGTAGCACTTTCCGTTTTATGCTCGGCATTAATTGCGCGGTATCCGACAGCAATACCGTCGTTATACTCTATCTCTGCGGCTTTATCTCCAACCGCAGCAGACTTTTCTTCCTCGTTTCTCGCCACTAAGGTCACCCCCGGGAAATTTCCGAAAGAGGGATAATCCTCGAGTCTACTCGCAAAAGTAGTGGCCAGTTTTCCCGACGGGTTAACTTTACCTCTGAGAATATCGGCCACAGCATGACCCGCTTCCTGACCGGGTTGCCAGGCGATTAAAATGGCGTCCACTTGATCGCACCAACTGGCAGTTTCGACCGCACCACCGATATTTAGAATCACGAGGACTTTCTTCGATTGCTTACGGTAAGCGGTTGAAACCTTTCGAATAAGATTTTTTTCTTCATCCGTAAGATAAAAACCTCCCACTGCCTGGCGATCGACAAACTCACCGGAATGCCGTCCAATAGTAATTACCGCGACATCAGTTTGAAGAGTCGTATCGAATAACTGTTCTTCAGAGATAATATATTCCGGCAAAGCAACACGAGGCATAAATGCGTCTGTTGATACGGGGTTTCTAGATTTCTCCGTAGCGATAAACTCCTGATAGCAGGATTCAAGCGCATCAGAACAGGTAAAACCCGCAGCCCGCAATCCTGTTGCTAGAGATACGGTGTAGGCCTTGTTGACATCGCCACTACCGGTACCACCGGTTATCATTGCATAAGAGGCCGTTCCAAAAAGACCAAATCGAGTATTTTCCTTTACAGGCAACGCCTTATCGGAATTACGCAACAGCACCATGCCTTGTGAGGCCGAAGACCGGCATATTTCAGCATTCGCAATCAGGTCTGGTCTATTACTGTATTGATAACCCTGAAAGGCCTGGCACTTTAAGATTATCCCCAGGATATTTTCGATATCGCGATCACAGATAGACTCGTCCAGTTCGCCGCTCTTAATTGCTTCTAGCAAAACCTCCTGTTGATAGATACTTCCCGGCATTAATAAGTCATTACCTGCTTTCAGTTGTGCTACGGGATCACGACCCGCCAGCCAATCGGTTACCACAAACCCTGAAAACCCCCACTGTTCTCTCAAAATAGTTGACAGTAGCTCGTAACTCTCTGAGGTATAGACGCCGTTTACTTTGTTGTAAGAAGTCATCACAGTCCAAGGATTACTTTCCTTTATAACAATCTCAAAGCCTTTCAGGTATATTTCGCGCAAAGCTCGCTGATCAACTTTTACATTAATCACATTACGATTCCATTCGTGGTTGTTAGCAACTAAATGTTTTACTGACGTACCAACACCTTGAGACTGAACGCCATTCGTCATTGCGGCTGCGATTTTCCCGGAAACCAATGGATCCTCAGAATAATACTCAAAATTCCGCCCCCCTAAAGGGATACGATGGATATTCAAAGCCGGCGCCAGCAATATATCGACACCATACTCTTTCGCTTCGTGCCCCATTGCCCGGCCAACATTCTTTACCAGTTCAATGTCCCAACTCGAAGCGAGCAAGGTAGCGATAGGAAAAGCAGTACAAAAGAAACTTTCCGCACTGTCTTTCCGCGTTGGGCTTATGCGAACACCCGCAGGCCCGTCAGCCATGACTATGGAGGGAATGCCCAAACGCGGCACGGCACAAGTGCTACCTGCAGCGCCCGGCACACGCCCCTTTTGGGTCGAACCGACTACAGGAGCCTGCAGTTTCGGCGGCAACCCGGGAAAGTCCATACCCGTACCGATAAGTAAACTGACTTTCTCCTCGGCCGTCAGGGCCGCTACGACCTCGGCAATAGTGCTTTCACCCAATTTGGGAAGTTTTTTGTCGACTGAAGGCATAGTTATCTCGATTTTTTCTTTAGTGTATAACGCTTGTCTGTATTCCTCTAGATCTTTATTTCTAGAATATTTGACGCAATAAACGCACGGGAAAGCTGAGCTCGCACCGCGGTCGGCCTCAAGCTTATTCGCGAACGTTCATACCTTACTCGAAAAGGATTTGGACCATGGGAGCTTATAATTCCTATTCTGGCGTATAAGCCAAATTCATCTCCAACGCAGCAGTCGCCATCCAGGTTTTGTCATTGACATGATATGAAAAGACCCGGGACTGACAAGGGACAAGGAAAGGAAGCTCTCGTCCTACCCCGAAAAAATGTCGCGTAGAACCATCGTTCATAACTTAAAAAATTCATGGAGAAAAAGATAACAAGGAATTGGATTTCTCAAGTACTATTTAATTATTCTACTTAATTTTCGATTCAACGTTTGTCATATTTTACTGTAAGACTGCAGAAGGCTAAAACACCATTAAACTTTCACTATAGGGCAACACTCATCAGCGTTTTCGACATATTATATAATGGCATACTTGTTACCGGCCCCATTTTCATGGCAGTTCTTACCGGTGCTATTTTACGCGCGTTGAACTTGATCACTGACAGCTTCGTGGAAAGCTTATCCGGCGTTGTTTATTGGATTATATTGCCAGCGACTCTTTTTTTCGGTTCGCTGAAACTAGACCCCGACAACGATTTAACATCACCTTATCTCTTCGCAGGCATACTAGTAACCTTGCTGACGATAGGCCTGTCGACTGTCTACGCTTCTTGGCGACAAGTCCCTATTCAGCATATTGGCATATTTGTTCAAGGTGCTTATCGTTCAAATTTGGGACTGGTCGGGCTTTCGCTAACGATTCAAGCTTATGGTGAACAAGGCTTAGCCTTCGCTACGTTACCGGTCGCACTATGGACGGTAACTTACAATATTCTAGCTGTAGTAATACTCAACATCACTCTGAGAAAAAAGCAGTCGCTCACTAACATGCTAATAAGTTTGGTGCGCAACCCACTCATTATAGCGATAACGTTAGGAACTTTGATATCCTATAACAGATTCGAGTTACCGCACACGGTCATCGTGTCCGGCAGCATCATCGCGAAGTTCTGCTTATTATTTGCGCTACTCAGTGTTGGCGCCACACTCAATCTTGGACGCCTTCGAAAAGATTATAGTGAAGCTTTGGAAGCGAGTTTATGGAAGTTGGTCGTCACACCCATTATTTGTGTCTGTGTTGCACTGAGTATGGGCATCAACGGTATGCAACTGACCATCCTTTTCTTACTTTTATCAGCACCTACAGCAACCAGTAGTTATTTGATGGTCGCTGCAGCAGGAGGCAACAGGGAACTGGCGGCTGACATTGTCATGCTGACCACGCTGCTCTTTCCTCTTACTATTACGGTGGGACTATTTCTTTTACAAATAATTGGCGGTCAGGCATAGAGTAGTAGCTTTTTTGGGAGCAGGGAGAGGTAAGCTAAAAGAACCTCAATAATTCTCTAGCTTATATATGCGCTTGGGGCTTTCCAAAATAATAACCCTGGTATAAATCGAACCCCAACTCACGGCATTTTATAGCTTCTTCTTCAGTTTCAACACCTTCTGCCAACGCCATGGATCCCGCTTGCTGAGCAAATTTAATCAACATTGCTACCATTTGCTGACGCGGTAGTGGCGCTTTATGGATATCGCGAATCAGCTGGATATCGAACTTGACATAATCTGCCGGTACTTCAGTAAGCTCCATGAGCCGCGTCTGACCAGCGCCGAAATCGTCATAAGCGGTCTTAATACCCTGACCGTGAAGTTGATCGCTAAGTTCTGCCATCTGCGTTATGTCAGTCACAGCCTCTTCATGAACTTCGAACACAAGCTCGAGTCCCGGATATTGGTTTCGAAGCTTAGCCACACTAGCCATTAACCGCTTAGAGCCTCTAAACTCTGCAGGATGAATGTTGAAAAAATAGGGCACGGACTTATTGGTAACGTCGGCAATTTTTAACGCTTGTTCTCGACACAACTCACTTAACTCGACCTCTAGACCAATACTCTCAGCAATCGTGAACAACGCCAGCGGAGAGCTCGACAAAGATTCATGGGTGCCACGAGCTAACGCTTCGTAGCCGAATAAACCGTCATTGGTGACGATGGGCTGAAAATGTGCCGTAAGTTGTTTGTTATCCAATAACTCGCGCAGCTGTTTCGTGCCCCTGACAAGCTTTTCGCTAATCGCGCTAGTCATGATACTGGTGGCTTCAGACATCGTCGGTGTGCCACCGAGATCCTGAAAACTGAGGCGAAATTCTTGTTGTGCAATAGTCAGGATGTCTCCGTCATTTAAGGCAACCTGGCCAGCAATGCTTTTGTCGTTAACTAATGTTCCATTAACACTACCAAGATCTTTTACATACAGCCGGTCATCCTCCAAACTAAGCTCAACATGCTGCCTGGAAACCCCAGCCACGCTTAGAGTCAACGAGGCTGTATTAGAACGTCCGATAACAAATGGAGACTCGTCTACAACAAGCCGAGTAAGATGTTTGTTATTTTCCAGGTACCCCTCCAGGTACCAATTATTTATCATCCCCACCTCCGGAGTTCGCGACGAATACACTTTGACAATACGCTCAGCATAAACAAAAACACTTTATTCTTTACATGTTATAGGCAGTTTGGCTTCAATCTGTCGATATTTCAAGTTAAAGCGGAATACAATTTTGTCTGCCGACACAAATTTGTAATAATTTCCTTAAGACATATCACGCCGGCACCGCAAACAAAAGTAATTGCAGTGGTCTAGGTCGATCCCGTCCGATTTCTGATTTATCGAAGTAATTTCAATCAAGAAAACGGGAATAAGTGGGACCCGCGCTATAAATCGAAAAACACCTTAGAAAATGTTAGCACCTAAACGGAATATTGGCGACTTTGTGCCGACATATCGTACCAATGAATAGGCAAACCACATTTGGTGCTCAATAATCGATTATCTAGATGAGCAACTCGGAAACACTATTTCAAAATAGCCATGAGAGGTATATTGAGAGGTATATTGAGAGGTATATTGAGAGGTATATAAAGACAGTAAATAGATCGTAGTAGTGGTATTCGAGATCTAACCGACAGACTCACCTCGCTCCAGGTATTATCCTTCGATCACAATCGAATAAGCGCAGATAAACACGACAATTCAGAAAAGAGGAGGCGCCACTTAAAGCTTTTTTCCGGTTTATCCCGCTGTATTTCAGTGGTCGACCGCAACGGAAACATTTAGTGAAATAAAATCTAACGTTTTAATTGATTTCCATCGCTAATTCTGCCCGACAGCGTATCACTCGATGTTCTGAGTGATATCCTCTTTTTACAGATCTCTCGAGCATAGCCTTTACGGCTGGCGCTTAAAACGCAGTTTTTTGCACCAGCAATAACTACCCTACTACGATAAAGTAGCGAGAGCATCTCCGGAGTACTCTTGCATATCTTCGTGACGACTGTCACGAATCTTGTTGCTCCATTCCGGATCTTGTAACAATGCGCGACCTACACCAACTAAATCAAACTCGCCTTTTTCGAGACGTTCGACCAGATCATCAACCGCTCTTGTCGGTGAATTTTTGCCCGCAAATGCTCCAAAGAAATCACCATTTAAGCCCACCGACCCGACTGTGATCGTAGGCTTTCCTGTGAGCTTTTTAGTCCAACCCGCTAGGTTAAGATCTGAGTTTTCAAACTCGGGCTCCCAATAGCGACGGGTCGAACAATGGAAAATATCTACGCCTGCATCCGCCAACGGCGCTAAAAATTCTTCCAATAACTGCGGCGTTGTCGCAAGACGAGCCGCGTAATCTTGCTGCTTCCACTGGGAATATCGCAGGACGATAGGAAAGTCGGGATCTGTTGCAGCCCGAATAGCTTTTATGATCTCGACTGCAAACCGACCGCGGTTTGCCATGCTGCCGCCCCACTCATCCGTTCGCTCATTGGTACCCGCCCAAAAAAACTGATCAACGAGGTAACCGTGCGCCCCATGAATTTCAACACCATCAAAACCTGCTTTTTTCGCATCTACCGCCGCGAGCGCAAACCCTTCTATCAGATTTTCTATTTGCGCCGCTGTTAGAGGCTCTGCTACTTTTTTTCCTGGTTGAATTAAACCGGATGGACCGACACTGGGTAATTCAGGGAAAGGCGCGGTCGAAGGATTACGGGCCATGCCTACGTGCCACAATTGCGGCATTATTTTTCCACCAGCGGCATGAACTTCCTTAACGACGTTTTCCCAGCCTGCCATGGGCTTTACACCGTGAATCTCAGGAATTTTTCCGCTCATGGTCGCGACGGGGTCATTAATCGTTGTGCCTTCTGTGATAATTAATCCAGTACCTCCTTCAGCGCGACGGCGATAGTACCCCGCGACATCTTCTGCGGGGATCCCGTCGGGAGAAAACTCCCGTGTCATCGGAGCCATTGCAATTCTATTTTTTAGGGTTAAACCTTTATAGCTAAAAGGCTTGAATAGCGCATCTACATTGTTAGTCATCAAAGCTTCCTTAGAGAGGTCATATCAGAAAGAAATTCAGCGATTTCGATCGTTCATCAGATAGTTAAGAGTTGTAATTTTCGAACCCACAAGGGGTACCGGTATTCCCATCGACTATCGGACAGGCAAATGAATAACTGCCACCAAATCGACTTAATTTTGAAGACGCGGAGTATACCGGAGTTAGCAACGAATAGACAAAACCGATACCGTTTTAACAATCCAAAACAACGACTGAACTAATGGTCCAAAATCGACAAGACCACAGCGTCAGTCAAAGCTTTAATTATCCCGCAGTGATAGTGTCCCTGAAGCTATGAACGCTTATTAACTCTACAATCGTTTCCGAAACCCTTTTATATCATCACCTTTTCCTAACAGCAGGAAAAATTGTCCAGCATAAAAGATGTATCCAATTCACTCGTCCTAGGGCTGGATGAGATGTTTAAACTGACAATGAGTTTAGCGTAGTTACATTTAGTCATTTCATCGATAGACAGACAGGCGAAAAACTGCTTCAATTTCTCCCTGCCAAAATTCTACTGCACTGTTCGACTAATTGAGGTTTACCGAAAATGGAATATCATTCGTTAGGTCATAGCGGCCTAAAAGTATCCCCCCTGTGCCTAGGCACAATGATGTTTGGCGATCGCACAGAAGAAATTGTTGCACAACGGATTGTCGATAAAGGTCTCGATTTTGGCGTTAACTTTATCGACACAGCAGACGTTTACAGTTTCGGCGCGTCGGAGGAAATGACTGGGCGCACAATCTCTGCGCATCGTAATCACTGGGTATTGGCGACAAAAGTGGCTAATCCCATGGGACAGGGCCCCAATCAACGGGGTCTATCACGACAGTGGATCATGCGCGCATGCGAAGACAGCCTGCGCCGTTTGAATAGTGACCATATCGATATTTATTACCTGCATAAAGAAGACCACACAACTCCGTTACTGGAAACGGTTACAGCCATAGGAGATTTACAAAAAGCGGGGAAAATTCGATATTTTGGCGTATCCAACCATCGTTCATGGCGGGTTGCCGAAATCTGTAATATCTGCGATGGCCTCGGCATAGACCGCCCGATTGTTAGCCAACCCTATTACAATGCGATTAATCGCATGCCGGAGGTTGAACACATACCCGCCTGTGATTATTACGGCTTGGGCATTGCTGCTTATAGCCCTGTAGCCCGCGGCGTACTAACGGGTAAATACTTGCCAGGACAGGAACCCTCTGAGGACACGCGAGCGGGTCGAAGTGACCGACGTATCATGCAAACTGAATGGCGGGAAGAATCCTTAGTCATTGCCCAGACAATCAAAGCGCACGCAGAATTATACGGTATGTCTGCCGTGCAATTTGCAACGCTATGGGTTTTAAATAACACGATGGTTACCAGTGCTATAGCGGGCCCTCGGACAGAAGAACAATGGGATGACTATTTGGGTATTTTTGACCACGAATTTACCAAGGAGGACGAAGCACTGATCGACAGGTTAGTCGTCACCGGCCACTCTTCGACACCGGGCTACAATGATCCAGCCTATCCCCTGGAAGGACGTATTGCCCAAACTGAATAACATCAGCAGCGAGCAGATTCAACAAGGCTCATTCTGGGAAAAAAAGAACTCGCGTTAGCGATGCGTTAAATTGGCGGTCTATTGGGGCCGCTCTTTTGAGATCCGAATCGGCATAAAAAATAGCTTTCGAAAATAGAAAATCCTACGAGTCTCGCCCTTTAAGAATTCCGTTACACGGATAACCCCGGCTTGCATCGATTAGCCTGAGTAACGGGATTCGACGATCTTAACAGGAAAGACCTTTCCGACAACCTCACACGGCAAACTTTCTTTCTGCCAATAGTCCCTCGAGACAATGATCGGTAATCCCGTAAAATCCCTTAATCGCCGATATCTCCCCTAACACTTCCTCTTTACTTCTCCCACAGTCTCCTTTCACCGCCAAAATCATCTTGTTTTTATTCGTATGCTCCAAACTAACAAATTCAAATATTTTGGTTTGGTAACCATTGGCTTCGAGTAACAATCCGCGCAGTGCATCTGTGATCATTTCTGCCTCTTGCCCCAGGTGCACACCGTGTTTCAAAAGAGGTTTCAGTAAATCAGGGCTTTTCATCTGCGGGCGAAGCTGTTTGTGGCAACAGGGCGAGCACATGATAATCGCAGCGTCGGCTTGTATGCCATAATTAATTGCGTAATCAGTTGCCGTATCACAGGCGTGCAAAGCTATCATGACATCAATGTGAACCGGTGCATGAGTCTTCACGTCGCCGCAAACAAAAGAAAGCCCCTTATCTTCAAGCTGTCCGGCGGCATCATTACATAACTGTGCTAAATGTTCGCGCAATTCAACACCGACAATCTGAGCATCGTTATGTAAGCCATGACGTAAATGGTCGTGTATTGCGAAGGTCAAGTAGCCTTTCCCCGAGCCAAAATCAACCACTTGCAATCCTTGATCCTTAGTAAGAGGGGATTGCTCTAAGGCCTGACTGAAGACTTCAACAAACTTGTTAATCTGCTTCCATTTGCGAGACATTGCGGGGATCAACTTGTGTTGCTGGTCGGTGACTCCCAGCGCCGTCAAAAAAGGTCGATTAATATCAACGTAACGATTTTTCTCTCGATTGTGTTCACGGCTGGCCGTTGCCGCTCTCTTTATGCTATGGCTATGAATGGCGGCCTTACCTTTTTTACTGATATCGAGCTGTACTTCTTCGTGAGCTGTTAATAAGTGCGCGCTTTTAAAATCCGCTGTGAGTAGCTTTTCTATGATCGACAGACACTCTTCTTGATTAAAGTTTTTGGTGATATCTCGAGTCTTATAACTATAAACGAATGAAAATGCCGCTTCATTTCGCAAATTAATCGGCCGAATGACTATCCGCTGTAACTCTTTGTCTGCACCACGGTATTTACTCAACAACAGCTTCACCATTTCTGCGGTGTCTAAGCTCTCGACCAATCGGTCTCGAAACGCTATTCGAGCATCATCTTTGGAATTTGGCATCATAAAAATTGAATCATTTTAGGAATCAGCATTGAAAACTGATCATAACAGCTAGCCGCTACTTTCCGAAAGTAATTGCCTAGCGACAGGATAAATTTAACGCAGGTCAAGCTCATTATGGATCAGCACTACGCACTGGGAGGCAAACAACATTTTTGGCCCCAGGCTAATCTTCTCCGCACCCAAGCGCTTCAAACTATTGAAACTCTTTTTGGGCATTGGTATATGATCGGTAAGAAGAAAGCAGGGATGACCTTCAAATTCGTATTCGCGGAACGACGTGCCTTTCTTATCCAAAACGATCAACTGGTAGTCTTTGGATAATTCTTGTACCAATTTTTCAAAGCTAACAGTACGTACATCAATACCCGCTTCGACCGACCGCTGCTCTTCCTTGTTCATCCCTTGCGAAACGTCCAAAGATCTGGCGATCTTATTGAGTAACGCCTGTTCATGGAAGCCCCCGATATCGCGCATTTCACGAGCGGTAAAGCAAATAGTGCGTGAAAAATCGTGAGTACTTTCCAAGACGAGAAAAACGATGACATCGTCACGGTGCGATTGGGCTACAAAAATAGCGTTCATCAGGGTATGAGCCAGTATTTCAGTATGTGCCTCACGACCAACGCCCGCAAGAAAGTCCTGACTATTCGTTGGGGCAGATCTGGCTCTCAAAACAAAGGCACGCATGAATAGTGATTAACCGGTTTTATTCCAAATGAAAAATAGTAGAGACGCTAGTCTCCTATGACGTGGATTAAAATCTCTCAACAACAACTGAAAAAGATTCTTTCTACATGGCGCGATGTTATCAAGGATAGGGACAATTAGCAGCTTTAGTTTCTATGAGTTTTCGCAAACGCGCCTTTTGTGAGCGAGAATCTGAGGAAACCAACCCGAGCTAACCGGTCAGCACTGATCGCATGTGAAATAAAAATCACTTATTCGCGCAAACTGTGCCGACACAAAAATGACGCAGACCGACCGGTTAAAACAGTCACACTAGCCACTTAGCCGACCAAAAATGCCGTGAGAATCACGACAACTTTTGCCTCGGCTTCCCTCTAGTTTGCCCTAGAAAACTCTGTTGGCGCACCTTGTCCGCCGCGAACAAGACGTCCGGGTAATTCGCCCGTGGGCCGTCCATTCTCATAGGTAACCAGCCCGTTAACAATCGTGGCTACATATCCATCGGCAAGCTGATTCAAACGTTTGCCTCCAGCGGGTAAATCAAACTCTATGGTCGGGCTATGCAGCGTTAACTTTTCGTAGTCGATGATATTAATATCTGCTTTATACCCATGAGCCAGCACACCTCTATCTAACAGACCAACCGCTTCCGCACTGTCTTTGGTATAACATTTAACTGCAAATTCAATCGGCAATTTCTCACCACGAGTGCGATCTCGTGTCCAGTGAGTCAACATGGTGGTTGGAAAGCTGGCGTCACAAATTAGGCCGACGTGCGCTCCGCCATCAGCCAATCCCATTATGGTATGGGGATGTTTAATCATCTCATAGGAAGGTTCCAAATCACCATTAGCATAGTTCAGGAAAGCCATGTAGAGCATACCTTTTCCGTTTTCAGCTATCATGCCGTCGATACATATTTCAATGGGATGTACACCATTAGAGATTGCCATTGCCGCGATCGTTTGGTCGGGGGCCTGCTCATACTGTGGAGGATTTCCTAATACAAACATTTTGTTATACGAGGAAATCATTCTTAAGGTTGGGCTATCAGTATTTTCGACTTCTTCTATTATTGTTTGGCGGACGTGTTTATCCCGTAATTTCTCAATCCTATTTGCTAAGGGCTCAGTCATAATTGAACTGAAAATTGAAGAGGTAATGAGCGGATTAATAGTTGTTTCCAAGCCCATTACGATACCAACAGCACGCCCACAGACCTGTGCCTTCATGGACAAGCCGTCGGCATTCGCCTGATCCAATGCCGATAAAATTTTCCGGTAAGTGTGTGGCGCCTTATCGTGTTGCGCCAGAGAAACCGACAAGGGACGCCCCGATTTTTCCATCATGGCCCGCATTAATTGAATTTCCGCAACCGGATCCGAAAAATCAGACACCAATTGCAAGACACCCTTGTCTGCCTGACCCAGCGCCTCAGAGATACCAATGAGTTCTTTGTCTGCTGCCGTGAGTGTTGGCGTGGGTTGACCATCGCTTGTTCGATGGTTGATTGTGCGTGACGTGGTAAAGCCCAATGCTCCGGCCTCGACTCCCTCTTTTGCCAGGCGCGCCATTTCTGCAATATCTTCGTCGGTCGCTTCTTCGCGGTCCGCCCCACGCTGTCCCATCACATAAACTCGTAAAGGTGCGTGAGTGACTTGCGCAGCGAAATCCATATCGTAGGACTTACCGTCCAGATTATTTAGAAATTCGGGAAGCGTCTCCCAATCCCACTTCAACCCTTCGTTAAGAACCACTGCCGGAATATCTTCAACGCCTTCCATTAATCGAATCAACATGTCGTGATCATCAACACGACAGGGAGCAAAACCGACGCCACAATTACCCATCACTGCCGTGGTCACACCGTGTGCAGAAGAGGGAGACAGCCTGTCACTCCATGTCACTTGGCCGTCATAATGTGTGTGAATATCGACGAATCCAGGTGTTACGATCAACCCCGACGCGTCAATCTCTTTCACTGCGACTTCAGATACTTGACCCACCTTTTCAATCTTCTTGTTCTTTACTGCCACATCCGCAATAACGCCAGGACCGCCCAAGCCGTCAAACACGGTTCCACCACGAATAATAAGGTCATATTGACTATCCATACTCCGTCCTATTTTTCTAGTTTATTATCATTGGTTTATCCTATCGCGTGCAGCCTTGCGCGACAAGCTCTTCGCTGTTTTCGGGCCACCGCTAGAATTATTAGTTTTATCCCCAAGCAGAGATATCTGAAAGATCGTCAAACAAACCTGACCGATGATTCATATACCTATGATTTTGATCAAAGAACTGTAGTAAACGAACTGTCAAAATTAACTCCACTCTCTACCAACAAACTTAAAACACGCCACATTAGGCACCATCGTAAATAGCATGCTTTATGAAAGTCCAAAGTAGTACCCACAAGCAAGGGATACACTATGACTTACTCCAAATACTTTTCCATCCTTCCATTATTGTTGTGCTTCTTTGCGCCGCCTGCCTTCGCCACTAATTCAGTCCATATGCTTACCATCAAAGGCGCCATTGGTCCGGCAAGTGCCGATTACTTTGTACGAGGTCTTGAGCAGGCACAGCGGGAACAGTCGTCATTAGTCGTCTTGAAGATCGATACTCCCGGCGGACTAGATACCGCTATGCGCCAAATGATCAAAGCGATTCTAGCGTCCAAAATTCCGGTGGTTAGCTACGTATCTCCCAGTGGAGCCAGAGCAGCGAGCGCTGGAACCTATATTCTCTATGCGAGCCATATAGCGGCAATGGCTCCCGCAACTAATCTGGGTGCGGCAACCCCGGTACAGATTGGCGCGCCCTCGTTGCCAACTATGCCAAAGAATGAACAAGAGGATGGGGAAGATAGCGGAGAAAAAATCCATGATTCAGCATCGGCGATGGAACGAAAAATTATCAACGACGCCGCAGCGTATATTCAGGGTTTGGCCGAGTTACGAGAACGAAATAGTAAGTGGGCCGAAAAAGCCGTACGCGAGGGTGCCAGTATAGCCGTCGAAAAAGCGCTGGAATTGCAAGTCATCGACCTGGTTGCCAGCGATATGGAAAATTTGTTAGAACAACTGGATGGCCGGACTATTAAAATGGGGAACGAAGAACATATTCTCAATACAAAAGACCCGAAAATTGTTGCTTTAACCATGGATTGGCGCAGCGAGTTCCTCTCAATTATTACCGATCCAAACATCGCCTATATGTTAATGATGGCCGGAATCTACGGTTTGATTTTCGAGTTTTCCAATCCAGGCTTTGGACTTCCCGGCATTCTCGGTGGCATATGTCTGCTAGTCGCAATGTATGCATTCCAAGTTTTACCGATTAGTTATGCTGGTATGGGATTGATAATTCTTGGCATCACATTAATGACCGCCGAGGCATTTGCTCCCAGTTTTGGAATTTTGGGTCTGGGAGGCATTATTGCATTCGTTGTCGGGTCCGTCATCTTAATGGACACAGAGTTACCCGGTTATCAGATAGCCATGCCGATCATTTTTTCTTTTGCTGCTTTTAGCGCCGCACTACTGGTCATTGCACTCGGGCTTCTGCTAAAAGCGCGCAAACAGAAAGTGATTACAGGGCTACCTTATCTCGTTGGCGCAACAGCGGCCGTCGAGTCGAACCGTGCAGGCATTCCATTAATTCGTCTACAAGGTGAACTTTGGCATGTGAACTGTCGACAACCACTGAAAGAAAACGATGAAGTTGAAGTCACAGCAGCGACAGGGAATGTACTTGATGTTGCTCTTAAGAGTGAATTGAAACCGGGAGACGAATCATGAATTTTGAAATCAATTACATCGGCATACCACTCGCAGTCATGGCGATACTTTTCATATTATCTATGTTCAAAGTATTACGGGAATACGAGCGGGGCGTTATCTTCATGCTGGGTCGTTTTTACAAAGTGAAAGGGCCTGGCTTGATCATTGTCGTCCCCATTATTCAACAAATAGTAAGGGTTGATCTTCGCACCGTGGTAATGGACGTTCCTACTCAAGACGTCATTTCGAAAGATAATGTCTCGGTAAAAGTGAACGCAGTCGTATATTTTCGAGTTTTGGACCCGGAAAAATCGATAATTCAAGTGGAAAACTTCCTCGAGGCCACCAGTCAACTGTCGCAAACCACGCTACGATCGGTGCTGGGACAACACGAATTAGACGACATGCTGTCAGAGCGCGATCAGTTAAATGGAGACGTACAGAACATCCTGGATAAACAAACCGACGCCTGGGGGATCAAGGTATCTAACGTTGAAATAAAGCACGTTGACCTGGATGAAAGCATGATCAGAGCAATCGCCAAGCAAGCTGAAGCAGAACGGGAGCGACGGGCAAAAGTTATCCACGCACAGGGGGAATTCGAAGCATCTGAAAAACTATTAAGCGCTGCCCAAGTATTAGCTAAGCAAGAGCAGGCACTGCAATTACGCTACCTGCAAACACTGGTGGAAATCGCCAGCGACAAAAGTTCAACTATCGTATTTCCGATGCCGATCGATTTGATCGGTTCTTTGAAAAAATAGCGTTGGAAGAGTAAATTTATCGTATTTACACAAATGCGTTACTCAATTGGGGTAATCAAATGGAATACAGCAATTAAGTGACAGTGAATTTCGGCAGTGACTAAGGCCACACACCCATCAATTAATTCGCTAATGAGATATTAAACTAGCGACCATTCTTTCACGTAGAGCGCGCAATACAGTCAGGCAAGCTTACCATTTGTAGAAGGCAGCCGAGCTGTTTGGGGATTGAACCGATCGAGAGTGTATATACTGTATTAGTGAATCACAGCGAGCACATCATTAACTAAGTCATCGACGTCAAAGGGTTTTTCGATCCAACGGTCAGCGCCGGCATCGAGCGCATTCTGTTTTTTTGCTGTGCCTTTTTCTTTTGAAAAAGCGATCAGACTTGAATGCTCCTTTCCCGTCAACTGACTCAACTGCCCAATTAATTCGATGGGGTCGCAATTTTCGATATCTGCGTCACACAAAATCAAATCGAAATTATTGTTCTCAGCAGATGCAATAGCCTGGTCCGCAGTCCTGGCTTCATGCATGTTAAAGCCCGCTTGCTTTAAAGAAATATCCAAAATCTGCGTCAGAGACGAAAAGTCTTCTACGATCAATATTTCATACATAAATCCACCTCCAGAGAAGGTCAAATAAGCCTGCATTTATCGAGTAAACTAACTCTTCGCCGTACAAAAAGAGCGCGTTTAATTTACATATACTAATTGTAGTAGGCGAATTGGCTTACGTGGCGCAATTTGTAGGATATTTTTTGGTTGGAAATCGAAAAGCCGAGCGGAGTTGCATCGCTAACTGGAGAGAAATAAGTGTTATCAATTAAAGTGGAAGTGCGATGTACCGAGCGGATTTAGGGCAAGTTCGCTTAGCTTGGTATAGATGATCGGCTCATTTCTCGATTTTTGTCGACAGTATAATAGAAGACATCGTCTTTTCAATTCCGTCAATTTCACCAATGGCATCTAAAGCTATATCCAACAACTTAGTCGACCCTACACTTAATATAGCAATCATGTCGTAAATCCCATTAACCGCGTAAAGAGACTTTACAGCCGGCATTTTTTTCAAGGTCTTCGTTATTTCTGCCGATTGTTTCGTTTGAGTACTAATCATCACGTGCGCCTGTATTTGGCTTTGCGAGTAATCCTCACTAAAACGAACGGTGTATCCCTTTATAACACCTCTTGACTCCAGTCGTTCGATCCGATCTTTAACGGTTGAACGCGACAGATTTAACTTACGCGCTAGTTCGGCCGTAGATTCACGACTGTTGGCACTTAAAAGCGCCAACAAAGCCGTATCTTTTTTATCTATCACCATATTGACGATTATTCCGCTACTTTGCGCTAAAAGATCAGACAAAATGTACATTTGTATTATACATTTCGACGAGAAACAGGACTAAAATGAAAGTATAAGCGTTATCCACGAACTGTCCAAATTTACGGAGAATTGTATGAAAAATATACTGCTACTAGGTGCTGGAAAAATAGGTATCATTATCAGTGATCTACTGGCCCATTGCGGTGACTATCACGTCACTGTCGCAGACAGTAACAAAGAGAACTTAGAGCGCTTAACCGAACACGCCAACATTACTCCTCTAACTCTCGACGTCACCAATTCAGCAGAACTGCAGGAGGCAATGAAAGGAAAATTTGCGGCTCTCAGTGCCTGCCCATTTCATATTACCCGATATGTCGCGGAGGCAGCGGCAAAAACGGGGGTTCACTATCTCGACCTCACCGAAGACGTCGCCTGCACTAAACTCGTTAAAGAGTTAGCTAAAACGGCAAACAGCGCTTTGATTCCACAATGTGGCTTAGCGCCCGGATTTATCACGATTGCCGCCTACGATCTAGCAATGAAGTTTGATAAGTTGCAAAACGTGCATATGCGGGTCGGTGCTTTGCCGAAATATCCGTCGAATGCGCTCAAGTACAACCTGACCTGGTCGACCGACGGTTTGATTAACGAATATTGTAATCCTTGCGAAGCGATTGTTGAGGGGAAATTCACCCAGGTATTGCCTTTGGAAGAGCTGGAGACCTTCGCCTTAGATGGAATAAACTACGAAGCTTTCAATACGTCTGGAGGACTAGGGACCTTATGCGAAACATTAGAAGGAAAGGTCGATAGTCTCAACTATCGTAGTGTTCGCTACCCTGGACACCGCGACATAATGAAAATGTTACTTCAAGATCTACGTCTAAGAGAGCACCAACCACTGTTCAAGGAAATATTGGAATTTTCACTGCCCCTCACCTACCAAGATGTCGTTTTGGTTTTTATCACAGTAAGCGGTTTCAAAAATGGCCAATTGGTCCAAGAATCCTATGCCAATAAGATTTATAGTCAAACCATCAATAACAAACAATGGAGCGCCATCCAAATTACCACAGCAGCTGGTATTTGTGCAGTTCTCGATTTACTCGCTGAAGGAAAAATACCGCAAACCGGTTTTATAAAGCAGGAAGATATATGTTTTGAGAGCTTCATTAATAATCGCTTCGGCCAGTATTACTCAAAATCAGCAATTGCAGATAAGGCCACAAGTACGACCTTAGGTTCAGTAGCAGCATAATTTCTATCGATTATAAACAAAGATCAGGACCCTACCATGACATTAGCGCAAACCGCATCTAAAGCCCTATCAGATTTAGGGCTTGATCAATCACTTTTCCAAACAGGTGACCTCGTTGTCACAAGCCCGATAGACGGTTCAACCATCGGGCTGCTTGAAACTCACTCCACAACGGAAATCGATGAGGTCATATCGAAATCCACAACGGCTTTCCAACAATGGAAAACGATACCCGCTCCCCGACGCGGTGAGTTAATTAGGGTGTTGGGGAATAAACTCAGAGAACATAAAGAATCGCTAGCCACTATCGTTACTCTGGAATGCGGTAAGAGTTACCAGGAAGGATTAGGTGAAGTACAGGAAATGATCGATATCTGCGATTTTGCTGTCGGCCTATCTCGCCAATTATACGGTCTCACTATCACATCCGAACGACCAGGGCACCGTATGTCGGAGACATGGCAGTCGATGGGCCCTACCGCTGTTATTTCAGCCTTTAACTTTCCGGTTGCCGTGTGGTCGTGGAATACAGCTCTAGCTATTGTTTGTGGAAACAGCGTGATTTGGAAGCCATCAGAAAAAGCGCCATTATGCGCCATAGCCTGCCAAAAGTTGTTTGAAGATGCCGCACAGGAAACAGGCTCAATTCCAATGCATTTGTCGCAAGTGATTATTGGCCATGCACCAGCGGGAGCGCAGCTTGTCGCCGATAAAAGAATCCCAGTAGTCAGCGCTACCGGCAGCACCACGATGGGACGCAAAGTAGCTACAGTGGTCGCCGAGCGATTTGGACGTTCCATTCTCGAACTGGGAGGCAACAACGCGATCATCGTTTGTCCAACAGCCGATTTAACAATGGCTGTCAGGGCCATCTTATTTGGCGCAGTTGGTACCGCCGGACAACGATGCACATCGACAAGGCGTCTTTATGTCCACCGCGATATTTACCCGGAATTAATGGCTTCTCTTAAAAGTGCCTACAATAGCATTCGAGTTGGAGATCCGATGAATCCGGATATGCTGGTAGGACCGCTAATTGACGAGGATTCATATCTTCAAATGCAACGATCGCTAGACACCTGTGGCGGCGACGTTACTGGAGGCTCACGCACCTTATCAGACCAATACCCCGATGCCTATTATGTCAATCCAGCACTCGTCTGCCAGCCGGAAAATAGCGATGTTGTTAAGACGGAAACTTTCGCTCCTATTCTCTACGCTTTTCCTTTTGAGAATTTGCAAGATGCCATTGAGTGTCATAACGATGTACCCCAGGGGCTATCATCTGCCATTTTTACCAATGATATTAGAGAGGCGGAATTATTTCTCTCTGCCGGTGGCAGTGACTGCGGCATCGCTAATGTTAATATTGGAACGAGTGGGGCTGAAATTGGTGGAGCCTTTGGTGGCGAAAAAGAGACCGGCGGCGGCAGAGAGTCAGGTTCTGATGCGTGGAAAGGTTACATGCGAAGAGTCACCTCAACAGTTAACTATTCCGAGGACCTTCCCTTGGCCCAAGGGATCGAATTTAAGCTGTAAAAATACTTATTATGATTAGCGAAAATAACCAGCAAGACTTTTACCGCCAACTGTCTTTGTTAAACAGTAGCTTTGACGATATGCAAGCGGAATTGGAAATCACTGTTCGAGATCCTGCATTGGGAGTTGAAGGGTATGTGGTCGTATGGAATACCGAAATTTCTGCAGACGGGCCTCTACCCTATTGCGGAAAGGGAGGTACTCGCATTCGCGAAGGGCTAAGTCTGGACGAAGTTAGAATGCTGGCACGAACGATGGCTATTAAAAATGCCGCAGCAGGCCTACCCTTGGGTGGCGCAAAATCTGGTCTTAATGCGAATCCAAGAGAAGACGACTTCGAAGGGAAATATCGCCGCTTTGTGAAACTATGTGAGCCCTACCTGCATGAAAAAGGCGGGATATTCGGCGGCTTTGGATTCGACATTGGTGCCGCTCCTGAACACGCTATTTGGGCCTGTGAAACGCTCAACTCCCGCCGTTCGTTTACCGGTAAAACAGTCGCAATGGGAGGAACTAATTACGACGGAGAAGGCATTGCCGGCTTGGGTGTAGCCGAGGCTGCATCGACCCTAATTCATTTTTCCGACGCCGATATAGAGTCCATGAGCTTTGCGGTTCATGGCGTGGGTGCAATGGGTGCTGCCGTCATTCGATATTTTTCTGACAAAGGTGCGCAGCTCTCAGCGATTGGCGATCCGAAATACAAGGGTACTTGGCGGTTCGAAAAACCCTTGTCAAATAAGCTGTTAGATGCGCTGATCAGTCAGGATGTTTCAGCGGTTCAAGCGATGATATCCGACGAGGGCACTTTCATTAGTGATGAGGCAAATGATGTGTTATTTCAATCGGTTGATGTTCTATTTCCCTGCGCTTTACACAACGTCATCAACGCTGGAAACGCCAGGGACATTGCGGCTCGCTTTATTATTGAAGGAGCAAATAGCCCCTGTACAATGGATAGCTATCCATTGCTCTTTAAACAGGGCATTGAATTGATACCGGATTTTATTGCTAATTGCGGCGGTGTTATTGCAGCCTTCGTCGAGCTAAGTTCGACGCATGTTGGCGAAGAAAGTGACGAAGAGTCTTGCGACGACCAACAAAAAGTTATCGAAGCGAAGACCCTGACCCAGACGACCATCCGAGAAAATGTTGCCAATATCATCTCCCATTCTCGGCGGCTAAAATTACCACTACGGGACGTCGGTTTGTATATCGCCTTAAGCAAAATTTTGGACTCTGAAAAACCTGAAAATAGTGTGTAACTTGCGATACCTTCACGGTAGCGTAAGTCTATTGTTACAGCACTCCCCACGTTTTTCGGTTGATCGATTTCCGCCTGCCGAAAACAGCCGCTAGATTTGCTTATCGCGCCCTTCCCAATAGGGCGCTCGGACAAGGCGCCGCTGTATTTTCCCGGAGGGTAAGCGCGGCAATTCTAAAACAAAATCAATGCTGCGCGGCGATTTGAAAACGGCGAGATGTTCCCTAACAAATGAAATTAGTTCCTCCGCCATCGATGCGCTTTCTTCAACCCCCGCCTTGAGCTGCACGATGGATTTGACTTCTTCTCCCCACTCTTCGCTTGGCACACCGACCGTACAAACATCGGCGATTGCCGGATGTTTAAGCAAGACATCGTCGGTCTCTTGTGGATAGATATTTACACCGCCAGAAATAATGGTTTCTGCACTACGCCCGGTAAGATACAAGTAACCCTTGTCATCGATATAGCCCATATCACCCAATGTAAAAAAATCACCACTATAGCTTCCCGCGGTTTTTTCTTTATCATTGTAATACTCAAAGCGAAGCGCCGGCGCTTTGAAATAGATTGTGCCAATTTCACCCACCGAAACTTCTTCACCGTCGTCGGCACATATTTTATTTTCTGCCCCTTCAGGGGCCTTGCCGACACTACCGGGATTAGCCAGCCATTCTTCCGGACCAATAACATAACCGCCGCCCCCTTCCGTCGCCGCATAATACTCATAGACGACTAAACCCAGCCACTCCATCATTTTCTGCTTCACATGTACGGGACATGGAGCCGCGCCGTGCAATACATACCGCAAAGAACTAAGATCGTAACTGTTCCGCGTTTCAGCAGCTAATGCAAGAAGACGGTGGAACATGGTTGCGACCATATGAGTATGGGTTATTTTATGCCGTTCTATCAGCTGCAAAGCTTCTTCCGCATCCCATTTATCCATCAACACCACGCCCACACCCTTGCCAATAGGTAAGACGACATTAAAAGCAAGCGGCGCAGCATGGTAGGCTGGCCCCGGGCACAAACAGCAATCTGTCTCTGGATCGTAGGCCGCATCAATTTCGAATTGTGTTATCGGAATATTGATCACCTCGTCGACCGAAAGGCGATTGCGATAAACACCTTTGGGCCGTCCTGTCGTTCCAGACGTATAAAGCATCTGCGCGCCGATCTCGGGATTTTCGATATTTTCCTGGGACTCTCGATCCAACATATCATCGTATGATTCAAAACCTTCGATGGTGCCACCGACAGCCAACGCTACCTTTAGCTGGTCGCGGTTATACCTCAAGGCTTCAATAGCCGATTGATCACACTTAACATCACCGATAAATGCCTTTGCCTTTGAGTTTTCAACGACATACGATGCGTTGTCTCCCGACAAATGCCAATTAATCGGCGTTATCCGAAAGCCAGCTCGCAAGCATGCGTAATACGCTTCAATGAACTCAGGACGATTAACCAACAAAATCGCAACCCCGTCGTCAGCTTGTAACCCTGAAGCGCGCAATACCCCTACCAACTGATTGACTCGAGCGTTAAGCTCTGCAAATGTTCTATCACCGTATTTACTCTGTACGGCCATTTTGTCGGGACGTTCTTGCGCGTGAAAAGCCAATGTCATTCCGTAACCCTTGGTATTGTCGAGCGTAAGTTTCACGGGCATAATTTTCCTCCAGAGATTGGCATTATTTATTATTAATTAACTGTCGAATTTTCTTCTAAAAGAGAGTGCATCATCTTTACTCATTGCGCAAGAGGCGGGACTTATGTCTACACTGTAAATGTCTGATAATAAGATGTACTAAACACTTAGAGAATACAGGCGCTAAAAACATACCTCCAATGAATATAGTCACAAAGAATATAGTCACAAAGAATATAGTGACTGACTAATAGAACAGCCACAGCAATCACTCATCCGTCACGAGAATTTGGCTCCATTTTCAAGTACCGAGTAGAAATGGATGGGCGAAATCTTACGAAAATCGGCAGCAGTTCGTTCGTTTCTGTTATCGTTTTCAGCTACGGCACGAACAGGAAACAAGCAGAAATCTGCAACTTTACTATTAACCTTCTTGCAACGTTTATGGTGAATTATGAATATCGGATATGTCAACGTATTTGTCAGCGACCTCGAAAAATCGGTGGCGTTTTACCAACAAAAACTGGGATTAGAACTCGAAATGTCGGAACCCAATTTCGGCTACGCTGCATTTCACGCCGGCACAATTCGGCTCGGCTTAGCCGTTGCGGGCAGCGACCAGAAAAGCCTGATTGGCAGGCATACGGGCATAGGGTTATCAGTGACCGATCTCAATCAGGAGTACGCTACATTGCTTGAAAAAGGCGTGATTTTTTCAGAACCACCGACAAAACAACCCTGGGGAGGATTTATGGCGATAGTCGAAGATCCTGACGGCAATCGTTATTACCTGGATCAATATGAAACCACTCATAACTAGCGCCGAACCACAAACGCGTCATTGAGAGGGAACGGTTCGACGGTTCGACGGTTCGACGCCTCGACGCGCAAGTAGATTTTTCTAAGGTATTAGTCGTTATGGTTTAAATCAAACTCCCAAGATTGCCGCGTCGCTACGCTTCTCGCAATGACTCTATTTCTGGACGGAAACTCACTCGCATCTTGATGTTGTAGCCGAACGACACCGCTAGTGGATTATAGTGTTCACAGAACCAACTAGCGGCGGAGGAACACCACACTCAATTACCTCACTAGAGAATAGAAATATCACTCAGCACAACAAATAGCTCCGTAATTAGTTCTCCAAATAGGTTTACAAAAGCTGAAATGTTTCGACAGCTGTGATATTTTTTGCAGCCACTTCTAATATCAGGAAACTTTTTATGTCTGAATCAGATATTTTATTGTATCAGCAGGAAAATCATGTCGTCACATTAACAATGAACCGCCATGATACCCGTAACGCGATTTCGGACGATGAAATGATCGATGCTATCGAAGCGGCGTGCGCTCGAATCAATGCTGATTCTTCAGTGCGGGTCGCTATTATTACCGGTGCCGGAAGCGCTTTTTCCTCCGGCGGCAACGTTAAAGATATGCGCGACAAGGTAGGTATGTTTGGTGGCAATGCACTGGAAATACGTGACGGTTACCGCAATGGCATACAACGAATTCCGTTGGCCATTAATCAGCTTGAAGTGCCGATTATTGCAGCAGTCAACGGCGCTGCTATTGGCGCGGGCTGCGATCTTACCATGATGTGTGATATGAGAGTTGCGTCAGAAAAAGCCCTGTTTGCAGAGAGTTTTGTTAAAGTGGGATTGATCCCGGGAGATGGTGGCGCATGGTTTTTGCCTCGTGTAATAGGTTTATCCAGAGCCAACGAAATGGCATTCACTGGAGAACCGGTCAATGCCCAAACCGCCCTTAACTGGGGCATGGTTTCCCGCGTGGTTCCGCCGGAAGAATTGATGACCGCAGCAATGGAGCTGGCCGCGAGAGTTGCCGCCAACCCACCCAGCGCTCTTAGAATGACTAAAAAACTCATTAAAGAAGGGGAGCACTCGCGACTGGAATCCTTGCTGGAGCTTTCTGCTTCGCTGCAATCCCTCGCTCATCAAACAAAAGATCACGCGGAAGCAGTCGACGCAATTATCGAAAAAAGAAAGCCCGTTTTTACCGGTGAATAATTGTCAATCTGTAGCAAGAACGTAAGATAACAAGAACATGGGGGCAGGCCTGAACAATATTTCGATCAGTCAAACCTGCCCCCTCAAACGACTCCGAGTTAACCACTGTACATACCTTTAATCCTCTGATAGCCTCCCACACCAATAAAAGCTAACGACAAGGAGAAGACTATGGCAGTTAAAAAATTTCCCATTGAAGCAAGCCACATCATGATGTTTGCTCGCTCCGTGGGCGACGATAATGACATCTATTTTGACGATGAATATGCGAAGACGACCGAACCCGGATCCGTGATCGCGCCACCCACGTTTATGCAATCCAGTGCGCAGTTTGATCCCGATTACTTTCTAAGGCCCGCGATCGGAAAACCTTGGTTTGGATCGGGCAAAGAAGCAACGGGGCTGAAACCACAGACAGACGGTGAGAAATCCTCAGACACTAAAGGTGGCCTACACGCCGAACAACACTTCGAATACCATCGTCATCCACAGCCCGGCGACATTCTGACCGCAACGAACCTGCCAGGTAAAACCTGGGAAAAAGAAGGCAAAAGGTCAGGGAAATTGGTATTTTCTGAATCTATCACAGAATATCGCGATCAAAACGGCGAGCTCGTTGTTACCGCTAAAGGCGTCGGCGTACGTACCGAACGTCCTGTCGATCAGTAAAAGGAGAAATCATCATGGCGTTAAATGCGAACGATCTCACAACGGGTCAAACTCACAAAGCAACACTAGTCGAAGATCTTAAACGCACACAAATTGTGCAATATGCGGGTGCTTCCGGAGATTATAACCCTCTTCATACTGATGAGGTCTTCACCACCCAAGTAGCGGGTTACCCATCAGTTTTTGCCCACGGTATGTTAACGATGGGCATGACAGGGAAAATGTTGACGGACTATGTCGGCGACGGCAGGCTAACTAAATTTGGGGTTCGTTTTACGAATCAGGTATGGCCTGGAGACAACCTGGAAGCTTCTGCGACACTGGAAAACATAGAAGAGGTCGACGGCAATCAACTCGGGAATTTCGAAGTAATTACCACCAATCAAGACGGGAATGTCGTTTTGAAAGGATACGCACAAGCCCGCCTAGATTAAATTTTCTACATGTTAAACCAAGTCCTGTTAAGAGCCTATAATTAGGGGATAAATGAAAACAGGATTGTGTTATGAACGTATTAGAAATAAGTCACCGTATAGTCATCGCCGGCAGCCTTTCTGCCGCCCTGCTGCTCACCGCTTGCGGTGAGCAGGTCGAAGCTCCCATCCCAAAAGCTACCACCGACGCCGCGCAACACGAAAGTATGCAGCACGGAAAAATGGAACATAGTGCAGTCGAACACAGTGCAGTTGAACACAGTGCAATGCAGCATGAAGGCATGCAACATGTGGTAGCGACCCGCGATTCAGATGAAGCGGTTGGCATGCAAGTCGATGACTTTCAACTGCTCGACCATACTGGCGCTGCACAACGTCTCTATTACCATGACAACGCTCCGGCTATCGTAATAATGATTCAGGGGAATGGCTGCCCGATCGTTCGTAATATCATGCCATCAATGCATGCAGTCAGCGAAAAATACGCTGCACACGGCGTGAAATTTTTCTTGTTAAATTCTAACATCCAAGACAATCAAAAAAGCATTAGCAAAGAAGTCGCAGAATTCGGATACAAACTACCGGTTTTAGTTGACGAACATCAACTAGTGGGTGAAGCCCTCAACGTATCGCGCACCGCGGAAGTCTTTGTCATCGACCCAGTGACTCGTAAAGTGGTCTATCACGGCCCGATTGACGATCGCGTAACTTACGAGAATCAAAAAGAAAGTGCCGAGCATACCTATTTGGCTAACGCCCTCGATGCAGTACTAGCGGGCGAGGAAATCACTGAAGCCGAAGTCAATGCGCCAGGCTGCCTCATTAACTTTCCCGAAAAAACACAACGCTTACAACATGCCAACATTTCGTATCACGATACTATCGCGCCTTTACTGGAAGAAAAATGCGTCGGATGCCATCAGGCAGGTGGTATCGGCCCCTGGGCAATGACGAGCTACGAAATGGTTAAAGGCTTCGCACCGATGATCCGCGAAGTTCTTCGTACCGACCGCATGCCGCCCTGGCATGCTGACCCCAACGTTGGCCATTTTCTGCGAGATCGAAGCCTTTCGTCTGAACAAATCAAAACATTGGTACATTGGATTGAAGCCGGTGCTCCCCGTGGGGAAGGCGCCGACCCACTGACCATTCCGCGCGAGCCCCTCGTCGACTGGCCCCTCGGTGAACCCGATATAATTATCGACATTCCGGCATTCACTGTCGCAGCAACCGGACTGGTCGATTATCAGTACCCCGTCGTCGCCAATCCTCTTACCGAAGCTAAATGGATACGGGCAAGTACCGTAAAGGTGGGATCACGTGAAACCGTTCACCACGTATTAACAGGACTGTTAGAAGAAATGCCTGCCGATGGCAATGGCCAAAAAGTACAATCAAAGTGGGGCGCGCAGATAGCCGGTTATGCAGTCGGTGCAGAATCGCTAATCGCCAGGAAAGATATGGGCACCTATATGCCTACCGGTGGCGCTATCGGCCTGCAAATGCATTACACCAGTTATGGTAAAGAGGCGACCGATCAAACTCAAATTGGCTTGTATTTTTACGACAAAAAACCCGAACTCATGATACGCAATTCAGTCGTTATTGACGTATCAATCGAAATACCTCCAAATACCGCTTCACACGAAGAAGTAGCCTATTTGTCATTCCCTAAAGACGCAGAACTGTATTATGCGTTTCCGCACGCTCACTATCGTGGTCAATCCTCTACCCTGACGCTTTTAACTCCAGACGGTAAAGAAGAACTGCTACTGTCGTTACCCCGTTACGATTTCAATTGGCAACGATCTTATGAATTTGCCACCCCGGTCGATGTTCCTGCAGGGTCGAAGTTGGTCGCACGTTATACCTACGATAATACCGCTCAAAATCCGGCAAATCCGGCGCCTATGGAAAAGGTCTTTTGGGGCGAGCAATCACATGAAGAGATGTTATTTACTGCCATCAGCTATCGCTGGAAGGACGAAAATACCACCGACCAAAAGCCAGACTACGAGGAATTATTCCGTCGGGGTCAGGTATTCGGAATGATGGACGATAACCTAAACGATATTCTGGAACGAGATGAACTAAAGGGTTATGTCGGTAAGCAGTTGGCGGGTAATTTCGATCAGCTAGACAGAAATCATGACGGTGGAATAAGCCGCAAGGAATACGCGGTAACCGAGATGGCAAAAAATTAGACCGACTATACCGCGCCTTAGCAATGGAAAACCTCTAGCCCGAGAGCTATAAACTCTCGGGCTTTTTTGTGTTCACGCTTTTAAGTGGGTGCAAAAAAACTCAACCGCGCTGTGACCATGCTCGCGGAGTGCCCTACCCTAAGAATTAATTAGTCTAATGAGACTCACCCACCCGCAATAAAATGTAGAAAGTAAACATCCCCATCTGGCGGAATGACATCGAGAAAAGGGTCGGTAATAATCACTCCGTCGATGGCAACAGCCATGTTCGCTAGGGGACTATCTTTCAGCAAAGGATACCGCGACTCGAGTTCTTTGAGCATATCGCGATAGACGGTAGAGTTTATTTGAGTTTGCTCTTCTGCGGTGAATTTTTGCAATTCAGAAGAGAAATTGACAGTAGCCATACCACACCTAATACTAAATTTCTCTCAATCTTCTCGGGCGCTATATGACGAACTGGTTTTGTCATTGTCCGCACGAGAGTTTCCAGTGCCCAAGAAAAAAATGCTTTTCAAGCCAAGTTGTTTCAGTTTGCCCACAACCTACTGACAGAAAAACTGGGCAATGGCAAATCGAACACCGTCCACTTACTGAGACAACTTCACCACCAAATAGATCGTCAAACAAACCAATTTATTTGCATTTAAGGTAGGATAACTTCGATTAGACAGGGACCCTGCGTTCGCATCGCATCGAGGTACAAGTCGTTAAATTCCTCGATGGTTTCAGCACGATTGGCCCTAACGCCCATACCTTCAGACATCTTTACGAAATTCATATCGGGATTACCGATGTCGAGCATATCCAGCGTTTTCTTAGTCATTGATTGGGCACCCACTCTTGCCAATTCAACTTGTAATATCTGGTATTTTCGGTTCGCGAAAATAACAACGCAAACATCCAAATTCTCTCTCGCCATAGTCCATAGCGACTGAATGGTATACATTGCACCACCGTCACCATGTAAACAGATAACTTTCCTATCGGGACAAGCCACCGCGGCGCCGATTGATGTCGGCAGTCCAAAACCTATCGAGCCACCTGTTAGAGACAGCCAATCGTGCGGCTCACTGGTAGCGGTACTGATAAAACTACCTGCGCCTGAGGTGGCTGCTTCATCAACAACAATGGCATCTGTTGGCAAAAACTCGGCGACGGTTTGCCCTACAGTGAACTGGTTTAGCTCTCCACTTCCGGCACCCTGCTTCTGACGTTGTATTTTGCGCGGCGCTAGATCGCTCGCCGATAAGGCGGTACACAAACGTGTTAAGGCGTCCTCCGCATTTTGGTTGGCGTCGGCAAGTACATGTAGGTCACAGCCTTCAGGATAAAATTCACTCGCTTTGCCCGGATAGGCAAAAAACGCCACCGGCGCTTTTGTCCCGACCATAATAAGCTGTTCGGTACCCTTAACCTGTTCTGTCGCCTGCTCGGAAAAATAGCCCAATCTTTCTACTTCACAACGACCTTCTCCCCTCGGTAGGCGGGTAGTAAACGTATCACACATAATACGCGCGCCACTTACCTGGGCAATTTTATCGACAATACATTGCGATTTTTCTGTCAGCCCCATATTACCGAGTAAAATGATTGTCGGTTTTCCATTAGTTAACAAAGCGGCAGCATCGGTAACGCGGTCATCTGACACACAAGGTGTGGACGGTGCGTCCTCCCGTGGCAGGGGTTCGATTGAATCATCCCAGGCACAATTTGCAGGTATTATTAATGTCGCAATTTGCCCTGGCTGTACGTTGGCGGCCGTCACCGAATCAAGCGCGTCTCGAGGTAAAGATTCCGCGCTTTCAACGCTTTTCACCCAATGCGAAACAGGCCCCGACAAACCAACGATGTCAGATGTTAGAGGCGCGTCATACTTCTTGTGATAAGTGGCGTGATCACCAATCAAATTAATAATTGGCGAATTGGCTTTTTTAGCATTGTGTAAGTTAGCAGAGCCGTTAGACAAACCGGGCCCAAGATGTAATAGCGTGCATGCAGGCTTACCCGCCATTCGGCCATAACCGTCAGCAGCGCCAGTGCAAACCCCTTCAAACAAACCCAAAATCGAACGCATACCCTCTGATTTACCAATGGCGGCAACCATATGCATTTCCGATGTGCCGGGATTTGTAAAGCAAACTTCAACACCATTGTTGATTAAGGTCTGCAGCATACTTTCCGCACCATTCATTGTCCTGTACTCCCGCTAATTTAGTCGAAACTAAGAATCACCTACGCCGAATTTCCAAGCACACCCAGATGACTATTTTAATAATACAACGCTATGGCCTGTTCAGCACCGGCAATAGCGTTCTACTCGAGTTCTAAACGTTGTTTTGAATCACCTTCAGTACATTCACCGGCGAGCAAGGCAAATCGACGATAGGCGCTTTAATCGCGTCACTTACCGCATAAGCGGTTGCTGCCAGTGGTGGAATAATTCCCGACTCGCCAACACCTCTAACACCGTAGGGGTGAAGTTTATTCGGAACCTCGACAATGATCGCATCAATCATAGGCAAATCTGAAGCCAGGGGTATTCTGTAATCGAGGAAGCCGGCATTTTGTAACAGACCATCATCGTTGTAAATGTACTCTTCGTTCAGGGCCCAACCGATCCCCTGTGCAGCGCCGCCCTGGTATTGACCTTCTACATAACTCGGATGGATGGCTTTACCCGCATCTTGTACCGCAGTGTAGCGAATAACGTCCACCTTACCGGTGTCTGTATCCACTTCAACGTCACAAACATGTACGGCAAAACTGGGGCCGGCGCCGCGCGCATTAATATTGCCACGCCCGGAGATTTGTCCTCCCGTGCGATCAGCTCCAGCGCAAATTTGCGCAACGGTTAAGCGTTCATCTCCCGACGTATTGACGACTACACCATCAACCCACTCAACCAACTCAGCGTCAATATTCCACACAGCGGCAGCGCGTTGTTTGACCTGCTCTTTAACATCTTGTGCGGCTTTTATTATCGCCATACCAGTCGCGAAGGTCGTTCTACTTCCACCTGTACTTTGGTTATAAGCGACGTTTTCCGTATCGGCAACAATGGGTTTGAAATTCTCTGGAGGCATACCCATTTCTTCAGCCGCCATCAATTGCATTGACGCTCGTGAGCCACCGATGTCTGGAGAACCTTCAACAATAGTACCGGTGCCGTCTGGATTCATATTGAGAGTAACACTGGATTGCCCGCCTATATTGAACCAAAATCCGGAAGCGATACCACGCCCTTGATTGTTTTTTAGCGCTTCCTGGTAATGCGGTGAGTTTTTGGCGGCTGTTAAGCATTCGACTAGACCGACTGATTTGTATTTGGGGCCGTAAATTGCGCGGGTACCTTCAGTGGTCGCGTTCTGCAGGCGAATATCGATAGGGTCCATATTTAATTTTGCGGCTATTTCACTGACCACCATTTCTCCAGCGAAAGCGGCTTGTGGCGCACCTGGCGCTCTATAGGCCGCGACTTTAGGCTTGTTAACGACGACATCGAAACATTCAACATCCATGTTTTCAACGTCGTAAGGCGCGAAAATACACATTCCACCCAACATGGCGGGTGAACCCTTGAACGCACCCGCTTCATAATACAATTGCCCCTGCATAGCCGTAATCGTGCCGTCGTTTTTGGCACCTACTTTCACCTTACAGCGAGTCGCAGAGCCGGGGCCCGACGCCTTGAACACCTCCTCTCTATTCATCACCATTTTTACAGGTCGCCCGCCTGACTTACGCGATAATATCAGTGCAACAGGCTCGAGATAGACGGTTGTCTTGCCACCAAAACCGCCACCGATTTCACTCGCGGTCACCTTTAGCTGGCTAAGACTCATACTGAGTAATTTGGCAACACTCGCTCTCACATCAAAATGGCCCTGCGTGCAACACCAAATCATTGACTGGCCATCCTGGTCGAAACTCGCAACACAAGCGTGTGGCTCGATATAACCCTGGTGAACGGTCGGTGTATAAAACTCCCTTTCAACCACGACATCTGCAGCGGAAAAACCTGCGTCAATATCGCCTTTCTGAAAAGCCGAACGAACGGCTATGTTGGAAGCGTTAGCTGGTTTTTCGTCTAGGCCTTCCGTAAATAAATCGTCGTGCAAAAGCGTCGCTCCGTCGGCTATCGCATCGCGAATATCCATAACGGGCGGTAATAATTCGTATTCAATTTCCACCAGAGAAACCGCTTTCTCAGCGATCGCTTCAGTCGTGGCCGCTATGCCTAAAATCGCGTGACCGTCATACAAAACCTTGCCGTCTGCCATAATATTTCTGGCAAGATCCAGTGAATCAACAGAGCCTTCTCCGGCCGCAATTGCTTCAACGGAAACGCTGGGAAAATCCGCATAAGTCGTAATGGCCATCACCCCAGGTAATGCCTCTGCTTTTGATGTATCTATACGCTTAATCTTGGCGTGAGCATGGGGGCTTCTTAACATTTTCCCCCAAAGCATGCCTGGTAGCGTCAGGTCGGCACCGTAATTAGCCTTGCCGGTTACTTTATCAAATCCATCGGGCCTTATACTGCGTGTACCAATATATTTAAAGTCGTTAGTATCACTCATCATGCGGCTCCTCTCATGGTTTCTGCGGCATCCATTACGGCGCGGATGATTTTGTCATACCCGGTACATCGACACAGATTACCCGCCAAATACAATCTCGCTTCATCTTCAGTTGGATTGGGACTTTCTTTTAATAAGGCTTGTACAGAAACAACCAAGCCGGGGGTACAGATACCACATTGTAAGGCTGCATGCTCCAGAAACTTTTGTTGAATGATATGTAATTGATCTTTATCAGCAACACCTTCGATTGTGCCGATGACTTTTCCTTCAGCTTCTGCGGCAAGCACTAAACAAGAACAAACCAGACGGTCGTCAACCGTAATTGAACACGCGCCACAGTCTCCCGAGCTACATCCTTCTTTCGTTCCCGTGAGTTGTAACTCATTTCTCAAAACGTCTAAAACCGTTTCGTTGGGTTCACACAAAAACTCAACAGCGTCACCATTAACGATTGTATTTACATGAATTTTTGGCATTGTTATTCTCCTTTAACTCGTTCTGCTGCGATTTTGGCAGCTCTTTTCACCAGTACTCCAACCACATGCCTGCGATATTCTGCGGTACCCCGACGATCACTAATGGGTTTAGACGCCGCCGAGGCAGCATTGGCGGCCGCATCTAATGCAACATCGTCCAACATTGTACCAATCAGTGCTTTTGCCGCCTCGGGCACGAGCAATGCTGTGGTCGCGACCGCACCAATTGCCACTCGAGCGTCGGTGCAACAACCAGCGGAATCTAAAGTTATTCTCACTCCCGCACCTGCCACAGCAATATCCATTTCACTGCGTGGAATAAAGCGCAGATAGGCGTCACTTGTTCCTGGCGCTGGCAAGGCAATCTTTATTTGGGCTAGTAGTTCTCCCCGTCCCATGCAATTTGTCCCTACACCTGTAACAAAATCTTCAACAGCAATCGTTCGCTCCCCATCTGGCCCATGAATGATACATTGCGCGTTGCTAACGATTAATGCAGGAATGGTATCTGCCGCTGGAGACGCATTACATAAATTACCCCCGACACTCGCGCGCCCCTGAACCTGGGTTGAACCAATAAGATAAGCCGCTTCGACTAAACCTGGGAAGACCGCCTTAATATCCTTCCTCGCAGTAAACTCAGCGCAGCTCATCGCCGGCCCTAAACTCATTCCGGATCCATCGATGGTTGCGCTCGTCATATCTTTAAGACTTTTGATATCCAGAACCTGCAGCGGGTCACTGGACTGAGATTTTGATTGAATAATTAAATCTGTTCCCCCCGCCAGGACCTTAATATTTTTGCCTGAACTGGCCAGTATCTGCACTGCTTCGTCCAATGACTGAGGCATTTTATAGTCGGTTATTGCCATCGTTAACTCCTAAAAGCTTGAAGTAATAAATTAAACGTAAATAATTGCGTATGCCTTAATTTGGCAACGTAAGATGTATTTTCTATGCCGGGTGTCTGCAGAAAACCTGATGCCTGGAAAGTCGATTCCAGAAAACCCGACCCTTAAAAAGTCGATTCCTGAAAGTTTTGGCTTGGAAGCCCTAGTTTTGAAATCCATTTTCGGCAGATCAAAATAAGTGTAATTCTGGTGTGTTGATATCATGGCCAGAAAAACAACTTAGGTAATAGGTATTATCATTTATTCTAAAGCTGTTCGTAAAATTGCTACTAAAACCGATACTAAAATAACATTTAGAAAAACAAGCCGTTCCTTACCGATTTCATTCCTAGGCGTACCCGCTAGTGACAATGTTCTTGTCCGTGTTTTTATCAGTGCTTTAGTCACTGCTATTTTGTTGTTTTTTAGTAAGCCCAGATATCGCCAAACACCCAGCATTGTTACAGTTGCTGAAAATGTTTGCAAGCCTACCTTTCACCCGCTCAAGCAAACAGGAAAACGTCCTGTAGGCCCCATAAAACTCCAAGCGACTAATCGCAGAAGTCGACTTTAATCCGACAAATGTGCTGAATGGTTACCGAAGTCACAAACATACGACCACCTTGTATGGCCAAGTACAACAGGAAATCCCCGGGGAAAAAATAAGCGTACTACTTGATTAGTAAGCCAGACCTACTATATGGTTTGCTCTCAAATTTTTACATCGATCTGTCCATACATGGCTTAAACTAACCCATTTCACAAGGCGTTGATTGAATGACATATCCTCTGGAAGGCTTAAAAATACTGGATTTTTCACGGGTGGTCGCAGGGCCCTTTGCCGGACGAATGCTGGCTGATCTGGGTGCAGACGTCGTTAAAGTCGAACCGCCCGATGGCGATGTTACTCGCTACTGGGGTAAGAACATCGCCAATATATCCGGTTACTTCCACCATCAAAATGCCGGCAAACGAAATATCTGCATCGACCTTCGCGCAGAAGGCTCAACCGACCTGGTAAAACAATTGGTAAGCGAAGCGGATATCCTGATTGAAAATTACCGTCCCGACGTCATGCAGCGGCTTGGCATTGCTTATGAAGACCTCAAGCAAGTAAATCCCCGTTTAGTAATGCTGTCAATTTCCGGGTTTGGCCATAACGGGCCCGAGTCACGACGAGCGACCTATGCTCCGATAATCCATGCAGAGGCAGGATTAATGCACCGCATGGCAAAACGTAATAATGCACCATTAAACGGGCTTCCCTTATCGGTAGCCGATACCAATGCTTCGCTGCACGGACTCATCGGTATTTTGTCAGCGATTATCATGCGGGATAAAACTGGGCTCGGCCAACACATTGACATTGCCATGATCGATACGACGGTCGCGACCGATGATCAAATGCATTATGACCTCGACGGTTCGCAAGATACGGGACCGCTTGCGGACGAGATTTGGGAAATGCCCTTTGGCACCATGCTAATTACAACCGACTTCAGGCTCTTATTCCGGTTGATGGTCAGTGAACTAGGATTACAAGACCCGGCGACTGGACAGATGGCATTGGATGAAAAAATAAAGGCCCGGCGGGCGGCCGTGACAAAATTTACGACGACGCTCGACACGAGAGAAAAATTCGAAGATGCGATGAAAAAAGTTAATATCGCCTGGGGCGAGATTCGCGACCCTGCAAATATTGAAAAGCAGATAACCATTAAGTCGCGTGACAGCATTGTTCAAGTCGACGATCGAGCTGGCGGCACGAGACCGATCACACAATCCCCCTACCGTTTCTCTAATGCAGAAAGCGGTGTTCGGGGACCGGCCTCCCATCGCGGAGAACACAATACTGAAATACTTGAGCAATGGCTTGGGAATTCTAACGCTGAGATAGACAAACTTTCAGACTCTGGTGTCCTCATTTTCGATGCGGATTGGAAACCCGGATAAAAACTATCGGCCACTAATGCAAATATTCCAGCTGATATAGATCCATTTTCGTCAGGCTTCACCCAAATCAAAGTGAAACTTTATGACACCGAACCTAACAGTGCCACAATAGACCCAGCAAAATACATTTTACGAATCGAGTGGTTCCAGGCCACACCACATCGCTGTAAACAAAGCGATGGTATTGGTAATATTTTCAATCGACTTGATACTGACGGCCTCGTTGTAGCCGTGAATTCCCTTGGAAACAGGTCCGTAAACAAGGCAGGGCATGTTGTCGTACAGAACGAATACTCTCGCATCTAAATAAGCCAAAGACCCAAATGTGGTCAGGTCTCGAGCTGTCGCCGTGGAGTGCGCAACGGATAAAGTGTTTTCCGCATCACTCCCCTCTTTTAACTCGAAACCTTCTGCCATAAATCCGTTAAATTCAATTTCCGGCGGGCTGTTTGCCAGAAACAAATGTTTGGCCGATGAAGCGCGTAGAAAATCTTCAATTTCCCGCGCTGCCTGTTTCGCATTCTCTCCCGGATATAAAGCAGTTCTGACATCAAAGCTGCACCACGCTGGTACAGAGGAGGCCCAATCGCCCCCTTCAATTTTCCCTATATTGACATTAATAGGCTTCTCAAAGTCTGCAAAATGAGGATGATTAACCTTTAAGGCATTGCGAGCCTTTTCATATTCCTTAAGCTCGGCGATTAAGAATATGGCGGCATCAATCGCATTTTCGCCGCTTCCGGCGGCGGCTACGTGAACCGGGTGACCTTTTACATGGACCCGAAACCAGATAACCCCAACCGATGATCTGACCAGCCCTTCGTCTTCCGGCTCGGGAATAATCGCAGCGTCAGCGGTATAGCCACGAACAAGCGCTGAAAGAGCCCCATTGCCAGTACATTCCTCCTCAGTCACGGATTGTAAATGAACCGTAGCTGCGGGCTGATATCCCAGTCTCTTTAATGCGTCCAATGCAAATATATTGGCAACCAGTCCCGCCTTCATGTCGCCACTACCTCGCCCATAAAGCCAATCGCCTTCGATATGTGGCTCAAAAGGAGGCTTATCCCACATGTCGTGCGGCCCCGTTGGAACGACATCCACATGACCGTTTAGTATGAGCGAACGACCCTTCTCCTCGCGCGGGCGATGACTACCAACAACGTTTATGGCGTTATCGTAGGAAACATTCACCGGAGAAAAACCCGGGTGATTTTCGATACTGGCGACATCAATGGCCCATCGGTCCATTGCATAACCCCGAGATTGTAATTCTTGATAGAGAAAATCCTGAGCCGTGTGCTCCTGTCCCCGTGTAGAGGGCTTTCTGACCAACTCCTGGGTAAATTCAATTTGTTTGGCCATGCCCTCACGAACCGCCATGCGAATCTTTTCGGCGAGCACCTCATCAATTTTGGGTTCAAATGCCATATTACTGAGCCTTTTCCATTTATTATTAGATAGCGACTTTTTTTCTTTGTGATTCGTATAATACCGCCAACGAACAATTTATCAATGGTCAAACACTAGACAATATTTGGGTCGTACTTGTCATTTCTACCTGTTTTCTTAAATAAGAGTTATCTTAAATAAGAGTTTCCTAAATCAAGATTTTCTTAAAAAAAGCAAAGTTATCTCGTTAGCTGTAAACTGACCGTTATTGAATGCTGTTATCTAAATGTCCAAGGTAATCTCCGACGGTAATCACACGGTCTCCTCTTTTCAGGTAGAGTAACGGATTCCAAGCATTCAGTGGTTTGAAAATGACTCCTCCCGCGGTTCCACTGAGAAGGAGCGTGCCCGCAGGAATATTTTTGTGAGGAAGAAGCGCCACTTTTTCTGTAGCGCGAAAATAGTCATGTTGTGCAGAAACAAAAGACTCGCGAACTATATCTGTTGGCGTCAAAATCATCTCTTTAGCAGCAACGTTTTGTCTCATATTTTGGTTAACATACAACTGAAAACTAATATCGCGATAAAATTCAGGGCTGCGCGGTATGACCAGTAAATACCCCACGGTCAAATACCCTGATTTTCCTTTTGCCGATGCGAATCCGGTTAAACCCATGGCGCCGCCGAGATCAATCTCCTTTAACAGTGTCCATCGATCGGTATAATCGTTACACAATATGAGGCCCATCGTGACACGCGAGCTTGATTCTTCAATATCCGCCATTGGCACAAAACAAATCTCCGCTTCGTAGTCGAGATGAGTACTACTATCTGCGTCTACGCTGGCGTTCCAATTGGTCGCTCGTGCAAGTTTAGGAAAAAGAAACGGAGGATCATCAACATAGACCTCTTCCGCGTGATCTGCGTAGTTTGTTCCAGCCGCGACATGTGGAAAAGTGAAGTCCATCGGCCGAACGAGCTTCCCGATAGGCACCGAGATAACCGCAGCTGATGCCGATGCCGATGACAGTGTCTTTTTTCCGGAAGCAATGGCTAAAAGCGCATCGTAACCCACCGCATTGTAGAGACTACGAGGATCAAGAACAGCTGTGCCATATACCGATGAAAGATCTAAACCGTGCACCATGCCATCAGCCGTATCGGTGACTAACAGTACTTTAATGGTTCCGGCATCTTCGTATCTGGCAAAAGTCAATGCAGACTCGAATGGAGCAATTTCGAATTTTTGTTGGTATTTCTGCGACAGTCTTTCATCAAACAAGGGCCGAGAAAGATAAAGACTGTAAATCATGACACCGAGAACGACAGCCAAGGTGAGTAACGTTATTCTGTTGATTACTTTCATCGTAAAATCCGTTGTCCTAAATTATGAAAACGTGTGTAAGCTCCGTTCTAACTGAAATCGAATCGCCATCAACATGGGTTTAATCGGCTAGTGCCCGTCCCAAAATAGCAAAATGTCGCCACTGCTGAAAGCAACCCTGCTGGATCAGCGCCAATAACCAGCAGCTGAGCATTATGACGCTTTGTCATAGTAATTTCACGCCAATCTAAAAATGAGAGTAAATACAATTTTGAATTGCATGTCAATTAAATAGTGTTACTATCTTCCCATGACCAGACACTTTGAAATTCGGGCCCGTGGCGCTAAAAAACGACAACGAACACGAGGCAGCTTGCTAGATAGCGCCGTAAACGTATTCGCTCGACAGGGAATCAGCAATGCCAAAATTAGCGATATTACCGAAATAGCTGGCTTGGCAAACGGCACTTTTTATAATCATTTCAAAGACAAAGATGAACTCGCGTTGCAAACTGCGCTGGCTATAATTTTGGAAATTGCCAGTGGCATAGATCAGTCCATGGGAAATATCAAAGATGCGCAAACACGTTTGGTTGTCGCAACAACGCAATTTCTGACCACTGCAACCAAGGCAAAGGACTGGGGGCTGGTCTTAGTCGATGGATATCATCAACTACCAAAAAACAAAATCGAAACCGCTGTCTATTTAAAGGCCGACATCCAACTCGGCCTCGATCAAGGCGTGTTTGACACTACTCTCGACAACGTCCTGTTAGACCAAATCGCCGCGTTAATCATGTCCTCCTTAAGCTTGCAGCTGGCAACAGGTATTGATAAAAATGTTAGCAAACGTACCTGCCAACACATCCTGCAAATATTGGGGATGTCGACCGCCGATGCGATTAAATCAGTGCGTCTTGCTCAGCCGAAACTCGTCGGCTTACAGCTATAAGTATTCAATTAAATCTCAGCGTTATCGGGGAAAACATATGCGCCTTTATCACAACTCATTATCAAGTTGTTCGCAAAAAGTAAGAATGGTTCTTCATGAAAAGAACTTAGCTTACGAAGATAAGCTGATTGACTTGCAAAAAGGCGAACAATTTTCCAGCGAATATATCTCACTCAATCCTAATGCGGTTGTACCCACACTCGAAGATAACGGCATCGTATTTATCGAATCGACGCTCATTAACGAATATCTTGATGACGCCTATCCACAAATCCCACTGAAACCGGAAGCTGCTGCAGATAAGCACAAGATGCGGCTGCTCTGCAAAAAGATTGACGACGCCTTACACCCTGCGTGCGGAATTATTACCTATGCGATTGGCGCCAGACCCTCACTATTGACTCGCCCAAAAGAAGAAGTAGATGCACTAATTGAGCAAATACCTAGCGCCGCTCGGCGCTCTATACGACGTTCTGTCGTAGATAATGGCGTGAGAGCGCCCGAATTCAGAGACGCGATGCTGACACACAGATCGATGTTTGATCAGGCGAACGAGCTGCTAGCAGACAATGATTGGTTAATGGGGCCTGCATTCACATTGGCGGACTGTGCATTGATGCCCTATGTACTGAGAGCATGTCATTTGGGCCAAAACGCCGAAGTTGATTCTCGGCCAAACCTTAAACGCTGGTTTGACGCCATTCAACAAAGGCCCGCATTTAATGAAGCGGTGACCAAGTGGACACCGGCTCCCCTAATCGCGGCATTTAACAAAGCCGGACAAACGGTGGCCGCTGACATCGACGAGGTGATGTCCAAATTGCCTTAATGAACGGATAAAGTCCCCATAAGCGAACAAACGGGACTGTTCTGAAGATAACTCTGTTTGGCAGAGGCCATACAAGACAGGACAGGACAAACACTTCATCAATGCCGCGAGACACTCTCTGCCAGAATCCGGCTCGCTTGAAATGCAAACATTATGTAAAAGCCTGTCGGAGTCTTACTACCCAGCGAAGATAAGAAATAACGGCGGCCGCAATGCAAAGTAAACTAGCAGCCGCTACAACAACACCTAGTGAGCTTAGCTCAGACAACGCCCCCATAATGATTACACCCACCGCAGGTGCACCGCGAAATATTAAACCCCATAAACTCATCACTCGGCCTCTGACTTCCTCCTTTACCGTATGTTGAATCAAAGTTTGGGTACAAATACCCGTTAAGCTAACGGCCATTCCCATAAACAACAGAATAACGAGTGACAAATAAAAGTTGTCGGAAAGACCAAATAAACAGCCCGTAATCCCGCAGGCCAAAAACCCAACCAAGGCGATGATCGGTAATCTCGCGGTGCTATTAAACTGCGCTAAGCAGATACCCCCCAATAGCGCGCCAATTCCCATTGCCTGAGTCATTAATGCCAGGCCAATTGCTCCTCGTCCAAATACCCCGTCCGCAAACCCCGGCAGCAATTCGGCAATCGGTTTACTAAACATGGCCACCGCCAAAATTATCAGAATAATAGCGCGAATGACTGGGTGGCCACCGGCGTATCTCACGCCCTCCCAAATATCAGTCAAAATATGGGAGTCGCTGACGGTCTTGACGGCATGTAGGCCTGTCGGAATCGAATACATAACAAGAGCCATAATCCCGTAGGTTAAGCCATTAACAAGAAAAGTCAGGCTAACGTCTGACCACGCTATTAGAGATGCCGCAATCATTGGACCGACGAAACGAGCCGTATTAAATAGCACAGAGTTCAACGCGACTGCAGCCGGAACATCCTCGGATTTAACCAACATGGGAACTAACGCTAATCGAGCCGGTAATGCAATACTGGACGTAATACCCAACCCCAAAGACAGTGTGAACAATAGGTAAATGTTCATTGCATCGATAAATACCAATACAAAAATCAAGGTCGCAATCAGCCCCGAAACAAGTTGATTGCGCAAGAGAATATTTCGGCGGTCATATCTATCTGCCCAGACTCCAGCAAAAGGCCCAACAATTAAAGCCGGAAAGAGGTCTGCAAACGCTATGGCGCCCAGCCAGAATCCGGATTGCGTCAACTCCCACGTAAGCCAGCCAATTCCTACTCTCTGTACCCAAGCGCCCAACAGGGAAATACCGTTACCAAAAACATAGCGCCGAAACAGCGGATTGCCCAGTACTGGAAGAATGCTTGCCATGTCGACCCTTTATTAACTTTTCTTGTACCCTACAATACGCTGATTAAGCCTCGAACTTAAACAAACAGATTAAAAATCTATTGAATCGCTAATAGAAATTATCGAAGTTGTGAGTTTCCGGCATCTAATTTAATAAAGAAGTTTGGCGCGTACATCTTTTAAATCGACTAGCAACAGTGGCATACTAGCTGCGCAATTTTCTTGGATTCTGAATCGGGGAATAAATAGAAATCAACAAGCCAAACTTTCAATCGTTATATGCAGGCCAATTACGTGTCTGTGATAGTCACTCCCTGGAGTTTATTGCAAATTCTCGGAATTACGTAAAGAAAAATCTTGATCAAAAACTAATAAATACTCCGAACATAACTCAGCAGATAAACCAACAGAAAACCCAATAGAAAACCCAATAGAAAACCCAGTGACAATTCAATCCACCTTCTAATACAACAATGAGGCTGCTCATGTCTGACAATGAACGCGAATTCGAAATCATTTTATGGGGCGCCACCGGATTCACCGGTCGACTCGTCGCCGAATATCTACATACCAAGTACGGCAATGATGAAAAACTCCGCTGGGCCATAGGCGGTCGAAGCAAGCAAAAACTGGAAGCTATATCTGCAGAGATAACAGGTGATAAAGACGGTTTAGCCATCGTGGTAGCCAATAGCAACGATGACGACTCCTTAAAGGCGCTAACTGCCCGAACTCAAGTTGTCTGTACGACGGTAGGCCCATATGCTTTATATGGGTCTTCTTTGGTCAGCGCATGTGTTGAGAATGGAACTCACTACTGCGATTTGACGGGAGAGATCTTGTGGATGGATAGAATGATCAAACAGTTTCAAAGCAAAGCTGAACTGTCAGGTGCTCGTATCGTTCATACCTGCGGTTTCGATAGTATACCCTCGGATATGGGTGTCTATTTTTTGCAACGACAAATGCAAGCGATGTATGGTGTTGCGGCTCGCCATATCAAATACCGGGCTAAATCTTTTTCAGGAGGATTCAGCGGCGGCACAGTCTATAGCATGATCAATATGCTGGAAGAGGTACAAAAAGAACCTGCACTTCAACAAGCGCTTGATGATCCCTACCTGCTGAATCCGGAAGGCTCTTATCGTGGTGGCGATGTCAACGAACAAAACTCAGCCTTTTATGATGATGATTTTAAAAGCTGGACATCCCCGTTTCCTATGGCCCTTATTAATACGCGAGTTGTGAGAAGAAGCAACGCCTTAATGGACGATGCCTACGGAAAAGATTTTAGGTACGACGAAGCGACTCTTTCGGACTCGTCAATAAAAGCTCGTGCGGCCGCTTTCGGGAGCCTAGCCATGATGGGCTCCATGGCAATATCACCGATTCGAAAAATGCTCCACAGTTTTTTACCCGCACCAGGACAGGGACCCTCTAAAGACAAACGTGAAAACGGTTTTTATGAAATACACCTGCATGGTGTTCATCCCACCGACCGAGCCAAAGACCTACGCGTTATTGTAACCGGTGATATGGACCCGGGTTATGGATCTACTTCCAAGATGTTAGCAGAATGCGCTGTATGTTTAGTTAAGGACAATATTCAGGTAGGAGGAGGATTCTGGACACCCGCCTCGGCAATGGGCGATAGCCTGTTAGACCGATTACAAGATAATGCAGGACTGCAATTTACCGCTGAAATGTGACTGCAATCGCTAGTTCCTATCACAGGATTCTGTGCCAACTGCACAGAATCCCAACAGCCATGCCCATCAAGAAAGACCCTATACTGTCCAGCCACGCCACGAATACCGATAATTTTTGTCCCTACAAATACGCCGTTTTTCTTCGGAAAAAAACCTAAACAGAGGGCATACATACAGACATACAAACAAAATGAAATCGATGTTAGTAAGGAGGAAGAAGACGACGAAAACCATGCCCCAAAACAATCGTCAAAAAAATTAAATTACGAAGAAAAACCACGGGACCAACAATCAGAGGAAATCCCACCACTTCTTCACCGCTGGCGCCTAACACGATTTTCCGCGACTGCTTTTTTATACTCCTTTTAGAAATTGGCCAATCGACAACGGCGTTCAACTGCTTGGAAAAATGATTCCAATTGGTAATCCTTCCTCCCAGTATCCCGCCCAATATTGCAGCGGTCGTGTCGGTATCGCCACCGAGCAGAATGACCGAACGTAGACTCTCGAGAAAACCTTCCTCAGATTTTAACGCCAGGAAAAGAACCACAGGGACGGTATGGTAAATGTAACCACTCACCCCTTTTTCCAACTTTAGCTCTTTTATCAAGTAGTCAAGACCAACCGTTTGTGAGCCCTTTTCTATGGCGCTAGTAATCATGCCTAACAAATCGTTAAATTCTTTTAGGTCGTGATCCGGTATGTCTATTGTCAGTTGACTAAAACTTGTTTTGAATGCGAGAACATTGCCGCGGGCGTCGGCACTCTCCCTATTTTGCGATAACTGATAACTTAAGCAGGCAACCGCCAATGATCCAATATACGCTTTTATATCAGAGTGGGTTAACTCGGTACTGGCACGTACGTAGGCTTTCAGTTTTACTTTATCGTGCCCAAACAACACGCCCAACACCGGTGACCGCATCGCTGGCCCATTCCCCGCGGAATAGACACCCGATTTGGAAGCGGGAAAACCTAACCACAGTTTTATGATGGATCGACCTGTCGCCATACCAATACCCGCGGGTAATCTAAGCAACCACCATCTCAAATACCAGGATAATTGTGTTTGGAACTTATTGACATCATCCGGGTACAATGCCGCCGCCTGGCCAACAAAGAGCGCGTGCTCGGTATCATCGGACACCATCCCGCAGTGAAAAAACAAACTCTGTTGTAAATCTTCAGGCATAAATTTATTCACTCTACCGGCAGACAAACCTTCGTAAGGCAAACCAAGACTGTCACCTAACATAAGTCCCAATAGGCACCCTTCTACTGATTTTCCGTCAACCATATCCGCTGTCCGTTAGTAAATAGTTCAATCAACTTCTGATCAGGATCTACGTTTCTTTTCTGGAAAAAATCTCGAAATGCATCAACTATTTTTATTTCGAGTCTTGTTAGATCTTTGAATGTCATTCGCGTAGCCATCAGCTTCCGCACTATCTCTTCACTATCTCTTCACTATCAGAAATGCTATTTGTGGGTGCAGAGAAACTAATAATGGCTGGGATCTCGACCACGACCAACAAGAAAAACCACCATTTAAAATCTATCGGCGCGACTCCCAATCCAGCCAGAGCAAAAAAAGTACCCAAAAAGGCCACTCCAGATATTTCGTGATTAATACTGTGATTTTTGTTTCGTTGATTTAGAAACTGCCTACTCACATTAAAAACAACAATATAAAGGGATATACAAAGTAACACCCCCGCCATTATCCAGTGTGGCAAAATCTCCTCTTTCACAAAATTCCCCTCAATGATCCCGACATACACCGAATCTGATGGAGACCTAAAATGGTCAATGACTTATTGGCGTAAATGTCATACCTTTAGATTAACTCATGAACCGGATAAAACAATTTCCAGTCATATTTATATCGACGCAATATCAAGCTCAGCATTCGTAGCATGAAGATCTCCTATCCGAAACCCAATCGAATAAGGTGAACCAAGAGATATGATAAAAGCAAAAGGGAGATTACTGCTTTACTACCTTAAGCAGCTATTACCGCCAGCGACTATGTTACTGCTGCTAATGGTGAGCGGACCCGGCTTGTGGTTTTTCCTGGCAATTCCCTTACTCGCCAGTATCTATAGCGCGATCGGAGGATGTCTTTTTGTTTTATTGAATGCACGAAAGATACGAAAAGAACGGAAAAGCAACGCCCTACTCTTGCGCCCGGCATTGACCATTTTCTTTGGAGCTATTGTCATGATAACTGCAGTCACAAGCTACAATGAAGCAAAGTTTCAAGCGAGAGAAATAGCACAAACCATTCACGAAATATGTAATAGAAAGGGCAAATGTCCAGAGACACTGCCCTACCAATCATTAGGCATGAGAGAAAGCGATAATGAAGATAAGCTGAGAAGCAATGTGGGGACTATGAAAACCTATCCCATTTTCTATTCTAAAGATGGCGAGTCCTTTGAACTATTCCTATATCGTGTCGGCGGTACAGGACATACGTATCGCGGTGGTCCAGACGAAGACCTGGTTGTGCGGTAACCCTCAGATAGGGCGTTCAGTAAGGAGCAGTATTTACAGGGTCAACATTTACAAGGTCAATAGAAATCTTTGATACCTGCGGCATGTCATGTTCGCCGCCTCTCTCAATGATAAAAATCAAATGAACGGCAGCGCACACTGATACCCCAGGTTTTATCTTCCCCAGCAGTTTTTATCCCCGCGCAATAGCTTTTTATTAGGCCGCCTTTTTCTTTTGTAAAGAATCGCGAAGAATATCTTCCGCTAAGGCATCCGCTATGTGACTGGTCGACTTCGCTTCCGTTTCTGAACGCTTAAAGATCTCCAGTAAGGTTTTTTTGATACCTAAAACATGGGCTTCTATTTTGTCGGTATCCCGAATATCCTGCGATTGGTAGTATACATCGATGATTCCCCCTGAATTAATGACGTAATCAGGCGCATAGAGAATACCGCGCTCCAACATTACATCGCCCATTTCGGGAGTTTTCAGTTGATTATTTGCTGCTCCAGCGACGATTTTTGCTTTTATGGAATCAATCGACTCGCTATTAATTGCGCCTCCCAACGCGCAGGGGGCGAGCACATCTACATTCGCGGAAAAAAGTTCGTCTAAACGCAATTCTGTTACACCAAAATCATGGACCACACGCTCGATGTTTTTAGTGCTAACATCCGACGCGAAAACTTTTGCTCCGGCTTTAGTTAACATTTCCACCATGTGATAGCCGACATTACCAACTCCCTGCATTGCGATTTTCATCCCCTTCAGGTCAGAACCATATTTGTATTCGACGGCGGCACAGATTCCCTGGTATACGCCATAAGCTGTTATCGGAGAAGGATCTCCACCATGCTTTTCGTGTTCAATCATGCCCGCAGCGTATTGAGTTCGCTCTGCAATGACGGCCATATCGTCGACGCTGGTTCCTGAATCTTCCGCGGTGGTATACTGCCCGCTAAGACTCTCAATAAAGTCTCCCATCGCGAGTAGCAGGTCGCGACTTTTATCGCGCCTAGGATCACCGATAATGACTGACTTTCCGCCACCGACCGGCAGACTTGCTAAAGCAGACTTGTAAGTCATACCGCGCGACAAACGTAATACATCGCTTAGTGCGGCATCAGAGGTACTGTAAGGAAACATTCTGCACCCACCCATCGCAGGTCCCAAAATATCATTATGGACTGCAATGATAGCTTTGAGCCCACTTTTCGGATCGCTTTTAAAAGCGACCATCTGATGATTATCAAAATCTGCATGATCGAAAACGGACATTAACGTACCCTCTTTTTAATTATGGGAAAGTCTACACATGATTTAGGCTGCCTCTTCGGCAATCGTTAGTACCTCGACAAATTGACCACGCAATTGCAGTAAAAGCTGATTTTTACGGGCGGTCATTGCTTCAACACTTTTTTCCTTCACGTGACCATAGCCACGAATTTTTTCTGGTATACCCGCCAACTCAACAGCGACGTCGTAATTTTCGGGCGTTAGCTTCTGAATAATTTCTTCAACAGATGTCTCGTAGTCGCTAATGAGCTGCAATTCTTCGCGTCGTTCTTTCAGGTACGAAAACGGGTCGAGGAAGGATCCGCGAATCACTTTTAATCGAGCTAATAAACCGAACAGAAACAACATACTGTGAGGTAATTTCCGTTTGATCGGCAGTCCCGTATTGCGATCTTTTTTCGATAGTAACGGTGGCGCCATATGAAACTCGAGCTGAAAGTCACCTTCAAACATAGCCTCTATTTTTGCTTTGAAATCTCCATTACTATAGAGACGCGCCACTTCGTATTCGTCTTTATAGGCTAGCAATTTATAATAAAATTTTGCGACCGTTTTACTTAATGCATGGTTATTTTCCGAGCCGTCACTGTCTTCTTTATCTCGTATTTTCTCTACTAAAGAGCGGTAGCGCTCAGCATAATTCACGTTCTGGTAATCAACGAGACGCTTAAAACGATCGGACACAATCTCTTCCAAACTGTCCAGAGCTTTAAAATCATTCTTAACGTTTGCCAGTTCGATAACTTTCTCAATATTGACAGCAGCTCGACGCCCCCAGAGAAATGCATCTCTATTAAAGTCGATGGCAACCGCATTTAACTCAATGGCATCATTCATCGCTGAGTAAGATACGGGCAAAAAGCCTTTTTGACAGGCGTAACCCAGTAAGAAAATGTTTCCCGCTATGGAATCACCGAATAAAGAAGTCGCAATTTTTGTTGCATTGATAAAACTAACTTTATCTTTACCTACCTCTTCTCTAATTGACTGTTTCATACTCTCAGCAGGAAACACCACATCGGGGTCACTGGCAAAAGACGCTGTAATTGCCTCAAAATCGTTGACAATGGCGTGACTGCGCTCGACATTAACTTTGGCAAGAGCCTCGTCATCGGCACCGACCACTAAATCACAAGCAATCAGTAAATCAGCGTCTCCGGCAGGGATACGAACCGCATTAATGGCAGATTGTGATTCACCCACTCGAACATGACTCACCACGGACCCGAATTTTTGTGCAAGGCCGGTCTGATTCATCGTCGCACAACCTTTACCTTCAATATGTGCGGCCATCGCTACAAGAGCGGTAACAGTCAGTACACCTGTTCCTCCGACTCCGGCAACGACTATATTCCAAGGCTGTTCATCAATCGGCGCCATCACCGGTTCGGGAAGATCAGAAAAGTCGGTGTCACTGCCATTATGTGTATCGGCTAACCTGGTCTTTTTCAGCTGCCCGCCAACCACGCTGACAAAACTCGGACAAAAGCCTTTTACGCAAGTAAAATCTTTATTGCAGGCGCTTTGGTCTATCTGTCGCTTACGACCCAGCTCTGTCGCAAGAGGCAGCACAGATAAACAGTTAGACTGAATATTACAATCCCCACACCCCTCACAGACTTCAGGATTTATGACCACCCGTCGGGCCGGATCTTCAATCAAACCTTTTTTTCGCCGACGACGTTTCTCGGCAGCACAAGTCTGTTCATAAATAAGAACGGTAGTACCGTCGATCTCGCGCAATTCCTTTTCAATCGTAATCAAATCATCTCGATGGTCTATGGTGAGTCCTTTAAAGGATTGAATACTATCTGTATGATTGTCGGGATCATCAGACACCACCGCTATACGTTTGACGCCTTCTCCTCGCAGTTGGAAAATCATTTTTTCAACGGATATTTGCCCATCTAAAGGCTGCCCGCCCGTCATCGCTACCGCATCGTTATAGAGAATTTTATAAGTGATATTCACGCCGGCCGCGATCGTCTGTCGGATCGCCAACAAACCGGAATGAAAATAGGTGCCGTCGCCCAAGTTTTGGAAAACGTGTTTAGTTTTAGTAAACGGCGCTTGTCCAACCCACGAAACCCCTTCGCCACCCATTTGTGTGAAAGTCTCAGCTTTGCGGTCCCCTTTTTCCCAGGTTCCCATATAGTGACAACCGATACCGCCGAGTGCCCGGCTTCCTTCCGGGATTCGCGTCGATGTACTGTGAGGACAGCCGGAGCAGTAGTGAGGAGTCCGTTGTAGGTGTGTTCTTGCCTTCGCGAGAGACTTTTCTTTTTGATGATAAAATGCCAGACGTTTATCGATCATTTCATCGTCGTAAAAACGCTGTATTCGCGATGCAATTGCTCTCGCAACAGTGGCCGGGGTCAGTTCGCTCAGGTTCGGTAGCAAGTCCTTACCGTTTTCATCAAACTCACCAATGACTCTCGGACGACGACCTACCGGCCAGTTATAGAGCTGACCGGTCAACTGGTCTTCAAGAATTGAACGTTTCTCTTCAACGACTAGAATCTCTTCGAGTCCGTCGGCAAACTGGTGGGTACTAACCGGTTCCAGCGGCCAACTCATACCAACTTTGAAAACTCTCAATCCGATATCCGCCGCTTTTTTGTTATCAATACCGAGGTCTTCCAATGCTTGCATGACATCTAGATAGGCTTTCCCGGTGGTAAATATCCCCAAACGCGGTTTTTCGCTATCGATAACAACCCTATTGAGATTATTCACTCGGGCAAATTCGCGAGCCGCATATATTTTGTATTTGTTTAGACGCTCTTCCTGCGCTAAGCCGTTATCGGGCCAACGGGCATGCACTCCATCCTCGGGCAACTCAAATGAGTCAGGAAGAACAATATTGACTCGGTTCGGATCAATTTCTGCCGAAATTGCCGAATCCATGTTTTCAGTAATGGCCTTAAGGGCGACCCACGTTCCGCAATAACGAGAAAGTTCCCATCCATAAATACCCAAGTCCAACACTTCCTGAACATTCGATGGATTAAGAACTGGAATCGATGCGCCGATAAACATATGTTCCGACTGATGTGGAATGGTCGAAGATTTGTTCGCATGATCATCGCCAGCTACCGCTAAGACACCGCCGAATTTGGAGGTCCCAAAGGCATTCGCGTGTTTAATGACATCCATGCTCCGGTCTACACCGGGACCTTTTCCGTACCACATTCCAAAAATGCCGTCGTATTCAGCGCCTTCGAACAAATTCACCTGCTGACTACCCCATACCGCAGTAGCCGCGAGATCTTCGTTCACTCCAGGAAGAAATTTAATATCGTGTTTTTCGAGATATTTCTGCGCCTTCCACATAGCTTGATCGACGCCACCTAAAGGAGACCCTCGATAACCGGAAATAAACCCTGCGGTCTTCAGTCCTCGGTCGAGGTCGCGCTGGTGCTGCAGCATCGGTAAGCGCGCTAAGGCTTCGATACCCGTCATATAGGCTCGAGTTGTATCTAAAGCATACTTGTCGTTCAGTGAGACTTTTTTCTTAGACATGATACGCTCCAGGGCACGGATTTTATTGGTCTTAAACTCGATAATTTAAGCAAGCATGATAAATTATTTTCGAAAGTATATTTATTCTATTTACACCCACACACACTAAAATAATAGATATAATTTCCATTTATCAATACATTATGGGATTATTTAGCCTTATATTAGGATAATCGCGTCTATTATCACTTTACGCAAGAAGGTAATAGAACCGCATCACGATAGCGATTTATAAAACGACTTTTATTCAGGCATTCTAATAAGGTGTAGACGATGGCGACCGAATTGACCACACAAGACATAAAAATTCTGAGTTTACTGCAACACGATGCAAAACTGACCACGCAGGAAATAGCAAATGAAATCAATATGTCTCAATCACCGTGCTGGCGACGGATTAATCGACTCTATGAGGAGGGTATAATTTCCCGACAAGCCTCTATCCTCAACAGAGAAAAGCTGGCAATGGATGTTGTCGTATTTGCCACCGTGAATTTATCTACTCAGGGTCGCAATAATCTTGAAGAGTTTGAACAAAACGTCCAACTATTCCCCGAGGTGATCGAGTGTTATACCATGGCCGGAATTTGGGACTATATGTTGAAGATAGTGACGAAGGATATTCGACATTACGAAATATTCGTCAGGGAGCGGTTAATGAGCCTCGCCCATATCGGTGAGGTACATTCTCATATCGCCGTTACAGAAATCAAGAATACGACGGAACTGCCATTGAGCACACAACTTTGATTGCAAAAATCTTCTGAGCCTGACCATGCTAAAGGCAATGTTTGCGTTTAAACCTGTTCGGGACGAATTCAAAGCAGACCCATATCGAAACCTGTTTCTCAGCCTTTAGCACTAGACATCTCGTCCCACGCTAATCGTTTTCGGTATATGGTCGACGCACTGATATCAAGCAAAGCTGCGGCCTTTGGTATATTGCCATCACATAAAAGAATGGCGCGTTCGATAACATCTCGCTCTTCTATCCATAAAGCTCGTATTTCCCCTACGCTTCCGGGAACTTGAACGCTGTCGAAATCCTCCTTCTCGCCCTCCATTACTGCTTCTCTAGGAACAGATATTTCAGTTTCAGATTTGCCAGAAGTAGGAAAAAGACTATGCGGCAACATGTCGTAACTCACCTGGTCCCCCGTATTCAAAACCACAATATTACGAATAATATTCTCCAGTTCTCGGACATTTCCCGGCCATGAGTAATTCAGAAAAAAGTCTTCGGCAGCCGTTGAAAATTTTACAAATTCTTTTTTCTCCTCTTTAGAAATTCGTTGCAATAGCTTTCCAGCGATCAGGGTTATATCCTCTGCTCTATCTCGTAGTGGCGGTAAATGTATGGGTATGACGTTAAGACGGTAGTATAAGTCCTCGCGGAATCGGCCCTCTTTAACCTCCTCCATGGGGTCTCGATTGGTTGCACAAACAATACGGATATCTACCTGCTCTTCTTTTTCAGCACCAACGCGCTGAAAACGTCCAGTTTGGATGAATCGCAGTAATTTACTTTGCAGCTCCAGGTTCATTTCGCAAACTTCATCAAGAAAAAGCGTTCCTCCATTGGCTCTGGACGCAGCCCCATCTCTATTTCCCGCCGCTCCGGTAAACGCACCTTTTACATGGCCAAAAACTTCGCTTTCCATTAAGTCGCGAGGGATCGCCGCACAGTTCATTGCGACAAATGGTCCATTGTTGCGAGGGCTTTCCTGATGAACAGCTTCTGCGCAAAGCTCTTTACCGGTACCGCTTTCTCCACTAATGAAGATGGTCGCATTACTTGGGCCAGCGCTTTCTACCATTCGAAATACCGCTTGCATCGGCAATGACGCACCTATAAACCGATGAAAATGGTCTCGTTCGAAAGTGTTTTGATAGCTAGTAACCATATCAGTAAGGCGACGCTTCTCAAGCGCATTGTTAACCGTGACCCGTAGCCTTGCCGCGTCAAACGGTTTTGTAAGAAAATCGGAGGCGCCAAACCGCATACTCTCGATAGCTAAATCTATTGAGCCATGAGCAGTAATAATGACGACCGCACAACCCATACCGCGCTCATGAATAAGTTTCAACAGATCCATTCCAGACATATCGGGAAGACGCAGATCCAACAAAACAAGATCTGGAACATTTTGATCAAGTTCGACCAGCGCTTTGGCGCCGGTATCGACAGCAACAACGCGATAGTCGCTTTTCTGCAAATATCCATCGTAGACAGCGACAAGAGAAGGACTGTCTTCTACCAGTAGAATTTTGGGGGTTTTAGATTTACTTTTCATCTCACTTTTTCTCATGGTTTTGGGAGCCAACAATCTTCCCTTTACATCAATTAAGAACTCAATCGAGAAAGCTAAATTGGTCTCGATAGACACGCAGCGTTTCCTTCACGAGACCGGGGACCTGCACAGCAAACTCCTCAGCTTTTGGTCTATCGCTTGCCCGGCAGGCTTCTTCAAAGTCCTTTGCCAGCACATGTAGTCTCGCGGCACCAAAAGTCGCGGCACAGCTTTTTAACGTATGAGCTTCATCCTCCAACGAAGATAACGGCAGCGTTCTGTAGTTATCGGCGACACGACGCGCGCGCGTATCAATTTCTGAAACAAATACTTTTAACATCCCCGGCACGATCTCTTCCGATGTATCGTCGATCAATTTATTAATAACTGCACGATCAAAAAGCACCGCATCTTCCTCGATCTGCAATGTTGAAGTAACTGGTAAATCGTCGATTTTTTTTGCGTTAGCTGACGATATCAGTTGGCGTCCCTCAAGCTGCCGACTCAACACGCTGAACAGCTGATTTTTGTCCATTGGCTTAGTAACAAAATCATCCATTCCAGCAGCAAAACAGCGATCTTTATCGTCTTGGCTGGCGTTGGCAGTCAAGGCCACAATCGGAATCCGCTCGCCTTTTTCGTCGGCTCGAATAATCACTGTCGCTTCCAGTCCATTCATGATTGGCATGCGAAGGTCCATTAAAATTAGGTCATAGTTACCGTTGTGAAAGGCCTCGATGGCTTGTTGACCGTTGTGAACAATATCGACTTTGTACCCAGATTTTGTCAATAACCCCTGCGCCACGATTTGATTCGCAGGACTGTCCTCCGCAAGTAAAATAACGCCGGCCACTTCTTTCTCACTTATCGGCATCACGGGATGTTCAATCTTATCCGCAATCGATTGAAGCCTGCCGCGCGAATCTGTTTTCGAAAAACCGCCCCTTAAAGTATTTTCCAACGAGTCGATTAATCTACTCACGACAACGGGCATTATAAGCACGTCATCGTATACACCGTCTCTAATCCAGGCACCGACTTCAGTTGTCACATTTGAGCTCATCAAGATTATATTTTTTACGCCCATGGCCCTTGCTCGGGCGCTTAAACCGGCAAGGTCAACTTCAGACAACGAAGCATCAATGAAAATAGCGTCGACTCCTGCATTGATGTGTGGAATTGCCTTTGCAATGGTTTTTTCCATTTGAATATGCGGCCCCCTGTCATCCAAATTTTCATTCATTGCCTGAATAACTAGCGGCTCTAAGCCTACTAACAGTATTCTAGTATTTCCCAAAGACGCTGGCGCAGGCGCTATTTCAGCCGTATTTATATTTTTGGAAAAGGGAATATTTACCTCGAAACTACTACCCTTCCCTATTTCACTACTCAGTGTAATCGTTCCTCCCATTTCAGCACACAAACCTTGACATATTGAAAGCCCCAATCCTGTCCCGCTGTAAAGTGTAGAGTCAGAACTGTCAACCTGTTGGAATTCTCCAAACATTCTGTCTTGCTCTTTTGTGTCAATTCCGATGCCGGTATCCTGAACAATAAACCGGACGCCAACAGGACCGCTCTCATCACTCGTTCTCGTGATAGATAGTACGACCGAGCCTCTCTTGGTAAATTTGAGCGCATTGTCGGTCAAATTAATCAGAATTTGACGGAGCCTGGTGGAGTCACCTATGAGTTCACCCTTAAGTCTAGGATCGACCGCAATGGCAGTCTGCACGTGCTGCTGGTGAGAATGTATGATCATACTGTCGGCGATATCATTGACCAGATCAGTAATTTTAAAAGGCTCGTTTTCCAACTGAATTTGGCCCGCCTCTATCTTGGAAAAATCAAGAATGTCGTTAATAAGAGACAGTAAAGTTTTGGCGGACGTTTTGGCTGTTTTGGCATAGAGACGTTTTTCGTTGTCGAGCTCATCATCGAGCAACAACCCCATAGAACCAAGCACAACATTTAGTGGCGAGCGAATCTCATGGCTCATGGTCGCAAGGAACCTCGATTTGGCCTCAGAGGCAGTTTCGGCATGTTGCTTCGCTTGGACGAGCTCAGCTTCGAATGCGCGCCGCTGTGTAATATCGCGGATAAAGGCGGTAAACAATATCTCTTCATCAATGGTTATTGGTTGTATCGTCAGCTCAATGGGAAATAATTCTCCGTTGCTCCGCATGGCTTCAATCTCGATACGCTCTCCTACGATTGAACCGACTCGACTCTTTAAATAGCGTTCCATTCCGCTTTTGTGCTTAGGCCGCATTTCCGCAGACATTAGCAAATCCGCCATCGAATGTCCGATGACCTGTTCTCTCTCGTAGCCAAACATCTCCTCTGCTTGCGAGCTAAATTCTGTAATACAGCTATCGACATCAATAGTTACTAATGCGTCCAAGTTGGACTCCATCAGCGCCAGCTTTAGCGTTTCACTTTTCGTTAATTCATGCCTAATACGCTTAGTTTCAGTCAGATTATGAATCAAGCCCACAAACATTCGGTGCTCACCTACCTTCAGTTCTGAAACAGCGAAATCGATGGGGAATGTGCTTCCGTCCTTTCGCACCCCCTCCGTTTCCCGACCTTTATCGATGACCGGAGTAAAGATTGGTTGATCATTTCCCGGATAGAGACTCTCGTCATACTTTGATGAGGCTGGTATCAAGCGAGACACATTCGTTCCAGAAAGCTCTTCTTGTATATAACCAAACAGGTCCGCACCCGCTTCGTTTATCTCATCGATGACTCCACCTCTATCCACGATAACAAAACCATCCACCGCCGTATTTAAAATGGCTGATAACCGTTGTTGTTGCTGAGATAATTCTACCGCGAGAGAGCTACTTTCCAAATTGCTACGCCGCATAGCACGATGGGATTCTGTCATACGTTTCGACATCATATTAAAAGCAGCACCAGCAACAGCCAGTTCGTCTTTACCGGTGACCTTCAGGCTTTTTCCCGGCACACCGTCAGAAATCGATTTTACCGCGTCAGTGAGGCGATTGATTCCTCGAGTAAGATAAGTTCCTAGCACATAGGAAAAAAGTACGACAAGCAGCATTCCAATCGCCGCTATGCCGCTTAAATGTCTTTGGGCATCCAAAATCAAATCATTCTCGCGGCCCACGGCCAGCCCAAGCTCTACTCGACCATACATTACTCCGTCAATCTGCATCTCAGAGCTTACATCAAACACGGCATCTTCAACTTCCCGCAACTTAATATCTTCTCGAAAAGGACGAGCCAAAACAGATGTTTCTCCAACCTCCACCAAATCACGCTGAACATTACTTATACGTAAGTAGATGATTTCCGGTGATCCGACAACTTGGTCGGCAACGCTTTTCAGGCGAGCCAAATCAGTAGATATAATGGCATCCCGGGCAAGATTAAGAATCAGTTCCGATGTGGTCTTCGCGCGTTTTACCAGCTCGTCCTCACTGACGCGAACTAAATAGTTCATGCTACTGACAATAAGAATGGCCAATAAGACACCCACAATAAGGGCAATACCTAAAAATGTTTTCAATCGAAACGACATAATTAATTCACATCACTTAAGTAAGTATCAATGTGGAGCGAACGTACATCGTCCCAATCCGAGTTATCTGCACTTTCAAAACCCGGAAGTTTCAAAATTTTCAAAGCCTCACGCCCATCATTATTGTCGTGCATTGTGTTAAGAGACTGACGAACGCTCATTCTCACAGCAACATCAACCTCAGACCGCGCTGCTATAGCGTGAGGCGTGTAATCAGTACTCGCCCACAAAACTCTTAGCTGTCCACGAACATCTGGATCCAAGTTATCTAAAGTTCTGACGATTCCTCCTCCAGCACTGAAAAAACCCTCGGCAACAGCCCGATACACGGAATCATGTGAGGACACATACCGAATATCATAAGATATTTTTGCGGAACCTAAATGCGCCCTCGGTAGAATACTCGCTCCAAAAGCAGTTGCCGCAGGAAAGGCCAGAGTCTCACCGGCCAAACCTGACGGAGAAACTATATGAGAATCTTTACGAACCACCAGAACACCTCTAACAAGTCTGTTCCTGGCTTTAGCAACAGCCTGATAACCTTGCTCACCTTTGTTAAAAACTGTGAAGTGATAGGGGTTCAGATACGCAAAATCGTATTCTCCAGACTCAATCCGAGCCTCAAAAGTAGGGATGTCGGGTGCCGTCTCAAAAACAAATCGATAACCCGTGTATTGCTCTAAATAGCTCAATAAGGGTGCCCAAGACTCCAGCAATTTACCCGCCGCCTGTTCAGGTAAAACGCCAAAGCGAAAAACCTTCGAGCGTGATGTTTCGGGCTGCGTATCGCCAGTCGCCGTTGCCAAAGAAACAGTAAAAAGGGCTACCAGAATATAGTGGATAAAGTCTGTCTTCTTCATATTTAGTGCGGCTCTCGCTTTATTCGGTTCAATCTCCCAAAGCAAGACGCACGCCACAAGTGGCGTATTCTAGGCTACCGCCACCTAAACCATAGGGAGGCGCTAATTCCCTCATCTATTCCTGATATGCGTCGCAAATTGCGAAGCATTATGCTCAATCATAGGCTATATGCCACCAATTACCACCAACGTAGGCGCCTAAACACAACAAAGTACATATACACAGTGGTCTTCGCAAAGTGGTACGGATTTCGCTCATAACCGCTACACAAGACATTCAGCATGACCGTTAAGCACAATTTATGGAATCTGACGATGATCCACCTAAATACAACAATGAATTCTCTGACACACCCGTATCAAAATTCAGACGCGACACATACTTCTTCGCTAAAAAGTATCACCGTTTTAATTGTAGAAGACTGCAAACCTGAACAATTGCTTATGCAGGCAATGCTAAGTAAATTCGGGTATAGCGTTGCGACGGCAGACAATGGAAATCAAGCGCTTAAAATTCTCGAAACTCAAGATATCCAAATGATTATCAGTGACTGGCGGATGCCCGAGTTAACAGGCATCGATTTGTGTCGCCAGGTACGCTCTGACCCGAGTTTAGGTTTACCCTACATAATAATGGTAACCGGACGAAACACTAAAGCTGACTTGATAGCGGGCATGGAAGCGGGAGCGGACGACTTTATTTCCAAACCCTTCAACAGCGAAGAGCTACGAGTCCGCTTACAAGCGGGTACACGTATTCTAGCTTTGAGAGATACCACGGAACAACGAAATATCCAATTGACGCGGGCCTTGCAACGAGAAGCTAAAACAAATCAATCCATTCAAAGAGACCTCGATTCAGCGGCGAGAATGCAACAGATGCAACTACCCAGTAATCATTCTCTCTACGATCAACTTGAAATCGCCTGGCTGTTCCAGCCAGCTTCGACTGTCGCTGGGGATAACTTCAATTACTTCCGCCTAGACGACGATCACCTCGGTTTTTACCTTCTTGATGTTGCCGGTCACGGGATCGCATCTGCTATGCTTTCGTTTACCGTCTCGCACTTAATGTTGCCAGGCATGGGGGTTATCCCACAGTACACAGAGCGTCCATCAATCCAACGCAGCAAGGGGCAGCATCAAACTTGCATTTTGCAACCGAACCAAGTCATCACTGCACTGAATCAACGGTTCATCGAAAAAGACGATTGTACCCATTATTTCACAATGGTTTTCGGTGTATTAAATGTAAATAGTGGCAAGGGACGCTTATGTCAGGCCGGCCATCCTCATCCACTGGTAGTCAATGAGCTTGAAGGCGTTCGTCAAATAGGCCAGGGGGGATTTCCTGTTGGTATGCTCAAAGACGCAACGTACGACAATGTCGACTTCACACTCAGCCGGGGAGAACGACTATTTCTCTATTCAGATGGGATTACCGATATACACAATCCCGACGGCGCCCCCTTTTCCACTAATCGTCTCACAGCACTATTGAATATGACTTCTAGCCATTGCATCACTGCAGTAGCAGATTTTGTCGACATGGAACTTAAGCGCTGGCATTGCAACTCCCCATTGGACGACGACATATCTCTCCTTGCGATCGGCCGCAAATTGGCAACCACCGGGAATAAAGAAAAGAGCAACATGCTGTGATTATTCATATTCGCCCTACTGCTAGAGCAGTACAAAGGGCCGCAGAACAGGTCAGCTGCTTTGGCTTAACAGGCGGGATGAGCAGGCAGTCATGCTTCCAACTTCGCGTTGTTATCTCTGAGGTACTCAATAATATTGTCGCGCATGCTTGCTGTGACAACGACGGACAGCTTATCCAAATTCAATGTTATATCGACGACCACCAAATCACGATAACGAGCATCGATCGAGGCAAACCGTTCTATACCCCTCTATCGGACGGTTTCCCAACTCCTCTTACGGAAGGAGGTCGCGGTTGGCCTATCATTATGAAATGGACAGACAGTTTCAAATACCAGTCGAACGCCACGGGGAATTACTTAACACTTTCAAAAAATATTTCCTGAATTTTTCCGATTTTCTTCTCCGGTACGAAGCTTGTCTACGACCAACACTATCTCTATTGGCTATTTATTGGCCTCGTTCCCGCAAAAAAACGCTAATAAATCACTGCGAAATGGTTTGCAAAATGCCACTCACAATTCAATCCACCTATTTATTCATTTGCATTTTGACTTTACTTTTCCTTAACTCGTCATAAGCACTTGATTTATATTGATATTTTATAAATTCAACTATTGGCACAACAATTGTAATAGAGATAAGAAATACATTTTAATTGAGAGGTGTCACATGAATTTACAATGTCAAAGTCACGGAAGCGCGGATCTGATTACCATCCCCCCCCAACTCGTCATGGCAAATGCTCCGGAGGCACGCCGCGCGATAAAACATCTAGTCAAATCCGGCAGGATCCATTTGATTCTAGATTTGAAGTCCGTAGATTTTATCGATTCGAGTGGGCTTTCAGTGCTGGTATCCACCCTAAAAGCTGTACAGGAGAAAAATGGCGAAGTCGTCTTGCTAAACCCTTCCGACGAAGTTCGATCGCTAATAGAATTAACCCGATTACATCAAGTTTTCGACATTTTTGAAGACAGAGATGCAGCAATAGAGAAATTATCGTGAACATTATCTACCCGTTCCAAATTTTCTCCTTTATAGAGTAGTATTATTTTCATTGCCTGCAGTACTGCGCAGATAACAATTCAATACAATTCGATTGACCCAGACGAACGCTCGTTATCACTGATAAAACAAGATGGTGACGAGTCTACTAGCACCTCCCCCGCACCGACTTTTAACGAACAAAACATAATAAACCAAGAATGATTGCCGGAATGAACAATCTCGCCGGTTGTGTAAACAGTCTATGTAAAACTCATAAATTCAGAAATAAACTGACGATCGAATAGTCGAAGTGTCACAGCCGTACAGCTACCCTTTCCTACTTTACTCTGCACTACTTTACCCTCCCCAATTTTTCTCCATACGTGCTACTTGGATTACACATTTTTTCATAATCCACTTAGTCTTCAGTAGTGAAAACAAAAGCCAAGCTTTTACCTAATGCCTTTTACACATAGCAGAAAAAACGGAAAGTGGTCACTCAAAGCAGCTCCAAAACCATTATCAAATTGCGAAACGAATTGATAACCAATTTGAGAAAGAAAACTAAACATTGATTTAATTTACCAGGCACAACAATAAAGTTCTTACTAATCATACCCTTATGAAATATTGAAAAACTGGCATGAATGTCGCTATAGGTAGATATGAACAGGAAGCCCTCTAATCAAGCAAAAAATAGTCAAACACTGCCGCCGCAGGAGACCTTAACATGCAACAAGAAAAAGCCTTTAAAACAAACCAAACACCATTGCTTGTTTCGACAAAAAAATCCGCTGCTGCAGGAAAAAATCAGTCCTCACTCCTTCGGCACGTTCAATTATTTGACATGCCTTTATGCTGCAGCGGAATGCCAACTGTGCTGGACTGGATGAAACACAGAGCACAGACCAAAAACAAATCAATAATCAACTTCCTGGATGCTCACAACGTTAATTTGACTTTCAAGGACGACAATTATCGTCGATGCTTAAAAGAATCCGATCTCTTATTACCCTATGGTAGCGGTGTAAAATTGGCACTACGCTTCCAAAACTTTAAGCTGACGAACAATCTCAGTGGCCACGACCTTTTTCCGCATCTATGTCAAATGGCAGCGGAGGCAGGCTTATCCATATTTTTACTCGGAGCAAAACCAGGAGTAGCTTGGACGGTTGCTGGAGAAATGCATAACCAATTCCCCGAACTGATTATCGCGGGCAGCCATGACGGTTTTTATCCCGAGCAAAAAAACGAAGAGATTGTACAAATCATCAATGAATCGGGTGCCGATATCCTATTGATTGCAACGGGCGTTCCGCGACAGGAGGTCTGGTTAGAGGAAAATATTCTTAAACTCAATACCTCCGTCAACGTAAACGTAGCGGAGCTATTCGAGTTCTACTCCGACAGAAACAGTCGCGCTCCTGCGTGGCTACGTAAGACCGGAATGGAGTGGACATGGAGCCTATGGAGAACGTCGCCCCACAAGTTGAAGCGACACATTATCGGTAACATAAAATTGCTAATCCGCGCTTTGATCGGAGTCGTTTCTAGTAAACGACAAAGTTACCCGATATTCCGCCTCACGCAATCAAACGGAGCTGCTTGGAGACGCCGGTTTTCCTGGTGGGGATTGAACAATGCGCTACCCATCGTGAAGCGACTTCTCGACGTAAGCGGAGCCTCTCTCGCCTTGGCTTTTGCAAGTCCATTACTAATCATCACAGCCATCGCCATAAAATCGGAATCAAAGGGTCCGATATTTTTTCAGCAAGATCGCGTTGGTTTACGGGGCAAGACATTTAAGTTTTGGAAGTTTCGATCAATGTACATTGATGCCGATGAACGCAGAATAGAACTGTTAAAGCACAATGAAATGCAAGGCGGGGTATTGTTTAAGATGAAAGCCGACCCACGAATAACTCACATTGGGCGTATTATTCGTCGTTTCTCGATCGACGAACTACCACAGTTATGGAACGTTTTACTTGGCGACATGTCCCTCGTAGGACCTCGCCCAGCATTGCCGTCTGAAGTATCTCAATACTCTTTGTTCGACCGTAAACGCTTAACAATTTCACCTGGCATAACAGGCATTTGGCAAGTCTCCGGGCGTTCAGACATCCCTTTTGAAGGCCAGGTAAAAATGGATATGGAGTATATCCATTCAGCAACAATAATGACCGACTTACGGCTTTTGCTTAAAACGATTCCCGCCGTATTGTCAGGACAAGGTGCCTACTAAACCACAAGGAGAACATAATGATTCAAGCCATTGTTTTTGCAGATCGCCTCGGCGAAGAACTCTCACCATTGTGCGACAATATTTGTACAGCGATGCTACCAGTGATGAATCGCCCACTATTACAATACACAATTGAAGACCTCGCTGGAGCAGGTGTTAAAGACATAGTAATCGTCATCGCTGACCATGCAAATCAAGTAGAAAGTTATTTCGCTAGCGGAGACCTTTGGGGTGTAAGCATCCGGTATTTGCTATCGCGCGGGGAAGAAAGTGTTAACCAAGTACTTTCTCGATCGAGCTCAATCTTAAATACTCCGTTTATCGCGATTCGAGGCGATGTCTTAAGAACGCCTTGCTGCCAGTCGTTTCTCGCATCTGCGGAACATTACGATGGACCCAGCGTCATAGCGCGCATGGGTGGAAATACAATAGGGCTTAGCCTAGTTCGCACATGGCCGATACCCATACCCGAGATTGACTGGCATCGGGAAAATTTCGCAAGCAAACAGTCAATCAATACTGAGATTTATACAGGAATATACGTTCCGCTAGACAGTCTGGAAAATTACCATCAAGCAATTTTGCGACTGATGGAAACAGTTCTACCAGCCAACGGCTTAGAAGTCAGCGCTGGGCTTTTTGCAGACAGATTAAGTCGAGTCGGTAGCGAATCTCACCAATCTGGACATGTTGTGGTCGGTGCGAACACCTCAATTCACAAAAGTGCACGCCTACAAGGCCCCTGTATCATCGGCGACAACTGCTATGTCGATCAAGGTGCAAATGTAAACAACAGTATTGTTTTACCCGGGACTTATATTGGAGAAAACCTTCAGATCGAAAATTCTATTGTTGCTGGGAATACCCTGTTTAGAATTGACCGTGGCGTTCAAATTCAGGTGCCCGACCCCATGTTAATTTCCGATATACAAGAAGAAATTTCTGCCACCGTAACGCAATGGCCCGATCGAATTACCGCCGTTGCCTTACTTATATTGTCAGTCCCTTTATGGGTATTGGCTTTATTTTTATCACTTTCATCGCATGTATGGCCACTTACCAAACATTCGATTGTCAGCAATCGCTTCGACCTAAATATTGGCAGCAAAGATCGAAGGATAGTGAACGAATGGCGATTCTCGACAAATGTTCCGATTCTACGTTTTTTACCCAAGTTATTTCTCGTAGCGACCGGAGACCTTCGAATGCTAGGCTCTGCACCTTTATCTCCTATGGCTTTCGCCACACCCAAAACTAAATGGGATACACGCAATGATCAACCCAACTCAGGGTTATTAGGTCCCGCCCAGTTGCAATTGCCGAAAGGCGCTCCAGAAGAAGAGATTCGTTTAAACGAACTAACTTTTATCGCGAGAAAAAACTGGCTAACAACACTTATATGTCTATTCAACGCTCTTCCGCTAATGCTAAGTAAGCGTGCTTGGTTTAATACCTCTAAAGAACTTCAGGAGCTAGCTTAATGCCTACATTACTCAGTCGGAGATTAGCATGAATTATCGACCCGTTTTTATTTCCGGTTGCGACTGCAGTGGAACCATCATTCTAGGCGATATGCTGGGAAATACCCAATGGACAGTTACCACACCAGAGTCCCAGTTTATCCACGACATGGTCATTCAGTTACAAATGGGGAATTTTCAATCAACTCAGGCTGCCGCTATCTGGCTAACGAAAAACGTAAAGTTCATAGCCTGGGATTTATTGTTAGACCAAAATCAATTAGCAAAACTTATTGACCTGCAAAACCCCAGTCATGCAATTAACAATCTGGTAGCCGCATATGCCCTCCAAACTCACTCAGAAAAGGACAAAGCTGATGTATGGATCGATCATACTAACGACAGCTTCAAACATCACTCTGTCCTTAAACGACTTTTCCCCGAAGCACGATTCATTCACGTCGTGCGCGATGGACGAGCGGTTTGCGCATCAATAAAACCCCTCACCTGGGGACCCAATAATGCATTTCAAGCTTCTCGCTATTGGGCAGAGAGAATGGAGCAAGCCTTGAGCGTCGAAGTCGCTGAAGGTGATAATTGCCTCCGTATTCACTTCGAAGATCTCGTCAACAATCCATCTGTTACCCTTGCTGAGGTGTGTAAATTTATCGACATACCTTTTTCGCCGACAATGCTAACCGGAGGTGGTCTTAAGCAGCCAAATTCTACTCAACAAGTTGACGATTTATGCGGAAAGCCGGCAGAGATACGCAGTACCAATGATTGGAAAAACTGTCTGTGCCAAGCCGAAATTCGCGACTTCGAAAGTAACCCTTTGTCACATGATTTACTTACTAATATGAACTATTCGCCGGTTTATGAACATCCTCCACAACTATCGGCGACTAGAATACTGAGCCGCTACGGACACCATTTTCTTTACTATCTATATAACGGCTTCCACCAGCGACACAATCTGAAACCAACACTGCCTTCGGGCTACTAAGATCACAACGCAGCGCCTGTTGACCCGACTTGAGCAATCAGACTTAGTCGACAGGACTGTCGTAACACGCTGCCGCAGATTCTAATTCAATTGACTATAAGAATTCGACTACTTTTTTACCGGAGCCATTCCTTTTAGATACTTGAAGAGATCGCTGTCCGTCGACAATAGAACTGTCGTATCGTCGCCAATAGTATCTTTATAAGATGCCATCGTACGAGTAAATTCGTAAAAATCGACCGCCTGTGCATTCTGATTATACGCGCCGGCATATATTTCAGTTGCTTTAGCGTCGGCTAAACCTCTTATTTCTTCGACTTCGCGATAAGCTTCAGATTGTATCTTATTGAGTTCACGTACTCGGTTACCGCGAATTCTCGCAGCCTCACCGTTTCCTTCAGAAAGAAATCTTTCAGCTATTTGCCTTCGCTCACTAATCATTCGATCGTAAATTTTAGGCCGTACGCTTTCGTTATAGTTAATTCGTTTAAACCGAATATCCAGTAACTCAATACCAAACACTTCTACCTTCTCCGCCGCCGAGGCAAATATCTCCTGTTCGACTTGCTTTCGACCTTTTTCAATCGGTACTAAACTGCCCATATTTGTGTTTTGCTCTGACGTTGACAGTAAAGAATCCCGTAACGGCACACGATCCTTAGACGTACGTATTATCTCGATTAATTCATGTTTTGCTATAGCGTTTCGAGTCTCACTACCCAATATGTCGTCCAACCTTGATTGCGCACTTCGCTCATCACGCAGTCTTAAAAAATATTGTAAGGGGTCGACAACCCGCCAGCGTGCAAACAAATCAACAGAAATATACAATTTGTCTTTAGTCGGCATGTCAGAAGGAGGCCCATCCCACTCGAGTACCCGTTTATCGATTGGGTTTACTTCTTGAATAAAAGGGGTTTTGAATTTCAGACCGGCTTCAGTAACGGGTTCGCCTACGGGCTTACCAAACTGGGTAATGATAACTTGTTCAACTTCGCTGACCGTATAGATAGAACTGGCAAGAAGAAAAGAACCGGCTGCGAGTAAAACGATAAAGGCAATTTGCTTAGCACCTATCATGGTTGATCACCTTTTTTAGCGTTTAAGTTTAACAACGGCAATAAACCGCCCATGTCATCATCAATCAATATTTTCGATTGTATCCTCGGCATAACATCTTGCATCGTTTCAATATAGATACGCCTACGGGTGACTTCTGGAGCTTTGCTGTACTCGGTGAACAGAGAATTAAATCTGGCGACATCACCTTCCGCCTCATTGATTCGTTTTAGGCGATAACCGTCGGCCTCGCGAATCCTCTGGTCTTTTTCTCCTTCCGCTAGAGGAATAACCTTATTGTAATCTCTACGTGCTTCGTTAATGAGTTTCTCTTTTTCTTGTTGTGCCTGATTCACCTCGTTGAAGGATTCCTGCACAGGTTTAGGGGGATTAATATTTTTTAGCTGAACTTGGTCGATACTGATACCCATAACATACTTAGTCGACAATTCCTGCATTTTAACCAATGCTTCTATCTCAATTTCCTGGCGCCCAATCGTAATAACTTCATCCACTGTTCGATCGCCTACAACTTCTCGCATAACTGATTCCGATACGTAACGAAGCGTCTCGGCCGGTTCGCGAACTTCGAAAAGAAATTTAGCAGGATCAGATATCCGGTATTGAACAACCCACTCAACTAAAGCAGCATTCAAATCACCTGTGACCATTTGCGTTTCTCGTCCACCATCTCTAGCCCGGGGTGATTGGAAAGGATCTCTTGCACCGGGCGTGGTAAATCCAAATTCTTGTTTTAATTGTCTTTTGACTGGAACAGTTGTCGCAATGTCGATTCCCAAGGGCAGTTTGAAATGCAGGCCCGAAGCGACTTCAGTGTGATAGGCACCAAACCGTTGCACAACGGCAACTGAATCACTTGGCACCGTGTAATAAGCTGACCAGACACTGAGCCCAACGAGAATGAGAATAATCAGTGAAAGCGACCCTTTAGGACTCCCTCCTGGCAGCAATGCCTTCAACTGCTGACCTATTTGTTCAATGACTTGCTCTAAATCAGGTGGTGCTGGTTGCTTTGATCCCCAAGGATTACCTGGACCGTTATTGTTTTGATTGGGCATTAGAATGACCTTAACGTAGGACCAGGCAAAATTGCCTGATCATGTCTCGTTTGAATTTGTTGTCGAATTTGTAGGTAAATCTAAACTGTGAAGACATTCAGGCCTTACCCGCTGCAGCAAATACTAGCAGCAGCACTCTAGCTGACCGCCAGCACTATTACAACTCAAATGCCATCGACATAGGTAGATCTTTAAGAGAATAGTTCGATCAAAAAAACAAAAGACCTCTCCACAACTAATATCGACTGTTATCGTTTCCAGTAACCCCCAAAATTACCTTGAGCAGACATTCCGCGGCAGCCAACCGAGCGTGGACAACGTTTGTTGCGATGGGTGATATTCTGCGCCGACAAACCCGTCATAGTCACTGTTATCGATGGCTGAAAATAAACGGCTGAAATCTATTGAACCACTTCCCGGCTCCATACGGCCCGGAACATCCGCAAATTGAATATGTCCGACAAGATGGATAATCTCCATCAAACGACTTTGCACATCGCCTTCCATTTTTTGCATGTGATAACAGTCATATTGCAAATACAGATTTTTGTCGCCTAGCCTACCGATCAAATCGACGACTTCTTGAGATGTTGATAACAGAAAGCCTGGCATATCGAACGAATTGATAGCCTCCGCTACAAGCGTGACATCCAAATCGCCAAACGCATCAATCGCCACACTCAGATTCGATTCAAAAGTGTCCAGACACGCTTGTCGACCCCACGCAGAACCGGGGCATCCTGCCAGGAAATTGATCGCGCGAGGATGAAGTATCTTCGCATAATCATAAGTCTGCGTTAAGGCTCGTTGAAATTCCTGCTCTCTCCCGGGAACAGCCGCACATCCTTGCCCTCCAGTCATCAGGTCGCCGGCAGGACAATTAAACAAAACCAGCGGAAGATCGGCTTCTTTCAGGGCAGCTTTTATCTCGTGGGGGCTATGATCGTAAGGAAACTGAATTTCGATACCTTCAAACCCCACTTTTTTTGCCATGCTTATTCGTTCCAAAAACGGAACTTCTGTAAATAGCATCGAAATATTGGCAGAGAAACGTGGCATAACATTACCTCCAGAAGCTTAACCTCAAAAGCGGAACCTCAGAAACTCAACCTCGACCAATCAATGGCATCTTAGTCGCCATCACAGTCATGAACTGTACATTAGATTCCAGGGGAAGATTAGCCATAAAAACCACAGAACGAGCGACGTCTTCTACATCCATCGTCGGCTCGACAGCAATGGCACCGTCGGCTTGAGGTACTCCTTTTTGCATGACCGCCGTCATTTCAGTTAAAGCGTTTCCTATATCAATCTGACCGCAGGCAATATTATGGGCGCGCCCGTCCAAGGACAATGATTTAGTCAGCCCAGTGATAGCATGCTTAGTCGCTGTATATGGGGCCGAATTAGGTCTTGGAGAATTAGCCGATATAGAACCATTATTGATGATTCGCCCACCGATAGGATTCTGTTTTTTCATAATTCTAAAAGCCGCTTGTGCGCAAAGAAAAGAACCTGTCAGATTGGCGTCTACAACTCGCTGCCATTGTTCAAACGTTAACTCGTCTATCGGAATAGGAGGCGCTCCAGTACCGGCATTATTAAAGAGTAAGTCGAGCCGTCCAAAACGGGATTCAATTTGTCGGTATAAAGAATTAACTGACTCCGCTTTGCCAACATCAGTGGGAACAGCGAGAACATCACCCCCCAAGGACCTGATAATTTCCACACTAGATTCCAGCGGCTCAATACGCCTGCCGGCCAGCACTAACTTGAACCCTTCTCGAGCTAACGCAATTGCACAGGCACGCCCGATGCCAGCTCCAGCGCCCGTCACTAAGGCAATCTTGTCTGTCATTTTTTGCTCCTTAAGAAAGTCAGTGAAACCCGCAGCATTATCTCATGAAGCACAACGGTGAAGCGTACAAAAATAATCGCTTATCGAAAAAATGGGAGGGCATTGATTATTTGGTGATATGAATTCAAAGTAAAGCTGCGGGGCAAAAATCACCCCGCAGTATCAACAAGCCTTACATTCTTTCAACGATAATAGCCGGTGCCATACCGCCAGCTGCGCACATCGTCACTAAACCGTAGCGCAATCCTCGACGCTCTAATTCATCAACCACCGTGCCGATCAGCATCGAACCCGTCGCGCCTATCGGGTGGCCTAGCGCCATCGCTCCGCCATTGACGTTGACCTTATCTCGATCGAGATTCAGATCGCGAATGTACTTCTCAGTGACCACAGCGAACGCTTCGTTGATCTCAAATAAATCAATATCTTCGACACGCAAGCCTGCTTTGGCCAATACTTTACGGGTGGCGGGAACCGGTGCATTGAGCATCAACGTCGGAGAATCACCCATGTTACACATCGCTACAATACGTGCCCGAGGCTTCCAACCCTGCGCTTTTGCGTACTCTGGTGATGACAACAACACGGCGGCTGCACCGTCGACAACCCCCGATGAATTTCCGGCATGATGAACATGATTAATGCTCAGATCCGGGTATTTTTGCAAAATCAAACTGCGGTAAGTCGTGCCTTCCTCATCTAATGGTACATCGGCCAAGCGGGGGAATGCCGGCTCCAGTTTCGACAGGGTTTCCAGCGTGGTTTGTGGTCTTGGAAACTCTTCATGATCGAGTGCCAACGTGCCATCAGTGTGATAAACGGGAATGAGAGATTTGTCGAAATGACCGTTTTTTAT